>Ga0335394_10007811_pt1 | contig 12077 bp, 5 predicted proteins | sample MAT03_FD_205741 | JGI IMG/M metagenome (GOLD analysis project Ga0335394, IMG submission 205741) | Freshwater microbial communities from Lake Fryxell liftoff mats and glacier meltwater in Antarctica - MAT-03 (spades assembly) (version 2) ... | reverse complement strand
TCTCGTCGGAGAGCGAGGGCACGCAGGCGACCCTTCAGGACGTGGTGACGTTCGAGGCTACAAAGCAGGCCGAGCGCCCAGACGACGTTCGGGATGTCTGCAACTATGTCGACGCGCTGACATTCGCCCGAAAGGAGATTGCCAGCGCCAAGGGGCTGCCGCTGAGCACACGGTTGCTGTGCGAAGCCCACAAACGTCTGATGCGCGGTGTGCGCGGGGCGGACAAGATGCCCGGCGAGGTGTGCCGCTCGCAGAACTGGATCGGCGGCACGCGCCCGGGGAATGCACGGTTCGTTCCGCCACCGCCCGAGGTCGTGTCCGAGCTCATGGCCCAGCTCGAGAAATGGCTCCACTCGGACGATGCGCTGCCGCCGCTGGTCAAAGCCGGGCTGGCACATGTGCAGTTCGAGACGATCCACCCGTTTCTGGATGGCAACGGCCGTATCGGTCGCCTGCTCATCACACTGCTTCTCGAGCACTGGGGCTTGCTCAAGAGTCCCATGCTGTACCTCAGCCTGGCGCTCAAGCGGCGACAGCAGCAGTACTACGCCCATTTGACGGCGGTACGCGACGGCGGCGATTGGGAGGGATGGACAGCGTTCTACCTCGAGTGCGTACGCGAGGCTGCCGACGACGGCGTCCGTGCGGCCGAGAGGCTCTTCGCGCTGCTCGGCAAAGACCGAGCCCGCTTGATCGGCCATGACAGCGTCACCGTGCCGGCGATTCGGCTCCTGGATCTACTTCCCTCGAGCCCGGTCGTGACGCTGCCACTGGCCATCGAGTTGCTGGGCGTCAGCAAACCCACGGCGATCAAGGCCATCGAAGCCCTCGAAGAGACGGGGATCCTCAAGGAGACCTCCGGCAAGCGCCGCGACCGTGTCTACGCCTACCAGAAGTACCTCGACGTGCTCACCGGCGAGTGAGTCGCAGCATTTGGACTTGCGAGAGCCAGGCCGCTCAGCCAAGAAGCGACTCGAGGTGCGCATCCGCATCGCCAACCCGGCTGGCAAGAAGAGCGTCCCATCGATCCAAGCAGTCCTTCGCGAGTGACCGATCACCGAGTTTGGTCGCCGCGTCATAGAGACGGAGAAGTAGCGAAGACAGCTCGCGTCCCGCCATTCCAAGGCGATTCTGCATGCTTCGCGTCTGGTCCGCGAGTTCGTTGGCAAAGCGGTCTGCCGCGGCAAAAACGCTCGACGAGAACGGCACAAGGTTTACGGCTTCGTGCGAAAGCGGCCACACGAGATCCTCTGAATGCTCCACGAACGCCGCCGACCGGACGAACGTGCCGGCAAGCCGGCCCCCCGCATCAGATTGAAGAGCGCCCTCAGTTCGGAACACTCCGGCAGCGGCCGCTCGCACTTCAGGTGACGGGTCGTCGAACAACTGTGACAGCTCCGCCTCGACGCGGGCGGCATCTGCGCGGTCGTCGCACAACAAGTGACCGAGCGTCGTGGCGACGCCGACTCGCTGCGGGACCGTCCCATTTCTGCATTCCGCGTACTTGTCTGCACACGTGCCGCACTGCAAATGTTCCGCGGTCACCCACCGGGCACCCTGCTCGGCCACCTTGGGCAAGGCGGATCGCATCATCCGATCGAAAACAGGGTGGAATGTGTTCGGGTGGCTCCAGCGTGCGTACTGCACGAGGTGATTCACCCAGCGGCCGGAAAGAACGCGATCGTCCTCATGACCGGCGATCGTCGCCAGGAGTGTGACGCCATCATCCTTGTTGATGGTGTAGACCCCGAAAGCCGTGTGTGCGGCCGCGATCCGAACCGCCGGATGCGGATCAGTCGCCAGCAGCCGTGCGATCGGGACAATTCGAGCCGTTCGCTCGCTGTCGTTCCATGCCAATGCAGCGAGAGCGGAGGCTGCCGACCCGCGAACACAGTTCAGACTGGTCGACTCGATATCCGGTCGCTTGGTCGCCCCATCGATTGAGTGAACCGTGAACTCATCCATCTTCGGCTCTTCATGCACTGCGGCGATCTCCAGCAGTTTCCACGCAGCCTTCCCCCATCGGATGTGCGGGTGGTTCTCGATTGCTCGGCACGCTGACGTGATCGCGTTGCGATCCTCCGTCGCGGTTGTCCTGACCAGCAGTGCATCCAGTTCAGTGGGATCGCAGGACTCAACGTCGGTGGCGCGGTCGGCGAGAGCATCACATATCCGTGAGAAATAGACTGCCGGAGCCTCGGGCGGGAACCGAAGCGCCAGTTGCACGAATCGTCGAGGCGCGGTCTTTGTGGCCTGACCAAGATCGTTGGCGAAGTGCTCGGGCGAGGATTCGGCGACCCGCTCCGGACCGAGCTGCTTCCATCGTCGCGATGTCCACCGGCGAGAGACGATGTCCAGCCATTGCCGGTCGGTCAAGCGGTTGATGCGGTCCTGCGGTATCGGGGAGCCGACCCAGCCACCCCTCGACTCGACTCCAGGTCGCTCGACCGCAGGTCCCCCAAACTTTGCGTCCCACTGGTGCACGCGATCACGCACCTCGGGCGACCTGCGGTCCTGGGGGATCGCTGCCAAGAGCATGTGTTGTGCACGGCCGATCGGGTTCACGTGCGCGTGATACCGTCCGCCCTCTGTGAATCCCCAATGGCCCTTGGAAAGGTGGTGTTCCAGCATGTACCGGTAGTGCTCTTTTTCACTCTCGGGGTACAGCCTGAGAAGATACGACTCGAGCAGCAGCAGCGCGGGCGCAGCGCAGGTTCGCGCGTGCCTTCGGATCACATCGGCCGCCAGTCCGTGCTCGTCCCGCTGATAGGACTCACGGAGCGAGAGCCGCTCAGGATTCACGCATAGCCATGCGAGGGCGGCGTCCGATGTGATGTCCGAGGAACGGGCAAGCCCGCTGGCCACAGCAATCGTGAGCGAGGATGAGGTCGGAAGATGCTTGGATTCGAGCACCCGCTGCAACTTCCCGGGACCGGCCTCCGCCAAGCCGGCAACGGCATGCGCGGTGAGCGTGATCAGAATCTCCGTGATACCGGAGAAAAAGGATGACACGCGGAAACACCGGGTGTCGAGGTCGTCGATGCTTGCGGCTTTTGGTTGCGCACACCTTTTCAACCGCTCACTGAGTCGCAGGAGTCGAGAGAACGCGGGGTAGCTCTGTGCGGCCTGTGCCGTGACCGCCCGCGCGACCCCTTTCTCGTATGCTCCTTCGCGGATGCCTTCGATTCGCTCGTCGCTGCCTGAACTGATAGCCGTCAACCTTCGGCGCAGAAGGCCGCGCACGGCGCTCTCGACAAGCCGCACCGCCCGTGTCGGATCGCTCTGGGCCACCTTGTCGAGCATGAAATCTTGCACGCCCCACCGGCCGGCCCTGATCTGACCGTCGCGGAGCGCTGCCACCGCCGGAGAGTCCTCCGAAGGGTCGTGCCACAGGGCCTTCCCGACCAGCTCCGTTCCATTCGGCTCAGCCAGGATCGGTTGGAGAAGCTGGTCGACCTCGGTGGGCCGCTGCTCCATCACCATCAGGATGGTTCGAAGCCACTGACCTCGTCGCTCGCCCGTCGATTCCCTCAACAACCGCTCCCATACGCCGTGCGACTGGAACGCGTCGAACCAAGATGGCGATCGCCAGACGATGCGACCGATCACATGGTCGGCCCAGTGGTCATCAATCGCTAGGGCTGCTATTAGCGCAACGTCATCGGACGTGATCGGTTCCGCCTCACGGAGCACGCCGCACACAAGCTGCTTGAGATGAAAACGCACGTCTGGGTCGCGTAGAACCACTCCCGTGACTTGGGTCGCCGTCGTGGGATCCTCGTCGCGGAGCGTAAAAAGAAGCTGCCGAAGCTGGTCGCGGCGCTCCAAGGACTGGTCGAGCTTGATCCAGCGCACAATGTCATGCGGAGAATAACCCGCAGCTGCCAGCGCGGTCTTGGCCACAAGGTGATCAAAATAACTCTGGTGGGGAAAGCTGACGGTGCCGCCACTGCGCACGAGCAGCCCGACCGCGCAGCAAGCTCGTAGCGCCGCACTATGCCCATCGAAGACGCTCGCAGGCGCGGCAAGCCTGCCCGTGCGCTCCATAGTCTCCCTCGCGGTCACGAGCACCCGGTGAACATCCCCGTCCTGCACATGATGGGTTCTCACGGCCTCTGCGCGGAGCGCGTCGAACAGCGCCGCGAGGAGCTGCGTCTGTGTTGCGAAGTCGCGGCGTGTCGATCCGCGGGCTGCGAGGCGGTGCCAGGCGTCCAGTGTGTTCGGGTGCACCAGCAGCTTCTGAAGTCTTGGCGGTAGTGATCCGTACTCGACGCCAACAGCCCGCAGGATGGGTTCGATGTCCGCAGGCTTGAGATCACTGACGTCAATCGACACCACACTGCCGGGAGAGGTCTTTTCGATGGACTCTTTCCACTGGCGAATGTTGGCATCGTTCTCGAGGTCAAATGTCCTGCACGCGACGACCAGGACCATGTCCGGGTCATGCATAGCTGCACGGAGCATCTGGGCGCACGTCTGCCAGGTCGCGGCCGCACCGCTCGTGGTCAGTCGAAGCGCGTCGAGTTGGTCAACCAGCAGAACGGTGCGGCTCTGGCCAGAAGATGCCCGCAGCGCCGCCGAAGGAGTAGCGTGCAGGCCAAGCGCCTCGCCGTACTGATGCACGCTGCCCTCTGGTGGTCGTGTGCTGAGCGAAAGCGGGAGGAGTGGAATACCTCGCTCGACGAGCCCATCGGCCACCCCCAAAAGGACTCCGCTCTTGCCAGCCCCTGGTTTGCCGTGAACCAGAATAACGCGGGGCGCATCGACACCAGTGATGTGCTCAAGAATCTTGCTGACCTCGGGGCGGCTCATCCATGTCCCCGCGACCAGGCGGTCGCGCAGGGAGCTCCGAAACTCCTCCCTCAGCTCGAGCAACGCTGAAGGAAGCGACGGGTCTCTGGCAAGATCCCTGGGACGAAGTCCGCGCGTCGTCAGGTGATCGAGCAGATCCTGAGCACTCACGTCCTTCCCGAGGTGGCCCTCAAGGAAGAGACACAGTATCGCGACGACCTCCTCTGGGGTCCCGGTCAAGGTGAACTGAACCGCATTGAGCAGACGCTCAGCACCCTCCTCGCCGCGATCAAGCTGCACACATCGCATCGCTCGGAGTCGAGCGATCGCAGTCGCTTCATCGCCCGCGTTGCCGACGGCAAGACCCCAGCGCCGGAGGAGTTCGTCGAAGCAGGCTCTCCGTTTTTTCTGAGCATTGACCCGAAGCGTGATGAACTCGGCAGGCGGATCCGAACTACGCATCAGCTGATCACAGATGTCCTTGATGTGTGGCACGGGGTCCGATGACACGAAGGTGAAGCGGTCCGTCGAGGACGCAGTGGTCACGCGGGCAGCCGCCGAGAGCACTCCTTCGCGGTCAAGTGCGGCCACGCTCCACTCGGCGTCGGACCCTTTCTGCCGTTTCAGTTGGATGTGTTCGATTGCACCGCCGACGTGCTCAACCTCGATATCTGCACCGCCTTCGTCGCCAGACGCAGGTTCCCACCGGAGGCGTGTGAGCCTCCCGCCAATCACCCGAAGCAACAGCTCTACGGCGTATCGCCGCTCGTAGATCGTTCCGAGTTTGGAGGCGATGCCGCCCGGTTCAGCCGCCATGACACGGCCTCCTTATCGAACCAGGTTGAACTCTCGACCAACTCATGGGAGCGATTCTCCCTGACGCCACTGGCCCGTTTGGAGCAATCCACGAAAGTGATGTCCAAGCGCCGCCGGCAATGGCCCATTTTCGATCAGGACCCCGAGCTCGATGTTGAGGTGCATCGCGTACTCGGTCAGATTCGCGCTGGACACGAACGCTATCCGATCATCGGCCGTGGCACACTTGGCGTGAAGGCTGCCGGTTCTGCCCGCTCCGTCGACTGGTCGCCGGTCCCGTGGCCAAGTCAGAACGGTTGCGCGATCTAGAACCTCGCGTCCCAGTGCCGACGCGGCGTCGAAAGTCAACTTCCCGTCGGAGGCGTCGGCCGACTCGGCTACCAACCACACTCGCACGCCCCGTTCCAATGCGGCGTGCAGCGCCTGGACTATCGAGCCTACTCGATAGGCCGCGAACGTGACGATCCACAGCTCGTTGCGAGCGGTCTGAATCACCTCCAAGAGTCCTTGTTCGGTGCGGCGCAGCGTACGTCCGGTGAGTTGGGGCCCAGTCCATACCAGGCTCACCTGCTGGGACACGCGCTCGGCCTCGCTGGCTGAAAGGGCCACTTCGAGCAGATCCGCGAGCCGCGATGGATCGCCCGCCGCCTGCAACCATGCTCGTAGAAGCCGAGCGAGGGTATCACGGCTCGTCGCATCTCCCGCAGACACAGCGATGGCGTCATGTCGCGCACGCAGGTCGGCAGCCTGGAGAGTTCTCAAAGTGCCAATGACTCCGTGAAGCGTCGGTGTAGGCAAGCGACGTGAAGCCTCGACGATGAGCTGGACGATCTCCGGTGTCATCGCTCGGCGTCGCCTCCAGTCGGGTGGAAGAACGGCGTGACGCCGGTGCGGAACGTCTCAACGACGAGCGAGCGATCCAAGAACCGATTGCCTCGCTCGCACGACGTCTCAGGCGCAAACAGACACGCGTGGCATGCCGCGCCGTGCACCGTCAGGCCATCCTGAGGCGGCAGATGCTCGGCGCAGAGCGGGTCGGAGGCGCAGATCCGATTCTGCTCAAGGAGATGGTCGATATGGCGGCCGAGAGTGTCGGGCTCGCCGAGCGCGACCATGCCACCAAGGGTGCCTTCGCTGTCTGGCGCTGCTGTATAAAGGAGGATGCCTGCCATCGGGCCGCCCGGCTCCCCGGCATCGGCCGAATAGATCCGCTCACGGATACTGGCGGCGGGATAACCACACTCGAGCGAGAACTGCCGCATCAGCGCATGGGAGAATGTGTGGAGCAATGCATACCGGAGGCCGGGGAATCCTGCTGCCGGGTTCTTGATGCCGCGGCGATCGCGCCACTCACGGTGGGCTCTAGCAAATGCGGCGGTACGGGATTGGCATTCCGCGCTGTTGACCCAAGCCTCCAAGGTCGATTCGCGGAACCGGATGAATAGGCCCTCTCCGCGGACTTCAGACACAGGAACCCATCGCGGTGAATGCCGCGAGATAGGGGCCCGCTGCTCGGCCGGCATCTCATCGATCTCGGTGTATTCGCCCGGAGACTCGAGCCGTGTGAAGCCGACCATCGCGCGAACCTCGCGGAGGCGTTCGACCAGAACGACGTCCTCGATGAGATGGCGATACTTGCTTGGCACATCCACTCGCCGCAGCGTGAAATCTGGCCCCATGCGGGCATGTGTCGGGTCACGCAGCGCGAGCCACTCTTCAGTCTTGAGGTCGTTGTAGCCATCAGCACCGCTTTGCTTTGGTTGGCGGCGAGCCTGGATCGCCTGCAGAATGCGATCAGCCGGGATTCCAGCGAACGCGAGGAGTTGCCCCATCTTCCGCAGGAGGTCGATATCCCTGACTTCGGCAATGTGTTGTAGGACGCGCCAGTGCTCCTCAACTAGGCGGTCGATGGGGTTCTCGGTGCTCGGGATGTGCAACGCTGAAAGCGTGATCGGGAACCAGCTGTTAGACGCGCCGAGCAGGATCGCTTTCACGCGTCCCTTGCATTCTTCGGTCTCGGTCTGCCGGAGGTGTGGGTGGAACCGTGAGCACGCTGGGAGCGGGATTCGCGGCGCGCGAGCGAAGGCGTCGCCCATGCGGCGCTGAGCACCGCACTCCGTACAGCTCACTTCAATGTCCAGAGCTTCCCCAGACACACCAAACTCGCGCATCCGCAGCTTCGGTGCCGCGCACCCTGGCCCTCCGTGCACATAGGCAACCCATGGGAAGTCATCGAGGTGCCCGTGATCGCAGGCCACGAGGAATCGCGCTGGCAGCACGGTTGGTGGCTTGCCCCGTGCCCGGCTGCAGTTGGCGTGAACATACCGAACCCGGTCGGGCCGGAACGTGTCCACTTTCAGTTCGAAGAGTCCTGATCTGATCTCCGCGAGGAGACTGCATCGCGGGCATCGCATCCACCTCGGAAACGGCGCGACCGGAACGCCCACCCGGGCATACTCCGAGAACGGGTTGGTCGCGGCCTCATCCGTATCGGGAGGCACCGGGGGCAGCATGAGTTTGCGTACGCTCGGGCCAAGCAGGGCGTTGACCGCCTGCAAGAGCCGAGGTTCGTACACCTCTTTCATGTGCTGGCGCCTCCACTCATCGATCCCCATCACCATTGCCGAGAGGTGGGGCAGATCGATCACGCTCCCGATGCCGGTGGTAAACAAGAGCTGCGAGGGTCGCACTTCGCCGACCCGGACTGTCGTCATTCCGTTCACAGCTGCACCTCCGCATCCAGATCATCACCTTCGGGAACTTCGGGCACCGACACGTCGAGTTCCCGATCGTCCATGATCAGACCAACGGACGGCTCGACATCGCGTAATGAGTTGAGACACGTGAAGGGTGAGCGTGAGCCCATCCCGGCCTTTTCGAGCAATCCTCGCGTAACGTCGTCTCGTTCGGACTGGTATCCCAATCGTGAGCCGCTGGAGCGGTCGGCGGCACGTGCCTGCCAGTGGTTCACGAGGCCCTTGAGCGATTCCTCGACTTCCCGACCGAGCTCTTCGCTTCCTGTTACCTGCGCGGCGCGATCGCGGATCTTTGCGATGGCCTGCGCGAAGAGCGGATCGTTGGGGTCGATCTGGCCAGCGGCGAGATTGGTGTTGTACTTTGTCTGACCCAACCTCACCATCGCAACCAGGAGCGCCGCAACGCCACGGTCGATGGCGCGGCTGGCGAAGGGCGTGACGGAGAGAGCCTCGACGTGCTTGTAGAATGTGGCATGGAAGTGCTCGAACCGCTCGTAGTGGGAAAGGTCTCGGGGCCGAGCCCAGTTGAGCACGGTGACGACCAAGCCCGCATGTGAACGGCCCACACGGCTCGTGGCCTGGATGTACTCGGCCGTGCTCTTGGGCTGCCCAGACACGACCATGAGCCCCAGCCGTTTGACGTCGACACCGACCGAAACCATGTTCGTCGCGAGCATCACGTCGATCGGGCCCGGCCCCACGACCTGTCCGGCACGTCGGGCTTGAAGTCGACGGGCATCCTCAACCGGATCGAAGCTCACTTCCAGACGATCGAGCGTGTCGGGAATCTCCGTGGACGCCTTACGGGAGGTGAGTTCCTCCACGAACGGCTTCCGCCGGCGTGCGAGACCTCGCTGATCCGTGTCCTCAAGGCGGGAAGCCACGTCGTCGTCCACGAGACGACGCATGCCACCGAGTTCGCGGAGGGAGTTGAAGTAGCCGACGAGGGTCATCCACGGATCTGCATGCACCCCATACCCGGACCCCGGAGTGTCATACAGACGCTGCGACGCCGCGAGCAATGCTACATACGTGCGGATGAGCGCTGCCTTGAGACGTTTACCGAACGCGCAGATCCCGATGTAGCGACGGCCTGGGAACTCGTCGCTCGGCGGACGCTCCCTCGCAAAGAAGTTGTCGCTGGCGTCCAGCCCGTGCGGCGGAAAGACTGCCACTTTCCGCTGGAAGAGGCTTCGAACCTGTTCGTGTGAGCGCCGGATTGTTGCCGTCGATGCGATGAGCTTTGGGCGAATCCGCTTGCCTTCGAACTCCCACGAGGCAAGTTCGTCAACGGCCGTTTCATAGAGCCCCATGAGCGATCCGAGGGGCCCACTGATCAGATGGAGTTCGTCTTGGATGATGAGATCCGGCGGCCGAAGGGGCGGATGCTCGATGGTCTTCGTCCCCGGGTGCCCGCCCGCGGCGGGGTGACGATCAGAATCCTCGAGGTCCGGCGATCGGAATCCGTGCCGAGGGCAAAACCCACTCACGCGGCCGAAGAGGGTCTGAACCTCTCCTTTCCAGGGCATCTGAGCGAACTTGTCGACCGTGGCGATCAGCAGCGTCGGCAGGCGGCGGTAGATTTCCTCGTCAACAACAACCGCGGGAATGCCCTCGCTGGGTGACTTGGCGGCGGAGAACGGGCAGCGCCCGAGGGGATCGCTGCAGAACATCAGCGTGCGGGCCGCGCCGCCCGGATACGGATCAACCCGGATGTCGCCCTGACCGCGGCGGATTTCGCACCCGCACCATGGGCAATGCTTGAGCTGGGCGGGAGATCCAAACGAGCCGCCCTGCCAGTGCCCGTGATCGCTTCGCAGCGCCTCGGCGCTCTGGGCAGTGGTGTTCGGCGTCGTCCTGTACCCGACCCACAGGCCAATCCGGAAAGGAGTCTGTCCCCAACTGGCGTCGCCGGCCGCGATGGCCTCCCGCCGCAGGAACTCGCACGCACAGATCAATGCTGACGCACGCTGGAACTGCTGGATCGTGAGAAGCCGCAGCGTGTACCGCATCAAGACCGCGACGCCGTCGGTGCCGACGTGTCCGCCCACCAATGGGCGCAGACGGCGGATCGCCATCGCGAACGCTGCCAAACCAAGGTACGCCTCGGTCTTTCCACCGCCGGTCGGAAACCAAAGGAGGTCGCCAGTCGCGGCCACCGGGTCGGTCCGATCGGGATGGTGCAGATCGGCGAGGGAAGGAAGGTTCAGCAGCACAAACGCAAGCTGGAACGGGAACCAGCGGCGGTTGGTCGGCTGGTCGCACTGCTCAGGCGTGACCGTTTGCCCACGCCGCCGCTCCTGCGCATAGATCGATCGTGTTCGCTGGAGCCACATCGCCCGATTCGCGAACGCAAAGGCCTTCGCGGCGTCCGGGGAACTCTCGAGGAGTGCGATGCCATCAACGATGCGCTGTCGGGCGGTGTCGCACGCGGCAAGAGCTTCCTCTGCTGCCTGGCAGTGGGTATCCAGCCCGACGGCGGGATCGTCGACGCGGGCCCTCTGCTGGAGGATCCACTCGGCATACGCGTTGGCGAGCGGCTCGAGCTTCGGACGCAGTTGGGCGGCAGAAAGTTCTGACAGCGCCTTCATATCAAGCTCGAGTTCTCGTAGGGCCGGAATCTCATCGGGGCCCGGGGGGGTCTGCTTGGCCACTTCGTACGCCGGCATGACCTCGGTCGTCACCCGCATCGCCCGTGGCGGATGAGCGTGGGTGACGCCCTCGGCACGAACCGAGACGCCATGTCCCACACCGAACTCGACGCGGTCGCGATAGACCATGTCCATCGCGCGATCCTCAAGCTCGGTGAGCGGATCAAGCCGACCATCGCGTGGAGTCGCTCGCCTGGTGAACCAAGTGCCGCCATCAGGAGCATCAATACTCAGTTCCGGCTGGAACAGCCAGCTCGAATCGCGGAGCCGCTCGGGTTCCTCTTGGTTGTTGACGAGGAACAACGTGATGAGATAGCAATCGCCGACACGGCGCATGCGGCCGTGTACCACAACATCAGGAAACTCGTGATCCACAATCCTGCGCTGGATTGGTCCTTCGGTGAGCGCGATCGACTTCGATGTTCCGGAGATCGGCCGACGCTTCCAGACCATCGCGGGCCCGCCGGTCTTCTGGTTGATCGCGGTCTCGCTCTTCACGCGCTCGTAGAAGCCCCACTTCGCCGTAACCCGAATGCCCGGCGCTGAGGCATCAACGGAAAACGTCATCCCGATGGAGGACGGACAGAGCGAGGGAATCGCCGAGCCCGGCGCACCGACGTCGGCCTGGCCGTCCTGGGACGAACCTTTGATCCCCAATGCGAGTTCGTCATTCTGCTCGGGCGGCAGGGTCTGTCGCTTGGGCGCGAGCATCCCGACCAGGTAGCGGTCCCAGACATGCCGGTCTTCCTCGATCTCCTCATACTCACCCCCGGCGGGGCCGAGCAGATCCTTGATCAGCATGTCCTCGAGCTGATCGCGAATCTCACGGCGCGATGCGGGCGCGCGGAATGGACTCGGCGGCGGCTGTGTAGAGTTGGATGCGGCACTGCTCACACGTCGACTCCTTTGCTTTCTCGCCAAAGCATCCTGGGTTCGCGGCCCCCATGATGCCAGCACGGCCGGCGAGATCTTGGTGTCCAGGGAACCCCAGATCGCACCGATTCGCCCCCAGCCCCATATTCTCGGTCTCGGGATGCGTGAGTTCTAGATTCTAGAACGAAAA
>Ga0335394_10007808_pt1 | contig 12079 bp, 12 predicted proteins | sample MAT03_FD_205741 | JGI IMG/M metagenome (GOLD analysis project Ga0335394, IMG submission 205741) | Freshwater microbial communities from Lake Fryxell liftoff mats and glacier meltwater in Antarctica - MAT-03 (spades assembly) (version 2) ... | reverse complement strand
ATACATATATTAAAATATAATTTTGTGAATCATATCTATTAATAGTATTAGATTAAAATATATGATATGTTTCATTTTTATAAAAAAATAAAAAATGAAATATATCCAATTCTGATAGCCTCAATAATAATATCATTCTTGTCGCAATAAGAAACAAGTTTATTGATTTGCCTTTTTAAATCAGCTTTTTGTTTATAAGTAGAAATCCTAGCATAAACAACACTGAAACGTTTATTTATTCCAAGAAAAGCATAAACAGAATCATCATGATAATCATAATAACCATTAGATAACAGAGTAACTTTAATTAAACCAGATTTAACATAAGATGATAAAGTAACTCTTGAAACTTTAAGTAATTTGAGAACTTCTTTGGATCTCATTATTGCAATTATAATAAATAAATTTATATACTTTTATATGGATTTACTGCCCTGAAATCTTTGGAAAATTCGGAATAAAAATACTTCCATTTATCAGATTTGGTAGTTATCGTATTTAGACCGGGATCCGGGATTTCAGCGGCAGATGCGGTAAAATGATTTTTAGTTGAACATTGGCTAACCTGCGCTTCCAATGGCAAGCCGGAATAATGGCGTAACATCGTATTCCGACGAAATAAAGATCTAGCGACACTTGACATTTTTAACAAATAATCCTGTTATAGTACTTTTATTGGTATGGTAATGCTTAGAAACGAAGTTACCAACATAATCTGCTCTTTGGAGACAAGGTAATTCCAAATAATAACAAATTCAATTTTTTTGGATTGGCTATTATTATTAGTAATCAATAGTAGTATGGATTATTGTTAGTAAAATGATACATTGGTAAAAATTGCTGTGGTAGGAATTGTTGTGGTTTATTATATCCAACGTAAAATTTATTATTTAAATTTTTATTTTGTTCGCGTTTTTTTGATTTTCTTTTTGAAATTTTATCACACCAGTAAATATATGCTTCTTTGTACCCTATTTGTAGTTTACATAATTTCATATTGATGGTATTATGAATATCAACCGTCCAATTAAATAATTCGGTTCTTGATTTTACCTTTATCGGTTTCATCCAAATAATTTTTTTATAGTCTTTAACACAAGATTTGCAATCTATATATTTTAAAAATATTTTATAGTAATATTGTCTGATTTCTTTTATGTCACAACTACACGGGTTTTCGGGATATTCTATAGCCTTTTTGTGAAATTTGCACCAAGCGTATGGTCCCCAGATCGTAAAATCGTCCTCCATTTCTATTATCAATCGATATTGTTTTATTTTTAAAGAAGTCAAAATTTTTGGATAAAATTGAAATTAAAAAAATATGCAACAATATAATAACCAACTAAACAAATAAATGAATTTAATTACTGAAGTCAAACTAGGATTATATTTGGGAGGAGGTGAACATGTTATATTCGAAACTGATGAATTCAATAAATTGAACATTGGTGTAATTTTTAATTGTTGTGATGAAATTTGTCATGAGGCAAATAATAAATATATTATTAACCATTTTTTAATTAGGGACGATGGTGAAGGTGATAATTTTTGTAATTATATGGACGAAATTGTGGATAAAATAGATTATTATTTGTCCAGAGGTTCAAATATATATGTTCATTGTGTTCAAGGAGTATCAAGATCAGCCGCTATTATTATTTATTATTGCATGAAATACGAAAAATCATCATTCGATAAAGCATACAATCGATTATTCATGATGAGACCTTGCATTTCGCCACATATTAATTTTATCAAAGAATTAAAAAAAAAAGATATGCACAAATTAACAAATAGTGGCGGCTTTAAAAATCGGTTTTCCGATATATAAATTATTAGATTTATTCACAAAAAAAAATTGAAATTGTGATACATTGTATAGACTAATTATTTTAATATTATATTTAATTCTAATACGTCCAACGGTGGTGTATATATTTTTAGATAAAAATGACTAGTGTGTCCCAGCAAATGAATTTTTATGTGGTCAAATGGAAAAATTTGCCACCAAATTTGTTAGTAAATGAACTTCATTGTACTGATCAATTGAAAAATATTATACTTATTGTACCAGCCAGGACTCCTAACCAAGCATTAGAAGATGCAATGAAAGCATTTTGTAATTGTCGTCCGGTTCATAACGAAGATCGTGCCAAGGTTATATTATCTGGAAGAAATCCAGTAGTGAGAATTAAAGCAAATCCAAATGCGGGTGTTTTGCTTAATCCAACATTGATTTATTACAGGTTGGCGCGCTATTAAAAAAATTATCATATCATATTATAATTTTTTTAATAAGGTAATGTTTAATGATGCATTAATTGGTGGTTCACAATATAATGGCATTGGAATTGGTGGAATCGGACCCGGAAATTGGATTGCAATAGCTGTAGCGACCCAAATAACAGACTGGGAAACATTATCAATAACAGTTCTCATTACGATTGGCGTTGTATGAAATCGATTTCCAAAAACAATACCGGAAATGGTTTCACGATTACCAGGCATAATTGGAGGTATAATAGAAAATGATGTTAATGGTCTAAATACTATTTCATTAGTTGGCGATGTTACAATTGCCGCGACTGACATTAATCCAAAATTTTCTAATTGGTTTGGTTCTGAAAATGGTGGAACGAGCACAAATGGTCGCAAATTGTTTCCACTATTAGAATTTGAAAGTGGTGGATCAGCTACTGGATTAAATGATGGATTATTTGCGCCAATAATTTCAACAACTTCCGCGAAACCATTTGCCGGAAAACCAGCATCAACAGTTATTATAAGATTATTTATCAAATCTGTTGGTGATAAATCCGTAAACCAAATACTGGTAATTAAAAGAGTATCACTTTCGATAGATACTGATTCGCTAGATGCCAAATGATATATATGTCCCTCGGAGTCGGATACTGTAACAGTTTCTGATGATGAAGTATATTGGATAGTAACATAGATAGATCTACTAAGTGCAGGCTCTAATTGGATTGGAATAAATGCTAATCCATTGGCCAATGATGCAGTAGCAGTGGCACCAACTGGAATTTGTTCTAAAGATGCTGGTATTATAGAAACAGCTAATGATGTCCACAATGGTAGATCAGCTGCACTAATAATAACCGCATCAAGAGTGTTGGTTTGGTTTCGCAGCAACTCTTGTCCTTTAGCAGCACCTGCTACATATAAATTACCATCAGAATTGATTGACGGATTTGGCAAAAAGAAATCAGAATCAAATGAACTAAATGATTGTTCTGCTACTGTTGATATTGCTGCAAATGATGCCAATCCAAATGTATTCTCAGGTGAAAAAATAGATGCTATTGCAACTGGTCCTGTACCAACAGTACTATTTCGAATACCATAAAAAGATGGAAATGCTGCTCCTTCTATTTCTAAAACCTCCGTGACGGTTTGTACAGTAATATTTTCATAATTTACCAATGTAATTTCTAACTGATTATTTATTGGTACACTAATATTATCAGCATACCAAATATCAGTATGTATAATATAATTGGCATTTGATGTGCCAGCTCTCAAATATATATTATTCCCATTGTCGATAACTTCAGTTGGTACAGAAACTCCAATTATTTCACCGTATTGAACAAGAACATAAATAGAATTACCGGTCGATGCTTGGATAACAATATTCGAATTATAACTAGTGGTACTATTAGAAATAGTTACCAGCGCTAATTGACTTATTTTATTTTTATTAGAAATATTTATTAATGCAGATGTATCAGTGCTTCTAGTATTAAGAGTAAAACTACTTGTGGTATTATTAACCAATTGTATTTTATCGCATGAACTAGCAAAAAATTTGGCTATTCCATTTATGGTAGCGGTACCATCTAAACTAATAGCAGAACTATATATCGATCCTGGTATAGTAGAAATGATATTATTTTTGGAAATTCTTAATAATTTTAAAGAAATGCTACTTCCCGAATCAGGAATGGCTCTTGTTGTATAACTTGCTTCATATATACCATCTATCGGTAAAATTAATGTATTCATTTTGTTCACTCTAATTCCACTTAATGGTCCAACACGATTAAATTTAATTACGCTCGTTCCATTGTCAGTGGAAATATCACAAGCCTGGATAGTTTGTGAACCAAATTGACCTTGCGCTACATTATACACATAACCAAATACTGGATCGTTATTTTCACATTTGTTGCAAGCTAATGAATATGAACATTTTTTATCAGTGTTAAAAGTTGGTTTCATTACGAATTATATAAATATACGAAACATATTATTATCTTATCAGTGACTGATAAGATTACTTCTTAAAAAAGAAAAAACTTGCAATCAAACGTATCAACAATGACAGATATTACAACTGTAGCGTTAGCGATTGATTCAATGACCGCTGAATTGAGCAAACATAAAGATAGTTCACCCCGCAAGGAATGCAAATATGGCGAATCTTGTTGGGAATTAGAATTTTATCATCGACTTGACAAGCATGGTGTCGAAAAAATTCGCCAACTATTTTGTGCGGAATGTTCAGCTACGACGACCCACAGTTGGGTCAGGTGTTACAAAGAGGCTAAGCGCAAATATGTCACACCCAGAACATGTAGGAGATGCAAAAAAGGATACAAATGCAAATATACAGATACAAAATCTGGCGAAATATGTCCGCGTACATATAAGGAACCGGAAACATGTAGTGGGTGTATGCATGGCAATTCATGTGATGGTTGCTGGAAATGCGACCAATGCGGAGTCAGACACCAAGAATCACTCTAGAGGAATGAATTATTGTTAAAATAAAAAAAATATATATTTTTTTTATTTTAATAATCAATTAATATTTTTTTAAGATCGGCCAAATCATCTAACCAAATATTTTCAATTAATTTTTTTTTCAGATTTTTATGTTCGGTTTTTTTATTGGATAAAGATGTATTAAGTTCATCAATTCTTTCTTTTGTTAGAGAATAAAATGACATTCTAATTAAATAATCGTATGGTTGACCAGGTGCATCATTAGTATCATCTGTTTCGGAAGATATTTTTTTGGGATAAGGTAATAAATTATATTTTGAAAGAATTTTTATTATTTCATCTTTTGGTTTATTGTACAAAACAATTTTATTAGAAATAATAAGGTCAATAAATTTTATTTTTGATTCCAATAATAAAATATCATTTTGTAATATTTCCAACATGTAATCTTTGCGTTTTTGATAAAAAAATAATCTTGTTGCATAAAAATCATCAAATATTTCAATAACATTGTTATATTTTTTTATAATGCCCGTCGGATCATACAAATACATATTTGTTAAATTGATATTGTGGATTAAATAAAAATACTTTTCCAATTTACTAATTCCATTAGAAATATCTGATTCGATACCGTCCAAATAACTATTGTCATAAAATTTAACAACAAATTCAACGGTAGAATCTGTAGAATTATTACTAATTTTTTTAATAAAACCATATTTATCAGATAAGTCGTCCAAGTAATATTTGTATTGTTCTGTCCATACAAATAAAGGTAATTCCTTAATAGTAATTTTATCATTGTCCCGAATATATACACCCTTAGATTGATAAACATCATCACTAATTTTAATAATTCGACCATTAAAATTTTTGTACCATGGATGAATTATATTAAAATGATTCTGGTTATTTTTTGTGGAATCGCTAATATTATCATCAGTACCAAGCGATAATTGGCATTTTGCTTTAGAACAAAAATTAATTTTATTTTCTAAATTTTGGATAATGTCAATAATATTAAATTTCGGAATATTAGTAGAAAATCCAGTTCCGATACCCTCTGAACCGTTTATCAATATTGTTGGAACAATTGGTACATAAAACTCTGGTTCAATTGAGTAACCGTCGTCGTTAAGATACTTGAGCAATGGATCATCTTCTTTTTTGAAAATAGCTCTTGTTATTTTGCTTAACCTAGTAAATATGTATCTGGGACTGGAATGATCTTTACCACCCATTAGTCTACTTCCAAATTGACCAGTTGGAATTAAAAAATTTATGTTATTTGATCCAACAAAATTTTGTGCCATACTGATAATAGTACCAGCCAAACTGGCTTCACCGTGATGATATGATGTATGTTCAGCAATATAACCAACTAATTGTGCCACTTTTACATCGATAGTAAGATCTCTAAGAAACGAACCGTATAATACTTTACGTTGTGATGGTTTTAATCCATCCATAATTGAAGGAATCGATCGAATATTATCCGAATTGGAAAAGTGTATTAGTTCTTTATTAATAAATTCATCATAAGATAGATTTGGTTCTCGGTAATCGACAATATAATCTTTGTTATATTCTCTTAACCACTTTTTTCTATCAGGAATACGTTGTTTAGAAAATGCTAGCTCAATAGAATCAGCACTTTTATCGGTCCATACAAAATTAATTAGGTGCTCGGGCAAATTATTAAAATATTCTTTGGCTTCGATAGTAGTATTGGTACCCAAACCTTTGTAATATCTAATTTGCCACGACGAAAAATCTTTATTTTTTATTTTCCATTTATAATAATCTTCTAATGCATAAAATGATAGCACTGTATTATATTTTGTTGTTTTGACAACTGGCGTAATGAACATTTGCAAAAATCCTTCTACTTTCAAAAGTGATGGCCAATAATATTCTATCATATTTATAAATAATCCCTTAATATGTGAACCATCTACATCAGCATCCATCATCAATAAAACATGTCCATAACGCAATTCTTTAATGTTGTCCTTAGTATATTCTCTACCAATTTTTAATTTAAGAATTTTTTGAATATTAATAAATTCTTCGTTGGATATGATTTGGTTGCGTGTCGCTTCCCTAACATTAAGTAGTTTACCTCTGAGTGGAAAAACACCAAAAATATCATTACTTTTTGGAATAGCACTTAGGCCTGATATTGCCATTGTTTTTGCCGAATCACCTTCTGTCAAAATCAAAATACATTTACTGGATTTGGCTGTACCGGCAAAATTTGCATCATACAATTTTGGTATACTTTTAATCATTGATTTTTTTTCATGACCGACTTTTTCTAATTTTTTATTTTCGGTGAATTCAATTTGCATTTTTACATTGGTATCAATTTCGAGTTTGGTGTAAATGTTTTTCACGAAATTTTTAGTAAAATCACAAACTGATCCAAATTTGGATGGTGGAGTTATCAATTCATCTTTTGTTTGTGATGGAAATGTTGGGTTTTCAATAACACTGGCAATAAATATCCACATTTGGTCTTTAATAAATTGGTCTTTGATATTACTTGAACCGTATTTTTTTTGAATAATATTTTTAATACTCTTCATTATTTTGGCCAATATATAATTAACATGTTGTCCACCGTGTAATGTATAAATACCATTAACAAAAGAAACTTGGTTAAATGTAGGTTCCGAAGAAACTGTGTTGTAACTGTTGGTAACAATTATTTTCCATCTGCCTTCTTTGAACTGTTCACGTGATTCATCACAAAATTCTTTAATCATTAGAGCGTCAGTTGGAATGTACATTGAAACATATTTGCTAAAATCATTTTGATAAATTCTTTGGTCATTCAAAAAGATTTTAACTCTGGAGCCAATTAATCCGGCAATATCGTATGCTCGACGTCTAAATAATGCAATAGTATCAGAATCAATGGAATCAATTTTAAAATAATTTAAATCCGGTTTAAATGTAATTTTAACGAAGCCATCTGCATTCGAATAATTTGTTATTTTTGCTGGTGTTTTTATTGATAAATTTTTCTCATATGTTTGCACAAATTTTTTTTTATTGATTGGATCACCCACTTCTACTTTAAAATTAGATGAAAAAATTGCGGTTAACTTAGCTCCCAATCCATGTATTCCACCAGTTATTCGCTCAGTTGATTCATCAAAACTGGTTGATGTTAAAAGTTCTCCAAATATTAATTCCGGAACATAAATTTTTTCTTTTGGATGTATAACTACATCAATACCACGGCCATTATTAAATACACTAAATTCATTTTTTTCTGGGTACAAATCAATTTTAATCACTGTCAAACTAGGATCTTTAACTGTTTGATCATATGCATTTACTATTATTTCATCAAATATTTTATATAAACCAGGAATATATTTGATTTTTTTTTGAATAATTTTTTCATTATTGTTGTCCATAATCCAAACCAAATCTTCTATTTCGTCGATACCACCAATATACATCGATGGACGCTTCAATACGTGTTCGATTTGTGATAATTTTTGATATTTTATAGCAATATCACTTGATGACATTATTATATATATGCAATATTTACTTAAACAATAAAATGTCGTTGGTAATTTAATGATAATTTAATGATGACTCAAACTTTAAGCTTTATTTCCAATAAATGATCTATAGCATATGTTATTGCTCTCATTTGTGTTGCCATGTTAATTTCATCGTAAAATTCTAGTGGTAAATGATTAATTTCTTTTGTTAAAACATCTACTTTATCGTTACTATAATATTTATTTAACCGATCGTATAAATCAGGATTATGTTTCTGTATATCAAAATCATTCAAAAAATTAAGATGAGATTTCCAAAAATCATAATAACTTGACTCGGCGAATAATTCTTTACCATGATATGAATAAATATAATACGTGGCACCTTTGTCATCAGTATACACACTTATTTTAGGTTTGCCTAAAAATGTTTCTATTAATTTAAAAATTCTCTGTCTAAAATCTAAAATTTTTTGCTTATTCAACGGCTTATAATTCTTTAAAAAATATTTTGGCCTATATCCCGGAAAAGTAAAATCTTTGGGGAAAGGCTTAGCTCTTAATATTAAAGGATTATTATGATCAACTATGGTTTCTTTATAAATTTTTTTAATTTGGTTGTAAAATTTTTCATCTTGAAAAATAATGCTGTCATCATTTTCCGCATTAATTATGAGATTAAATAAAGTAATATGTGGAGCCCGATAAGGTTTAATATTTTTCCCTATAATAATATCCGTTATTTCCTTTGTGATTTTTTTTAATTTTGCTTGTGAAATAGTCGCTACAATATACAAAATCTGTGATTTTTGAAATATTTTTCCGCCTGTTTGTAATTGTTGTTGCAAAGCTAAATATTTAGATTTGTACTTTAAATACTTTGTTTTGTAATTTGTATCCATAAATATATTTATAATTCATAAATATATTTAACATATCAAAAAATATTATTATTTGTTTTTAAGTGATAAATATTTCGCTTTGTATTTTAAATATTTTTCTTGGTAGTCATTATTTCCTCCTTTCTGGTTTGTTTGCGCCATTAATAATTGATGGAGTTGTTTTACTTCTTCATTTGATACTTTTTTTACTCGTGTGGAAAGACCCCATCTAATACCATATGGATCAACAATCGATGACATACGCAAACCATAAAATTCGGTTTTAGGAGGTGTTTCAACAGTAGCACCCATATTTTTGGCAATTTCCGTTACTTTATCGACATCATCCACATATAATCCTAAAGTTACCGGATTACAAGAAGGATTGGTAGTTGCTTTTACACCCCATTCTGGCATTTCATCAGCTAACATTATTACAGAATCTTTAATAGCTAATTCGACATGATGTATTTTTCCATTGCCTTCCAATCTAAACAATTCTTTGGCACCAAATAGTTCTTGATAAAATTTAATTGCTTCAGTAGCATTTTTAACTATTAAATATGGCGATATATGTTTTTGTAAAAATGATTCAACCTTTTCTTCCATGTTTTGCATCTAATTATACGAAATATAAAATTTGAGATTATACCAAAAAATTGATTTTGTAACAGTTAACAAATTATATATATATACCGCATTTAATATTATTTAATACAATGGAAAACATTCCAGAATTTGTGAGTGGTGCATCTTATCAAAAAAAATTTGATTATTCTCTAGAATGTGATAAATGCTATTCATCATTGGTTAATAAATTTACATCGGTAGTAAAAGAATCGAATAAATCTTGTTTTATTATTCGACTCTGGTCTTGTTATGGTAAGGATGATATTCTTACGGAGGAATATATTCGTAGTCGTATCCCAAAATATAAATGGGATGGTATTAATAAATTTGTTTCGGAATTAACAAAAAAAAAATATCCGCATAATTTTCAATATTGGACAGACAATAAGAAGGTAAACCATTTTATAGTTAACCCAAATAATACCGAAGTATGCGATGACCCTGGGTTTGAGGATTATCAAGCTCATTTTGGTATTTGGATCAAATTATATTAAATTTAAACTCAAAATTTTTGCGCAGATGTTTTGTTGGTGATTAAAAGTAGGAACAAAAATAATGTTGGCAATAATCCAATTATTGTAAATATTATTGCCAAAATAAATAAAACATTAGCTTTACTATTTGTGCATTGTTTGCTAATAATACGATAGCTCACTATAAAAAGTACTAATCCAATTATAGCTGATAATCCTGTTATAATTAATTTAGAATGGTCTGCTGGAGGAAAAGTATTGAATAATGTTGACATATGTATAATACTAACGCTGGAAATAAAAAAATATTGATTCCAATTATATGACATTTTATAAAGTGATGTAATTCATTGAGAAAAAAGATATGGTTTGTATATTTTTATAAAGTGATGTAATTCATTGAGAAAATAGATATGGTTCATATATTCCTATCTATTTTTATAAAGTGATGTAATTCATTGAGAAAATAGATATGGTTCGTATATTTCTATATTTTTTATTTAGTGATGTAATTCATCATAAAAAAAAGATATGGTTCATATATTTTTTCTTTGGTGATGTAATTCATCGCGAAAATAGTGGAAGCCTAAACTTGGTGATGTAATTTCGTATTGAAAAATGAACAACCTCAACATTGGTGATGTAATCCAGCGCGGGAATCTTAGTATTGCCAAATAAATGGTAATTCTTATCTTTGTGCACAAAAAAAAAATTATTGAGAACAAAAATTATGGAGTTCAATAATAAATTGATATATTAATTTATTATTAAAATTATATTTTTTTTTGTAGAATTGTTTAAAAATTTTGTTTTTTGGTTTAGTGTTGGTAACAAATTTTATTATTTTTTAAAGTGATGTAATTCATTGTAAAAATAGATATGATTCGTATATTTTTATAAAGTGATGTAATTTATTGAGGAAATAGATACGGTTCGTATATTCTTATTTATTTTTATAAAGTGATGTAATTCATTGAGAAAAAAGATATGGTTAGTATATTTATATATTTTTATTTGGTGATGTAATTCATTATAAAAAAAAAGATATGGTTCATATATTTTTTCTTTGGTGATGTAATTCATCGAGAAAATAGTGGAAGCGTCAACTTGGTGATGTAATTTCGTATTAAAAAATGAACAGTTTCGACATTGGTGATGTAATTCAGCGCGGGAATCTTAGTATTGCCAAATAAATGGTAATTCTTATCTTTGCGCACAAAAAAAATCATTGATAATAAAAATTATTGAGTCCAATAAGAAACTAATATATTATTTCTTATTAAACAAATTTTTTTTGTAGGATTGTTTAAAAATCTTTGTTTTTTGGGTACAAATAATATTTATTATTGATGATAAATTACATGACATTTTTATAAAGTGATGTAATTCATTGCAAAAAAAGATATGCTTCATAAATTTCTATCTTTTTTAAATATATTTTTTTGGTGATGTAATTCATTGTGAAAATAGATATGCTTCATAAATTTTTATTTGGTGATGTAATTCATTGCAAAAATAGTGGAAGCATCAACATAGCGATGTAATTTCGTATTGAAAAATGAACAACATCCAATTAGCGATGTAATCCCGCGCGGGAATCTTAGTATTGCCAAAAGAATGGGAATTCTTATCTTTGCGCACAAAAAAAATTTATTGAGAGAACAAAAAATTGGGTTTAATAAATTGATATATTAATTTCTTATTGAGGCTATCAGAATTGGATATATTTCATTTTTTATAAATTTAAAAAAATGAAATATATAACAATTTTTTTCTGATTTAAATTTAATAATAAGCTAATGAAAACATTAAAACA
>Ga0335394_10007798_pt1 | contig 12085 bp, 7 predicted proteins | sample MAT03_FD_205741 | JGI IMG/M metagenome (GOLD analysis project Ga0335394, IMG submission 205741) | Freshwater microbial communities from Lake Fryxell liftoff mats and glacier meltwater in Antarctica - MAT-03 (spades assembly) (version 2) ... | reverse complement strand
GCGTGCCCGTGGCGCGCGATCTCGCGTGACGGGTCCGGGCGCGGCTTCGTGGCCTGGCCGTTGAAACGTCGTGTCCGCTGCGATTGCCCCGGAATCGCGAATCTGTGACGGTGTGCATGCACGGGCCCTGGCGAGGGACGCCGCGCTGTGGCACCATCCTCGCCCGGTTCGAACGCTCGCCTCCGCAATGAACGAGTTTCTCAGCGCCATCCTCAGCTTTCCCACCGTGGTCTTCACGGTGCTGCTCATCGTGATCGTGCTGTACTGGCTGATGGTCATCGTCGGCGCCATCGGGATCGATGTGCTGCACGTCGGCGAGGTCGCGGGCGCCAAGATCGAGGGCATGGTCGGCGGCGCGGTCGATGGGGCCGTCGAGGGCAAGATCGAGGGCGTACTCGATGGCGCGGTCGATGGCGCGGTCGACGGCAAGGTCGACGGCGTGACCGGCAAGCTCGAGGCCGTCGGCGGCGGCGGTGGCTTCCTGGCGATGCTCGGCTTCGGCAAGGTCCCCGCGACGGTCGTGATCAGCTCCCTGGTGCTGTGGTCGTGGGCGCTGTGCCTGCTGGCTGCGCGCAGCGGGTTCGAGCTCGGTCTCCCGGGGTGGGCCGTGCAAGTGCTGGCGCCCGTGGTGGCGGTGTTCCTCGGCGGCGTGCTCACCGGGACGCTCGTGCGGACGATCTCTCGCTTCATCGTGCATCAGGAGCCTTTGCGCCGCGCCGAGCTGGTCGGCAAGCTGTGCACGATCACGACCGGGCGCGTCGACGCCAACTTCGGGCAGGCGCTGATCAGCGAGCACGGGGTCGACCTCACCGTCGACGTGCGCTGTGACCCGCCGAACGCGCTGCGTCGCAACGCCCAGGCGGTCATCGTCGGCTACGACACCGAGCACCACTTCTTTACGGTCGAGGCATACGATCAGCCGATGGCGTCGCTCGGAGAGCGTCCGCCGGCGGCCCTTTGAGCGCGGAGGAGAGACAGAGATGATTGAATCGCAATTGGTACTGGCGGCCGGTTTGGAAGAGATCGGGCTGCCGCTGGCGGGGGTCGTCGCCGGCGTCATCTTCCTGGTCATCGTCGGCACGTTCTTCATCTTCTCGCGGTTTTACCGCCAGGTCGATCAGGGCAAGGCGCTGATCGTCAACAAGAAGTCGGGGCCGGTCGTGGTGTTCACGGGTTCGGTGGTGCTGCCGATCGTGCACCGCGCCGAGGTCATGGACATCTCGGTCAAGAGCCTCGACATCGACCGCCGCGGCAAGGACGGCCTGATCTGCAAGGACAACATCCGCGCCGACATCAAGGTCGCGTTCTTCGTGCGGGTCAACAAGACCCCGGAGGACGTGCTCAAGGTGGCGCAGTCGATCGGCTGCGCCCGCGCGTCCTACCAGGAGACCCTCGACGAGCTGTTCTCGGCCAAGTTCTCGGAGGCGCTCAAGACCGTCGGCAAGCAGCTCGAGTTCGAGGAGCTGTACACCAAGCGCGGCGAGTTCAAGGACCAACTGATCGAGATCATCGGTCGCGACCTCAACGGTTACATCCTCGACGACGCGGCGATCGACTACCTCGAGCAGACCCCGCTCAATAGCCTCGATCCGCACAACATCCTCGACGCCCAGGGCATCCGCAAGATCACCGAGATCACGGCGAAGCAGAACGTCTTCACCAACGAACTGCGCCAGAAGGAGCGCATGGACGTCGGCTCGCAGAACCTGACCGCCGACGAGGCCGTGTTCCGCTACGAGCAGCAGCGCGCCGACGCGGAGGCCAAGAAGCACAAGGAGATCGCGATCTCCTTGTCGCGCGAGCAGAATGAGGCCATGCGGGTCGCGAGCGAGGAGAACAAGAAGACCTCGCTGGTCCAGCAGATCAACGAGGGTGAGATCGGCAAGGCGGAGCAGGACAAGGTCCGGCAGATCGCGATCGCCGAGAAGGCCCGCGAGCGCGAGATCTCGATCGAGGTCGAGCGCAACGAGAAGGCCCGCGCGACCGAGGCCATCGGCCGCGAGCGGGCGGTCGAGCTGCTGCGCATCGAGAAGGAGAAGTCCCTCGAGATCGAGCGCAAGAACATCGCCGAGGTGGTGCGTGAGCGCGTGTCGGTCGAGAAGGGCGTCGCCGAGGAGGAGGAGAAGACCAAGGACATCCGGATCCTCGCCGACGCCAACCGCACCAAGGAGGCCCGGATCATCAAGGCCGAGGGCGAGGCGCAGGAGAAGGTCGTCAAGGACGTGAAGACCGCCCAGGCCGGCGAGGAGATCGCCAAGTTCGAGGCCAAGAAGCAGTTGATCCACGCCGAGGCCGGGCTCGAGGCCGCCGACAAGCTCGCCAAGGCCAAGATCCGCGCGGCCGAGGGCCAGCAGGCCGAAGCCGCTGCGGCGGGGCTCGCCGAGGTCCGCGTGAAGGAGGCCGACGCCAGCGCGATCGAGAAGCTCGGCATGGCGAAGATCCGCGTGCAGGAGGCCGAGGCCGGCGCGATCGAGAAGCGCGGCATGGCCGAGAACACCGTCATCCGCGAGCGCTACGCCATCGAGGCCGCCGGCGAGGAGCAGAAGGGCCTCGCCGCCGCCCGCGTGCAGGAGGCCGAGGCCGGCGCGCTCGAGAAGCGCGGCACGGCCCAGGCCAGCGCCGAAGAGAAGCACGGCGTCGCCCTCGCGGTGGCGGCCGAGCGTCAGGGCGTCGCGGCGGCGGTGGCCGTGCGCGAGAAGCTGCTCGCCGAGGCGACCGGCCTGGCCGAGAAGGCCAAGGCGATGAAGGCGATGGAGGGCACCCCGCGCGAGCACGAGGAGTTCCGCCTCGAGCTCGAGCGCCAGAAGGAGGTCCAGTTGGCCCAGATCGCCGCCTCGCGCGTGCTCGCGGAGGAGCAGGGCAAGGTGCTCGCGGTCGCGATGCAGCACGCGAAGATCAACATCGTCGGCGGCGACGGTGCGTTCTTCGACCGCTTCATCCGCGCGGTCGGGACCGGTCAGGCCATCGATGGCACGGTCAACAACAGCGAGACGCTCAAGAAGCTGCTCGGCGAGTACCTCGACGGCCAGAAGAGCCTGCCCGCCGACCTCAAGGAGATCCTGACGCGGCCGGCGATCGACGCTGACGGCGTGCAGAAGCTGACGGTCTCGGCGCTGCTCGGTGACCTCATGCTGTCCTCGGACGGCGCGGTCAAGCGCAAGCTGCAGCAACTGCTGGCCAAGGCGCAAGAGCTCGGGCTCGAGTAAGCCGTGGCAGACGGAAAGGACAAGACGTCCGCGCCGGCCACCACCGGCAGCGGGGGCCTGGACGGCGGCAGCTACGAGGTCATCCGCGCGCGTCTGGTCGCGCAGGCGAAGGATCTCGCCGACCGCACGCACGCCCTCAACGCGCGCCGCCAGAAGACCTTCGGCGGCACCGAGCTGGCGGTCGCCGCCAACGAGCGCGTGCGCACCGAGAACAACTGTGTGCCGGCCGACATCTTGCAGGTCGGGGGGCACCTGTTGCTCGGCTACAACGTGTTCTTCGGCCTCAAGAAGGAGGTCGCGCTGGAGGATGTGTTCTCGCTGCAGAGCTTCGACCCGGCCGCGCCGGAGGGGCAGGCGATCAACCCCGTCGCGCCCGGTGCCGTACCGGGGCTGATCGACAGCGAGAACTTCCTCAAGGAGTTCACCGACCTCTACAAGTATTACAAGGACACCCGGCTCAAGCGGCTCAAGGCGACCGAGACCAAGCTGTTCGCGGTGTTCCAGGTCAGCGCCGCGATGGAGGACGTCAAGATCTTCCACTGGAACGTGCTGCCCAACGGCTCGGTGCGTTACGTGGACAACCGCGGCGACCGCGAATTCCCGCGCCCGCCCTCGCACGACTTCGAGTGGACCAACACCACGCGCGACGACCACGTCTCGGGCCAGCACTCGCACGTCAACATCAAGGACCTGGTGTTCGTCGAGACGGTCGGCGGGGACCTGACGATCAAGGTCGAGAACAACAGCAAGGATGGGCTCGGGCTGTACCGTGAGCCGGTCGAGGACATCAACCAGGCCCTTGATGACGCCAAGATCCTTTATGCGATCATGGGCCCGCTGGTGCTGCTCAAGATCCTGCCGTACCGCGAGCTCAAGTGGCGCTATTTCATCTACAATACGCGGGTGAAGACGGTCACGCGCATCGACGCGATCGGCCAGAGCTGCATGCAATTGCCGGAGGAGCACGGCGTGGTGTTCCCGGGCGGCTACTACCTGCGCACCGGTGATACCAAGCAGTTCGGCGGCGACCAGGCCGCCTTCGAGTTCGAGCGCCGCATCGACTCGCCCAACGGCGAGGACGTCTTGTATGTGTTCTACCGCCGCGACCAGGCCCGCTATGTCCTGTTCCCCTACAACCTGATCCGCAAGGAGATGCAAAACCCGATTCAGGCCAATGGCTATAGCCTGTTCCCGGACGGGCGCCTGATCGTGTTTCGGGTTCAAGGCGAGGAGCCGAGCCGCCTGCACCCGATGCAGGTCTGGAAGACCCCGTTCATGAGCGCCGCGCACGCCGCCGCGGCGCCGACCGACGGCTCGTATCTCGCCAAGGTCGGCAACGCCGAGCTGGTGCGCGGCATCTCGGAGGCGCTCAGCGTCGTGCGTCTGGCGGAGAACACCGACCCGCGCCGCGAGACCTACGAGGACCTGATCGCGCAGGCCGCCAAGGTCGCCGACAATTACTACTGGATCGGTCACGCCGAGGTCGGCGACCTGCACGCCGCGCTCAAGACCCTGCGCCAGACCGGCGAGCTCATCATCGATGAGTTTGAGAAGGTCGTGTCGATCCGCAAGCGCGCCCGCGAGGCGCTGGCGGACGCGCAAGCCAAGCAGGCCGCCCTGATCAAGACCCTGCGCCCGGGCGACTGGAAGGGCGTCGAGCAGTATATGCACGCCCTGACCGCGCTGCGAAACCAGCGCGGCGTCGTCATCACGCTGCGCGAGGTCCGGTCGATCGACCTCACCGCCCTCGACGCGCTTGAGAAGCAGGTGATCGAGGAGTTCGAGCGCATCAGCAAGGCCGCCGTCGACTTCCTGGTCAAGGGTGAAGCGCTGGTCCCGGTGACGCGCAGCCTCGACGACGTGCTGGTCCGCGTCGAGAAGCTCGACAACGCCGCGCAGCTCCAGCCGATCGAGGCCGAGATCACGGCGCTCGGCGACGGCCTCAACGTCCTGGCGGAGGTCGTCAGCGGCCTGCAAGTCGGCGACGCGGTCGCACGGATCAAGATCCTCGAGGACATCTCGACGGTGTTCGCCCATCACGGCCGCGTGCGGGCCACCTACGCGAGCGTGCGCAAGCAACTGCTGACGCGCGAGGGCAAGGCCGAGTTCGGCGCGCAGTTCAAGCTGTTCGCGCAGACCGTCTCGTCGGCGCTGACGCAGTGCGACACGCCGGAGAAGTGCGACGAGCAGCTCGCCAAGCTGCTGGTCCAGCTCGAGGAGCTGTCGGGGCGCTTCACCGAGTTCGACGAGTTCCTCGGCGAGCTGGCGGCCAAGCGCGAGGAGGTCCACGACGCGATCGCGGCGAGAAAACAGACCCTGCTCGACGAGCGCCAGGCGCGGGTGCAGAGCCTGGTGGCCGCGGCCGAGCGCATCCTCGAGGGCGTCGGTCGCCGGGCGCAGACCTTTAAAAGCGCCGAGGAGCTCAACGCCTACTTCGCGGCCGACGCGATGGTGCTCAAGGCCAAGGAACTGGTCGAGAAGCTGATGGGCCTCGGCGCCTCGGTCAAGGCCGACGAGATCTCGAGCAAGATCATCAGCGCCCGCCAGGACGCCCTGCGGGCCCTGCGAGACCGCCTGGAGCTGTTCGACGGCGGCGCGGCGGTCGTCAAGTTCGGCACCTTCAAGTTCACGGTCAACACCCAGGTGCTCGACGTGACGCTGCTCGCCCGCGGCGATCAGATGGCGATCCACCTCGGTGGCACCGACTTCTTCGAGCCGATCGACGACCCCGAGTTCAACAAGACGCGCGAGTTCTGGAATCAGCAGATCGTCTCGGAGACCGAGCAGGTCTATCGCGGCGAGTACCTCGCGGCGAGCGTGCTCGCGGCCGCCGAGGCCGGCGAGCAGGGCCTCGACCTGGCCCGCCTGTACGCCGCGGAGCGCGAGCCGGGCGGCCTGCTCGACCTCGTGCGCAGGTTCGCGGCGGAGCGCTACGACGAGGGCTACGAGCGCGGCCTGCACGACGCCGACGCCACCGCGATCCTCGCGAAGCTGCTGGCGCTGCGGGCCACCGCGGGGCTGCTGCGCGTGTCACCGACGCCGCGCGCGCTGGCCTGCCTGTTCTGGGGCTACTCGGGCACCGGCGAGCCGCCGCGAGCCAATGACCCGCGGGCCGCGTGGCACCGCCGGGCCCAGAGCGTCGCCCGCCTGCGCACCACGTTTCGCTTCACGCCGGCCGCCGCGGCGCTGGCGAGCGAGCTGTCGACGGCGATCCAGGGGTTCCTCGACGGCCACGGCCTGGTGTTCTCGCCCGGTGATGTCCACCGCGCCGGCGCCTACCTGGTCGAGGAGCTGGCCGCCGAGAAGCCGCGCTTCATCACCAGCGCCGCCGCCGTCGCCCTGCAGCAGGGCCTGCTGACGGCGCTCGACGCAGGCGGACAGCGCCGCGCCTTCGATGACGACATGCGCGCGCTCGAGGGCCGCCTGCGCGAGCGCTTCGAGCTGCTCCGCGCGTGGCTCGAGGCCTTCGTCACCGCGACGCCGGAGCAGGCCAAGGTCGGGCCCGCGCTGGTCGAAGCGACGGTGCTGGCCCTGACGGACCGCAAGCTCGACCGCGAGGTCCAGAGCACGCTCGAGGCGACCCAGGTCACCGGCCTGCTCGGGCAGCATCCGCGGATCCACGACCGCATCATGGAGCTGCGTCTCGACGAGTTCCTCGAGCGCCTCGGCGAGTTCATGCGCGTGCGCGTGCCCGGCTTCCGCGAGTTTCGCCGGCTGCGTCAGCAGGTCATCGAGCGCGAGAAGAAGCGCCTGCGCATCGAAGAATTCATGCCGCGGGTGCTGACCTCGTTCGTGCGCAACAAGCTGGTCAGCGAGGTGTACCTGCCGCTGGTGGGCGCCAACATGGCCAAGCAGCTCGGCGCCGCGGGCGACCAGAAGCGCACCGACCGCATGGGCATGTTGCTGCTGATCTCGCCGCCCGGCTACGGCAAGACCACGCTGATGGAGTACGTCGCCAACCGCCTCGGCCTCGTGTTCATGAAGATCAACGGGCCGGCGCTCGGCCACGAGGTCGTGTCGATCGACCCCGCCGACGCGCCGAACGCCACCGCCGCGCAGGAGGTCGAGAAGGTCAACCTGGCGCTCGAGATGGGCAACAACGTGATGCTCTACCTCGACGACATCCAGCACACCAACCCCGAGTTCCTGCAAAAGTTCATCTCGCTGTGCGACGGTCAACGGCGCATCGAGGGCGTGTGGCGCGGCAAGTCGCGCACCTACGATCTACGCGGCAAGAAGTTCTGCGTGGTGATGGCCGGTAACCCGTATACGGAGTCCGGCGCCGCCTTCAAGATCCCCGACATGTTGGCCAACCGCGCCGACACCTACAACCTCGGCGACATCCTCGGCGGTCAGGCCGACACCTTCGCGCTCAGCTACGTCGAGAACACGCTGACCTCGAACCGTACGCTCGCCCCGCTGGCGGGCCGCGAGCAGGCGGACGTATATCGCTTCGCGCGTATGGCGAGGGGTGGAGAGGTGCAGGCGACCGAGTTCTCGTACGGCTACTCCGGCGCCGAGATGCAGGAGGTCCTCGCGGTCCTCAAGCACCTGTTTAGAGTTCAGGAGACGCTGCTCAAGGTCAACCAGCAGTACATCGCCTCCGCCGCGATGGACGACCAGTACCGCACCGAGCCGGCGTTCAAGCTCCAGGGTAGCTACCGCAACATGAACAAGATGGCCGAGAAGATCGTGGCGGCCATGACCACCGAGGAGGTCGATCGTCTCGTCGACGACCACTATCAGGGCGAGGCGCAGACCCTGACGATCGCGGCGGAGCAGAACCTGCTCAAGCTCGCCGAGATGCGCGGCCGCCTCAATCCCACACAGTCGGAGCGCTGGGCGACGATCAAGCGCGAGTTCCAGCGCCTGCGCAGCCTCGGCGGCGCCGAGGACGACCCGGCGGTGCGCATCGGCGGCCAGCTCAGTATCCTGGCCCAACGCGTCGAGAGCATCACCGATGCGCTCAGGACGGCCGCCAGCCGCGGGCCCTCCGAGGCGGCCGAGGAGGCGAACCGCAACCAGCAGACGCGCATGATGGAGATCATGGCGTTCATGCAGCAGCAGGCGACCGCCGCCCAGGCGCAGGCCGTGAAGCCGGTCGAGAAGCCGCCCGAGAAGGGCCTCGCGCCGCCGATGCTGGCCGCAGGACCGATGGAGTGGGCGCGCCCGCAGATCGCACGCATCGCCAACGCGCTCGAGAGCCTCGGCCAGGCCACGCTCGCGGTGGAGGTCAAGAACGAGGCGCCCGCGGGCATCACGGAGCTGCTCGCGCAGCAGGTGGCGATCATCGAGCGCACGCTGGTGCCGCTGGTGCGCGCCGCCACCGGCAACCTGCAAGACATGAAGAGCCTGGAGCTCCGCGTCGACCAGATGCTGGGCATGCTGCAAGAGATCGACGAGGGCCTCAAGGCCAAGTACGTGCGCTGAGGTCCCTTGGCGACCCCGCGCGCAGTGTGGCAAGGTACCCGGATGCGACGACGCGAGCTGCTGTCTCTCGGCGCCGGGCTTGGTGCGCTCGCGCTGCCCGGCCGCGTGCGCGCGAGCGAGGCCCCGGGCGTGCGCGTCGGCCTGTATCAAGCCCGCGGCGTCCACCCGGTCGCCTTCGCCGCCGAGAAGGCGCTGCTCGAGCACCACGCGGGCTTTCGCTGCACGGTGCTCAAGCCCGCGGACATCCAGGCCGGCGCGCTGGCCGAGCACGACGTCGCGGTGTTCATGGGCGGCAGCGGCACCGCGCAGGGCAAGGCGCTCGGCGACGTCGGCAAGCAGGCGGTCAAGGACTTCGTACACGGCGGCGGCGGCTACATCGGCGTGTGCGCGGGGGCCTATCTCGCGTTGCAGGGCGAGGACGAGTTTCACAAGCTCCGCCTGGTCGCCGGGCGCAACCTGACCGGCGACTTCTGGCAGCGCGGGATCGCCGGCCTCGAGGTGCGCGCCGCGGACCGGCCGCCCTTCAAGCTGTTCTACGCCAACGGCCCGATCTTCACGCCGGTGCCCACCGAGGGCCTGGCGCCGTATCAGGGCCTGGCGGACTACGTCGGCGAAATTTTCAATGTGTCCAAAGGGACAGGCCCCGGCGAGATGCCCGGGACACCGGCGATCGTCGCGTCGGCGTACGGGGCGGGGCGGGTGCTGCTGTTCTCACCCAACCCGGTGCTCGGTGGCGCGGGCGTGGTGCACAGCGAGCTGATGCTGTCAGGGCTGCGCTGGTGTGCCACCCGCGGGGCGGTCCCCGAGGGCCTGCGCTTCGCGGACGTGTTCCCGGCGTGAAGCACGTCAGCCGCCGCAGAACATGAAGCTCGGGTCGTTCGGGTCGACCGCGAGCGTGGCCGTGAATTTCACGGTGACGATCTCGTCGCCGGCACTCATCAGCACCTCAACATCGGCGGTCAGGCCGTCGAGGGTCAGCGGATCATCGTTGTCGGGCGGAAGGATCGGCACGACACCGAACACGCCGCCGATCAGGTCCTCGCAGCCGACGTAATAGATGACGCTAGTATTGCTGTAAAAGTGACCGCTCGGGTTGGTATTGTGCCCGGGCACATCGACGGTGAGCTCGAAGGTGACATTGTCGCTGGTCGGCAGGAATCCTCCAAAGGTCGGGTACAGACCGAACATGTACAGGCCCTGACCGCCACACTCGAGGTTGAGCACGCCGCCGTCGGCCAGCAAGACGTCGCCGTTGTGAAGCTCCAGGTGCGCCGGACCGGCGGCGCCATCCCAACCGTGGCAGTACGCGGCCTCACCGGTGGTGCCACCGGTGGTCGGGTCCGTGGTCGTGGTCGCGGTCGTGGTCGTGGTCGTGGTCGCGTCGCCAGTGGTGGTCGCGCTGGTCTGCTCACTCGTGGTGCCGCCGGTGCTCGTGCCGGGCTCGTCGCCGGTGCTCGATGCTCCGTCGCTGGTGTTCGTGGTGTCCCCGCAGGCCACAGCGAGCGACAGGACGAGGGCGAGGCGCGGGAGACAATTCATGCGCATATTCTACCCCAGTACCGCGAGGGCGGGCGTGGGGGCGTCTCCAACCGCGCTAGCCGGTGGTGCCGTAATCGCCGGTGGTGCTGTAGTCGGCGGTCTCGTAGCCCCCGTAGCCGCACACGTCGATCTGGGCCTGGAGGACCACGTCGACCTCGAAGGGTACGTCGCCGTCCGGCGTGTGCAGGGTCAGCGAGAGGTGACCGGCCTTGCCGTCGATCACGTTGATGTCGGCGATGCCATCGGGCGGGAAGATCGGGATGAAGTCGTACGAACCGTAGTAATAGCCGTAGGTGTCCCCGTCCCCGCAGACGACTTGTTGATCGAGCTCGATGGTCTCGAAGAAGTGGTCGTTGGGGCCGATGTTGAAGCCCTCGACATCGAGCACGACGTCGAAGCTGACAGCCGCGTTCGGCGGCATGAAGCCGCCGAAGTGCGGGAAGATCGGGATCATGATGACACCCTGACCGCCGCACTCCGCCGCCAACGGTGAGCCGTTCATCAGCGCCACGTCGGCGTTGTTGTGCACGGTCAGGGCGGTCAGCGCCGGATCGAAGCCGTGACACCAGTTCGGCTGCCGCTGGTGTCCGGGGCCGTGGCCAGTGCCCCACGCACCTGTGATGCGCGCGGCGATTGTAACGAAGGTCGAGGGTCGATAGAGCGCGGGTCAGGGTCCGCGTTGCACGATCACGCCGACATATGGAAACGGCCCCGCGAGGCTGCCCCCGACCGCGAAGCGCGGACCACCCGCGAAACCGTAGGTCGCGTGCAGCAGGAGGATCGTCGGGCTGGCCTGCGCCACCAACTCCATGCTGCCCGGCGCGACCTCTGCGATCGTGCCCTGCATGCCGACCACGGTGGCGACGCCGGAGGGGTCCATCCATACGCCGCTCAGGCCCGGCACGGCGAGCGTCTCTCCGGCCCACGCCGCGCCGTCCCAGCGAGCCACCCGACCGTTCGCGCGGCCGCCGACCGCGAGGTGTTCGCCAGGCCCGCGACCCCACACGCTGATCAGGTCGGCGAGGTCGTCGGTCGGCTGCACGGTCCACGCGGCGCCGTCGAAGTGCAGCGCCAGGCCGCGATCGCCGACCGCGGTGACATCGTCGTCGGCGCTGCCCCAGAGCTTGAACAGGCCGGCGCTCTTGTCGGTCGGCGGCAGCGGTACGGGGCCCCACGTCGCGCCGTCCCAGCGCAGCAGCACCGGGTCGTCGTCGACGCCATCGCCCCCGACGGTCCACAGCAGGTCCTTGCGCGGCCCCCAGACGCCCCAAAGGATCTTGTCGATGCCGGTGGGCTTGGCCACCCACTCGTCGCCCTCACGGCGCAGCGCGGCGCCGTCACGGCCCACCGCCCACAGATCTCCGTCGACCCCGAACACCCAGTGCAGCATCGGCGTGCCCGGCGGGAGCGACTGCTCGCTCCACGTCGCGCCGTCGTATCGATAGAGAATACCGGTCGACTCGGTCGGCGAGGCCTGCTGCCCGCCGACCGCGTAGACCTCGTCCGGCGCCGGACCCCACACGCTCAGGAAGGCGCCGCGCTCGGTGCCGACCTGCAGCCCGATCTCCCACGCGCTGCCCGGGTCGGTGGTGCTGCCGGTCTCGCTCGTGGTCGGCGTGACGCCGCCGGTCGTGCCGGTGCTCGCGGTCGAGGTGGGAGAGGTGGTCGCCGTGGTCGTGGCGGCAGTCTCCTCGCCGGGGCTCAGACCGCAGGCACAGCACAGCGAGACGGCGAGCAGGCGGCGCAGCACCGGGCCAGGGTACTGCGCGGCGAGGCAGCGGACCAGAGCGGTGCGCCGCCGACGATGCGCGAGGTGGCCGGTCGGCGGCGGTCGTGACGTGTCACTCCTCGGTGGGCGTGGCGATCAGAGGCGCGTCGAGGGCGAGGCGGAGCTCGACCTCCTCGAGGCC
>Ga0335394_10007793_pt1 | contig 12088 bp, 8 predicted proteins | sample MAT03_FD_205741 | JGI IMG/M metagenome (GOLD analysis project Ga0335394, IMG submission 205741) | Freshwater microbial communities from Lake Fryxell liftoff mats and glacier meltwater in Antarctica - MAT-03 (spades assembly) (version 2) ... | reverse complement strand
AAGCAAGCGGGTCACGGCCGGAATTCTGGCGCTGCTTCTCGGCGGTTTCGGAGTTCACAAGTTTTACTTGGGGTACACCGGGGCCGGCGTGATTATGCTGTTGCTCGCCTGCGTCGGCATCAGTGGATTCATCGCCCTCGCGGAAGGCATCATTTACCTGACCAAATCGGACGAAGAATTCATCGAAACGTATCAAGAGAACACGAAAGAGTGGTTCTAACTGCCGGGATCTCCATTACGAGGGCTCGATGATCCGCTTTGCCTGCCCCGGTTGCGGGGCGTCGTACTCGGTCGATGACAACAAGGCCGGCAAATCGGGCAAGTGCCCGAAATGCGCCTCGCAATTCCAGATTCCGCAGGCCGGTTCGTCCGGCGGCTCGCCGGATGCTTTTCCCGCGCCGCCACCGCCGCCGCCGCCGCCCGCTCCGTTGTCCTCGGGCGGCACGGTCGAAATCGATCCTTGCCCCGGCTGCCAGGCCCGCCTTTCGGTCGGCGCTTCCGACATCGGCATCGATGTCGAGTGCCCCTACTGCAAAACGATTTACCGCGCGGCCCGTTCGGGCGACCGCCCGAGTTCGCCGCCGCCGTCCAAGCGGGTTGACGACGAACCCGCTCCCCGCCCGTCCAAGCGGCGAAGTCGGGACGACGACGACCGACCCGTTCGCCGCGATGAAGACGAGGATCGCCCCAGTCGCCGTAAGGCCCGCGACGAGGACGAAGACGATCGCCCGAGCCGACGCCATTCGCGGCGCGATGAGGACGATGACGACGACGACCGGCCCCGCCGTAGACGAGGCCGACGAAGTAACGCGGATTACGAGCCCCATCGCGGTGGCATGATTCTCACGTTCGCGATTCTCGGTTGGGCAATCTGTGCGATTTTCGGAATCGTTGCCTGGGTAATGGGGAGCGCCGATATCAAGAAAATGGATGCCGGAATCATGGACCCAGAGGGGCGTGGTTTGACCCAAGCTGGAAGAATCATTGGTATGATTCAGACAATTTTACTGGCCATTGTTTTCTTGCTTTACTGCGTTTTAGCCGCTGTTGGAGCCGGCGGTGGTGGCAAATGACGATCGCTCCATAATTGATTGAAGCCCGACGAGGACGACATGATCCGCTTCTCCTGCCCCGGATGCGGGGCGACGTATTCGGTGGACGAAAGCAAGGGCGGGAAGACCGGGAAGTGCCCGAAGTGTACGGCCCACTTCCAGATCCCCGACGCGGCCGCCGCTCCGCCGCCACCTCCACCTCCGCCGCAATTTCCGGCTCCGCCGCCGTCGTTCACACCGGGGGACGTGGGCCAGAGCACGGTGGAGATCAATCCGTGCCCCGGCTGCGAAGCCCGGCTTTCCGTCAACGGGTCGGACATCGGCATCGATGTCGAATGCCCGTACTGCAAGACCGTTTACAAGGCGACGCGAGCGGGAACGCGGCCGTCGTCCACGGTGATTCCGCCGCCGCCGATGAAACTGGCGGACGGGGAGAACGAACGCCCGAGCCGGCGGAGCAGCCGCAAGGACGACGACGATGAAGACGCACGGCCGAGCCGTCGAAGTCGCCGCGATGAGGACGACGAAGAGGAACGCCCGAGCCGCCGCAGTCGGCGGGATGAGGACGACGAAGAGGAACGCCCGAGCCGCCGCAGTCGACGAGATGAGGACGACGAGGACGAGGACGAGGAACGACCCCGACGCAGAAAAAAACGCAGACGTAGCAGGAATCTGGAACCGCATCGCGGCACGATGATCATTACATTCGCAATCCTCGGCTGGGCGATCTGCATCATTTTCGGAATCATGGCGTGGACGATGGGATCTCAAGACATCAAGAAGATGGACGCTGGCCTGATGGACCCCGATGGCCGCGGAATCACGCAGGCCGGGAAAATTATCGCAATGATCCAGTGCATTTTCGCCGCGGTCGTTTTCGTCCTGTGGTGCTGTCTCGGAATTGCTGGTGGTGGTAAGGGTCAGTGAGGCAAAAGACTTGCAAAGTTCCGAGCGACTTCGCAAGTCCGATCACGGCTTATTCCATGAGAATTCTTTCACCCTCGCGGCCCGTGCCGCGGGGGTTTTTTCTTTCCCGAATCCGGAACTCTCCAACCGGCGCTGGGTTAATTGCTGTAAGATTGGCGATCAACTCCCGTGTTCGTCGTTCCATTCGCTGGAGCGGTTCATTATGAAACTCGCACGCTGCCTCGGTTACGCTTTGTTCGCCTCCGCGACTTTGCTGCTCGCGGCTGGTCCCGCGGGTCTCGCGGCGGATACGCCGAAGGCCAAATTGGAGGCCAAACAAGAACTCCGCAAGAAGCTCCAGGCCGCCAAGAAAGCCGAAGAACTCAAAAAAGAGACCGAAGCCAAAAAGGCCGCAGAATCGGCAAAACCGGTACCCGTTGCCCCGGTCGTTCCCGCCGAGAAGCCGCAAGCGGCTAAGGCGGTGAGCCCCGCGGCCAAAGACCCGGCGCTCATGGCGAAGATGATCGACGCTGGGATCAACGCCAAGATCACCGAAGCGAAGTCGGTCTCGTCGCCGATTTGCTCGGACGCTGAGTTCCTCCGCCGGGCCTACCTGGACATCGTGGGCGTGATCCCGAGCGGCGACAAGGCCAAGGAGTTCATCGACAGTACGGACCCGGCCAAGCGGTCCAAGCTGATCGACGAGTTGCTCGCCAACCCGCTCTACGGACGGCACCAGTCGGACCTCTGGATTCCGAAGCTCTACCCGAAAGATTCCGCGAACCGGTTCATCACCAAGGAGCCGCTCGCCAAGTGGTTCGAGGAGCAGTTCAACGCGAACACGCCCTGGAACCAGTTCGTCACCAACTTGGTCACAGCGACCGGCAGCATCGATAAGAACCCGGAAGTCATGTACTTCCTGGCCAACCGCTCCGTGGACAAGCTCACGGACACGGTCACGCAGCACTTCCTCGGCATTCAATTGCAGTGCGCCCAGTGCCACAACCACCCGTTCACCGGCTGGAAGCAAACCGAATACTGGGGCATGGCGACCTTCTTCAGCAAGGTGATGGCCCAGGCTCCCAGGAACGCGAACAAGGGCGGGGACAATACCCAACTCGGCGTCCGCGAAGGCCCCACGGCCACGAAAGCCAAAGACTTCTTCCCCGAATCGGCGAAGACCGTTCCCGCGAAGTTCCTCGGTGCGGAAGCACCGAAGCTCAACTCGAGTGAACCCTACCGCCCGGCCCTCGCCGCGTGGATGACGAGCGCGGAGAACCCCTACTTCGCCAAGGCGATGGTCAACCGCACCTGGCACCAGTTCTTCGGTTCGGGGTTCGTCAACCCGATCGACGACATGCACGACGAAAACCCCGCCTCGCACCCGGAACTGCTCGCGGACTTGAGCCACGCATTCGCGTCCGGCGGGTTCGACGTGAAAAACCTGATCCGCGGCATCTGCCTCAGCCAGACTTATCAGCGGTCCAGCAAGCCGACCGCAGGCAACGAGCGGGCCGAAGACCTGTTCGTGAAGATGACCGTGAAGGTCATGATCCCCGAACAGCTCTACGACAGCATCAAGCTCGCCAGCGGCCCGACCCCGGCCGAGATGAACAAAGACAAGCGTGCGGCTGCTGGGGCGAAGGGCGGGCCTGTTACCGACCGCGACCGGTTCGTGCAGTTCTTCCTCGCCGGGGCGGATGAAGCCAGCACCACGGACTACGAAGCGGGCATTCCGCAAGCCCTCAAGTTGATGAACTCCAAGATGAGCGCCCCGGCGTCGCTCAAAACGATGGCGAAGTCCGGGACCAAAACGTCCGACATGCTCGACACGATGTTCCTGGCCACGCTCTCCCGCCGGCCGTCGGCGAACGAAGTCAAGCAACTGACCGAATACGTCTCGAAGTCGAGCACGCCGACCGAAGCGTATTCGGACGTCTTCTGGGCCTTGCTCAACAGCAGCGAATTCACGATGGTGCGCTAAACTCGAAACCGACTTCCGAAGTCCGGTTTCGACTTCGGAAGTCCGAACTGCACACAAGGTGGCTGCCCGACTTCCGAAGTCGAAACCGGACTTCGGAAGTCTAAACGATAGACGTTTCCACGAACGACGAATACACCCCCGGACCCCAATCATGTTCAACATTCCCGAAAAGACCCGCCGGACGTTCCTGCAACTCTCCGCCGCGGGCGTCGGCACGCTGTCGATGTCCGGCTGGATGAAGGTGATGGCGAACCACGCCGCCACCCCGGCCAACCCGACCACGGGCACCGCCGGCAAGAAGACCAAGAGCTGCATCCTCCTGTGGATGGACGGCGGCCCGAGCCATAAGGACACGTTCGACCTCAAGCCCGAGAGCAAGGGTGCGGGCGAGTTCAAACCTGTTCAAACGAACGCCCCCGGCATCCTCATCAGCGAACACCTGCCGAAGCTCGGCCAACTCATGAAGCACGGCGTACTCGTCCGCGGCATGTCCACCCCCGAAGGCGCTCACCCGCGGGCCAAGTACCAACTGCACACCGGCTACCGCGAAGGGCAGGGCGGCTTGGTTTACCCGAGCATCGGGGCCCTCGCCTCCGCCGAACTCGGCAAGCCCGCCTCGGCCGTGCCCAGCTACGTCTCCATCAGCAACCGCAGCTACGGCTCCGGCTTCCTCGGCGCAAAGCACCAGCCGCTCATCGTCACCGACCCCACCCGCGGCGTCGAAGACTTGAAGTCCACGGCCTCGGACAAGCAGTTCGACAACCGCATTGGGCTGCTCGAAAAAATGGACCAAGCGTTCCGGGCCGAGTACAAGACCGAGATCATCACCGACCACAAGACCGCCTACGAACGAGCCGTCCGGCTCATGCAGTCCAAGGAAAGTAAAGCCTTCGACCTGACGCTCGAACCGAGCGCCTCGAAGTCGAAGTACGGCAGCGGGAAGTTTGCCGAGGGCGTGCTCATGGCCCGCCGCCTCGTCGAAGTCGGCGTGCCCTTCGTCGAAGTCGGCCTCGGCGGCTGGGACACCCACCAGGACAACTTCGAGAAGGTCAAAGCCCTCTCGGGCCAAGTGGATGCCGCGATGAGCGCCCTTATCACCGACTTGAAAGACCGCGGTTTGCTCGACAGCACCCTGATCGTGTGGATGGGCGATTTCGGTCGGACGCCGAACATCAACACCCGCGGGCCGAAGCCGGGCCGGGACCATTATCCCAAGGCTTGGAGCCTCGCGATGTTCGGCGGAGGCATCAAGGGCGGCCAGGTCATCGGCAAGACCGACAAAGAAGGCGCGACCGTGGAAGAAGGCAAAGTCAACACGCAAGACTTCCTCGGCACGGTCTGCGACGTGATCGGCATCGACCACACCAAGAAGAACGAAACCGCGGGCGGACGGCCGATCCAGATCGTCGAAAAGGCCAAGCCGTTCACCAAGCAAATTATCTGAGATCGAAAGTGCCGTGCGGAACGGGCCGCGGGAACTCCCGCGGCCTTTCTGTTTGTTCGGGCTCCTTGACGCTCATTCCCCGCGCCTGATAAAGTGGGAAGGTTTACCCGACGGGCAACGTGGGGTATATTTCACAATTGACCCCCGGCTCTCCTGCCGTGGATCACCCCTCGATCGGCCCGGCCAGAGAGTTCCCGGCGTGAAGGCGATCATCAGCGACATCCACAGCAACCTGGAGGCTCTCCAGGCCGTGCTGGCGGACATTAGGTCTCAGGGCATCTCCGAGATCTACTGCCTCGGCGACGTGGTGGGCTACGGCCCGAACCCGCGCGAGTGCATCGACCTCGTGATGGACTGCAAGCTCGTGCTCATGGGCAACCACGACCAGGGCGCCATGTTCGACCCGGACGGCTTCAACGCCTCCGCCGAAAGGGCGATCTTCTGGACGCGGGCCCAACTCGAATCCGGCAGCGAACCGAAGCCCCTGCGCGAAAAGCGCTGGGAGTTCCTCGCCGAACGGCCCCGCAGCCACCGCGAGAACGGCTACCTGTTCGTCCACGGTTCCGCCCGCAACCCGCTCAACGAGTACGTCTTCCCCGAAGACATTTACAACCAGCGGAAGATGGAGCGAATCTTCGCCCTCGTCGAAAAGAACTGCTTCCAGGGCCACACCCACGTCCCCGGCATCTTCACCGAGAACTTGCAGTTCCTCAGCCCCGAAGACATGAGCAGCACCTACAAGCTCGACGGCCGCAAAACCCTCTGCAACGTCGGCTCCGTCGGCCAACCCCGCGACGGCAACTGGAAGGCCTGCTACATCACGCTCGACAACGAAGTGATCACGTTCCGCCGCGTCGAGTACGACGTGGATAAGACCGTGAAGAAGATCTACGACGTGCCCGATCTCGAAAACTTCCTCGGCGACCGACTCCGCGAAGGGCGGTAACCGTCCGACGATACGAGGCGACGGGCCTCTGGCCTGTCCGAGCGACAGGCCAGAGGCCCGTCGCCACGAATGATTAAAGACCGGTACGCCGGGCTCGAATACTCCTGCGGAGTCGAGCCCGGCGTCCTTTTTGGTTTTCTCCCTCCGGTCGGGTCGTACCATAACCCTTTAATTCGTTCATCCGGTGGCGGGCAACCGAGACTCATGCGCAAGAATATCCCGAACGTTGCCGTGTTCGTCTCTTTGGCCGTGTCGCTCGGGTTCGGCTGGTGGTACGTCGATAAGACGTTCTTCCCGAAGCCGGAACCGAAACCCGAAGAGCCGGTGAATCCCGCGCAGGAACTCGTCGGTTCGCTCGTGGGGTCCGCGTCGCTCGCCACCGCTCCGGTGGATAAGTTTCCGCCCTTGAAGCCGCCCTTGCCCGTCACGGCATCCGAAGTGCGGCAAACCGTCCTCGGCGGTCTCTACGCCGCGGCCAGGACCGTTCAGCCCGTCACCGTGGTGAAACCAGTTGCACCGAGTGAGGCTCCGCGGCTCATCGCTCTCGGCGGCGAGGGCTTCTACAAGAAAGTCCTGCTCTCCACCCGGGGCGGGGCGATTCAGCAAGTTACGCTCGCGAGCTTTGAAGAAGCGAACCGCATCGGCCGCGAAGTGAAGCGTGCCGACGGCTCGCCCCAACCGCTGCGGTTGATCCCCGGAATTGTCCGTCCCCTAGACCGCAAGGACATCCGCAACGAAGCTCCCTTCCCCGACCTCGCCCCCGGAACCGTCCCCGCCGACGTGGTGCCCGGCCTCGCCGAGCCGTCCTACGCTATGCTGCACTACCCGGCGATCGAAGACCCCAAGCGGGACGCCGACGCCGCGCGGCGGATGAACGACGACCACCCCTCGCCCGAACTCGCCGAGCGGACCTGGACCGAGATTCCCCAACCGCAGAGTGCGGACGGCCCGGCCGTCGTCGTGTTCGAAACCACGCTCGATGCTCCGTACTTCTTGAAGATCCGCAAGACGTACTCGCTCGCCCCCAAGGAGTACCACGTCGGTTTGAAGATCGACATCGTGCCGCTCGAAGGCCGGGTGAGGGGCAAGGGAAAATTCCGCTACCAGATCGTCGGCCCGCGGGGCCTACCGATCGAGGGGGAATGGTACACGCCGACGTACCGCACGGCACTCGTGGGTTCCAAGACCTCGTCCGGTGGTGCGAAGCGGACCTACGACGACGCCAAGACGATCCAGGAGAAGCACGGCAGCGACAAGATCACGCGTGGCGATAACCAGTTCACTTACGCCGCGGTGGTGACGCAGTACTTCGCCAGCGCCATCGCCGTGGACGACGCGGTGACGGGCCCAGCCCAGTACCCGTGGGACTACGTTCGAGCGACCCGCGAGCCGCACCGCAAGGGCGGCGTGCAGACCAAGGAAGAGATCGAGCAAGATCTTAAGCTCGAGGAAGAGCAGCCGTTCCTGAGCGACATCACGGTCCGCGTCGTTTCCGTCTTGATCGACCCCACCGCCGACGAAACGATTTCGCACCAGTACATGATTTACAACGGCCCCGTGAAAGTCCGCTTGCTGAGCCAACTCACCGGCGACCGCGAAGTCAGCGACGAACTCGTGAGCCGATACCTGGACAAGCTCACGCTCAAGACGATGACGGATTACCATTCGCCGAACTTCTTCGGCCGCTTCGCCAATGCGATTTATTGGACCGACGTGGTCGTCATGTTCACCAACGTGATGCACAGCGTTCTCGGCTGGTTGCATACGAACACGGGTTTGCCCTGGGGCGTCTGCATCATCATGCTCACGGTCATGGTTCGCATGGCGCTCTTCTTGCCGAGCCGCCGGCAGCAAGCCGTGATGGCGCGGATGCAAGAGAAGATGGCCAAGGTCAAACCGGAGATCGACAAGCTGACGGAGAAGTACAAGAACGACCCGCAGACGCTGCAGCAAGAGAAGACCAAGCTCATGCTCAAGGCGGGCGTCAACCCGATGTCCACCATGAGTGGATGTTTGTTGCTGTTCGCGCAGATGCCCATTTTCATGGGTCTGTACTACTGCCTGCAAGAGAGCGTGTTCTTCCGGCTCGAACCGTTCCTGTTCAACTGGATTCCCAACCTTTCCGCCCCGGACATGACCGTGTGGTGGAGCGAATCGATCCCCTGGATCAGCGCCCCCAACAGCATCGGCGGCACGGTCTACCTCGGGCCGTTTTTGAACATCCTGCCGCTGCTCACGGTCGCGCTCATCTACACTCAGCAGCGACTGACGATGCCGCCGCCGACGGACGAACAGCAAGAAATGCAGAGGCGGATGATGAAGTTCATGATCCTGTTCATGGCCGTGTTCTTCTACAAGTCCCCGTCCGGGCTCTGCATCTACTTCATCTGCAGCACCAGTTGGGCCCTCGCCGAACGGAAGCTGATCCCGAAGCCGAAACCGAAGGTCGAAGCGCTCCCCGCAGCCGGCGGGCCGGACCCCGGCACGAACGGTACGCCGGACGCACCCGGCGGCGGCGGCTTCCTGAGCCGGCTCCGCGACAAGATCGAAAAGATGCAAGAATCCGCGGAGGGCCAACGGCAAATCCGCAACGACGGTACGCCGCCGAAACCGTCGGGCGGCCCACCGCAATCGAAGAAGGACAAGAAGAAGCGGAAGAAGAAGTGATTACGACCGTTTCGCCGCGGCGAGCTTCTCGACGAACGCGGCGTGCTCGGGCGTCGCGAGACCGAGGTCGAGAGTAGTAATGAGGCGGCGAAAATCTTTCTGCAGCAGGGCGGCCGAGTCGATCCACAAGCCCGGGAAAGTTTTCACGCGGTAGATTCCGTCCGAGTCGGGGAATCGCTCTTCGTCATTCTCTAAATCGAACCAATGCAAACGGCGGTCGCGGAGATCGAGGACGAGATATTCCTTCACTCCCGCTATAGCATACTCGCGGCGCTTCATTCCTAAATCGATCGATCGACTCGACGCCGAGATTTCCGCAATGAATTCCGGCGAGCCTTGCACGTAATCATCGGCGCTCGTGGCTGACTGCCCGCCATACTCCGGAAGGATGCGCAAGAGGGCATCCGGCTGTGGCTCGTTACTCTCATTCAAGATAGCCGTGGCATTATCAGCGCACTGAGTACCCGGCGTTGCATTTTCGTAAGCCAACAACACTGCCCCGAGCGGGAAGTGGTTGGTACCGTGTCTCAATTTCATCGGCGATGCCACGTAAACGACCCCCCCGATTAGCTCTGCACGAAAGTGCTCGGGCATCCGTTCGTAAATCGCGTGGAACTCCGACTGAGTGAGGCAATCCCCCGTCGTGAGCTCCTGCGGCGGTTCTCCGATCAAGGGGCTCGGCTGCAATCGAGTGGCCATGTGCGACCTCCAATCACGCAATCCGCGGAAACAGCGGTTTCACTTTACCATCCACCAACTCCGCCGTCACGCGGAGGTCTTCGGCCTGCGGCGTCAGTTCCGCGGCGTCCGCGTAGGTCACTTCGACCCACGGCTTGAGAAAGTTGAAGCTCGTATAAATGGCTTCGGCACTGCGGGGGATGAAGGGCTTGAGGAGGATGCTGGCGACTCTCAGTGATTGAATGGCGTTGAACAGCACCCACTTCGCGGAGTCTTTATCGGTCTTCACCACGGTCCAGGGCTTGTTGATTTCGAGGTATTGATTCGTCGGGGTCAGGAAGTCCTGAATGATCGTCTGAAGGGCGAGATTGTATCGGCACGCCTCGACGTGACCGCGAACGGTCCCGACGAACTCGGCGAGGTTGAGGTTGGGGACCACCGCATCGGGGACTCTGTTTCCCGTTCCCTCGAATGTCCCGCCGTAGTTTTTGGTCACCAGCGTGAGCGCCCGACTCAGCATGTTGCCGAGGTTGTTCGCGAGTTCGGAGTTATAAATTTCCTCATACCGTTGCCCGCTGTAATCTCCATCCGATGGATACGGGCATTCTCGCAGGAAGAAATACCGGTACGCATCGACGTTGCTCTTCGCGATGATGTCGAGTGGTTGTACCACGTTGCCCATCGACTTGCCCATCTTGGTGCCGTCGACGGTGACGAAGCCGTGGCTGAACACCTTCTTCGGGGCCTCTTCCCCCGCCGCCCACAGCATCGCGGGCCAGATGTGGGTGTGGAACCGCGTGATGTCTTTGCCGATGAAGTGGATGTCCGCGGGCCAGTGCTTTTTGAAAGTGGCCTCGTCGTCGCCGTAGCCGATGCCGGTGATGTACGTCAGCAGTGCATCGAACCAAACGTAAATGGTGAAGTTCGGATCGAAGGGCAGGCGAATGCCCCACTCTTCGCCGTGTCGGGAGATGTTGAGGTCTTGCAGCCCCTCGGCTTCGATGAAGCCGATCATCTCGTTGCGCCGCGTCTCGGGTTGCACGAAGTCTTTGTTGTCCTTAAGAAATGCCAGCAACCGGTCTTGGAACGCGGAGAGCCGGAAGTACCAGCACGGCTCGCTACGGCGAATTAGCGGCTTCTTGTGATTGGGACAAAGCCCGTTGTGCTCGGCATAGACTTTGTCGCTCTTGAATTCTTCGCACCCCGCGCAATACCAACCGCTGTATTCGCCCTTGTAAATGTGGCCGTTGTCGTAGACCTTTTGCACGAACTTGCGACAACACTCCTTATGGCGTTCGTGGCTGGTTTGCACGAAAGTGTCGTAAGAAATGTCGAGAGCGTCCCAGACTTCGCGGAACTGCCGGGCCATATCGTCGCAGTACGCCTGCGGCGTCACGCCGAGTTCCTTGGCCCGGTCCGCGACCTTGAGCGTGTTCTCGTCGTTCCCCATCAAGAAGAAAACGTCGTACCCTTCCATCCGCCGGTAGCGGGCCTGCACGTCGGCGCCGAGCTTCTCGAACGCCGTGCCGATGTGCGGCCGGCTGTTCGGGTAGTCGATGGCGGTCGTCTGGAACCAGGTTTTCTTCGCGGTCACGCTCGGTCCTTCTCAGCGGGGTCGATATTTTTATCGGACAGCCAGCACTGCCGGCGGGTTCAACCCGATCCGTTTGGATGGGGCTCCAGGCCTGCGGCTCGCAGTTTCGCCAACAACCGTTGAACTTCGGCTCGTGCGATCTCGGTCTGTTTCCGTTCGGCATCGGCACGCTCTCGTTCAGCATCGGCCCGGAGCCGTTCCGCATCCGCCCGCTCGCGTTCGATTCGGTTTTGCTCAAACAGTTCGTCGTAGCTGAGAAACGGCGAGCCATTGGGCATGTATAGGGCGAGTTCCGATCCCGTCATATCGAAGCGAATCCGCAACTGCGGACTGACGAATTCGCCGTCGATCGTGAACTCTTTGAGCAAGCCGTTCGGCTGACGCTGGTAGCCGAGGAGCGTCATTCGCTCGGGGTCGTAAACGTAGTATTCTTCGGCCCCGAACTTTTCGTAAAAGAGCAGCTTGCGGGCCATTTCCCGCGTGCGATTGCCGGGGGCGAGGATCTCGAAGATCACTTGCGGAAAAACATTGTCTTCGAGCCAGACTTTGTAACTTCTGCGATCCCCTTTGGGACGCCCGAAGGCGACGTAGACATCCGGCGCACGCCGCACTTTTGGGAAGCCTTCTTTGGCATAAATCAGGTGATCGGCCGCGACGTACACGTCCGGTCGGTCTTTGAACAGAACGCCGAGATTGCCTCGGATCGTGACGATCCACCGATATTGCAAGTCGTTCTCAGACATGCGTCGCCCGTCCGAATCGGGATACTCGATTTCCGCGGCAGTCGTTTGGAGAACCGTGCCCATTTCCCATCTCC
>Ga0335394_10007792_pt1 | contig 12089 bp, 11 predicted proteins | sample MAT03_FD_205741 | JGI IMG/M metagenome (GOLD analysis project Ga0335394, IMG submission 205741) | Freshwater microbial communities from Lake Fryxell liftoff mats and glacier meltwater in Antarctica - MAT-03 (spades assembly) (version 2) ... | reverse complement strand
AGTGAAAGTGACAGGCAAGACGGGCGTGGAGATGGAAGCCCTGACGGCAGTCAGCGTCGCGGCACTGACTATTTACGACATGTGCAAGAGTGTTGACCGCGGCATGACGATCGAACGGATTCGCCTTGAAGAAAAGTCTGGCGGAAAAAGCGGACACTACGTTCGCGATGACGACTGAGAAAACGAGGCCCAATCATGCTTCATCCAACTCTCGTGAACGGCACCCGATTCAAGACCACCACGTTGCCGCTCTCGCTTATCGCGCAAGATCTTCAAGAGTGCGAGCGCATTTACGACGAAGCTCTCACTCCGTTCAAAGCCCGATTCGGCCCGATCGTCAATCACTTGAAGCACTATCGCGGCAAACGACTACGGCCTGCATTGCTTCTGCTTGCCGGACACGCGTGCGGTCAAGTCACTCGTGCTCACCATATTCTCGGTGCCGTGGTCGAGTTGATTCATACGGCTACCCTGGTCCACGACGATGTCCTCGACGAGGCCAACACACGCAGGCACGTTCGGACCGTGAATTCGCTGTGGGGAGATCGCACCAGCCTGCTTCTGGGGGACATGCTCTTCTCGGCCGCGTTTCGCCTCTGTAGTACGGTCGATGCGACCGCTTGCGAATGGATTGGCGACGCCACAAATCGTGTTTGTGCCGGGGAACTGCTCCAAGTGTCCCAGGCCGGCAATCTCGATTTGTCGGAGGAAATGTACTTCGAGATTATTGCCGGGAAGACCGGGGCTCTGACCGAATGCTGCACACGCCTGGGTGCCCGCTATTCGGGTGCAAGCGATAAGGGAATCGAGCGTCTCGCCGAGTATGGCCGTGACCTGGGCATTGCCTTCCAAATCGCGGATGACGTGCTGGACCTGCAAGGCAACGAGAAAGTTGCCGGAAAAACATTGGGAACCGACATTGAGCAGCAGAAGCTGACCCTGCCGATGATTCGTGCCCTGGCTGGGCTATCCGAACACGAGGCTGAAAAATTGCGGAAGGCTATTCGTGGTGGTTTGGTCAGCGAAGCCATGGATCTGATCTCTTCCACGGGAGCGATTGAATCGGCAACCGAGGAAGCTCGGGGGATGATGGATTCCGCACGAAAGGGATTATCCATCTTGCCCGCTGGCCCCTATCGTATCGCCCTGGAGCAACTGGCCGATTGGGCCGTGCGACGAGATCGCTAGCCAGAGGGCGTAGAACAATACAGATGAGCCTGCCGCTGGTTGAAGAACTGGTTCCCACTCCCGACCCGTGGGACACGGCGCGCCGATTTTCGTATTTGCCTCATCTCCTTTTTCTCGACAGTGCCGACCGCCATTCCGAGCGTGGGCGATACTCATTCGTCGCGGCCGATCCTGTCCAGTGGATCACGGACGCGTCGGGCGATCCTTTCGCTCGGCTCAATCGACGACTTGACGAGTTTCGGCTCGACACAATTCACGGCCTACCGCCGTTTCAGGGCGGCCTGGCCGGCTTATTTGGGTATGGACTTCAACACGCCATCGAGCGGCTTCCGCAACCTCGATCCGACGATTTTCAATCGCCCGATTTGGCCGTTGGGATCTACGACTGGGTCATCGCCTGGGACCATGTGGCCGATCGTTGTTGGGCAATCTCGACGGGGTATCCTGAAACCGATCCATCAAGGCGGATGAAGCGAGCGGCCGAGCGATTGGACGATGCTCTTCGTGGGGACAGACCTCCCGGTCTGTCCCAGGAAAAGACCCGGCAGACCGGGAGGTCTGCCGCCACAAGCGAACACCCACTTCCTGGTTTTCCGGGCGTCACTAGCAATTTCGATCGGGCCAGCTACCTCGCCGCCGTCCAGCGTGCGATCGAGTACATCCATGCCGGCGACTGCTTTCAAGTGAACATAGCCCAGCGGCTTCTTGCCCCGCTTCGCGATCATCCACTCGATCTCTATGGTCGCCTGCGGGAACGCAACGCGGCCCCGTTCGCTGGCTATTTCGATATGGGTGAGTTTGCCATCGCCAGCGCCTCGCCGGAGCGGTTTCTTCGCGTGATCGATGGCGAAGTTGAAACACGCCCAATCAAGGGCACCCGCCCACGCGGATCGAACCCCGCCGAGGAACGCGAACGCATCGCGGACTTATCTTCATCGGCCAAGGATCATGCTGAAAACGTGATGATTGTCGATCTGCTTCGCAACGATTTGGGACGTGTGTGCGAGTATGGCTCCATCCGTGTGCCGATGGTCTGTCAAATCGAAACTTACCGATACGTTCATCACCTGGTGTCCGAAGTGCATGGCCGCCTTGCGGCAAGTCGAACGCCGCTCGATCTGCTCAAGGCCTGTTTCCCCGGCGGATCAGTCACGGGAGCGCCAAAGGTGCGGGCAATGGAAATCATTGCCGAGTTGGAGCCAACGGCTCGTGGGCCATATTGCGGAAGCCTGGGCTACATCGGCTTCAATAGTTCGATGGACACGAACATTTTGATTCGCACCTTCACGGCCGGGAAAGGTGTTGTGCAATTCCCCGTAGGCGGCGGAATCGTTGCGGACTCCGATCCGCAACGGGAATACGACGAGACATTGCACAAGGCGCGAGGGTTGTTGCAGTCGTTGGAATGAGTTATTTCTTCGGCGGATTGGCCGCGTCTCGCTTCGCTCGTTTCAAAACCATGACCACTGTTCGTGGACCGGTTGCTTCAAACGCCTTCGGCCTTTCGTCCCCACTGTTCGCGAAGCAGATCGTCAGTGTGTCACCAACTACTTTCCAGATGCCAAGCGATGGGCGTAATTGTGCTCCATCCGCTTTCGGCGGAATATCGATGTCGATTGTCGGCGGATCAGCCTTGGGATCGACCGAATAGTGACGTTCACCCCCGGTATTCGCGCCATCCGGTCGCCGAGGCACCCACTTCCCATCGGATGTGATCTGATACCACATCTTGCCGTTGGGTGCTATTACGGGGCCGTTGCCACCGACAACCATGCTCTCGACAATCCACTCGCCCACGATGGCGGGGTCTTTCTTGGGAGGGTCCTTCAATCCTGGGGCACCGACAAGAATCATAACACCGAGCATAAGAGAATTCATGGCTATTCCTTCGGTTTGACTCGTTTCAGAATATACAGCGTCCCTGGCAACTCTTGAGTCACTTCAAATGCCGTTGGTCGCGTGCCCCGACCGCGGGGAATGACCATTGTCATCCGATTGCCTTCGATCTTATAGATGCCGTGGGTGACGCTCGATTCCTCATCGGTGGTGTCAGCAATCAAGTCGAGTGTTGCTGGGGACTTCTTAGCATCGATCGTGTAACCCCGGGCGTCGCCGCCGATCTTTCGTTCGCCACGCATGACCACTAGGCCGTCATTTTCGGCGAAGATGTAGCGCATCTCTTCTCTTGCTACGCCGGGGGCCTTGACCTTGCCTGTGCTCTGGATGCTCTCGACGATCCACTCGCCGACGATGTCTCCGCTCCCCTTCAGCTTCTCTTTGAGGGCCGGTGCCGAGAGTGACATCGCCAATGTCAGGAGCGTCGTCTGCACGGTTACTCCTTCTTCACGCGCTTCATCACGATCAAGATGACGGTCGAACCTTCGGGTGATTCAAACTTCGTCGGCCGCTCGTCCCCGTTCCGAGAATAACAAATGGTCATCGTGTCGCCCTCGATTTTGACGATGCCAGTGTAAGCGGTCGTGGTGGCCGTGGGTAAAAGTTTCATATCGATCGCGGCGGGTTTGTTCTTGTTGTCGATGGTAAACGTCCGCGTCAGGTCCGGCGTGACCTTGGTTTTGTTCGTGGTCATCGTCCATTTCCCATCAGCCGAGAAGATGTATCTCCGCTCAATCTTGGACTTCAGCGGACGGCCATTCGTAATCTGGCTCTCGACGATCCATTCGCCAGCAAGGTTGAGTTCATTCTTCGGCGGATCCTTGAGGGCGGGAGCCGAGAGGGCGAAGGCGGTGATCAGAATCGTTGCTTGCATTAAGTCGTTGCCTCCACCAGGTCCGAGATTCTCGCTCCGCTGCGCAAAGCCTTCGCGTCGCGGCTAACCGCCTACCGGCACCGTCGCCTGACCTTCGCCCACCCAGATCCAGCCGAACTGCGTGTTGCTTGGCCACGGGTCCTTGCGATACTCGTCTTTCAATCGGGTTAGCTTATCCGTTTTGATTGCTTTGCGGGCTTCCTTCACGTCGATGCCGAAGACCTTGGCCGCGTTCAAACCCAGGATGCCATTCTTGACTTCGTCGGTCAGTTCGGCGTACTTGAACTTATCCCTCAGTTTCTCAGGCATCTTGAGCCGACGCAAGCGTTCAATTTGCGATTGTGGGCTGCCGTTCCAAATACTGTCCGTCCCCCACAGGATGTGGTCGGCCCCGGCCGTTTGCATCATTTGCCCGAGCATGTGACAGCATTTGTCCGGGTTCGAGCCCGAAAGTTGGGCGAAGGTGCTGCCAAGTTCGAAGTACACGTTCTTGATCTTCGGGTTCTTCTTCAAGATGCGGAACAGATCGCTGATCCAAGGGATTTCCTGCACATCATCTGTCGCCTTATCTTTCACCTTCTCGCCGGTGCCGCTGCCGGCCCAGAATGTGCCGCGGAAGCCGGAGTGATAGATGATGAAGTTCAAATCGGGCCAATCAAGAGCGGCCTTTTCCACATCGTGCGGCGTGCAGGCTTTCTCGTTGAACGCCCCGAGCGGCAATCCCTTGTGAACGCAAACGTTCTTCACGCCCAGCTTTTTCGTGCGTTCCCAGAACGGATAGGCAACTTTCTCGTCGTCCAGAAACCAGGCTTTTTCGCCTAGTTCGGCCCCCGTGTACATCTTCCAGGCGTCAATCTTCAGTTCCTTCACCTGGCGTTCCATTTCGACGAACTCTTTTTCGCCGAGATTCGGCCGGAGCAATCCGTGCGAGAGAACTCGCCGTGAACCGGCCAGATCGTTGACGAACTTCCGTGTCGCGACCATCTGATCGGGAGGCAGTGGATTCTTGTCCCATTCGCGGGAAGGCACGCCGCTGATGATGGCCATCACCGTGTCCGAGTCGCCGAAGAGTTCTTTCACGTAGTGAACGCGATTGAGCTGATCGAGCGTGTCCTCGATGGTTTTGCCGCGACGTAACAAGCGAAAGAAATTGGCCACGGCCTTGCCGTCGTCGCTCCCCTCGTACCACTTCTTGGAGACGTCCACGTGGTGCGTCTGGATGTCGAAGATGAACTGATCCTTGGGCCACTTCTCGGCAAACGCCTCGGGCTCTTTTGCCTCGATGGGCGAGACATCGAAGAAGTCGCCGAAGACTTCGTTCATGGCGAGGAGGGCCGACGCCATGCCCGAACCTGTCCGCATAAAGTGCCGACGATCCATGCCAAGAGACCGAGCGTTTTGGTCGCTCAGATCGCGGATCCGTTCTTCGAGCGCCTTCTGTTGCTCGCTCTGCGGCGGAGGAATGAATTCCTCGTTGGAGGCAATCCGCGTCGGGATCGGGGAGGGCGTGTCGCTGGTTGAATCGAGTTCACATTGACGAATCCACATGGCGGTTCTCCGGGGGGTGAGTGGGATTATATTCCTCTCTTCGTTTAGCGTTCGAGCCAACGGCTCGAATGCGCGCTGTCCTGACGTTCGAGCCGTTGGCTCGAACGCTAAACGGGAATACTCTAAATAGTTCCTCCCCACAATCTGCCCGCTCTTTGGAGTTTCGCATTCATGGTTAGACGTTCCTGGCTCCCCCTACTTGGAGCTCTCCTCGTCTCATTGCCCGCCGTTGCCGCCGATGAGCCAATCACCAAGGTCGGCACCGTTGAGGGCATCACTGAATACAAGTTGCCCAATGGCTTTCGCGTGCTGCTCTTCCCGGATAAGTCGAAACCGCTAGTGACGGTGAACAACACGATCTTCGTCGGCAGTCGCCACGAAGGCTACGGCGAGACAGGCATGGCCCACTTGCTTGAACACATGGTGTTCAAGGGTACGCCCACGATACCCGATGTACCGAAGGCCTTGCGAGATCACGGGGCCGGCAATCGATTCAACGGAACCACCTGGGTTGATCGAACCAACTATTACGAGACGATGCCCGCATCCGACGAGAACCTCGAGTTCGGCATCAAACTCGAAGCCGATCGCCTGGTGAACAGTTACATCAAGCGCGAGGATTTGCTTTCCGAAATGACCGTGCTCAGCCAGCGGATGATGGCCAACGCCTACGAGTGGCACAACTACGGCAAATCGACCATCGGCAATCGCTCGGACATCGAACGCGTGCCGATCGAAAATCTTCAGGCCTTCTACCGCAAGTACTATCGCGTTGATAATGCCATGCTCGTGGTGGCAGGCCAGTTCGATGAGAAGAAGGCACTTGAGTACATCGTGAAATACTTCGGTGCCCTGAAGAAGCCCGATTCCAAACTGACGAATACCTACACCGAAGAACCCGCCCAGGATGGCGAGCGCGAAGTCGTGCTTCGCCGCGTCGGTGCCGTTGGTGCGACCGGGGTCGTTTATCACATCCCTGCTTTGTCCCATGAAGATTTTCCCGCCATCGAGACCCTGAGCGATTGCTTGACCAGTGCTCCGGCCGGCCGCCTGTACAAGGCCCTGGTTGACACCAAGAAGGCATCTAGCGTCTCCGGCAACGCGTTCGGCTGGCACGATCCGGGAGTGCTGGAAGTTCTGGTGAAGATCGAGGACGCCAAAGGCGTTGATGCAGCACGCGACGCAATGCTGGCAACACTTGAGAAGCTCGGCGAGAAGCCGATCACGGATGAGGAAGTCACGCGGGCCAAGCAAAAATTCAAGCGGATCTTCGAGCAATTGCTCTCGACCAGCGACCAGCTTGCCGTGCAACTGAGCGAGGCGGCCGGTGCCGGCGATTGGCGGTTATTCTTCCACTTCCGCGATCGACTGGAAAAAGTCACGGCCGCCGACGTGAATCGGGTAGCCGCGAAGTATCTGGTCCGTTCCAACCGCACCGTGGGTGTTTACTATCCCTCATTGAAGGCGGAACGAACGAGCATTCCCGAGACCCCGAACATTGCCAAGCTGCTCGATGGCTACAAGGGCCGGGCCGTGGTCGCAGCCGGCGAGGCCTTCGATCCGACGCCGGAGAATATCGAGAAGCGCGTTATTCGCGGCGAGTTCGGCGGCATCAAGACCGCATTCCTGGCCAAGAAATCGCGTGGAGAGCTGGTTAATCTGCGTCTCAATCTCCGCTATGGGAACGAGGATTCGCTCAAAGGCTTGACCACGGCTGCCGACCTGATGAGCGAATTGATCGATCGAGGCACGAAGACACACACCCGCCAACAAATCACGGACGCCTTCAGCAAACTTGGAGCCAAGGTTAGCTTCGAAGGCCAGCCGACGCTGCTTTCCGTGAGCATCAAGGTGAAGAAGGAGAATTTGGCCGCGACGTTGAAGCTCGTCGGTGAAGTTCTTCGCGAGCCATCGTTCCCCGAAGAGGAATTTGCCAAGCTCAAAACGGAGAACCTTGAGACCTTGAATACGCAGAAGACGGATCCGATTTATCTCGGCTTCATCGCGCTCGAACGAAAGCTGCAACCTTATCCGAAGGACAATGTCCGTTACCTCCCGACGATTGAAGAATCAATCGCGCTCGTGAAGGCCGCGACGATCCAGCAAGTGAAAGAGGTGTACGCCCAGCTCAACGGCCAGGCTGGTGAGTTGACGGCCGTCGGCGATTTTGACCCGAAGGCGGTCGAGGCCGAGCTGGCACCGTTCCTTACCGATTGGAAATCGAGCGTGGTGTTCAAGCGAATCACCAAGCCCGCGATGCCGGTCGAGAAGGGGGAACTCATCAAGATTGACACGCCGGACAAGGAGAATGCGGTCTATATCTCGGGCATCACCTTTCCGATGACCGACAGCGACCCCGAATACCCGGCCATGCAAGTTGGCAATTACTTGCTCGGCGGGGCACCACTGGCTAGCCGATTGAGCAAGCGAGTACGCGGCGAAGAGGGGCTTTCCTACGGCATTCAGTCCGGCACTAAGGCGGACTTCCGCGATAAGGCCGGCTCGATGAGTGTCATGGCCATCACCAACCCGAAGAACCTGGACAAGCTCGACAAGGTCGTTTCGGAAGAAGTCGGCAAGTTCCTGAAGGAAGGCGTGAGCCTAGAGGAACTGGATGCCGGCAAGAAAGCATTCGTCGATACGTTCAAGGTGGGACGGGCCGAGGATAGTTCGCTGGCTTCGCAACTGGCCAACGGCCTATTCGCGGGCCGCACCATGAGCTACTACGCGGACTTGGAAAAGAAGATCGAGAATTTGAGCCCTGCCGAAATTCAAAAGGTCTACGGCAAGATTCTCGATCCGAAGAAGTTGATCATCATCCACGCTGGTGATTTTTCGAAACTGAAAAAATAGTCAGCAGGCGAGCGGCGATGCGTAAGCATCCCGATGATGAATCTTGCCTTCGCAACATCATCGGGATGCTTACGCATCGCCGCTCGCCTTTTTGATTTGCCACATCGGGTTACGCCAGTAAGGCCTAGGTTTCCGATGGCATGGGCTGAAACGATCGCTTTTTCCGCCTGGAATCGCTTCCGGGATGGTCTCGAAACCGGTAAGATAAGTAAGTCACTCTCACATCCCTAGTTGCGGGAGGGTCCAATCATGGCCCTGACCAACGTGGACCGCAATTTGTTGCAACGTTGCCTCCAGCACGATACTGGTGCCTGGAACGACTTTGTCGATCGCTTCATTGGCTTGATTTACCACGTGGTTCACTACACTTCGCACTTGCGAAGCACGCCGCTGAGCCCCGAGGAAGTCGAGGACATCGCGCAGGAAGTGCTACTCCAGGTGGTAGCCAACGACTACGCGGTGCTGAAGCAGTTCCGTGGCAAGAGTTCACTGGCCACCTACCTGACCGTGATTGCACGCCGAATCTGCGTGCATCAGCTGGCCAAGATCGCCCCGAGTCGCAAGTCTCTGCCAACGGATCTGAAGCGACTGGAAGAGGACGATCACCCGCGAACACGAGTTGGCCTGGAACGCCAGGAAGAGGTTCTGAAGCTATTACGCCGCTTGCCGTCCAAAGAGCGAGAAGTGGTTCGCCTATACTATCTGGAAGGCCGCACCTACGAAGAGATCAGTGCAGCCTTGAACATGCCGGTGAACACGATCGGCCCACTCCTCTCCCGGGCCAAGAAACGGCTACAGGCATCCCCCAACGGCAAGCCGAAGCCGGAGAAAGCCAAGGGCAAAGCCACGACGTGAGGACACAATGCCTTCGCCATTTCCTGGGATGAATCCGTACTTGGAACAAGATTCAATCAGGAGGGATTTCCACAAATCGCTGATAGTTGGAATTCGGGATGAACTTGCTCGGCAGGTCACGCCCAAATATTTTGTGCGAATCGGTGAGACTCGTTACCCTCAACAGCCAGCAGTTCCAGAACCTGAACTCATTCCTTTCCTCGAAATCGTGTCCATTCGTGAGAGGAAGTCCGTCACGCTCATCGAGATACTCCGGCCATCAAACAAATCTTTCGGGTCAGATCGAGAATTCTTCGTCAAAAGGCGCTCACGGCTGCTCGGAAAAAACTCGACTCACCACATCGAAATCGATCTTCTGCGCGGCGAGCCGCGCATGCGGACTCGAGTGAGCCCCCCGCACGATTACTCGATCCTGCTCAGTCGTTTCGAGCGAAGATATGAGGTTGAGTTTTGGCCCATCCAGTTACCAGATTCGCTTCCGACTGTTCCGGTGCCCCTACTTCCAGCGGACGGCGGAACCAATCTGGATTTGAAAGGCGTGCTAGATCGCGTGTACGATGCCGCACGATACGAATCCTACATCTATCGTGGTCAACCCGAGCCCGCCCTCTCCACAGCCGATGACGAGTGGGCCAAGCAATTCGTCCCGGTACATTCTTGAGTAGCGCACCCTCGGTACGGCCTAGAATCAATTTAGCACGAACGTTCGAGATGTTCTGAAGAGGAGACCGAGATGCCGTCGCCATTCCCTGGGATGAATCCGTACTTGGAACGAGCTTCGGTCTGGAAGGATTTTCACAACGCATTCCTGATGTCGGCACGCATTTCTCTTGCGGCTCAAGTTGATCCGGAATATTACGTGGGTACGAAAGAGCACATTTACATCCACGAATGGCCAGTAGCAATCGGACTCGCGGACGCGGCAATTGCAGAACTCTCAAGATCCAAGAAAGGGCCTTCGTCAAGTCATGTTGCTGTCGCGGAACCGAAGACATTTCACGCGATTGTGAGTTATCCGGCGGTTGAAGAAGAACGCCTCATTTTCCTGGAAGTTCGCAATCGCGATTCTAATCGACTCGTGACGATTATCGAACTCTTAAGCCCATCCAACAAATACTCTGGGCCGGATCGAGAAGACTATCTTCTGAAGCGACAATCGCTCCTGACTCGCAGTGTGAACCTCGTTGAGCTTGATCTCCTCCGCGGAGGCCCTCGAATGCCGAACAGGAACATTCCGGAGAGCGATTATTCGGTTCTGGTCAGTCGGCCCGAGCGTCGGCCTTTCTCGGAGTATTGGGCATTTGACCCACGTGATCCACTGCCAGGCATTCCAATCCCACTGGGACGCGATGATAGCGATGCTGCGATTTCACTGAAAGCGATACTTGATGACGTTTACGATTCCGCTCGCTACGCTTCCCGCATCTATCGAGGTCAACCCGAACCCGCCCTCTCCCCTGACGATGCTGAGTGGGCCAAGCAGTTCATACCAACTCCTTCCTGATCTTCCGCTATCCACTTGCTTTCGCACTCCTAGAATGCGCTAGTCGAATTCACACCTTGAGGGAAAACCAATGAAGTTTTTTGCTTCGATCGCGGCTGCTGCGTTCTTTGCCGCGACCTCGATTGCCGGCGACGTCGAACTGGGCGGCATGAAGTCCAAGGCCCCGGCCGGTTGGAAAGAAGAGGAGCCGACCTCCTCCATGCGGCTCACACAGTTCAAAATCCCTGCGGCTGAAGGGGACAAGGACGATGCCGAGCTGATCATCTTCTTCTTCAAAGGAGGCTCGGGAAGTGCCGACGACAACCTGAAACGGCAACTCGCCAAGTTCAAGCCGCTGGAAGGCAAAGACAAGGTCGAGAGCAAGGTTGAGAAAATCAAGGTCGGTAAGCTCGAGGCCCCGTACCAGGACATCACTGGCAACTATCTGCTCAAAAAGCGGCCTTTCGACCCAGCCGACAAGGGCGTGGAAAAGACGAACTATCGCCAGCTTTACGTGATCCTGCTCACCGAAGCCGGCGACTTTTACCCGACGCTGATCGGCCCCGCGAAGACGGTCGAGAAGCACAAGAAGGACTTTGAGGACTGGCTGAAGAACTTCAAATAGCCAGAGAACAGAAGACAGAGAACAGAAGACAGAGAACAGAGAACAGAGAACAGAGAACAGAGAACAGAGAACAGAGAACAGAGAACAGAGAACAGAAGACAGAGATCAGAAGTGAGCGAACAGAAGATTGGTTTTGCTTCCTGTCCTCCGTCTTCTGTTCTCTGTCTTCTGTTCTTTGTCTTCTGCCTTTGCCGAGAGATTTTCCCCGTCCCCTGTCCAATAGCTTCGTGGGACGTATCTTGAACGTTTGCGACTTTCCAGGCTCCGTTTCCGCGAAATACCAGTCATGGCCGTACCGAAGCGACGCACGTCACGTTCCAAACAAGGGCACCGACGGTCCCACCACGCTCTCACACCGATGCAGGTTCAATACTGCAAACAGTGCAACGAGCCGGTGATGGCCCATCGCGTTTGTCCGAATTGTGGGTTCTTCCAGGGTCGCGTCGTAGTCGCACCCGAGGAAAACGCTAAAGAGAGCTAAACTATGCGGATCGCTCTGGATGCGATGGGGGGAGATTTTGCTCCCGGTCCTATCGTTGCCGGTGCTCTCCAGGCCATTGCCGCCGATCCAGACATCACCATTGTCCTCGTCGGCGATCAGGCTCAAATCGAGCCCCTTTTATCTACGCAACGCGATCGCATCGAGATCCTTCATGCCTCCCAAGCCGTGGGCATGCACGAGTCTCCCGTCGAGGCGTTGCGCTCCAAGCCCGACAATACGATCGCACGCTGCTGGCAACTTCTTGTCGGCAAAAAGGTCGATGCAA
>Ga0335394_10007788_pt1 | contig 12091 bp, 10 predicted proteins | sample MAT03_FD_205741 | JGI IMG/M metagenome (GOLD analysis project Ga0335394, IMG submission 205741) | Freshwater microbial communities from Lake Fryxell liftoff mats and glacier meltwater in Antarctica - MAT-03 (spades assembly) (version 2) ... | reverse complement strand
GACGGGTTCACGCCGTCGAGCGGCGTGCGCGGCGGGAACGCGCGGCGCCACAGCGCCTCGCGCAGCGTCTGGTCGGGAAACGGGAACTGCACGACAAAGCGCAGCCGGCGGTGGAACGCGTCGTCGAGCGAGCCCTTCAGGTTGCTGGTAAGGATCGCCAATCCGCGGTAGGTCTCCATCCGCTGCAGCAGGTAGCTCACCTCGAGGTTGGCATAACGGTCGTGACTGTCCTTCACTTCACTGCGTTTTCCGAACAGCGCGTCGGCTTCGTCGAACAGCAGCACCGCGCTGCCCTCCTCGGCCGCATCGAACACGCGGCGCAGGTTCTTCTCGGTCTCGCCGATGTACTTGTCGACGACGGCCGACAGGTCGATCCGGTACAGGTCCAGCCCCAGATCGCATGCGAGCACCTCGGCCGCCAGCGTCTTGCCGGTGCCGCTGGCGCCGGCGAACAACACCGATACGCCCAGACCGCGCGCGCCGGCGGTTGCAAAGCCCCAGTCCTCGTGCACGCGCATGCGCTGCCGGCACTGCGCGGCGATCGCGTGCAGCGTCGCCAGCGGTGCAGGCGGCAGCACCAGATCGTCCCAGCCGGCCCGCGCGTCGACGCGCTGCGCGAGATCATCGAGGCGAGCGCGCGCTGCGACACGGCAGGCGCGCCACAGCGCGTCGGGTGCAGGATCATCCGCCGCCCTGAGCGCACGGGCTTCGATCGCGCGCGCGCCGAGCTGGAACTGCCCGGCGACTGCGTCGATGCCGGCCTCGATCGTCGCCGGCAGCGGCGCATCGCCTCGCTGCAACGCGCGCCGCCACAGTACGCGCTGCTCGGCGGGGTCGGGGCACTCCACCTCGAACACGGCCGAGCTGCGGTCGAGCGCGATCGGCCGCGCGCAACCGACCATCACCAGTCCGCGCAGCATGCCGGCCAGGCGCAAGGCGGGGGGCGTGACACCGTCGCGGGCATCGATCATCAGCGCCTGAACGGACAGCAGTGCGTCGCGCTCGCACAGCGTCGCCAGCAGATGCAGATCCGCCGCGGCGGCCGGCACGTCGTCCGCCCGCATCGACTGCAGCCGAAAACCTAGCCGGTCGGCAACCGCGGCGCCGACATCGCCTTGCGCAACCGGATCATCGCCGGTCAGCACGATCACCGGTAGCGGCGACGGCAACGATTCGATCGTCGCGCAGATCCGGGCGGCGAGCCGCTGGTGCGACGGCGCCAGCGGACCGTCTGGCGGCAGCGCGCGCAGCAGCGGCTGCAGGCGCACGTCCGGCCCATCGATGCCCGCGAGGAAATGCAGCACCCGCTCGTCGATGCGAAGCAGTGCGTCGGTGACGCCGCCGCCCTCGAGTTCGACCAGCCGCCAGCGGCGCAGCGGCCGCGCCGGGGTCAACGCGCTCCAGTGCGGCGACGCCATCGCAGCGAGCGCGAGCCCGAACGTCGGGCCGGGCCGCTGCGCGTCTGAAGTCGCGCGCATGCAACAGGCGGCGAGCTGCGCATCCATCTGCACACCCGCGGAAAGCAGCAGCACGTCGCGTTCAAACGGCGTCAGCCCGAACAGTTCGCACAGCCGGTCGATCGCGGCCGGCGCCGGAAGCAGCGCGCGCGCGTCGTCGACCGCACGCCCGCCAGGCTCGGACACGGCGGCGTCGCCGGCGCGCATGTCGAGTCGCGCACGCACCCGCGCGAACTCCGCGACCAGCACCTGCTGGTTGGCGTCCGACCAGGCGACCGTCAGAGCCGGGGCGATTGTCGAAGCCGGGGCGATTGTCGAAGCCGGGGCGATTGTCGAAGCCGGGGCGATTGTCGGAGCCGGGGCGATTGTCGAAGCCGGGGCGATCGTCGAAGCCAGGGCGGTCGCCGGAGCCAGGGCGCTCGTCGGAGCCGGGGTGGTCGTAAGAGCCGGGGTGGTCGTAAGAGCCGGGGCGATCGTAATATCCGGGGCGTTCACGCGAAGCTGATCCGCTGGTCGAGGAAACGCGGCGGGCTCACCGACCGGTCGACGATCGGGCTGTCCACGCCATCGACGCGCAACCGCGCCAGGTGATCGCCGTCGGGCGCGCCGGTGACGACGAAGCCCACGGTGCCGGAGAGCGCATTGATCGGTTGCGCCGGCACCTCGCGCTGGCCGAGGATCAGCGACACCCGCTGGCCGGGCCACACCGGCGGAGTCACCGTCAGGTCGAACACAGCGGTGCCGACGCCATCGCGCGCCACGGTACGCGGAAGGCCGGTGATCCAGGGCAGCACGAGCAGTGCCAGGTGGTTGGTCTCGCGCGCAGCCACCTCGCCGGGACGCACCAGCGCCGCCGATACCTGGTACACCCCGGCCGGCACCTCGGCCGCCCGCGCCTGGGGCACGGTGAACGCGATGCGCGCATCGTCGGCCGGACCGACCGCGGGCAGCACGACCGATACGCCGCGATGCGCGTGGTCCAGCCGCACTTCGCGCGTGGCGCCGGCGAGGTTGATGCCCGCAAGCGCCGCCGCATCATCGACGCGCACCCCCGGCTCGTCGTCCAGACCGAGCACCTGGCGCAGCGTCGGCAGCGGCGACACCAGGCTGCCCTGGACCGCCACGCCCGGCTCGCGCCGGTCCGGCAGTTGCGGGAGCCCGCGCGTGAGCACCGGCAGCGCGGCACGCGCCGCCCGCCTGGCCTCGATCAGCACCACCGACACCAGATAGGCCGCGCTCGGGCGATAGCTCGCCTGCAGCGCCGACCACAGCCGGGACATCTCCTCGCCGAGCATCGGTGCCGGCGTGATGCGGATCAGTTCGTACTGGTCGGCGAGGCCGCAATCGGCAAGCGCGCGGAGCGCCGGCGGAAGATCTGCGCCGGTGGCCGGCGACGGCGCGAGCGCGGTACGGATCGCCTCGCGGTCGAGCACGGGCGTCTCGTGCAGCAGCTGCATCGCGTACCCGAGCAGTATCTCCGCATGCAGGTCCTCACCGCCGTAGGCACTGATGACATAGTGCAGGTCGAGCGCGAGCGGCGGGTTGCTGAGCCGCTGGCGCCCGGCGCTGTCGTGCGAAGGCAATGCACTGTTGCGCCATGCCGTGTTCGGCGTCGCCTGGTGCAGAAACAGGTTGAGCACCGTCGGCTCGGCACCGCCACCGGGATTCACCCGATCCGGTGGTCCTGCACGCACTGTCACCGTCGAGCCGACGACACCGCTCACGTTGTGATTGATCATGCCGTCGTTCAGCAGGTCGCGCAATACTGCCGTGACGCCGGCGATGGCCAGTGCGCTGCTCATGGACGACCCGACCCGCGTCGCGCCAGGTAGTCGTCCAGCGACATCGCCGGCCCGACCGGCTCACCACTGCGCCGCGCTGCGCGCACCGGCGCCGGTCGCGCAGCGGTGATCTCGATGCGACCGATGGTCACGTGAACCTCGACCGGCGCCGCGCGCAGACCGGTCGAGCCGGTCTGCGCGGCGGAGGCGATGCGCTCCGCGGAGGCCTCGTCGCGACGCCGCGCAATCGTCGTGCGTACCGCAACCCGCGGGTCCGCCTCGCGGTGCGCCTCGATCGGTGGCGAGGCCGCGGCGGGCATCGGCAACGACTTTGTCTCGCCCGGTTCGATGATCGCGGCAGCACGCGTGTGCTTGCGCGGCCGCGTCGGGCCGTCGCCTGGACGCACGATATCTGGCGTCATCGTGCGCAGTGCTTCGCGCGACCGGACCGACATGTCGGGCTGCATCCCGCGGTTCACGTCGTGCGCGGGCGGCAGCGGCGCGAGCGTCAACACCCCGGCGTCGGCACGAGCGATCGGAGGGGGGAGATTGGCACTCGAGTCAGCGGGACTCGATGCAGCGGGACGGGATACAACAGGACGCGATGCGCGCACAGTCACGGGCACGGGCCCCTGGGCGGCCGAGGGCGCGACATCGGCCGCCAGTTCGAACAACGCGTCGGACAGCGCCGGTTCGGGCGGCGAAGCCGGTGCGAAGCGCGATCGGAGCAGCACCGCCTGCGGTCGCACCGGCGCAGGTGCGCTTTGCGCACGCGTGAGCAGCCGGTCCAGGTAGCCGCTCATGCGTGGGCTCCTGCGTCGAGCACGCGCTGCAGGTAGGCCGCGCGCCGCGTCGCACCCAGCGCGAGCACGTCCGGTTCGGTCCAGCCGTAGGCGCGCGCCAGCAGGTCGACCTCGTCGATCAGCCGCCGCGCACGTGCGTCGACCTCCTCCCACAGGTAGGCCGCGATATCGAATGCACTCGTCCAGCGGTGGCCGCAGGCGTCGCATTCGAGATCGAGCAGTACCTCGCCGGCGGCATCGGCGCGGGCGAGCGCCGATTCGATCGCTTCGACCGCCGTGTCGTCCAGCGCGCCCGGGTCGCCCGGGTCGCCCGGGTCGCCCCCCGGGTCGGCGATGCGGCAGCGGGCAGCGAGCCGCCGCCGTGCGGCGTGCGCGTCGGACTCGCTCAGCGCCAATGCCAGGTCACGCGTTGACGGCGGGCGCAGCCGCAGGCCGTCCGCGTCGATCGTCGCCGCCGGCGGTGCAGCGCGCAGCAGCGCCGCATCGAGTTCGAACTCGAGCCGCGTGCCGCAGCCGGCGCACTCGACGAACGCGGGTAGCCGTTCGCCGAAGTTCGCACAGCGCAGTGCGAGCAAGGCCTGGTCGCGCTCGGGCAGCGACACGTCGGCGAGCTGCGCCGGTTCGTCGGACGCGCGCGCGAGGGCGAACAGCGCGAGCGCACGGTCGAGTGCGTGGCGGCTCGAGCCACGCGACCAGACATCGATCAGCTCGGCATCGGACAGGCGGAGCATCGCAAAAGCCCCTGCGATTCTCTCAGACCGGCTCGTTGAAGCTGGGCTCGGCCGGCTCGCTGACCTCGTAGTCGCGCTCCCAGCCCTCGTTCTCGAGCTTGATCGTCTGGATCGCCACCGCGTTGGCATTCGCATCGAGGTCAGGCAGCGCCTGGTACTCGGACACCCAGCAGCGGTAGACCTTGTACGACAAGGCCAGCTGACCGGCTTCGTTGTAGACGTCGATGATGATGTCCTTGCGGAAATCCCTCAGCGACACCTCGGCGCCCAGCCCGGATCCATAGTTCCAGACCTTGTTCGCCCAGCGCTCGAACTCGATGTCGTGGGTGACGCCGCGTTCGAGCGTGATCGCCTCGTACTTCGTGCGTCCCGGCGACTTGCGCGACGAGGACGGATCGCCGCCCTCGCGGTGCTCGACCAGTTCTGTCGAGCGCTTCAGCGCGCCGACCTTGCTTATCCCGGCGACATAGCGTCCGTCCCAGCGCACGCGGAACTTGAAGTTCTTGTACGGGTCGAATCGGGATGCATTGACGCTGAACTGGGCCATGGAAATCGCTCCTGGAGACTGCGAACACTCGGTCGATGCGCGTTGACGCTGCGCGGTGGCGGTGCGCGGCGGGAATGCCGAGCGGGACCTGCCGGACGTGCCTGATGTGCCTGATGTGTAATGGGCGCCGGCTTCAGGTCGCGATCTGGCCGGCGATCTGCTGCAGGCGGATCACCACGAACTCCGCCGGCTTCAGCGGCGCGAAGCCGACGACGATGTTCACCACCCCGAGATCGATGTCGTTCTGGGTCGTCGTCTCACGATCGCACTTCACGAAATAGGCCTCGCGCGGCGAACGTCCCTGGAAAGCGCCCTGGCGGAACAGGTTCTGCATGAACGCGCCGAGGTTGAGCCGGATCTGCGCCCACAGCGGCTCGTCGTTCGGCTCGAACACCACCCATTGCGTCCCGCGGAACAGGCTTTCCTCGATGTACAGCGCGAGCCTTCGTACGGGCACATATTTCCATTCGGACGCGAGCGCGTCTGCGCCGCGCAGCGTGCGTGCGCCCCACACCACTCGCCCGATCTGCGGGAACGCACGCAGGCAGTTCACGCCGAGCGGGTTGAGCAGTCCGTTCTGGCCGTCAGTCAGCGGAACGGTGAGTTCCGACACGCCGGCGAGCGTCGCCTCGATCCCGGCGGGGGCCTTCCACACGCCTCTTTGCGTGTCAGTGCGGGCGAGGATGCCGGCGATCGCGCCGCACGGGGCGAACTCGGCGAGCCGGCTCTCCTGCAGCGGATCCGGAGAGCGCAGCCGGGGGAAATAGAGCGCGGCATTCTCGGTGCGCGCGAGACCCCATCCCGCGCTGTCCAGTCCGGAGGCCCCGGTCAGGTCCGCCGGCTCATCCCAGGCGATCAGTGGATCGACGATGTACATCGCGCGCCGCTCGCGCGCATACACTGCTGCCGCGCTGCGCGTCTGCGCACCGATGTCGCCGGTCGCCTCGAGCGAGAACGGCGGAACGCACAGCAGGTTGAACAGGTCAGCACGCTCCAGCGCCCACAGTCCCCGCTTCGGCGCCTGCAACGCGGGCTGCGACACCTGCGCGTCGGTGAGCACGGCGCCATCGTCGCCATCGGCGTTGAACGCAAGCGAGCCAGGCGTCACCGTCAGCGGGTCGACGCCAGGACCGGCATCCGGCGTCGCACCCGGTCGGGCAACCGGCGCCGGCACGACCAGGCGCACCAGTTTCGACTCCTGCGCGAGCACGGTGCCGACGAAACGGGGATGCGCCGGCAGTACCGAGACGTTCAGGAAGCGCTCGGTGACGCCACTGCCAGCGTCGCGCACGGCGAGGTTGAACAGTTGCTCGGTGCCGATCTCGGGCCGCGTCGCATGATCGACGCGCACGCGCAGGCGCTCGCCCCACTCGCCTGACGACGAGGCGATCAGGTTCAGCGTGTCTGCCGCGCCGGTGGCGGCGGCACCGCCGTTGGCCGCGCGCACGATCAGCGCGTCGCCGCCGCCGTTGCGGAAGAACTGGTCTACCGCGTAGCTCATCGGATGGGCGCGGGACAAACCTCCGAACGTGCGCTCGAACCCGGCGAAACTTTGCACGCGCACCGGAGACTCAGGCGAGGCGTCGAGCGGCCCGCGCAGCGCCGAGCCGACGAACGCTGTGATCGATGTCGCCACGCCAGTGATCGTACGCACGCCGCTGGATATTTCTTCGATGTAGACGCCCGGGTAGGTCAGCGCTGCAGGCATATCTGTGCTCCCGTCTCACGATGAAATCGGCCGGCTGCACGCGCACGGCGCAGGCAACCGAGGTAAACGGACCTGAGTCTCTACGGACAGTCGAAACGAACGGATCGCATGCTGGACCAATCGTCTGCTCGAGTCCGAACGCTATGATAAATGTCACAGATACGGCAAAGGATTTATCTTCTGCGGCGCAACATGCGCTTGCACTGCTGACACCCCGTTCCGGTACTAATCTCTTGGGATTCAGCCGTTTGGAAAGGCGTTCGCTGCTGCAGCATCACTTTCGTCACAACTGTCCGCTGGTCCGATCCTTGCCCTGCGTTCACTGACGCAGACGCATGCCTGCGGAGTGCCCGTCGCGCACGTCACCTTCGGTGAGCGGTGGTGGCGTACACTCGACTCCAAGGCCGCGACAGTCCGTGCCGACCGTTCGCGGCAACGGTCGGCTTGCTTGCGGCATCGCGCAAGGGGCCACCATGCACATCACATGTCGACCGGATTACTATTCCTCGAACACGCCCCGCTGGATGCGCTGCGCCGACATCTTGGGGTCCGGAAGCTCCCACTTTTCGGATCCGGGCTCATGGGTAATGCAAGGCCGGACAGCGCTATCGACGTGCTGGTGAAGGACTCGCCGGCCGAACTGCAGCCGAGGGCCATGCGCGACCGGTCGATCTGCGCGGCAGTGGTGAAGAAGGCCGGCATCACCGCCGACCCGCTCTGAGGCTGGGGCGCACCGTGGTGCATCGACGAGCGGGTCCAGCGCCGGCATGGCGCATGCGGGTGCTGGCGGCACTGACTGCGCTACTTGCCACCGCCTGTGTGCAGCGCGATACGCGCGAGCGACAGGGCCCCGCATCCGCGGTTACCCCGTGGCAGACGGTTGTCTCCGAGGCCAAGGCGTACACGCTGCGCATCGGCTTCGTGCCGACCGCCAACTTCACCCATACCAGCACCGACCTGCAGGACTTCCCGTTCTGCGGCCGTGCGCCCCGACTCGTCCTGCCGTACTCCTACGAGGACCCGGCGATCGAATGGCGGGACGACCTCACGCCGGTCCAGTGCCGCAGCGCAGCCCCGGCGATGGACGTGCATTACGGCATGTCCGAAGCGCTGGGCGAGATCGCCTCGCCGGTGACCCCCGCGATGATCGCCAGCGGTGTGCCGCGCATGGTGTACCTGGTCGTTCACGAGGATTGTCATGACCAGTTCAACCTGCCCTACGGCATCGAGGAACCCCTGTGCGAAGTGATCAGTTACCGGGCAATGCTGGCCATCGCGCGCGAGCCCGGTCCGTGGACGAACGAGGAGCGCACGGCGATCCGCGATTACGCGGTGGTCAATGCCGGCCGCATCCCGCTCAACCTGCGCTACTACCAGCAGGCCGCGGCGCTCTACACGCGGCATGCACGCGGCGAACTGCGCGAGGACGACCTCATGCGCGAACGCGAGGCTGTATTCGCGCGCGCCGAAGCGTCGACCGGGTCGCCACCGGGCAGCATCAACAACGTGGCGCTCGCCAACCGCATGACCTACGCCCGCCACCATGCATTCGTCGAGCGGGTGTTGGAACGCCTCGGGTCGGACCTCGGCCGGCTGGTCAGCTTCTTCCGGCAGGTGGACGAGAACCGGATGGCAGCCGAGCGGTCCGACGAGGGCCGGGCGATCGAACCGGCACCCGCGCCGGACTCGAAGCCGTTGAAGTCCGGCCCGCGGCAGCGCGCCCTGCCGCTGCCGCGCACCGCTGCCAGCGTCCGCAGTACCGGCGGCGCGAAGCCGGCCCGGCCGCTGGCACGGCCGGCGCCACGCGAGGATGCGCCGTTTCGCGCTGTTGCCGGCGATGGCGGGAACCCGGCGAACGCCGCGGATGTGGAAAGCCCGGCCGCCCTGCTGGCACGCATCCAGGCCGCCGAGGCTGCGGTGCTAGACACCGCAGCCCGCCTGCTGCCCTTGCGGTGAACGCTACGCGCAGCTTCGCGAGCGTGAACGCCTCGTGGATGGACGACCGGATAAATCCGCCGACGATCGGGCCGCCGCCGGCCACGTGCAGCGTGTCCCCAATCGCCCCCGCGCCCAGCCGGTCGCGCGCGGTGGTCATCGGCGCATGAGAGCCGTGGTTTGAGGCAGTCGCCGCCCGGAAACGCCATCCGGGCGGGTTAAAGGCAGTGGGAGAGCGGGGTCGCGGAAAAACGGGAAGGGTCACTTCCGCGACGCCGCTGCTACGGCGCGGTGACGTCCGCGGCGATCCCCCCCAGTGCCTTGGCAAGGTTTCCAATCGCCGGGCAGGTGGCTGCCTGGTGCCGACTGCCGATCCAGGCCGGATCGTTGTAGCCCAGCCAGGTCTGCCCGCCGGAGTCCTGCCAGACCAGCGCCTTGAGCGGCAGGTCGATGCCGACCGTCTGTTCGCAGGTCATCAGCGGCGTGCCACCCTGCGGATTGCCGAAGATGAACACTTCGGTCGGTCGCAGGGTGGCGCCGATTTTCGCGGCGCCAGCCGCGTGGTCTATCCGGGCAAACAGCGTCAGCTTGCGTGCCTTCAACGCCGCTTCCAGACGGGTCGCTGTCTCGCTCGCGGAATGGGCGCTCTTGACGGCAATCAGTCCATCGGCGGCCGTCACCGCCAGACTTGACAGCATCAATGAGGCCACGACAGCTGCTTTCGATATCGAAAACTTCATGGGGTTTCCTTGAGGATCGGTCGGCCGCGAAGCCTGCGTCGTCCGAGGTGCATGGGTGCCGGGGCAATGGCGACCGGCGAACGGTTTCCTTACGCTTGCATCATAGGCTCTGTGATTGTCCGAGCGTTGTTCAACCCACCTGTTCCCGATCCGGTTGATGCAGATAAATCTTCGTGCGCGAAACATGCCAGGCGTTCTTGCGGTGCCGATCTCCCCGGCGGCGAGCGAACGGATTCCCGCGGGCGAGGGTCAATAGGGTGCTGGTGCAGTCCATGGAGCACGGCCTCGCCGAGGTGACGCCCGGTGTCCGCCGCGACTCGAAGCACGGCCCGGTGGTGGCGCTGGGCATGCGTTGGCGATCGACCACGATCCATTGGCCCCGATCGTGGTTTATGGGACCAGCGCACCCGACGCGCTGGACTTGCTGCAAGATGGCGGTGCCGCGGGTTTTCGCACCCCGTAGGCCTGTGATGCACTGCATTCGATGCAGAGCAACAGAATACGAAGTAACTGTGCGGCAAGGAGGCGTAAATGAAAACGATCAGGATAGTGATGACCATCATCACCGCCTGTTGTACTACCGCGGCGGCTGCCGCCGTGAACGATTATCCGAACAAGACGGTGCGGCTCATTTCACCGTTCTCGCCCGGTGGCGGCACTGACACCGTGGCACGGGCACTGGCGCAACGCCTCAGCGAAGTCCTCGGCAAAACAGTGCTGGTCGACAATCGGCCCGGTGCCGAAGGCATCATCGGCACCGAGATCGGCGCGCGTGCTCCCGCCGACGGTTACACGCTGCTGGTCGGCAATCTCGGCACGCTGGCGATCAATCCCAATTTACGCAAGGTGCCATACGATCCGTTGCGCGATTTCGCACCGATCACGCGCACCACCACGTCTTCGACGGTGCTTGTGGTGCATCCCGCGCTGCCGGTGAACAATGTCAGGGAGCTGGTGGCGCTGGCCAAAACACGATCACTGAACTACGGCGCCGGTTCATCTGCGACTTTCCTGCCGATGGAGCTGTTCAAGCAGATGTCGGGTGTGCAGATGACCCATGTCCCGTACAAGGGTACCGGGCCGTAGCTGACGGGCATCCTCAGCGGTGAAGTGCAGGTGATGTTCGGTGGTGCGATCAACACTGTACCGCAGGTCAGGAATGGCAGATTGCGCGCGCTGGCCGTGGCTGGAGACACCCGTGCCAAGGCGCTGCCAGACGTGCCGACCGTGGCAGAGGCTGGTTTTCCCGGCTATGAGGCGAACACCTGGAACGGCATACTGGCGCCGGCCGGCACGCCGCGCGCGATCATCAACCGCCTTAATGCCGAAATGCTGAAAATCCTCGGCAGCCGGGAAGTCATTGACTACATGACTGCCGACGGTGCCGAGCCTGCCGGCAACAGCCCCGAACAGTTCACTGCCTATATCCGTGCCGAACATGCAAAATGGGCGCGTGTCATTCGCGACGCCAAAATACAGAAATCGGATTAAAGCTATCGATCGAAGAAGGGGTCCGCCGGATTGAAAGTGCAGCCCACGCGCATCGTGTCCGACTACCGCCAGTCATGGGTCAAGTCGCCCGAAGGCGAGAACCAGTTGACCGACGATGATCCCCTGGCTGAACACTTGGCGGCGATCGGCAGCGATCGGCCGCTAGCCATTAATCCTGGACGTGGTGCACGCGGTCCGCCCAGACCGCCGGGTCTTGAATAGCCTGGGTCAGAATTCTGTGAACATGAACAGATTGGGGCTTGACACGTAGTGGCAGCGTGGGGTCAGGCTGCTGCTGCACTACTCTTGGCGCCTGCATGTCGCACGATTTCATGCACCGCGCGCTCGATGTCCTCTTCCGTGTTGAAGAAGCTCATCGAGAGGCGAATTGCGTCGTCCTTGACGTTGACGACGACACGACTTTCCTCGCGCAGCGCGTTCATGATCCGGGTTGCGTCCGGCACCAGCACGTTGACGATGTGCGCTCGTTCCTCCCACTCCGCCGGCGTGGTGGTGCGCAGTCCAGCCTTGCGCAAGGCCCGCAGGCAGACGTCGCTGAGATGCCGCACGCGCTGTTCGATGTTGTCGAGCCCGATCGGCGTAAGGAACCTTACCCCTGCCCGAAGGACCCGGATACCCAGAAAATTCGGATTACCTCCCTCGAAACGGTGCGCGATGCGCATGTAGTCGAACTGGCTATTGACGTGCGCGTGCCCCGTCGGCGAATCGGGCGGCGTCGCTTCCTTGATGAACGTTGTCTGCAAAGTATCGACCAATTCTTCACGGCAATAGAGCACGCCGGAGCCGGTCAGGCCGAGCAGACCCTTGTGCCCGCCGATCGCGATGAGGTCGGCGCCGAGTCCTCCGATCGGGGCGGCGAGAATGCCCGCCGCCTGTA
>Ga0335394_10007787_pt1 | contig 12092 bp, 8 predicted proteins | sample MAT03_FD_205741 | JGI IMG/M metagenome (GOLD analysis project Ga0335394, IMG submission 205741) | Freshwater microbial communities from Lake Fryxell liftoff mats and glacier meltwater in Antarctica - MAT-03 (spades assembly) (version 2) ... | reverse complement strand
CGAACTGGAACTCGATGCGTTCCTGCGTGGACAGGACGGCCGTCGCGCCGTCGTGAAGGATCCGAAGGCTGGCAATGTGGAATCGCCGGAGCTGGCGAGCGTCGACGCGCTGCCCGGACACACGGTCACGCTCACGGTGAATCAAGCGCTGCAGGAGATCGCCGAGAACGAACTCCAGCGGGCGCTGGTCCGCACTGGCGGCACTGGCGGCGACGTCGTGATGCTCGATCCGCGCGACGGGGCGGTGCTCGCCCTGGCCGGCGTGCGCGCCGGGAAACCGGCCATCACCAGCACGCCGATGGCGCTGGCCTACGAGCCCGGTTCCGTAATGAAGCCGTTTCTCGTGTCGCGTCTGTTGGACATGGGGAAGGCCACCCCCGACGAGATCATCGACACCGAGAACGGCAGTGCCATGCTACCCGGCCGCAAGCGGCCGCTCACCGACACACACAAAGCCGCGCAGATGCCGGTGCGCGATGTGATCCGTTTTTCGAGCAACATCGGCACCGCCAAGCTGGCGCTGCGCATGACGCCGCGCGAGGAGTTCGAAGCCATGCGCGATTTCGGATTCGGATCGCTCACCGGTGTACCCTATCCGGCCGAATCCAAGGGGTCGTTGCCGCTGCCCGCACGCTGGAGCGGCACGACGCCGACGGCGGTGTCGATCGGCTACGAAGTGCTGGCCACGCCGCTGCAGATTGCCGTGGCCTACGCGGCCATCGCGAACGGTGGTGAACTCCTGCAGCCGGCGCTGGTGAAGGAAGTGCGGGACGCGCAGGGCGCGACGATCTATCGACACGAGCGACGCGTGGTGCGTCGCGTGATCACGGCCCACACGGCGAAGGAAATGCGAGGCATGCTGGCGTCGGTGGTCGACAGCGGTACGAGCATGGCCGCCGAACTGGCCACCTTCGATGTCGGAGGCAAGTCGGGCACCGCGCGACGCACCGAGAACGGCCGTTATGCCGACGGCAAGTATAACGCGACCTTCGCCGGCATGTTCCCGGCGCAGGCGCCGCAGTACGTCCTCGTGGCGCGCATCATCGATCCCAAGGGGACGTACTACGGTGGTATCGTTTCGGGTACGTTGGTGAACGGGATTCTGCAGGCCGCCCTCGCCACCCGTAATTCGGCGCTCGATCGCAATGCGTTGGCCGAGGTCGCGAAGGCGATGCCGGTACCCGTGGAGAAGCCCAAGTCGGCAAGGGCGCTGGCGCTCGCTATGCGCGACTCGTTGCATCGTGACTCGTTGCTGGCCCCATCGCCGCCCAAAGCGGAGCCGGCGCCCGCTGCCGCGCGCGTGGTCGTCTCGCTCCCGTTTCGCGCGCCGAAAGCGGTGGTGCGCGAGGAACAAGACGTGCGGGCGGTACCTTCAGTTTTCGGGCTCGACGTGCGACAGGCTACGCGCACGCTGTACGCGGCCGGCTTTCAGGTGAGCATCGCGATGGGGTCCGACGTGCGCACTCGTCCTGCGGTCGGCACCATGCTACGTGCAGGCAGCACAGTGCAACTGGAGATGCCGCGCATGGTGTCGTCCAAGTGAGCGCGACGTCGCGTACCGTGAACGTGGCGGTCGTGCTCGATGCGCTGCGCGATGCCGGCTTACTGGTGTCGGCGGGTCCTGATCTGCCAACCACGCTGACCGACGTGATCGACGACAGTCGGCGCGTGACCGCGGGATCGGCGTTCATAGCGGTGAAAGGCGCGGTGCAGGATGGCCATGCCTGGCTGCCATCGGCCAAAGCCGGTGGCGCCGCACTCGCGCTGGTGGAAGACGCCGTCGATGGTGCCGCCGCCGCTGCGGCCGCTCACCTCCCGGCGATCGTCGTACGCGATGGCCGACGGGCGGCGGCCGTGGCCGCCGCCGCCTTCCATGATTGGCCCGCGCGCGAACTCACGCTGGTGGGCGTGACCGGCACCAACGGGAAGACGACCACCGTGGGCCTGCTGCGTCATCTGCTCGATTCCGCCGAGCGGCCGGCCGCGTCGATCGGCACGCTCGGCGTGCTGCTGGGCAGTGAAGGCGTGGCGATGCCGGGGGGCAGTGGACTCACCACGCCAGGCCCCGTTGAGTTGCAGCGCCTGTTGCGGGCACTGCTCGATCGCGGCGTACGCACGGTCACGATGGAAGTGTCGTCGCACTCGCTCGATCAGCGACGCGTCGATGGCCTTTCGTTCGCGGCGGCGGTGTTCACCAATCTCACGCGCGATCATCTCGACTATCATGGCACGATGGACGCGTATCGTGCCGCCAAGTTGCGATTGGTTGGACTCTTGGCGCGCGATGGCGTGGCCCTCTTCAACGCCGATGATCCGTCGTGGCGCGGGGTGACCAACGCCCCGACCTCGTGGACCTTCGGTAGCGAGTCGGGTGCCGACATTTCGGCGCGCGATGTCACCTTCACCAGTGCCGGCAGCCACTTCCTGCTCGTGTCGCCGCACGGCGCGCAGGCAGTGTCGTTGCCACTCATCGGCGACTTCAACATTGCCAACGCACTGGGTGCTGCCGCCGCCGCCCTGGCCTTGGGGATGCCCATCGCCGACGTCGCGCAACGACTGTCGGTCGCGCCGCAGGTGCCGGGTCGCCTCGAGCGATTGCACACGGCGCCCACCGTGCTGCGTGACTACGCACATACGCCCGACGCGCTCGATCGCGCGCTTCGCGCCGTGCGTCCGTTCACGCGACAGGACAACGGATCGGCCAGCCGCTTGATCGTGCTCTTCGGCTGCGGCGGCGACCGGGATCGAGGTAAGCGTCCCGAGATGGGAGGCATTGCCGAGGCCTCGGCGGACGTCGTGATCGTGACCAGCGACAATCCGCGCACTGAAGATCCCGACCGCATTCTCGACGATATCGAGGCGGGTATGACGCGCCGTGATCATGTCCGGATCGTCGACCGGCACGACGCGATCGCCCACGCCCTGCGCATGGCCACACCGCACGACGTGGTGATGCTGGCTGGCAAGGGACACGAGACCTATCAGATTCGCGGTACGACGTCGTACCCGTTCGATGAACGTGAGATCGTGCGCGACCTCATGGCCGAGATGTCGGCTGTCCTTCCCAACAGTCCGCCCCATTCTGCGTGACCGCATTCTCTACCGCCGGTACCGCGTTCAGCGCGATTCCCGCCGTCGCGCCCGACCTCGCGCATCCGTACTGGACCTTCGAACGCGTGGCCGATGCGCTGAACACCGGACCGCGGATCCCGCGGCCGCTGGCCGGTGTCTCCACCGACACGCGTTCGATTGCCCGCGGCGACGTGTTCGTGGCGCTCGTCGGCGAACGCTTCGATGCGCACGACTTTCTCGCCACCGCTCGCGATGCCGGTGCCGCCGCGTTCGTCGTGAGCGATGCCACCAAGGCAGCCGGACTCGGCGTGCCCACCTACGTCGTGCCCGATACGCTGGTCGCCCTCGGACAACTGGCTACGGCCTGGCGGCGCGCCTGGGGGCGCACGGTCATCGCCGTGGCCGGCTCGAACGGCAAGACGAGCACGAAGGAACTGCTCAAGGCGGCGTTCGCGCGTACGCTCGCGGTGCACGCCACCACGGGCAATCTGAACAACCGCATCGGCGTGCCGCTCACGCTGTTGGCGATGCCGTCTGCTGCCGAGATCGCGATCGTCGAGGTGGGTACCGACACGCCGGGAGAAGTCGCGTTGTTGCGGGACATCACCGAACCCGACATCGCCGTGCTCACGTCGATCGGTGAAGAGCATCTGGAAGGACTCGGTGATCTGGCTGGCGTGCTGCGCGAAGAGACGGAGATCTTTCATCGCGTGACGCTCGCGATCGTGCCGTCCGCCCATCCCGAAGTCATGGAGCTTGCGAAGGCGCGTGCCACCACCGTGCTGTCGGCGGGTCTCGAGCAGGGCACCGTCACGCCCACGGCGTGGGGGCTCGACGCGGAGGGACGCCCGTGGCTCGACGTCGACGGCGTCCGTTTCACATTGCCGCTGCGTGGCGCGCATCAGGCCGCCAACGCGATGCTGGCCATAGCGGCCGCCGGCGCCTGTGGGGTGCCGTTGGCCGACGCGGCAGCGGGCATGGCCGAGATGCCGGTGCCTGGTATGCGCGGCGAATGGGAGCAGCTGGGCGAGCTGATCCTGATCAACGATGCGTACAATGCGAATCCGGCCTCAGTGCGCGCCGCGCTCGACTTACTCGGTCGCGTTGGTTCCGGTCGACAGCGCGTGGCGATTCTCGGCACGATGCGGGAGCTCGGCGCGCAGTCGGCGCAGCAGCATCGGGATGTGGCCACCGCAGCGCTGGCGTCCAAGGCCGATCTGATCGTCGGCGTCGGTGACTTCGCGCTGGCCTTCGCTGACGTGTCGCCGTCTGATCCGCGCGTGATCGCGACGCCGGACTTCGACGCGCTGTGGTCGCTCATGGAACCGCGACTCGAACGGAATGCCATCGTGCTGCTCAAGGGCTCCCGTGGGATGCGTCTCGAGCGGCTCGTTCCCACGCTGACCAGCTGGGCGACGGCCTAGTGCTGTACTTTCTGCTCCAGCCGCTGGCGCGCGACGTGCGCGTCTTCAATCTGCTCAACTACATCACGTTCCGATCGGCCGCCGCGTTCGTCTCGGCGCTGCTGCTCACGTTCGTGTTCGGCCCCGTCATCATTCGCCGTCTGCGAGCGATGGCCGTACATCAGGTGGTGCGTGAGGGCACGCCAGACTCGCACGCCGGGAAGGGCACCACGCCGACCATGGGCGGCCTCATTATCCTGGCCGCCACGTTCGTGCCGGTGCTGTTGTGGGCGCGCCTGAGCAATCGCTACGTGTTGCTCGCCATGGCCGTCACCGCGTGGATGGGCATGATCGGGTTTCTCGACGACTACCTCAAACTGCGGCAGAAGCGCGAGGGGAAGAAGAACGAAGGGCTCGTCGAGCGGTACAAACTCGCCGGCCAGATTACCTGTGGCATTGGTCTCGGGCTCATTCTGCTGCTGTTTCCGGTTTCCACCCTTCCCGGCGCCAGCACGACGCTGCCGTTTTTCAAGTACATCCTGGTCGTGCCGGCGTTCGCGTGGGCGGCATGGATGTACATTCCGTGGGTCACGTTCATTCTCACGGGCTTCAGTAACGCCGTGAATCTCACCGACGGTCTCGATGGATTGGCCGCCGGATTGATGGCGATTGCCGTGCTCACGCTCGGCCTCTTCGCGTATGTGGCCGGCCGCGTCGATACGAGTGCGTATCTGCAGATTTTCTACATGCGCGGCGCCGGTGAGCTCACGGTGTTCTGCGCGGCGGTGGTCGGGGCCTGCATCGGCTTCCTGTGGTACAACGCGCATCCGGCGCAGGTGTTCATGGGGGACACCGGCTCGCTCGCGCTCGGTGGAGCGCTGGGGTCGATCGCCATTCTGCTCAAGAGCGAGTTCCTGCTACTGATCGTGGGGGCCGTGTTCGTGGCGGAGACCGTGTCGGTCATTTTGCAACGCTCGGTGTTCAAGTACCGGAAAAAGCGGTTCGGACTGGAATACGCGCAGCGGAATCGTGTATTCAAGCGGGCGCCGTTGCATCATCACTTCGAGCTGTCGGGCTGGCCGGAGACGCAGGTCGTGATTCGCTTCTGGATCATCGGAGTACTCTGCGCGATTCTCGCGCTCAGCACGCTCAAACTGCGTTGACGGAGCGCAACCATGGGTGACGCACGGCTGCCGCAGGAGCTCGCGTCGATCGTCGCGCGACGACTCGCCGAAAAGCGGGGAGAGTTCGCGGTCATCGGACTCGCCCGCAGTGGTATCGCCGCCGCGCGCCTGCTGCGCGCCGCGGGGCTGTCGGTGTACGCCTCGGATGCGTCGAACTCGGAAGCCGTGCGCCGCGCCGGGGCGATACTCGAGCGCGAAGGCACCAGTGTCGATATTGGCGTGCACAACGTGCAGCGCATCGCGCATTGTGCGGTCCTGGTCGTCAGTCCCGGCATTCCGCCCACGGCGCCCCCGATTCGGGCTGCGCTCAGTGCCGGCGTGCCGGTGGTCAGTGAGGTCGAGGTTGCGCTGCGCTTGCAGCCGGCACTCCGCTACATCGCCGTCACGGGCACCAACGGCAAGACCACCACGACCGCACTCATCGGACATCTGCTGCGCGCCGTAGGACATGACGCCGCCGACGTGGGCAACATCGGCACACCGGTCTCCGAGCTGGCGCTCATGAAATCGCCGCCGGTGTGGGCGGCGCTCGAATTGTCGTCGTTCCAATTGCACGACACACCCGGCATCATGCCCGATGTGGGTGTGCTCACCACGCTCAGCCCCGATCATCTCGATCGCTATGCCAACGTGGCCGAGTACTACGCCGACAAGAAGCGCCTGTTCTCGAACGCCGAACCGGCGTCGCAGTGGGTCACGACGGCCGACAATCCCGATGTCGAGGCGCTGGTGGCCGGTATCCCCGGGCAGTGGCACCGTTTTTCCGTGCATCGCACCGATGTGGATGGCTACTACGATCGCGACGCCGGCATGCTGCAGGTATTCGGCGAACCAGTCGTGGCGCGTGACCGACTCGCCCTCGTGGGCGACCACAACGTCGCCAACGCGCTGGCGGCGCTGCTGGCGGTGATGGCGGCCGATCCGATGCATCGTCTCCCGTCGGCCCGCGCGCAGCTGGCCACAGCCGTCGCGACATTCCACGCGCTGGCGCATCGCCTCGAGCCGGTCGTCGATCGCCACGGCATACTCTGGCTCGATGATTCGAAGGCCACGAACATCGACTCCACCAACGTGGCGCTGGCCAGCATGATGCGCCCCACCATCGTGCTGCTCGGTGGACGCCACAAGGGGGAGTCGTACACCGCGCTCGTTCCCGAGCTGCTGCGCACCGCGAAGGCGGTGCTCGCGTACGGCGAAGCCGGCGCGCTGATCACCGGCGATCTCGAGGCGCCGCTGCACGGACGAGTGATGGTGGAGCATTGCGGGTCGGACAGTTTCGAGCAGGTCATGCGGCGGGCGCGCGCGCTCGCGGCGGCGGGAGACGCGGTCCTGTTGTCTCCGGCCTGTTCCAGCTACGACATGTTCAACGACTTCGAAGAACGTGGCCGGGAGTTTGCGCGACTGGCGGGTGTGCTCGCCGTGGACGCGCTGTGAGCGGTACGGCGCGGGCAGTGATGGCTGGTACGCGCGAACGGTGGCGCATGTCGCTCGAGGCGCGCGCCCTGCTGCTCGTGACGGCCGTGCTCATGGCCTTTGGGTTGGCGGTCTTGTACAGCGCCAGCGCACTGCAGGCCATTTCGGCCAATAGTCCCGGACATTTCTTCGTGCTGCGCCAGTTTACCGGCGTCGTCGTAGGAGGGGCCGCGTTCGCGATCTGTGCCAAAGTCGACGCCGAGATCTGGCGGCGGTACGCGTGGCACATCATGGGCATCAGTCTGCTGCTCATGCTCGTCGTGATCCTGCCGGGCACGGAAGCGATCTCAAAAAGTATGTATGGGTCGCGCCGCTATCTGTTCAATGGCTCGATTCAACCGTCCGAATTGGCCAAGTTCGCGGTGTTGGTGTGGACGCCGATGCTACTCGTGAAGAAGGGCGCGGCGGTGAAACATCTGGGCAAAGGGCTCATGCCGTTCGCGGTGGTCATCGGTGCGCTCAGTGTGCTCGCGATTCTCGAGCCCGATATTTCCGTGGCCATGATGTTCTGCCTCATCATGGCGGTCCTGCTGTTCGTGGGTGGTGCGCGCGTGTCGCACTTTTTGCTGTTCGGTACCGTGGGCCTGCTGCTGATCAGCGTTCAGGCGTCGCAGAGTGCGTACGTGCGCAAGCGCGTGGAGAGCTTTCTCGCCAAGGAGCAGGAGTCGACGACACGGTCGGCCACGGCCGACCAGCAGTACCAGTCGTTCGTCGCGGTCGGGTCGGGCGGCATTGTGGGCGTCGGCTTCAGTCAGGGCAATCAGCAGCGTGGATGGCTTCCCCTCGCGTACAACGATTTCATCGGCTCGATCGTGGGTGAAGAGTTCGGCTTCCTCGGACTCGGCGGTCTCACCGTGGCCTTCGCGTTGTATGGCTGGCTGGGGTTCCGCATTGCCCGGCGTGCCCGAAGTCCGTTCACGGCGCTGCTCGCTATCGGGATCACCTTCGTCACCGTGTTTACCGCGTTCATTCACCTGGGCGTGGTGATCGGGTTGCTCCCCAACACTGGACTGACGTTGCCCTTCGTGTCATACGGACGCTCCAACCTTGTGCTGACGCTGGCGATGACCGGCATCCTCGTGAATATCGGAAGCGATCGGGAGCGAGTGTACGGCGCCACCGCCACCGATCCCCTGGTTTCCATGGCATGACGCGCCCGGCCGCGACACGAGTATTCTTCGCGGGTGGTGGCACCGGTGGGCATCTGTATCCGGGGTTGGCGATTGCGCGGGCGCTGGTGAAGCAGGCGCCGCATATCGAGCCGCATTTCATCGGCGCGCGGCGTGGTATCGAGCGCGACGTGCTTCCAACCACGGAGTTCGCGTATACGTTGCTCGATCTGCATCCACTGTACCGTCGGGTGCCGTGGAAGAACTGGCGCACGATCGTGGGCGCGGTTGGTGCGTGGCGCGAGATCACGCGGCTGGCTGCGCCGAACGCACCGCGCGCGGTCATCGGCACCGGCGGCTACGCGGCGGGTGTGGCGCTGGCCTGGGGGCGTGCCCACGGCGTGCCCACCATGCTGCATGAGCCCGACTCGCATCCGGGACTGACCACGCGCACGTTCGCCAAAGGCGCACGAACGCTGTTCCTCGGATTTCCCGAGGCGGCGAATCGGCTCGTGGTGGGTGCGAACACGCAGGTGCTGCCGTTGGGATGTCCGATCGAGCCGCCGCCGGTCGCTCCGCTCGCTCGCGTCGAGGCGCGTCGCCTCTGGGGACTCCCCGACGATGCGTTCGTCGTGCTCGTCGTCGGCGGCAGTCAGGGCGCGCGTGCGCTCAACGAGGTGATCTCAGCTTGGACGCAGCAGGGACTTCCTCCCGGCGTCGCCGTGATCTGGGCCACCGGCAAGCAACAGGCGGCCGCCTACCTGAGTCGCGAATCGGACATGGTGCGCGTGCGCCCGTATCTCGCCCCGATCGCGGAGGCGTATGCCGCCGCCGATCTCGCGGTCACACGCGCCGGCGCCATGACGATCGCCGAGCTGTGCGCTTGGGGCATTCCGGCGCTGTTGGTCCCGCTCCCGAGCGCCGCGCAGGATCATCAAACGCACAACGCGCAGGCTACGCAGGCGTCGGGCGCCGCCCGTTACGTGCCGCAGCGCGACTTTACCGCGGCGACGCTCGATGCCGCGGTTCGCTCGATGCGCGAGGATCCCGCCACGCGAGAGGCGATGCGAACGGCCGCGCTGCGGCGAGCCCGTCCCGGCGCTGCCGCCGACATCGCGCGATCGGTCATCATGACCCTTGGGATACAGACGGTGGGGATCGGCTGATCGCGTCGCCATATTGTAGTCATGTCTGCGCCGCACATACGCCTCGATAGCGCCGAATCCGGCGACCGCGCTCCGTCGTTGACGGCCGCCATACTGCTCGATCGCACCGACCCGCGTCCCGTGCATTTCATCGGGATTGCCGGTGCTGGCATGAGTGCGCTCGCTGAACTACTCGCCCGTCGGGGCGTGCGCATTCAGGGGACCGATGCCAATCCCGCGGGTGCCCCCGATCTCGCGCGCTACGGCATCGCCGTCGCTGCGCACGACGCTGCACTGGTGAGTGGCGCGCGGGCTGTGGTCTACTCGTCGGCCATCGCCGCGTCACATCCGGAAATGGTGGCCGCGCGTGCCGCCGGCATTCCACTCGTGCGACGCGCCGAAGCGCTCGCGGATGCGGTCAGTGGTGGAACACTCGTCGGCGTCGCCGGCACGCACGGCAAGACCACCACCACCGTGATGGCGACCGAAGCACTCGCGGCCGCCGGTCGCGAGCCCACGGGGGTGGTCGGCGGACGGGTCGAACTCTGGGCCGGCAATCTCCGACTCGGCGGCGACACGTACGTGGTCGAAGCCGACGAATACGATCGCTCCTTCCTGGCGCTCGATCCCGCGGTCGCCGTGGTGCTCAATGTCGAAGCCGATCATCTCGACATCTATCGCGATCTCGACGACATCATGCGCACCTTCGAGCAGTATGTCACGCCGGCGCGCGTGGTGGTGCGCTGCGCCGATGACGACGGCGCGATGGCGTTGCGCGTGGCGTCGCGGCACGAGGTGATGGCGTACACGGCCACCGCACCCGGCACGGCGCCGTCTCGGCATGCCGGCGACGCGCGACTCGTCGCTGACCACCTGGTACTCGACGCGATGGGCTCGCGCTTTCAGGTGCGCTTTGACGGCGAAGATCTCGGACCGGTGCAGCTCGCCGTGCCCGGTTTGCACAACGTGCGCAACGCCATGGCGGCGCTCGGGGCGGGACTCGCTCTTGGCTGCACCGTCGCCCGGATGGCGCCGGGTCTCGCGAATTTCCGCGGCGTCGAGCGCCGATTCCAGCGTTTGGGAGCGGTGCAGGGCATCGATGTGGTCGATGACTACGCACACCACCCCACCGAAGTCCGGGCCACGATCGCAGCAGCGCGTCATGCGTACCCCGATCGACGTCTTGTGCTCGTCTTTCAGCCGCACCTGTATTCGCGCACACGCGATCTTCAGGCCGATTTCGCCGATGCCCTTGGCGCCGCCGATGTACTCCTGCTCTGCGATATTTACGGCGCCCGTGAAGCGCCCGAGCCCGGCGTTACGTCGGCGCTCATTGGCGACCGCGTTCCCGCGGGCGTCATGCAATGGCAGGGCCCGAGGAGTCAGGCCGCCGCTGCGCTTGGCGCGATCGTGCGTGAGGGCGACGTGGTCATCACGATGGGCGCCGGGGACATTACGAAGACCGGTCCCGAATTGCTCGAGGCGCTGCGCGGGTAATGGCCACCACGGCGTTCGATCCCGGCATGGCGTCGGCCAAGAAGGCAAAGCCTGGGGCGGCCCCGAGAGCGGCGCGCCCCACGTGGCTGCGCTGGCTTCGGGCACTCGGGTTCCTGCTGGTCGTCGGTCTCGTCGTGGGCGCACCCTGGTGGGGCCCCAAGGCCCTCGCCCGTCTCGATTACTTCCATGCCCGCCGGGTGGTCTTCGAGGGGGTGCGCTACGCCCGTCCCGCGGAACTGCTCGCGCTGCTCGAGGTGGACACGCTGCAGTCGGTGTGGCAGTCGCTCGAACCACTGGCCGAGCGCATCGGGGCGCACCCCATGGCGGCGTCGGTGGTTGTCGAGCGGCAACTGCCGGGCACCTTGCTCATTCGCGTGGTTGAGCGGGAGCCCGTGGCCTATGTGCCTTGGAAAGGACGACTCGTACCGGCCGATGCGTCCGGACATACGCTGCCCATCGACCCGGTGCGCTATCCACTGGACGTTCCCGTGGCCGCTACCGCCGACAGTGCGTTGCTGAACGTGTTGGACGGTCTGCGCAAGGACGCGCCGCGACTTTTTGCCCGCGTTTCGCATGGCGAACGGGCCGGAACGGACGAATTGCGCTTCAAATTGGGGGGGGTGACGGTGCGAACCACCTCCGACGTGACCGTAGCGCGCTTCAGGGACATATTACCCGTGGAAGCGGACCTCGCGCGGAATCATCTGCGTGCGGTGGAGATCGACCTCCGTTTTCGTGACCAGGTGATCGCCAGACAGCCATGACTTCCGAACCCATTGTCGCCGCCCTCGATATCGGCACCGCCTACACCACCGCCATCGTCGCGGCGGTGCACGGTGACCTGCCGCGCACGCCGACGCTGCGCGTGCTCGGCGTGGGCAGCACCCGCACGATGGGCCTGCGCCGCGGTGTCGTCTCAGACATCGAGGAGGCTACGCGCAGCATCCGGAAGGCCGTCGAAGAAGCGAGCCGCGTGGCCGGCGTCACCCCCGACTCGCTGTACGTCGGCATCGCCGGCGAGCATGTGCGGGCCATGTGCTCCACGGGCGTGGTGGCGATCAGCGGCCACGAGATCATGCGCACCGACGTCGATCGCGTGAACGAAGTCGCGCGGGCCATGGCGATTCCGCAGGATCGCGAGCTCTTGCACGCCATCCCGCAGGAATACCGCGTCGATAAAACCGACGGCATCCGCGATCCCGTAGGCAT
>Ga0335394_10007786_pt1 | contig 12092 bp, 7 predicted proteins | sample MAT03_FD_205741 | JGI IMG/M metagenome (GOLD analysis project Ga0335394, IMG submission 205741) | Freshwater microbial communities from Lake Fryxell liftoff mats and glacier meltwater in Antarctica - MAT-03 (spades assembly) (version 2) ... | reverse complement strand
GGACACAGATAACCGGTGCAGGTGCTGATGATCACCGCGTCTATGTCCTGCGCGGTGCAATCGGCGTCAGCCAGCGCGCGTTCGGCCGCCTGGGTGGCGAGGGTAGGGGCGTTTTGCTGGAAGCGGTGCTGCAAGGTGTCGGGGTCCAGGTGGAAGGCCTCAGCGAGCGGGCTGAGCGACAGGTGGCGGGTGGCAATGCCATTGTCGCCCAGCAGCACCTTACGCAGGATGGCGCGGGAGCGCGGCTGCAATCCGCCGTACACGCGGGACGCTTCAAGGGCGTTGAAACACTCGCGCTGGGGGTAACGATCCGGTGGGACGGCGGTTCCCAATCCATTCAAGAACATGCGCCAGCCTAGCGTACGGCCACGGAAGAAACCACTGCGGCAGTGGGATTATCGGCAGTTGACAAGCTGGGTATGGCCCTCGCCCCCGGACCTCCGCGGGGGTGAGTTCCGGCTGGTCCAAGCAAGAGACCAAGCCCCGCGCCGCGACCCATGCCCGAGTGGCTTCCCCGCTTACGCCACCCACATGCGCTCGCGGTTCTGGGCGCCTTTGATGGCGTCATTGGCCGCGGCGACATCGTCGGCGATTTGAAAATCGAACATGCCGACCACACAGAAATCAGCCCCTTGGTCGAAGGCGTATTTGAAACCGACGCGGGGTTGAATGGCGCCCGCGGCCAGCACCTTGTAGGCAATCCACGGCCGCTCGAGTTCCTGCATGAAACGGACGGTGCCCTCGGGGTCCAGGCACCAATAGTTATCAACGCCGTAGTTATCAATGACCTCCTGGGTCTGGTCGGGACGGCGCTTGGACCAATAGTTGGCTCCGTGCAGCGTCTTCATGTAGAAGTCCGGATTCAGCTTCGCCTTCTCGACGGCTTGAATGGTGCGCAATTCGTGGCCCGCCACGCCGGCGATGATGCCTTGGGCTTTGACTAATTGCAGGAATTTGCCGATGCGGTCGAGGTCGCCTTCCCGCGTCCAGGCGTCCCCGTAGTTACCCACCAGCAGCGCGCCGACGACTCCCGCATCCACGGCTTCCTTGATGCAACCGGCAAGGTTGTTCTTGTCCGGGGCGAGTTGGGCGAGGCATTGGATCTTCCCGCCGCGCGCACGGTATTTGCCATAGACGGCCAGCGCCCGCTTGTCGTCGGGATTGAAGATCATGGTATTGATGCCGTGCTCCTCGCTGCGGGCCCAGGTCTCCATGATTTTTTCGTCGGTGAAATAGGCCTTCAGCAAGTGCGAAACGTAAATGAGATCGCGACTGTGCGCGTAGCCGCTGATGAGGTTGCCGCCGCAGATGAGCCGGCTCAGCTTGACCTTGCCAATCGTGCCGAGCGGCAAGGTCGCTTTGGACGCGGCGGCGGGCGCGGGGCGCGTTTCTTGCGCGAGCAGATGATGCTCTTCGAGGCTCGTGACCAGCGGCGCGACGACGGTGGCGGCGAGGGAGTGTTTCAGGAATTGGCGGCGGCTGTGGTTTGTTTTCATGGCAGTGGAATGAAGGCCGCCCAGTGGCTACCCGAAGCGTCCGCGGGGGGCAAGCGTTTTGAGCAGTCCGCCCGGAGCCAGCGCGTATGCATGAAGGCCCCGGAGCGCGGGCGCCACGCCCGCTTTGGTCGGGCTAGGTCAACCGCCGTTGGCAAAGGGGCAATCCGCTGGAACTTCGGTCGTCCCCAGCGGGCGGGACGCCCGCGCTCCGGCAGCAAAGGCCCCTTCCTGAATACGCGCTGGCCCGGAGCGGGCGGAACCGTTTTCCGCTTTGCCGCGCCGGGCTGCGACGCTAGCCTCGCGCATGTCTTCTAAGGTCAAAGTCGGCGTCGTCGGCACGGGTTCGCTGGGCAAGGAACACGTCCGCCTCTACGCGGAACTCGCCGCCGCCGGGCAGGTGGAATTGGTCGGCGTGTGCGACGCTTCCCCCGAGAGCGCCCGCGCCGTGGCCGCGAAACACAGCGCGCGCGTATTTCCCAAGCTGGGCGAACTGGCGGCCGCCTGCGACGCGGTCAACATCGTCACGCCGACCACCACGCACTTCGACCTTGCCAGCGAGTGCCTCCGAGCGGGCCGGCATGTGCTGGTGGAAAAGCCCATGACCAGCACCGGCGCGCAGGCCGCCGCCTTGGTGGCGTTGGCGCAGCAGCAAGGCTGCGTGTTGCAGGTCGGGCACGTCGAGCGCTTCAACCCGGTCTTCAACTACCTGCAAACCGTCGCCACCGAACCGAAGTTCATCGAGACTCACCGGCTCTCGCCGTACCCCGCGCGCTCGACGGATGTCGGCGTGGTGCTCGACCTGATGATTCACGACCTCGACGTGGTGTTAGCCTTCGTGAACTCGCCGGTGATCAGCGTGGATTCCGTCGGCATTCCCGTGCTCAGCGCCAGCGAGGACATCGCCAACGCGCGGTTGCGATTTGCCAACGGCTGCGTTGCCAACCTCACCGTCAGCCGGGTGAGCGCGGAGCGGATGCGGAAGATCCGCGTGTTCAGTGGCGGCGCGCAGCCGAGCTATATCTCGCTGGATTACCGGGCGCAGGAAGGCTTCATCTACCGCATCGCGCGCGAAGGCGAGCAGGCGAGTTCGGCCCTGGCGAAATTGCTGGCGCTGGCCGGACGCGACGCGACGGTGGTGAGCGAGTTTGGCGGCCGGCGGATCGTGCGTGAGCCGGTGCCGATCATCAAAGGCGAGCCGCTGCGGCAGGAGTTGCTGCATTTTGTCGAGTGCGTGCGTGCTCGTAAGACCCCCAAAGTCAGCGGTGCCTCGGCGAAGCTCGCGCTGGATCTGGCCTTCGAGATCACGCGCCAGATTCAGGCCGCGACGCCAGCGGGCGCCGGGGCTCTGGGGTAAAGACGAAAACGGCCGGGAATGACTTCCCGGCCGTCGCACATTGAGGCTGTGGGCGCCGCGGCAGACGCGGTCGCACTCAGCCGCAAGAGTTCACTGTTCCACGCGGAAGAACTTCTTCGGCACCGTGGGTGGGAACGTGTAGGGGCTGCTCGGGTTGCCGGGAACCGGTGCCCAGTTCACGAGGTTGGTGGACTCCAACAACGCGGTGCTCGGTCCAGTCCAGGTGACAGTCACTTGGCCCCCGGAATAGGTGGTGGCAATGAATTTCGGCCCCGGCACCGGGAGGTAGGCTTTCAGCACGCTGCCGCTGATCGGCACGAGATTGGTCGAAGCGGTGGGATCGCCTTCCATCTTCCAGGCCACCTTGACGAAGTCGCCGCCGTCGCCCTCGGTTTGTAGTGCGCGGATGAAGTAGCTCACGCCGGCCTGGAGCGGAATGGCGGTTGAGGTGGTGGGATTGCCCGGTTCTTGGAAGCCGTGGCAGCAGCCGGTTTCCTGGGCGATGGGTGCGGCGAGGACCGGGTCGGCACTGCTGCTCAACCAGAGTTCCGACGCATCGTCGCTGGCCAGGAAGAAGTAGTAGTTCGTCGTGACCGTGGGTGTGATCCAGCCGGAGAGGCTGCAACCGTAGTTGAGGCCGACCCCGCCAAACCCAGGTCGATTGTTCAAATCTCCCCCGGTGATCGGAGTGGAGTCAAAGCCGGCGGTGGCGAGGTTCGTGTAGGGCGCGTTCGGGTAGTACTGGCTGGCGAGGAGGTTGGCCACGCCGTTGGCGACGCCCGGATAGAAGTCCCACAACATGCCTGCGGCCAGGGTGGGCACCCAGAGACTCTTGGTCGCGGGCAGCATGGTGTTGGGCGACTGGGCCTGGTCCTGCACGCCGCTGACGTTGACCGTGTATTTCTGACCCGGCGTAAGGCCACTCGTGGTGATGAAAGCCTTGGTTGAGTCGGCGCTCAGTTGCACCGTGCTGGCGGTCACTCCGCCGCTGAAGACGTAATTGCCGGCGGTGGTGGCTGTGGTGGCTTCGACCCGCTCGCTGAAATCCACGCGCACGAGGTACGGGGTCGGCCCGCCGGCGCCGTTGGGCGTGCCCAAACCGGTCAACATAGTGACCGTAGGCTTGGTGGTGTCGGGCGCGATGGTGACGGTGGCCGCGGCGGAATTGGCGCCCCCCACGGGATTGATGACCACGAGGCGATACTGGCCATTGTCGGCGGGATGCGCCTGCGTGATGACGAGCGTGGGGCTGGTGACACCATTGGGGTAGTGCGCGCTGCCGTCGGGGTTGTTCATGGGGGCGAGGTTTACTCCGCCCTTCTGCCACTGGTAGGTGTTGGGCACGCCGGAAGCAGCGCCGGTCAGGGCGAGCGTCGCCCACTCATTCGTGGTGATGCTGGCGGGATCGGTGGTGACGACGGCGACCGACCAGATGGCGCTCCAGTGATTGGTGACTTGGGTCGCATTGAGGGCGTAATTGTAGATCGCCACTTCGTCAATGCGACCGTTGTAAGCCAGGCCGCCGCCATTGCGGTTGCCAATGACCAACGGGGCGCTGGGGTTGGCGCCGATTTCGGTGCCCCAGATGAGCGCGCCCTCACCGTCGAGGCTGCCATTGACGTAGAATCGGGCCGTGGTGCCGTCATAGGTCAGCACGACGTGCGACCACTGGCCAGGTTCCGGCGAGCGCGGGCTGGTGAAGCGATAGACCCCGGTGTTGCCGACGCGACCCAGGTCGGCGACGAGGTTGTTACCGCCGTTGTTCTGATAGAAAGCGTAGCCGGCGCGAGAGCTGGCGCGGTATTGGGAGGACAGTGGCACGGGCGGCGAGGAGAAGTCATTGGGCATGATCCAGTACTCCGCCGTGAACGGGCCGGCCGGGTTGTTCATCGTGCTGGACCAAGGCGCCTGGGCATCGCCGCCGCTAAAGAGCACCGCGGCATCGGAAGGGACGATGCCGCCCGCACCTCGGGTCAGGGCGCCGCTGTAGGTGGCATTGTTCATCCCGGCGGAATCCACGGCGGTGGGGCCGGTTGGCTCGTCGAGGCGGAAATAGGCCATCGGTTGATCGGCCATGACCGAGGCGGCGTAACCGGTGGGCGGTGCGACGAAGGTCAGGTTGATCGGGGTGGTGTTCGTCGTGCCGAAGGCGTTGTTGATGGCTAGCGTATAGGCAGCACTGAAGGCGGCGGTGGCCTGCGACAGGTTGAGCGTCGCCGTGGTGGCACCGGCGATCGGCACGCCGTTTGAACTCCACTGATAGCTCAGCGGCAGGGTGCCGCCGGCCACGACGATAAGTTGCGGTGAGCCGCCGATGAACAAGGTCTTGGAAGCCGGCTGGCTGACAATGCTGGGCGCCGCGGTGTTGGTGCCGTAGATATATTTCGAGTAGTGCGACTGGACTGTGTTGGCGGAGAGCGCAGTGCCGTAGATGGCCAGTTCATCCACGTTGCCGAACCAGCGATTGTTCAGGCTGAACATGCTGCCTTGCGCACCGATCCACGCGGGCGCGCCGGAAGGGTAGTTGATGTCCGTCAGGGTCTTCGTGCCGAGGGACTGGCCGTCCACGTAGGGGGTGACGTTTGTCCCGTTCTGCACGACGAAGGCGACGTGCGCCCGGCGACCGATCAAGTTGGGGGTCACCGTCCAGGCGAGTTGTCCGCCCAGGTCAGTAGAGTAAATCAGGCCGCCGCCATCCTTGGTGGCGCCATAGTTGAAAGCTGGCGCCGAGCCGTCGTAGGCCTCGGCGAAAATCGTGGGGTCGTCTAGCGTCGAGCTGCCCAGATAGATGACGGCTTCGACCGTGCCGCTGCCCGCGCTGAAGGTGAAGGCAGGGTTGTTGGGGATCTGCACGTCGCCGTCCCCGGAGAACCAGACTGCCCGCTGGCCAAAGGCCCGGTTGGTGCGGCCATCGTAGGCGGCGGCCAGTTCGAGGGTGCCGTTGTGAGTGGCGTCCTTGGTGTTGGTCAGGGTGGCACCGGTGTCCCCGTCAGCCGGGAAGTAGGCCAGCAGGCTGGCCTCGCTGGTCACTGCGCTGCGGTAGGCATTCACATTGGCGGGATTGACGGGCACCACCGTGAGGATCGCGGGTGCACTGGTCGTCGAGAGACTGCCGTCGCTGACGACGCAGGTGAGGGAGGCACCGTTGTCCGCAGCAAGGGTCACGACCGGGAGCACATATCGGCTGGAAGTGGCCCCGCCGATGTTGGCCCCGGCGCGTCGCCACTGGTAAGTGAGGGTGCTATCGAAAGAAGCGGTGACCGAGAATGGTGCCGCGCCTCCGTCCCAGACGGACGAATTGGCCGGCTGGCCGACAATGTTCGGTCCCGGCGGCCGCAACAGGAGGTCGCTGGTGGCGAAGGTGCCCGGGGCGAAGGTGAACATGCGCGCCTCGTCGAGGTACCCATCGAAGGCTTGGTTGTCACCGGGCGTGCCGATATAGACATCGCCGGACGGCACCGTGGCCCCGCTGGCAACACTCCCTCCACAAGGCACCCCGTTGGTGTAGAACGTCAGCGTGCCAGCGTCGTTGACGATCGCCAGGTGCATCCACTTGTTCGTGTTTAGCGGAACCTGGTTCCCGATCGTGACCCCGCTGCCGAGGATATACGCATCAATGTAGGAATTTCCAGGGCTCGGGGCGTTGACGCGCAGCGCCACGCCGCCCCCCTGGCCGGAGGAAAGAATCCAACCACCGCTGCCGCCGGCAATCCCGGTGTTCTGGGGCAGCGACCAAATCTCAATCCCGTAGTTCGTGGACGGCGGATTATAGCCGATGCCCCACATGGCACTTTGGCGTTTGCCGCCGACGCCGACGCCCAAGCGGATGCACTGCGAACTGGTCCAACCCGTGCCGTCGAGGGGGCCGCCGGCGCCATTGGCGATCGCCAGGGCTCCCATGTTACCACCTGAGGCGGGATGAGTGGAATACGCGGAGGTGAAGTTGCGTCCCAAGCCGCTGGAGTCGGCGGTCGGTGTGGGGGCGTTATCAAGATGCCACCACCCTTGCACGGTGACGGCGGCGGAACTGCCAAGGACGCCGGCGAGCAAAGTCGCGGCGGCCAGAATGAGTGTTTTTTTCATGGATAATTTCCTGCTCACTTTGTTTTCGTTTGTTGGATCAAATACCACCAGCCCCGGCCCGCGCCTCAGCCTGGCTGGCACGTGGAAACTGCGCACAGCTCCCCAAAGAGGTTTCGCTCCCGCGAGCATGGGGTGGGTGAACACAGTGCGCATTGGAGCCGCAAAAGCCACGGTCGGCAATCGCATGTACATGTTACGGACACCACGAGCGACTGCCATCGTTGCTGGCTTGCCCGACCGGGGAAGCGGGCCTAGCCTCGTCCCACGTCACCGGTGGGGTGGCGGGTGAGACTGACCCATGAACAAGCAACTCCGATGGCTGTGGGGCGAACTGGACCGGTGGGTCGCGGCGGGCGCGATCTCCGGCGAGCAGGCTGGGCGCATCCGGCAATTCTATCCGGCACCGACGCCGGGGCTGCCGTGGGGGATGCTTCTCTTCTCAGGGCTGGGTGCGGTGCTGGCGGGGTTGGGCATCATCCTGCTGTTCGCCTACAACTGGCAGGCGATTCCCAAGTTCGCGAAGCTGGGCTTGATCTTCCTCGCGCTAGGCGGGGCGCACGCGGGCGGGCTGGCGATGTTGCGGCAGGCGGATTGGCGGCGGCAACTCGGCGAGGTGCTTTGTCTGCTCGGAACGATGCTGTTCGGCGCGGGCATCTGGCTGGTGGCGCAGATTTACCACATTGACGAGCACTTCCCGAATGGCTTCCTGATCTGGGGCGTGGGCGCGCTGGCATTGGGCTGGGCGCTGAATTCGATTCCTCAAGGCGCGCTCGCGGCGGTCCTGCTGTGCGTGTGGAGCGGCTCGGAAGCGGTGGGATTCGAGGATGCGGTCGGGTGGTCGCCGCTGCTGCTGGCGGCGGGCGTGGGTGGGCTGGCCTGGCGGACGCGGTCGCTCCTGCTGGTGGCGCTGCTGGCGCTGGGGCTCTACGTGATCTTGATCATGAACGCCACGGCGGCGGGCGGGGCGATGGGTTTCGGCGTGGCGCTGAGTTTTGCGACGCTGCTGGTGGCCGGTTCAGTCTGGCTGAAGGAGCGGGAGGTTTTTCCCGGGGCCGGCGGGCTGCTGGCGTTCTTTGGTTACGCTGGTTTCCTGGGCTGCCTGTACCTGCTCTCTTTCCACGGCCTGGCCAACGACCTTCTGCATTGGCGCACCGACGACCTCTCCAGCGCGGCGCGGGCGCTGCATGGCTGGACGGTGTTTGGCCTGGCAATGGCGGCCTGGTTGGGCTGGCTGGCATGGTGGGGGGGACGACCGGCGCGGGAGCGAACGGCGTTTCAGCCGGAGTGGCTGCTGGTGCCAGGCGCATTGGCGGCGATGCAAGTGCTGAGTTCTTCCGTTGGAATGGTGGAGGCTTACGAAACCGAGGCGTCAGTGCTGTTCAATCTGGTCCTGCTGGCCCTGGCGGGACTCTGGATGGCGCGGGGTTGCCGCGAGGGGAAATTGCTCCCCACGGTGCTCGGCTCCGTCGTACTGGTGTTGCTGGCCACGGGGCGTTACTTCGATCTGTTTGAAAGCCTGCTGGCGCGCGGCGCGGTCTTTCTGGTGGTGGGAGCAGTGCTGTTTGCAGAAGGATTCTTCTACCGGCGCGCGCGGCGGCAAGTCCCGGAAAGGAGGGAACCGGCATGAAAGCGAAATGGCTTTGGGCACTGGCGGCGATGGGGTTTCAGGTGCTCGTCCTCGGCTTCATGGCCGGGCAACGCGAGTGGATCGCCCGCACTGGCACCACGGTCTGGCTGCGGACGGCGCCGATTGATCCGCGCGACGTGATGCGCGGCGATTACGTGCGGCTGGACTATGACATCTCGCGCGTGGAGCCTGCGCGCTGGGGCAAAGGCGTGGGCGAGCAACGTGGCCGGTACGGTGGTTTCCGCGCGGGCCAGCCGGTGTTTGCGACGCTGCGAGTCACGGAGGATGGCACGGCGGAATTGGTGTCGCTGCTGAGCGAGCGGCCCAAGGACGGCTTGTTCCTGCGCGGGCGCACGGACAGCTCGTGGGGCAGTCAGATGCAGGCGCGCTACGGGATAGAGGCGCTGTTCATGCAGCAAGGCACGGCGCAGGCGCTGGAGGACCAGCGGCGCGGGCAGTTCAGCGGCGTGCCGATTCGGGCGGAAGTGGCAGTGAGTTCCGGCGGCATCGCCGTGCTGAAAAGTTACCGTTGGGACTCGCTCGGCATCACGATTGCCCCGGAAAACACGAACCAAATCGTCCCTCTCGCAGTGCCCGGAGGCGGTCCAATCTTGGGCATCAATGCCGTCCGCGTGACGCTCAAGAATCACGGCCCCGAGGAGCTCGCGATCGTGAACCTGCCGGGCAACGCTTCCTTCGCGCTGGTGTGCGAGGCCAATTGGTCGCCCGCCTCGGCGCGCTGGGTGGGCGCGAGCAATGCGCCAGCCGCGCCGCGACCCCAGGATGTGGTTGTGCTCAAACCCGGCGAGAGCCGCACCAACCGCTTGGATTTGCTCGACCCGCAGTGGTTCGTCGTGCCGGAAAACCGGGCCGGCGCGAACGGAAAAGCGGTGCCTGTCCGCGACCTGCTGGCGAACAGCGGGGCTGGCTTCCGGATCGAATACCGCGCCCCGGACCGAACCGCGTGCGACGGGCTGCCGGACGCGAAGTTGATCTGGCACGGGCGGTTGAGGTCGCGCCTCATCTGGCCCAGCGGGCAGGTGGATTGAGCCCTAACTTGCTCCGAAGCGGAATGGGGAGCGCGCCCGCCCCGGGCGCTGTTTTCCGCGCCCTCGCGGAAAACTCCGGACGCAGGGAATTTCCCCGCAACTGCTCACCCCGATCACTTGCCAGAGGCTGGCCGCGAGGGCGCGTCCAGCCACGCCCGGGAGCGTGCTCCCCAACCTCGGACTTCTGTTTCATCCTCCTCCCGCACGCCAAGAAATGCAAAGAAGCCGACAATTCCGGTGGAGCAGCGACCGTCGGGCAGGGCCATGATAGACCGCGTTACGACGCAGGGTCGCTCCCGGCAGTGCGGCGGTGGCGGCGCAGGCCCGGCCATGCAAGCAGAATCCAATCAACTCCTCAAGGCACTGGCGAGTTCGACGCTCTTTGTCGAATTTCGCCAGGCGTTCACCGCGACGACGGGTCTGCCGCTGGCACTGCGCGCGGCGGAGGTCTGGCAGCCTCCCTTGCGCGGAGCCGAGGGCGAGAGCCGGTTCTGCGCGAAGATTTGCGCCGGGGGCCGGTTCTGCGCCGCCTGCCAGCAAACCCAGCAGAACCTCAGCCAGCGTGGCCAGACGGGCCCGGTCACCGTGAGTTGCTGGTGCGGCATGGCGGCCACGGTGGTGCCCGTGGCTCCCAGCGGCAAGCCGATCGGCTTCCTGCAAACGGGCCAGGTGTTCCGCGTCACACCGGGACCGGAGCGCTTCGAGGCGACGTTGCGCCAGATGCGCGACATGCGCCAACCGACCGCTGGCCCCGCGCTGCGGCGCGCCTACCTGGAAACACGCGCCATGCCCACGGCCCGCTACCGCGCCTGCGTGGAATTGCTGGCGGTGTTTGCCGGGCACCTTTCCCTCGTCGCTGAACAATTTGCCGCCCGAGCGGACATCCCGGAGCCGCTGGCGATCAGCCGGGCCAGGGAGTTCATCCACGAGCATCACGATGAGCCGTTGCGCCTGCCGGAAGTCGCCTTGGCCGTGAACACCAGCACCTTCCATTTCTGCAAGAGTTTCCACAAAGTGACCGGCCAGCACTTCACGCATTTCCGCTCCGAAGTGCGGCTGGAAAAGGCCCGCAACCTCCTGCTCAACCCCGACGTGAGGGTGAGTGAGATTGCCTACGCGGTCGGCTTCCAGTCGCTAAGTCACTTCAACCGCTCCTTCAAGCAGGCCACCGGACTGAGTCCCACCAAGTACCGTCAGCGCGCCTTGGCGTGGCGCCCGAATGTGGACTGAGGCCAGGGCTGCGCCGCCGCTTCAAATCACGTAGTCCGCCTCGCCACCTGGCCGGCTCTGCGCCTGCTGCCAGCGCCCACATAGCTCCGCGACCGTCACCCGGTCCATCACTTCCACCACGGAGTCCCGCACCTCCTTCATCACGCTGCGAATCGGGCAGCGCGCCTCGTCGGGGCAGGAGCACTTCTCATAGAAGAACTCGCTGACGCAGCGCACCGGCGCGAGCATGCCCTCGATCTGCCGGAGCACGCCGGAGAGCTTGATCTGGTCGGGACGGCGCGCGAGCCGGTAGCCGCCCGAGACGCCGCGCCGGCTTTGAACCACCCCAGCCGCGCGCAGGTCGTTGAGGATTTGTTCCAGGAAGCGCTTGGGAATGTTCTGCTCGTCGGCAATCGCCTGAATGGTGACGACCGAGTCGTTGTAGCGCAGACCGAGGACGAGCAAGGCGCGCAGGGCGTATTCGCCACGGGTCGAAAGCTTCATGAGGAGGTAGGCTATAAAATCAACTGAGGCAGTCAAGATTACGCCAACGCCTGCGGACGCAGCCTGAAAACCACGAGACGAGCAGCGCTTTGGAAATAATATCAAACCTCTATTGACATACTAGAGTATGTATCTATGCTCTGCCTCGTTCCGCGTGAACCGCGGCACAAACAATCTTGAACGACATCGCGACAAACCAAGCCCCCGGCCTCGCCTGGCACCAACTGGTGCTGGAGCAGGTGCGCTCGCTGCTGCATGGCGGGGTGCAGATTGTGGTTCACGATGGCCGGGTCGTTCAGCGTGAGTGGACGGACCGGATCCGGCTTGATTCGGCGGTTGCCGAACATCAGCCGGTAGCTGGGCCCAACCCCACTCCGCCTGCCGCATCACGCGATCGCCCTCCGGCCAGGGAGTTTGGCACCGGTGCTGAGTTGTAGGTCCCCACCCACTACCCACAACTCATCATGCAACGGATTCTCCCCCTCGTCTCGCTCGCAGTGCTCGGCCTCGCCGTGACCGGTGCCTCCCCGGGTTGTCGGTGCGGTTGTCAGCCAAGGCGGGATGCTGCCTGCGCGCCAGCGTTTTGGAGTGCGGCGACTGGTCGCCGCTTTTTGTCCCCGCGACCGGTCGCGGTGGTTCAGGATCGGTGGCGGGCGAAGCGAGCCGTGACGAGCGGTGGAATGGACTGGCCGACAAGTCGGCTGGGACGGAAAAGCGGCGACCAGTCGCCGCACTCCAGGACGCTGCCGCGCCGGTTGCACACTTCCCTC
>Ga0335394_10007783_pt1 | contig 12093 bp, 9 predicted proteins | sample MAT03_FD_205741 | JGI IMG/M metagenome (GOLD analysis project Ga0335394, IMG submission 205741) | Freshwater microbial communities from Lake Fryxell liftoff mats and glacier meltwater in Antarctica - MAT-03 (spades assembly) (version 2) ... | reverse complement strand
CATCGAATAGATTTACTAATGCTATTGTGCCAACAGTGGCTTGAATAACTTTAGGACTCCAAGCATCCACACCCTCAACAATCACCACATTCTTTACGCCACATGCTGCAGCAGTTCTTATCAATGTCCCCATATTTCCTGGATCGCTCATTTGAGCTAATACCACTCCGGGTCCTAACTGTTGAATTGATAGTGCTTCGGGGATAAAAAAGATGGCAACTAACCCACTGGATTCGTTCACTGTGCTAATTTTTTGTGAAACGGGCCCACTGATTAAAATAATATTTTCTGGAGAAACTAGTGCAGCAATTTTAGGAAGACTTGCTTCTGTTGAATAAATTTTATCTAATTTTAGACGAGAATTAAGACCAGTTTCAATTGTTCTTAAACCTTGGAAAATGCACTTTTTAAATCGTGCTCTACCTTTACTCGTTTGAAGAGCAACTAATTCTTTAATTTCTGCATTTTGAAGAGAGCTTATATATTTCATAGTACACTTAGTGTCTCTATTTTTATAAAATTTGCAAATTTCTTTTAAGTGCTAGGTTATTGAAAACTCTTTCATCCTGGAGAAAAAATTATTATAGCAATTAAGCGAACCAAGAAGACTTCTTATTAGTCATTAATTTATGATTAATTATTTTACAATGGAATAGTTTAAATAAGTAATACTTTTTTTGATCATCATAAAAATGTTACTTTTTCTAGTGAAACTCGTTATTTTAAAATAAATTAGGGGAAAAATGAATTTATCAAAGCTTGCTGCACCTACCTTAGCTTTATCAACTAGTATATTAGCTGGACTGTTCATGATTTATCATAAAAACATTAATACAGAGAATCTTTATCTAAAAGAAACCAACATACATACAATTCATGATTTAAAATCATTTGAAAAAGAACTAACATTAACAGATAAAGATTCATTAGTTGTTTTCGATGTAAGTAAAGTTATTTTTGTAAAAAAAGATTCGTGGGAGCGGGGATACAAAAAAGAACGACTAGCAGCAAAGACTATCAACTCTTTGCATAACGAAGGATCAGAGCTTTTTACGACTATTGATCCTAAAACCCGAGAGCAGCTATGGTTAATTCACAAGTCAGCAAATGAAGATACATTACTCTGCGACAAAATTTGCACTATAATCAAAATGCTGCAACAACAATCTGTTAAGACAATAGCACTGACTAGATATTTGGTGGGAAAAACGGCTGATGCTTCATACCTTCAGCACTCCCGGATTAACAAACTGCTTACTCATGGCATAGACTTTAGTAATTCATTCCCTTCGACCGAAAAAATCAAATTTAAGCAGTTTGAATTTGAGAAGAGATACCCTGCTTTTGAGAAAGGGATATTATTTACGTCATACGCTGTATCTAAAGGGAAACTTTTAAAAGTTTTTTTTGAAAAAATAAATTGGCACCCTACAAAAGTTATTATGATTGACGATCGCATTCAAAATCTTAAATCGGTACAAGAAGAACTCCAACCTCTTGGTATCCCCTTTGTCGGTTTTGAATATAAAGCCGCTGAAAAACTTCCTGCATTTTTTGATAAAGAGATTGCGGAATTTCAGATGACCTATCTTATTGAAAACAAGATTTGGCTATCAGCTTCGGAAGCAGCTTTGCGGTTAAATAAGCAACATATAATGCAAAATCAACCATTGAACCTCTAATTTTAATTGAGGTAATAGATTGGCAATATCGGCATAAGACGGAATTTTGCTTTTTACCTCTAATGCTTTTTTTATTAATGACAAGCCATAGTTGTAAACAAATCTAGCGCATCCAGCATACTGTGCAAAAACTTCTTTTAATGCTTTATTGGGATCTAATTTAAATTTATATGTCTTTTGAATAGTGGTCATAGGAGCATTAGTTTTAATGGTAAATATATAGGCTATTATACCATATGCTTATCGTTTCTTAAAGGCATAACTTTCATGATTTTTTCTTTCTTGCACCAATTACTTTTTGTTTTTAATCTTCTCTATAAGGATTGGTGATAAAAAAGCAGGCTATACAATTTCAGCCGAACAAACCCCAGCAAATCCTGTGCCAAAATCCGAAAGAAAAAAGAAAAAGGTAACTGATTTTGCCAAAATAGATCTTTGTATTAGCCATGTAAAAAAACGCAAAAGCAGCTTGTAGATCTTGGCATTGAGTATATGGCGGTTGATGCATTTTTGCGAAAAAAAATATGTTAATGGCATAGTTTCTTTGGGTTTTCATGTAATCAGCAAATTACGTAAAGATGCTCGTTTACGCAGGATTTATACAGGACCGCAAAAGGGGAAAGGGCGACGAAAAAAATTTGATATAGGCAAAATAAACTTTGTAGATTGTTGTTCGAGAGAATGGTATTTCAATTTTTTTGTTAAAGTAGTGATACTTTTAAGCGCATCTTTCTTGCAACAAAAGCGTTCCCTGCCAACCTTAAGAAGATCGTTTTCAAGCTTCTCTTTTTCTCTTTTAACTTCTTTTTCGAGAGTTGCTTTAGCTCGATCATGTGGTTGTTCAGAATAGATTGCCACCCATCTTTGTTTAAAGCCAAAATGTGTTACCTCAAATTCTTGAAGCTTGTTTTTAGTTTCATTTTTTTCCTCAGTATGCCATCTATTTGATTGAGATAAAGCCTTTTTAATAATTTCTTACTCTCTATTTATTGTGCTGGGAACTCTGGTGATAAAAAAAATTTGCTTAAGAAATTCGGCTGGTTTTTCTGCATATAATTTTGAATCAGCAATAAAACATTTTACCTTCCCTTGCTTGAAAAGATTTATTAATGCTTTTGCGCGCTGCTGTAATATTACTGTATCGCTTGTATTTCCATCCTAAGTTTTCAGCGCAAGAGGCACTCCACCATCTTGGCTAACCAGAAGCTCATGAACTAATTGTTTTAAGTCTGGCCTATGATCTTTAGAATAGCCGTGGGTAATCTTAATTGAATGAATGTCTTTATCTTGCTCATATTTATTCCCTTCAAGTGAAATAGAAGTAGTATCACCACTTACTTTAGCAATACTAATTTCTTCTTTCTCGCAGGCCTTAAATGCTATATGACTGAATAATTTTTCGCAGCCATATTTTGCAATGTTATCAAGAGTGCGGCCTAATTTAAATCGGTTGAAATCATCAGATTTGAAACCATCTCTGAACAGTATAGCTAAAGCTTTGGTTTCAAAAATTGTGGCGCTAATGTTAGTGGCTTATTTACGAAACCAAGACCATTCATAATCATGCCCGATACGGCTTCGCCATCAGTTCTTTTTCTTGATCGTTTGATATAATCATCGAATCTATTAAATTTACTATGTCCAAACTCTTTATAATACCAGCTACTATACCTAAATGATTTAGTCTTTTTGATTCCGCTTGAATTCATTTTTCGCGATGCAAAAGGATTTACTGGTCTTAATGAGTTTAAAACTCGTGATCCGCGGCGCATACACTACCATTTAAATGCCAGCTTAACTGCTCTCAATGTTGCTAAAATTCAAGACAATGAATTGCAACAAAATTGTGGCGTGCAACATGCATTTTCAATGGCTAATTGGACACGAAAATACCACGTAGATATCGTCATTAATCGCTTTATTTCAATGTTTGGCTTTGATCAAACATTCATAAAATTGCACCCTAATTATAATCGATTTCTGTCTTTCGGAAATATTAACCATTAATTTTGTTCACAGTATTGATATCGTATGGATCCCGAAATATAGAAAGCGTGTATTGAAGGGAAAAATTGCAGAAAGATTAACAGAATTAATGCAAGAATGTACTGACATGCATAGATGAAAAATAGAAGAATTAAGCATTCAACCTGATCATGTGCATCTATTGATAAGGATGAGACCTGAAGTTAGCGTGAGCAGAATGGTCCAATTGTTTAAAGGATCGAGCAGCAAAGCGATTAGGGAAGAATTTCCTAAATTGAAAGAATTTTGTGGGGAAAAAGCTTTTGGGCGGCCAGATATTTTGCCGAAACCTCAGTGCAGGTGAATGAACCACAAATTCGTGAATAAAAATCAGTAAATTTTTCGCCAAAGTAAGATAAAGCGGCGGCTTTTAAGCCGCCGCTTTACTTTATAAAGTATAAAAAATGTCGTGCATATGGAAGGAACTTCCTGGTTTTTTGATACTAAAATTGGTCGTTGTATGCCTGCTTATAAGTTAATTGTTGACGCAATATCGGACGGCAAATTTATTATCCCAATCAATGCTGCATTTAATTTGGGAAAGGAATTCTATAGCAAGCCTGGCGAAGCACAAGAATGTACCGTACAATTTTTTATTAAGATGACGAAACAGCTTTTTCCGTTGAAAAAATTTATTGCTGTTTTAGATGGAGCATTTGCAACTGTAAAATACTTAAAATGGGCTCTTGAAAATAATATTGCAACAGAAGTACGAATGCATGCTAACAGGCTGGTTGAATACAATGAAACAAAAATACAACTACGTAAAATCAAGGGCTTTCTTTATACATCACTTGTGTTCGAAGAATAGATAAACATAATGATGAAACCTTTGTTTACCAAGCTTCAACTTACAAAGCTTCGCCAATCAAGCACGCAAGAATTTACAAGCGTCGCTGGTCTATAGAAAAATTATTTAGAACAACGAAACAAAGTTTGGGCTTACAAGAATGTTTTTCAAGAAAAATACAAAAACAATTTGATCATGCATGTGCAGTTCTTTTGGCTTATTCAATTGCTCAATTAGAAATGAAAAATGCCATTACAAGAACCCGGAAGCTGCTATTAGAGCTCTTAAGAAGCAAAAACACACTTCTCTTATTCGCTCTATTGCCTTTCTAAATCAAAACAATGATGAAGCCTATGCGTAAGTCCTGTATTTATCTTACCTTATTACCAATTAACCTATAACATACGTTACGTTTTGCACATCCCTAATTATCACTAGTTTGATTATCTTTTTTTTCAATAGCCTTTCTTAAGCTGCTTAAACCAAACGTACCACCTTTCCTTCTTTTACCGTTTTTGTTTTTTTTAAGACTCATATGCTTAGTTTGCTTGCTTTCGTCCATATTATCCCCTAATTTAGATATTTTCCCTTCTCTAAGGTAAGAAATTTTTTCTTTTTCTTCTTCTGAATCAGTGTCAATTTCAGATAACATATCCCGCAATGAACCCTTACGGGAACCTAATTTTTTTTGCGATTTTACAGAAGTTTTTATGGTTTTTTTATGATCATCTTCTAAAGCGGGTAATTGATAATCATCATCATCATTTAAAGGAAATGAAAAATACTCTGAATAAGCTTCTTCTACCTTTTTTTTCAAGTCCTTATCATTTTTAGCTTTGAATGCTTCACAAATTTCTTTATATTCGGCTAATTCAGCAATTTGCGGTGGGGTATAACCATGCCTATTTTCTATATCTGTTCGGGCACCGTTGTAAGTAAATTGAAAATTATTTTTAATATTCTCTATCTCTCCAAATAATAAGAAAAGAACACCCTCAAGATAATTTGATATGACAGCAATATGAAGAGGGGTATTTTTTTGTTGAAACTCTTGCATGTCAGGGTCTACATGGATAAAAAGCAAATATAAAATCATATCTTTATTTTGTTGTTGAATTGCAAAATGCAATGCTGATCTTCCCTTTTCATCAGTAGAATTAATTAAAAAATCAATAATAGGGTTATACAAATCTGCTTCATAGTTTTCTTGTACATCCTTAGTTATACTTAGAATTAATACTTTTATTTCATCAATCTTTCCCGATTGAGCAAAAAATCTAAATTTATAATCAACCAGTAAATGTTCAACATAATCTCTTAATATTTTTTCGATTTTATTTTTCTTAACTTGTGTTTGATGAAAAAGAATTGTTGACGTATCAAAAGATTCTTTCGTTCTTACTCGACTAAGCACAATCTTAGAGCCTTTTATTTGTTCCCATAAGCCTCCCTTATTGCTCATATAAGGATTAGCACCATATTGAATCAAATATTTAATTAATTCTACGTCTGGTTGTTCTTGTTGAACAGCTTGCAATAAAGGGGTATTACCATGAACATTAGTAACTTCTAACTCAGCTCCCTTGCGTATAATAAATAGCAATAATCCTCTGTTTTTATTTTCTATAATATGATGAATCAGTGCGCTTCCCGAACCATTTAAGTCTTCTAAATTGAGCAATGGTCCATATTTTTCAAAAATTCTTAAAAAATTTTTTGGCTTTTTTTCTTGACAACACACCCTTAAATCACCTTTAGCTGCAGATATTTCCTCGTTTAAAGTTTTTAATTTTTTTATTAAACGTTCTAAAAAAGAGAACTCTTTTCTTTTTTTAGAGTTGCTAGAAGTCAAAATCTGCTTTAAAGCTCTTTCTTCAAGCAAGAAATTTTGAGTAAGGTGTGGAATTTCTGATTCATCATCAGGAAAATCACGATAAAAGCTATTTTCCTCGATACGAGGTGAAGGATCATTACTACTTAAGCCTGAATCACAATTGACCATACCGTAGTATTCATCTTTAAATAGCAACTGGGTAACAGAGGACAAGGGTAATGATTTAATTAAGAGAATAACTACGTTATTTTGGATGTCCTGCTTTTCAATTGTCGTAACATAATTGCAAGAGTTTTTAATCAGCTGCAACGATTTTATTACCTTTGGTAGATCTTTTTGTATAGCAAAATATTTCAGTTTTTGCATAAAAATTTTTATATTTTTTAGAACACCAGGCTTATAATCGTCTTCTCTCATAGCTCTTGCAGCACTAAAAAAAAGTACTGCCGCAAAAAAAATAGTGAATAATTTCATTTAACTGTCCCCCTATAATGTCATTAATTCAGACCTTAAACAAAACCGCTACCAAATTTTAATAACTAATGTTTGCTTTCATTTATATTGATTTTTTAAGGTCATGTTAGATGTTTAGTATCTCATCTGCTCTGTTAATTTTTAAAAAAAAGTGATTTGTATTGGCCATATCCTTCATTCTCTAACTCCTCCACAGGAATAAAAAGAAGCGCTGCTGAATTTATGCAATAGCGGAATCCACTTGGGAGGGGTCCATCATTAAATAGATGTCCAAGATGTGAATCTCCCGCTTGACTGCGAACCTCAATGCGTGGCATGTATAATGTTATATCTTCTTTTTCTTTAACATTTTCGAATTCTAAAGGTTGAGAAAAACTTGGCCAACCCGTTCCCGAATCATATTTATGCAATGAGCTAAAAAGCGGCTCACCTGAAACTCTATCTACATAGATGCCTGCTTTTTTATTGTTCCAATATTCATTACTAAATGCTGGTTCAGTTCCGCTACAGCGAATCACCTGATATTGTAGAGGAGTTAATGTTTTTTTTAGTGCCTCCTCACTAGGAACTGGCTTAGTCCAGATTTTATTCAAAAAATCATCACGACCAGATCCTGTTCTATATGATTTATAATGTTCAGGATTCTTTTCATAATACTGCTGATGATACTGTTCGGCCGGATAAAAATTTATAAAGGGTACAATTTCTGTAACTATCTGTTTAGAAAACCTACCAGAGTCTTCCAGTTGATGCAGAGATGCTTCAGCCATTTCTTTTTGCTCAAGACTGTGATAAAAAATCGCCGGCCTATAACTCGGCCCTCTATCAAAAAATTGGCCTCCCTTATCTGTAGGATCGATTTGTCGCCAAAACACCTCTAGCAAAAGGGTATAATCAACTTTTTGCGGGTCATAAGTAACTTGGACTACTTCCACATAACCTTTTTGAACATAATCTTTATAGGTTGGATTTTCACCTTTGCCATTAGCATAACCGGCAACAACCTCAATGGCCCCTTCTGTTTTTTCAAAAGGTTGTTGAATGCACCAAAAACATCCTCCAGCAAAAGTGGCTATTTCAAAATTTAATTTAGTAGATTCTTTTGTCATAATTCCCTCAAGAAAACTTTTGCATATAGCATAAATCTGACCAAACCCTAAAATCAAGACTGGCATTAAATAAAATAATTAAAATATAATAAATATCAATAAAGGATAAAATCAGTAGCAAGCACACAAGAAGTAATTGATAAATTATTTGTCCTCAAAGTTCTTAGTGCCTTTATTTTTACGACCCAATGCTTTTCTTAAGCTATTTGAACTAAAGCTTAGGCTTTTTCTTCTTTCTTTCCGCTTGCCTGCAGAACCACCTTCTTTTTCTCCCGCCTTTATTTTTCTTTGTTTAGAATCGGCTAACAAAAAATTAGCCATTTCCAAGTCAATACCTGACTCATAACTATCTGGTTGGTAAGTATAGAGATCAATCTCATTGCGTTCTTTATCCCAAAAAACATCAACGATCTCTTTGTAGAGTAGTAATTGAGCAAGTCTCTGGGCAGTATAGCCATGCTTGTTCGTCAAATTCATAAGGGCGCCCTTATAATCAACCCCTAAATCATTACTTATTTCTTTTGTATGCCCATATAACAAAAGGATAACACCCGCTTTGTAATTGCCTATTACCGCACAATGAAGCGCAGTGTTTCCTTCAAAATCTTGTATATCTGGATCAACACCTTCTCGAATTAGAAAGCAAATTACATAGGGTTCTTTTTTTTCAATGCCATAATGAAGAGCTGATTTTCCATATTTTTCGTCAACTGAATTAACTAAATCTTTAACTTGGTCAAAACCCAAGGCTTTCACATCACCAAGAAGACGTTCCATATCTTTTAATTTTCCGGCTTGTGCGAAGAATTTAAATAGTGAATCATTGGGCAAATGTTTAATATAGCTTGCTAATGATGCTTTCATTTGTTTTTCATTGGAAGGAACTAAGCACAAAATATCTAAAGATTGTTCTGTTGTGATATGATCAAGTCTTACATATGAGCCTTCTTGCTTTTGCAAAACGCCCCCCTTATCACTCATAAAAGGATTCGCATTATGTTCTAGCAAAAAATCTACCGCCTTTCTTTTCACCTCTTTAATTGCTAGGCGTAGAGGTGTCTGACCATGCATATCTACCACCTCTAAATTTGCGCCATGAGCTAATAGATATTCTAGCATCGGAAGACAATCCGTACTGACAGCATAATGCATATACGCTTTGTTAACACTATTACGATAATCTGGATCTAAAAATCCCTCATATTTTTCATAAGTTGATTCAAAACGTTCAAACTTTCCATTCAAAGCCGACATTCTTAACGGGCTTTCGATTTCTTGTATTTCTTTTTTAAGCCGTCCTAATTTATCAATTATACCCCCTAAGAAGTGTATTTTATTTCTCTTTTTCTTAACTTCTGAAGTATAGCCAAATTCTTGAGCTTGATCAGTTTGTACTAATATATTAGTTAATTGGGTTTTTAGTAGGATTTCTTGATCCTCCTTTCCGAATTTTTCAAAAGGATTATTATCCTCAATTCGAGGAGAAGGATCATTACTGCTTAACGCAGAGCTCGAGCAAAATTCAGCATCAAACAACTTTTGCCATTCCTCGGTTAATGGCAATAATTTAATAGCATAAATTATGGTATTCGTAACTTCATTTTTATCCTCAATCTCGAGATGTGATCCCGTTCTTTGAATCAGCTTTATTACCTGTTCAATTTCCGGTATATTTTTTAAAAGAACCCAAAGTCGTAATCGTTCAATCTCAAATGTTATTTCTTTTAAAATCCTGGTGCTATAGAGCTTATCTGAATTGCAACGCTCCATACAAATAGCTGCACTAAAGAAAAACAAAGCAATTAAAAAGATTGTCAATACCTTCATTTACTGTCCCCGTAAATAGCATTTAGTAATTAGATACCTATAAATTTACAAATAAAATATTTGGAAATTCTAATAAAATGTTAATTGACATATCATATCAACGCCATCCCCCTAGCGATTAAAAAACCATATTATTGTTTTTATTAATTCAGATCTCTTCCTATTCCAAAATTGGATTAATTAACTTCATATCATAAACTTCCTTCACACAGAAAACATGTTTTGCATACATACTAAATTTTACAAGGCTTTAAAATCAAGATTGGGATTATTTTAGATCAAAATGCTTTAAGCACATTGATCTAAAAAGCAAAATCTAGTATAGTTAATCCGTTTTTGTTCAAAATAAGATAAAGCAAAAGAGTGAGCAGAAATAATAATTCATGGATAACCATTTTTTTTAAGTTTTATGAACCCATAACCTTTAGCACTGAATTAGAAAACAACTATGATCTTTAAATGTACCTTATCAACGCCCTTCTTTTTCGACTCAAAATGCGATAAACCTGCAACATGTTATGTTGGAACCGATAAAGACTTTTCCCCCATTGTCAGCAAACCTTTTTATATTTTGCGTCATGGACAGACAGATTTAAATCTAGAAAGAAGGCATCAAGGCCAGCAAAATACCTCACTCAATGAGACGGGTAAAAAACAGGCTCAACAAGCCGGTATAATTCTTGCTAAATATGGCATAAAGTCCCTATGCAGTAGCCCTTTATTACGAGCAAAAGAGACGAGCGAAATCGTCACAAAAAAAGTACCTCTCGCTATTCATTATTTAGATAATCTTAAAGAAAGATATAAAGGGGAAGCTGAAGGCCTATTATATGAAGATTGCAACTTTAAAAACTCATTTGATCATATAAGCGATGATAAACCTTCTGGAGCAGAATCGAATAAAGATTTCTTGATCCGCACAATAAACTCAATAAATGAGTCTTTAGAAATGCCTGGACCCGTATTGATAGTTACCCATGGCGGTATAGTGGGCTGTTTAAGCTATTACTTAAAAGTACCATTAAAAAATCAAATAGAACGCGCTAACTGCTTGCCCCTCCTATTTGAGCCTACAGAGACTGGATGGAAAGTAAATGTAGTATCCTAATGCTTCCCGTTACCCAATTTTTTAACTAATAAAACAAATGTTATCTCAATAAATTATAAACGCTCTTCTGTTTGTTTCTTGTCTTTTTACTCGATCAGTCATTTGAAAACAATATTCAAAAAAGCAAAATATTAGTTTAATCACTAATAACACCAGCACTAATGAACCTGATTTTCTACCATTTGATTTCAAAATGAGAGCTGTTATCCTCAAGTATAATTCAATAATGCGCGCCTATACCAAAAAGCTTGCACGGTATTTATCGTTATAAGTCATTAAGATAGTTGTTTTTTAATACAAAGTGAGGTTTAAAATGAGAAACTTAAAACATCTGTTATTAAGCGTACTGCTAAGTTTATCGACATATGAATTATTAGCTCATAATCCAACCGATTCTTCAAAAGGATTTAGCGCTCTGGCAGGCAACATTCCTGAAGAAATCCAAGAATTAGCGGCATATTTTAAAGGACAAAGTAGAACATTTAATCAGTATTCTATACATTTACCAAAAGGAATTATCTTAGTTGGGCAAGCTGGGTCCGGAAAAACCACTATTGCAAAAGCTTTAAGTGAAGAAATCGATTGCCCATTCATTTACAAGAAATCATCTGAACTCGGTGAAAGCGACGCCATACAAGAATTATTTCAAAAAGCTCGCACAGAGGCTAAGAAAAACCGACATGGTAAAGCAATTCTTTTTATTGACGATTTCGATGTTTTTGGACTAACTGATCCTAACCAGAATGATACTCGGAGTAATGTTTTAACCATTATGAACGAACTAGATGGATTCAGTAGTGACAACTCAGTGATTGTAATAGCAGCAAGTCATAGAACCGATAATTTTGACAAATCATTAATCAGATCAGGCAGATTTGATACCGTAATTGAAATGACTATGCCAAATGTTGTTCAACGAATTGCTATGATTAAAAAGTTTAGTGAAACTTGTAAAATTCCTTTCGACACTCACTTAAACTTTACTAAGGTAAGCCAAGCATCTTATAATTTCACTCCTGCAGATCTTCAACAATTAATAAATTACGCTCATTTAGCAGCCAAAAACGAAAGCGCAAAAACCATTACCGAAACCCATATGTATGCGGGCATCTTAAAAACGCTACAAGTAAAAATGCGTAGCGACAAAGATTTAACAATCAGAATTAAAGTAATAACTGATCTTATTAAAAACAACAAAGATGAAGTAAAAGGATTTGCTCGATTAACAGGCGCCATACCCGATG
>Ga0335394_10007782_pt1 | contig 12095 bp, 6 predicted proteins | sample MAT03_FD_205741 | JGI IMG/M metagenome (GOLD analysis project Ga0335394, IMG submission 205741) | Freshwater microbial communities from Lake Fryxell liftoff mats and glacier meltwater in Antarctica - MAT-03 (spades assembly) (version 2) ... | reverse complement strand
CTTCGCGGCGCTCACGCCGACACAGCAGCGCGACGTTATCGGCGATTCTGGCCAGCATGGTCTGGTTCGCATGTGCACCTTCCACCCGGCCTACGGCTACGAGGATTTTCTGGAGGGCTACCGCCCCCTCGGCGCGCAGGGCGGCTTCGCGCTGCGCCCGGGAGTATTCAAGAGCCTCTGCGCCGACGCTACTAACCACCCTGAGCAACGCTACTATCTGATCATCGATGAGATCAACCGCGGCGATATCCCGCGCATCTTCGGCGAGCTGCTCACCGTACTAGAGAAGAGCAAGCGCGGCCGCGCGATCAGCCTACCGCTCAGCGGTGCCGCCTTCGCGGTGCCCGAGAATGTCTATGTCATTGGCACGATGAACACTGCCGATCGCTCGATCGCCCTGCTCGACACCGCGCTACGCCGACGCTTCGGCTTCATCGAGCTGATGCCCGATAGCACAGTGCTGGAGAGCGCCGCGCTATCCGGTATCCCGCTCGGCCCCTGGCTTGACGCGCTCAACCGCCATATCCTCGACCATATCGGCCGCGATGCGCGGAACCTCCAGATCGGCCACTCATACTTGATGCACGGCGCAAAGCCGCTCGCCGACTTCGCCAGCTTTGCCCGCGCCGTGCGCGAGGACATCCTGCCACTGCTCGAAGAGTACTGCTACGAGGACTATGCTGCGCTCGAAAAAATTCTCGGCAAGAGTCTCGTCGATGCGAAGGGGCAGCGTATTCGCCACGAGCTCTTCGCCCAGGACAAAGTGGATGAGCTCGTTCAGGCGCTGCTACAGATCGACCCACAGATCGCCACCACCCCGGTCGCGGTGGCCGCCGAGGCCAACCTCGCCCCTGACTCTGAGGCCGATGACAATGATGGAGAGGGATGAGCCATGCCCCTCGCCACGCGCCGGGTGAGCCTGGAAGAATACCAGCAGCGCAGCCCCGAGGACGAGCCGAAGCTACGCGGCGCCTTCCTTGAGGAGCCGGCAGACAGGGCGCTCGCCGCAGAGCTCACGAGCTCTCAGAAGCTGGTGGTTGAGGAGCGCCGCCACGGCCTGACGGTCACGGCCACTTCGTTCGTGGGCCGGGTCACGGTTGGGCCGATCGAGGTGACCATCCAGCCGAAGATCCGCGGGATGCCGCTGGTGACGCTGCTCCGCTACGCATTTGGCCTGCGGCAACTCGCCTTGGGCGAGAGCGTGGCCTTCGCCACCGGCGACAGCGCCTTCCAGGAGCTTCTGGCCCTCCAGCTAGCTGTCGAAACTGAGGAGCTGCTCGGGCGCGGGCTACAGCGTACCTACCAGGCCAAGGATGAGACGCTCAGTGTGCCGCGCGGGCGTATCGACATGCAGCGGCTGGCAGCTCAGGCCGGTATGTCCACGCTCGCCCTGCCGTGTAACTGGCACCCGCGCACCGACGACTGCCTGGTGAACCAGATCCTCCTTCAGGGCCTTCTGCTGGCTGCTCGGATAAGTGGCGACAGCGCCCTGCGCGGGCGCCTGCTCCGCCTCGCAACACAGCTGGGCCGCACAGTCGCCCCCATCGTGCTCGATTGGCGGGCACTGAGCCGCCATCGCCGCGAGGCAAACCGGCTTGTGGCCGCCTACAAGCCGGCGATCACCCTGATCAGCCTGCTGCTAGAGGCACAGGGGGTGGCACTCCAGCCAGGACAGGGCGATCTGCCGCTCCCAGGCTTCCTCTTCGACATGAACCGCCTCTTCGAGGCTCTACTCGGCCGCTTCCTGCGCGAGTACCTGGGAGATTATACGGTTCAGGAGCAGTACCAGCTCCGCGGGCTCTTCGCCTACGCGCCCGAGCATAACCCGCGCCGGCGAAAGCCGCCAACCCCGCGCCCCGACTATGTCGTCATGCGGGGCAGCCACGCGATGGTATTCCTGGACGCAAAATATCGCGACTTGTGGGCGCGCGAGCTCCCGCGCGACATGCTCTACCAGCTCGCCATCTATGCGCTGAGCCGAGGGGCGGGTGAGCAGGCAACGATTCTCTACCCAACCCTCGACGAGGTAGCGCGCGAGGCGCAGATCCAGATCACGCACCCGCTGCGCGACACCGTTATCGGTAGAGTAATCATCCGCCCAGTACGCCTCGATCGCCTCGCCGCTCTGCTGGAGCAGCCAGAGTCGGAAGCCGTACGACGTGCGCGGACAGCCTTTGCCCATGCAATGGCTTTTGGATCGCCGCTACCAGAGGAAATGCGCAGGTGACAAAACGATCAGGCTCGTAGATCCCTCTTCGGCGATCTGCATGGTACACTGAGCGAAGATCCAGATTTCCCAGGTGGTGACCTGTGCCCAGCTACGAGCTCTCCTTCACCCCGACCTTCTACAATGAGTCCCTGAGCCTGCCGAAGCATGTCAGCAAGCTGGTCGGCCAGAAGCTGAAGGTGCTCGCCGACGACCCGCACTCGGCCCAGGGCGACGCCAAGAAGCTCAAGGGCTACCTCAACGTCTACCGCGCCCGCGTCGGCGACTACCGGGTCTTCTACAGCATCGGCCAGGGTTGGGTCAAGCTCCTGAGCGTGCGCAAGCGCGACGAGCGCACGTATGAGGACGAGCTGCCCGACGTCGTCGTGCCCACCGTTTCCCCCGACCCGTCCTCGTTGGAGCCCAGGGTTCGAGGTTCAGGATATCGGGTTCAGAACGACGGCGTATCCGATACCCTGAACCGTACACCCGATACCCTGAACCCTCTGCCAGTTCTCCTCACCGACGAGCTGCTGTCCCAATGGCAGATCCCGGCGACGCACTGGCCGGCCGCCCTGGCGGCGCGCACCGAGGACGACCTGCTGGAGCTGTCGATCCCCGAGCGCCTCCTCAGCCGCATCCTCGACAACCTCTTCCCGCGCGCCCTAGACACCATCGCCGCGCAGCCCGAGTTTGTGCTGCCCGAGCCGGAGGCAGTCGAGCGCTTCGCCGAGGAGGACCTGGGCAGCTTCCTGTTGCGCCTTGCCCCCGAGCAGCGGGCGCTGGTCGCGCAGGATCGCGCAGGGCCGACCCTGGTCAAGGGCGGCCCCGGGACCGGCAAGTCGACCCTGGCCCTCTACCGGGTGCAGCGCCTGCTCGACCAGGGCCTGACCGCGATCCTCTTCACCACCTACACCAACGCCCTGGTGGGCTACTCCGAGCAGCTGCTCACGCACCTCCTCGGTAAGCCGCCGGCGTCCTGCGGCGTCAAAGTCACGACGGTCGACAGCCTCGCATCGCACTACTTCGCAAAGGGGTCGCGCTGGCCGACCTTCGCCACCGAGGGGCAGGCCCTGGATCTCCTCGCCGTCGCCCTGCGCGAGGCGGCGATCCCGGCCGCGAACGCCTTCGACCGGCAGGTGCGCCAGACGACCCTGGAGAAACTAGGCCGCGACTACCTGCTCCAGGAGTTCCTGAGCGTGATCGAGGCCTGGAACCTGGGCAGCGCCGAGGAGTACCTGGCGGTCGAGCGGCGCGGCCGGCGCGCCCCGCTTAAGCCATCGGTGCGCGAGGCGGTCTGGGCGGTATACGCCCACTGGCGCGAGCTGATGCGCGCCCAGGGCATCGTGCTGAATGAGCAGATCCGCCGCGGAGCCCTCGAGGTGGCGGCCACGCTCGACCCCAAGCCCTACCAGGCCCTGGTGATCGACGAAGCCCAGGACATCTCGCCGGTGGCCCTGCGTTTCCTGCTCAGCCTGGTGCCCTCGCTGGAGCACGTCTACCTGACCGCCGATGCCTCCCAGTCGCTTTACCAGCGCGGCTTCAGCTGGAAGCAGATCCATAGCGACCTGAGCATGGCCGGGCGGACCATCCTGCTCCGGCGGAACTACCGCAACACCGCGCAGATCATCACCGCCTGCGCCAATATCATGGCCGGGTCAGCAGCAGGCGACGCTGAGAGCCTGGCCCAGGAGCCGTCCGCACACCAGGGCGACCTGCCGGCCATCCGGCTGATCGGCGACCCCGCCGAGGAAGCCGAGGCGATCCGCGCCTTCTTCAGCGCGGCGGCCAAACGCTACCGCCTGCCCGCCCACAGCGGCGCCGTGCTCTGCCAGAGCAAGCTGGCCGGCGAGAACCTGGCCCGGCGCCTGAGCGACCTGGGCCTGCCGGCGGTCTTCCAGTCGGGCAAGCAGATCGATATCACCGCCCAGCAGGTCAAGGTTATCACCATACACTCGGCCAAAGGGCTGGAGTTCCCTTTTGTTGCGCTGGTCGGCCTGGACGCCGGCCGCTTCCCGCGCGCGATCGAGGGCTACCCGGACGAGGAGCGCGCAGCAATGGAGGATGAGCAGCGCCGGCTCTTCTTCGTCGGCTGTTCGCGGGCCATGCGGGCCCTGCTGGTCTGCGGCGCGCGCGATACGCCCTCGCCCTTCCTCGACACATTGCGGCCGCCGCTCTGGGCCAGGGACTAACCGATGAATCGAATCAAGCTCGCCAGCGTGCTCAAGAACGGGCCAGGAGCGATCGCCGAGATCGGCGGGCGTCTGGCCAACGGCGAGATCACCCTCGACGGCGGCGGGGTCGAGTCCCTGGCCCCCGAGCAGATCGAGTTCCTGCTCGCAGCCATCCCCACCACCTGGGACATCGCCGAGCTCGGCGAAGTGATCGACGCCACCACCCTCAGCCCCGCCCTCGGCGACCAGCTCCTCGCCTGGCTCGACCGACGACATGGGAGAGAACCGGGGATAGGGGATAGGGTTCAGGGGATAGGCGCTATCGAGCCGACGCCCGATACGCTATCTTCTATGCCCAATGCCCAATCCCCTGTCCCCCACACCCCGAGCCTGCGCGACCAGCTCGAAGACCTGGTTATCCGCCAGCTTCTCGGGCCCTGGGGCGGCCCGGAGGAGGTCGTCGACGAGTCGACCGTGCGCGGGCGCTACCTGGTCGGCATGCTCGCCCCCCGCGCCAGCAGCGGCATTCCCGAGGAGTACGACGACGGCGACCTCGGCGGCAGCGACGGCGAGGACGGCTCGACCGACGCCCCGGCCCCCAAAGCCACCACCGCGATGCTGCCCTCCTCGATCGGACTCACCTTCGCCGTCGACCTGGCGGCCACCGCCATCGCGGCGACCGTACGCTGGGGCCACTACGCCCGGACCGAGATCACGGAGGATCGCTACCGGAGGCCCGACGGCAGCTACCATCGCCCCTGGAAGCGCACCCCGGTCGAGGTCAGGCTGCCCCCCATCCGGCTGCACCACGGCAAGGTCGGACCGCTACCGATCAGCCCGGAGCACCCGGGCGTCACGCTCCAGGGCGTGATCCGCAAGCGCCTGGGCGCCTGGATCGCCACCCTGTTCCTGGTCAACGGCCAGGAGGAGCCTGCGCGCAACAAGGATAGCGCCTGGCTCTTCCAGCCCGAGCTCATCGTCGCCGCGCCCGACGGCTCCGGGGTCTTCCGCCGGCGGCCGCTCCCCGGCGATCAGCTCGACCCCGAGGACCAGCGCACGGCCATGCTCTACCGCAACGAGGTCGAGTTCGCCGTCGGCCACGGCGTCGCCGTCGATGCGATCACGGACCGCGACGCCGACGGCCGCGCCATCGCGGACTGCGCGGTCGCCGTGCGCACCGTGCTCGTGCCAGTCTACGAGGTGCCCCAGACCGCCCAGCCCACGCCGGCCGACCCGGGATTCGCACGCCTCGCCGACCTAACCGTCGATATGGCCGCCCTGGCCGCCGTGCCAGACGGCCAGTTCGCCGCATACCTGGACCCACTCGCCGACGCCTATGCCGACTGGATCGCCCGCCAGGAGGCCCGGCTCCAGACGCCGACACCCGACCTGGTCCCATTCGTCGCCGCCGGCGCAGAGTCGCTCCGCCGCTGCCAGATAGCCCTGGAGCGCATCCGCGCGGGCATCACGCTGCTCGACGCCAACCCGCAGGCGGCGGCGGCCTTCCGCTTCGCGAACCGCGCCATGGCCCTCCAGCGCACCCGCACGCTCTACGCCGCCTCGGCGCGGCGCGGCGAGAAGAAGGCGCCCGCGGACTTCGATGCGCCGAGCGACCACGCCTGGCGCGCGTTCCAGCTCGGCTTCATACTGCTCAACCTGCCCACCCTCACCGACCCGCGCCACCCAGACCGCTCCCTGCCCACGCAGAATTCCACCGGCGACCCAGCCGCATCCCTCGCCGATCTGCTCTGGTTTCCCACCGGCGGCGGCAAGACCGAGGCCTACCTCGGGCTGACTGCCTACACCCTGGGCATCCGGCGCCTCCAGGGCAGCGTTGGCGGGCGCAGCGGCATGACCGGCGTGGCCGTGCTGATGCGCTACACCCTGCGTCTGCTCACACTCCAGCAGTTTCAGCGCGCCGCCACCCTGATCTGCGCCTGCGAGGTCATTCGCCGCGAGGACCCGGCCCGCTGGGGCGGCGAGCCCTTCCGCATCGGCCTGTGGGTCGGCCAGCGCTCGACGCCCAACTGGATCGAGCAGGCCGACGAGGCGATCAAGCAGCTCAAGAAGGGCGGCAACGCCAGCGGCGGCAGCCCCTACCAGCTCAAGCACTGCCCCTGGTGCGGCACACCGATTGACCCCGGGCGTGACCTGACCGCCGAGCTGCCCGAGCAGGGCCGCAGCCGCGTGCTGATGTACTGCGGCAGCCTGATGAACCACTGCCCCTTCAACGCCCGCCAGGCCGACGGCGAGGGGCTGCCGGTGCTCGTGGTGGACGAAGAGATCTACCACCGCCTGCCCGCCCTGCTCATCGCCACCGTCGACAAGTTCGCCCAGATGCCCTGGAACGGGCGTGTGGCCGCCCTGTTCGGCCAGGTGAGCGGCTACTGCGAGCGCCATGGCTACCTAACCCCCGACACTGACCACGCCGCCCAGAGCCACCCGGCGATCAAAGGCGGGCGCCATGGCTCTGCCCGCGTGCTACCGGCGAGCCCGTTGCGCCCGCCGGACCTGATCATCCAGGACGAGCTGCACCTGATCAGCGGCCCGCTGGGCACCCTCGTCGGCCTCTACGAGGCGGCAGTTGATCGGCTCGCCAGCTGGGAGCTCGACGGCAGGCAGGTTCGTCCGAAGGTGATCGCCTCCACCGCCACCATCCGCCGGGCCGACCAGCAGGTGCACAGCCTGTTCCTGCGCCGCGTCGCGATCTTCCCGCCCCAGGGCCTCGACGCCGGCGACACCTTCTTCTCCATCCAGCGACCACCGAGCGAGGCGACCCCCGGCCGGCGCTACATGGGCATCTGCGCGCCCGGCATCCGCCACAAGACCGCGCTCATCCAATCCTACGTGGCCTTCCTGGCCGCCGCCCAGCAGCTCTACGAGTCGGCCATGCGCCGGGCCGACCCCTACATGACCCTGGTGGGCTACTTCAACGCCCTGCGCGAGCTGGCCGCGATGCGCCGCGCCGTGGACGACACGGTCAGCACGCGCCTGAAGAAGATGCCGCAGCGCGGCCTGCCGAAGCGCTTCCTCGACCCCTGGAGCGTCCGCGAGCTGACCTCACGCCTGAGCGCCTCGGACATCCCGGAGATGCTCGACCGCCTGGAGGCGTCCTTCGACCCCGCGCAGCGCCCGGAGAAGGGCGTCAAGCGCGCCCCGTCGCAGTTTCCGGTCGATGTGCTGCTGGCGACCAACATGATCTCGGTCGGCGTCGATGTCAGCCGCCTGGGCCTCATGCTAGTGGCCGGTCAGCCCAAATCGACGGCCGAGTACATCCAGGCGACCAGCCGCGTCGGGCGCCAGCACCCCGGCCTGGTGGCCACCATCTACAACTGGGCCCGGCCGCGTGACCTGAGCCACTACGAGCGTTTCAGCCACTACCACGCGACCTTCTACCAGCATGTCGAGGCCCTCTCGGTGACGCCGTTCTCGCCGCGCGCCCTCGACCGCGGGCTGAGCGGTGTGCTGGTTGCCCTGGCGCGCATCAGCGACCCGACCTACAACCCGAATCTGGGCGCCGGCCGCCTCACCCTCGCCGACCCCGCCCTGGCCTCGGCCTTGGCTACGTTGGTTCGCCGGGCCGAGGCCATCGACGGGACTAAGCGGGCCGGACTGATCCAGGCCGCACTCCAGGAGCGGCTCGACCACTGGAATGCGCGCATCGCCGCGACCGTGAGCGCCAAGCTCGGCTACCAGCGCTCCGGCGGCGACACGGTCGGGCTGCTCAGCCAGCCGGGCGAGGGCGACTGGTCGCTCTTCGCGATCCTCAACTCGCTGCGCGACGTGGAGCCGACCGTCAACCTCATCCTGGAGGACGGCGGGCTCGACGGGGGCGGCCAGAGCTGGCAGTACGAGGCGGAGGGGCCGATCGATGCCGGCGCGCCGACCGAGGACGAGGAGTAACGATGGCCCCGAGCAAACACCCCCGCGTCGGCGAGGTGCGGCCCAGCCAGGTCATCTTCAGCTACGGCGTGGGCGCCCTGGTCGACCTGCCGCACCTCTCCGTGATTGTCATGGGCCTGGACGACTGGACTGTCGACGGCGGCCTGGCCCGCGTGATCGAGGAGGAGCGCCTGCTGCGCGCCGTGCGCTCGCAGCTTGGCAGCCAGGTGCAGAAGCTACTGGCCCCGCCCGCCGTGCCGGCGGGCAGCGGGCCCGTCGACCCCTTCAGCGACCTGGCCCGGGTAGGCGTGCCGGTGGCGCTCTTCCCGCGCTGGATGCTCTGCCCGCGCTGCCAGCGGCTCTCACCCCTGAGCAGCGGCCTGTTCACCCGCAAGGACGACGTCTTCCACCCTGACCGAACCCGCTACGTCCACACCGGCTGCGAGGAGGCCAAAGAGCCGGTCGTGGTCCCAGCCCGCTTCCTGGTGGCCTGCGAGCGCGGCCACCTCGACGACTTCCCCTGGGTGGAGTTCGTGCACCGCGGCCCGACGACATGCGCGACCCAGCTCCGCCTGATCGAGTACGGCCCCAGCGGCGAGGCCCGCGACCTGGTGCTGCGCTGCGACACGTGTTCGAAAACCCGCCGCCTCTCCGAGGCCTTTGGCGAGGAGGGGCGGGCGCGCATGCCGATGTGCCGAGGTCGCCGGCCGCACCTGCGCGACTTCGACCCGCAGCGCTGCGACCAACAGGTGCGCGCGATCCTGCTCGGTGCGTCGAACCTCTGGTTTGGCGATACCGTGATCGCCCTGGCCATCCCCACCGAGTCGGTCAAGCTGGCCCAGCTGGTCGAGAGCAAGTGGACCAGCCTGCAGCAGGTGCCGAGCGAGCAGTTCATCACCCTGATGCGCGGCATGACGCCGAATCCCTTCGGCGACTTCATTGGCTACCGAGACGCCGAGATCTGGCAGGCGATCGAGCGGCGGCGCGGGCAGGACCAGCAGGGCGAGCCGGACGACCCGGTCGACCTGAAGGGCCGCGAGTGGGAGCAGTTCGCCCACCCGGCGAGCCACACGCCCTCGAAGGACTTCCGCCTGCGCGAGGTCGCGGCGCCGAGCGGCTTCGGCCAGGCGATCGCGCGGGTGGTGCTGGTCGAGCGGCTGCGCGAGGTCCGGGCGCTGATTGGCTTCACCCGCATCGACGCGCCGGGCGAACTGGGCGTTGACCCGGAGGGCAGCGAGCAGCGGCGCATGCAGATCGCGCGCAAGGCGCCGGCCTGGGTGCCCGCCGCCGAGGTGCGCGGCGAGGGCATCTTCATCCAGTTCGACGAGGCCGCCATCCAGGGCTGGCTGACCGGCGTGGCCGCCGAGCGGCGCGAGGGGCAGTTCCGCGCGTCGCACACCAGCTGGCGCAAGGCTCGACACATCACGCCGCCGGAGGCCGACTTTCCGGGCATGCGCTACGTCCTGCTGCACACCTTCGCTCACGCCCTGATGCGTCAGCTGGTGCTGGAGTGCGGCTACAACGCGGCCAGCCTGCGCGAGCGCATCTACGCCCGCAGCCCCAACGAGGTGGAGGGGCGTGCCGAGCCCATGGCCGGCGTGCTGATCTACACGGCGGCGCCGGACAGCGAGGGCACCCTCGGCGGGCTGGTGGGGCTGGGCGAGCCGGACGAGCTGCGCCGGCACCTGCAGATGACCATGCGCGACGCGGCTCAGTGCGCCTCGGACCCACTGTGCGCCGAGCACGAGCCGAGCATGCGCGGCACCACCGTGCATGCGGCGGCCTGCCACGCCTGCCTCTTCGCCCCCGAGACCTCGTGCGAGCGCGGGAACCGCTACCTCGATCGCTCAGTGCTGGTGTCGACGGTCGAGCGCGAGGATCTGGCCTTCTTCCGTTAAAGACCGGAGGGACATGGAGGGCTTCTTTCCTGTGACCCTCCCGCCGTTCTATGGACGATCAGCGACAGCTCATTATCGACCACGTGGTGCGCCTGGCGGCCGAGCTGCCGCCGGGCACTATCCACGCCCTCGCGGCGGCGATCGAGGGCGCCGCCGGGCCGAGTGCGGTGGGGCGGGCCTCCGCGCTCCAGGCCATCCCCCAGCCATCTCAGCGCGCCTGGGCCAGCGGCTTCCTAGAGGCCTGGGCACAACACGCCCCCGCGCTCAGCGGCGCCGCTGCGGCCATGGCGCTGCGGACGGCGGCGGCGGCTACCCGCAGCGCCCGCGCCGAGCAGCGCATAGAGCTGATCTGGACTGGCCCCCTGGCCGTGGGCGTCTCGATGCGCCGCACCGACCAGGCGCTGCTCCAGGTCATCCACAGCGCGCTGCAGGAGCTGCTGGTGGTGAGCTTCGCCGTCTATAAGATCCCGGCGGTCGTCGCGGCGATCATCGGTGCCGCCGCCCGTGGCGTGGTCATCCGCATTTGCGTCGAGGCGCCGGAGCCGAGCGGCCAGAAGATGGCCTACGACACCATCCGCGCCCTCGGGCCGGCGGTCGCCAGCGCCGCGCAGATCTACATCTGGCCCACAGACCGCCGCCCGGCCGACGAGAGCGGCCACACCGGGACGCTCCACGCCAAATGCGCCGTCGCCGACAGGCGCCTCCTCTTCCTATCCAGCGCGAACCTCACCAACTACGCCCTGAACCTGAACATGGAGCTGGGGACCCTGATCTCAGGCGGCCCTGCACCAGCCACCGTCGCCGCCCAATTCGAGCGCATGATCGCCGACGGGACGCTCCAGAAAACACTGTAAGCACCGAACCAGCCACATTGAGTAATGCTCCCTCAGCAAGAGCTGGCCACCTCTGACCTGATCGGCGGTCGAGGCGCAGTGCCTGTCACGAGAAAGATACTAACTCATGCCGATTGACAAGGCGCACATCGAGACGACCCTTTACCAGGCTTTGCCCACGGTATATGCTGCGCTTGTGCCACGCCAGGCGGCGATTGTCGCCGATACTGCCAACAATGCGATCACAGAAGAACCTGCTCGTGCCCAGGTGACCGCATTGCCAGGAGTAGCTGGCCTAGCTGAGGAGCTGCGTGAACCTGCATCCGGCGCACTCGCCTCATTTGTCGGTTCTCAAATCGGCGAGGTGAAAATCGGCGCAGTTGCCGGGCACGATATTGTGACTCTGCTCCAGGCGATTGTGCTGCCGCCGGAACGCCCGTGCCCCCAGTTTTTTGGTGACTACACACTGCCGGCGCTCTATATTGAGCGGCGTGCACCCCTTGACCGGCTGCGCGACCAACTCCTCGCCACGAGTGAGCCGACTCCTACGCTCCACCGGCCGATCGCTTTGCATGGAATGGGCGGCTGCTCTACCGGGCGCGGTTGCTGCGCCAGTTCTTCCCGCGCAAGCGCGTGCTGGTACTGACCCACAACAAGCCGCTGATCCAGGATCTTCAACGGCGCTACCTGCGGCTCAGCGACGGCGACCAGGGCGTGGAGTGGCGCACCTTCCACGGCTGGTGCTGGACCTACTGGTCCGACCACGACCCCAAGCCACAGCTGGTGGGCCTCCGTGAGCGCCGCGCGCTGATCGATCAGGTGTGGCAGCAGCACCTCGCTACTACCGCGCTCTCACCGGAGCTGCTCCAGAGCGAGATTGATTGGCTCAAAGATCGGCTGATCACCACCCGCCAGGGCTACCGGGAGGCCGACCGGGCGGGCCGAGGCTTCGCGCTCACGGAGGCGATGCGCGACCGCGTCTACGCGGCGATCCACGCCTACCAAGCCGAGCTCCAGGCGCGCAGCCGGCTCGATTTCGGCGATGTGCCGCGCCAACTCTGGCGCGCACTGCTCGCAGACGCCACGCCCTTCCCGCGCTACG
>Ga0335394_10007774_pt1 | contig 12103 bp, 6 predicted proteins | sample MAT03_FD_205741 | JGI IMG/M metagenome (GOLD analysis project Ga0335394, IMG submission 205741) | Freshwater microbial communities from Lake Fryxell liftoff mats and glacier meltwater in Antarctica - MAT-03 (spades assembly) (version 2) ... | reverse complement strand
GTGACCAGCAACTCCTGAGGCCCAACCACCGCCCGTTTGATCATGCTCGCGCTTTCCGTTTGCATTCCGTCCATCATGATTCCGGTCGGGTTTGATAACGCATCGTTGCTCCAAAGTCCCTTCTTCGGAGTGCTCTTGGGATCGAAAACCTGCAAAGAGTAGCCTGTGGCTCGTTGCATGACGGACTCAATGGAAACAGGTTGCGAAAACGTAATCCTAAAAACAGCTTGGGGTACGCCTGGGCTCTTGCTCGGGAACAGAGCAATTCCAACCGACTGGATGCGGTCATCGTCCAACAACGGAAGTCCTGAGATGATCTTGGCTAATTCGGGCTGAGCACCTTTCCACCACTTACCAATTCCACTTGCAACACCTCGATGGTGCCATAGATTTCCCGAGACGAAAACCAATGCTTCCATACCAGCGGGAAACATCTCGAGTGAATACGGAGATCCAGCTTGCGGCGGTGCCCACAGCAATTGGCCATCGTCGGTCTCAACCGCAAAAATCTCATTTACCGAATCGGCCGGTTTCTTTGCAACGGTCGCTGTGTTTCCACTGGACGATGCCCCATTTGACTCGTTGCTCCCCGCTGCCATGGTTGTTTCCAAAGCACTAACAGAGCCCGCAGGAGGATTGGGAACGACCGCGACCGGCGTACCGCTATTGCGAGCGAGCATTGCTATAATCACGCCGAAAATCAGGCAAGCAGCACCGAGCATGGCTGGCATCAGCCAAACGGGCTTTTTCTTTTTTTTGGACTTCTTTTTTACGTTTGGCTTGGCGTCGAGTTGTTTCTTCTTTCTCTTTTCCGAGGCTTTCGAAGCAGGTTTCACGGGCGTCGCATCGGGCGCAGAAGCACGCACCGGCGCAGCAATCTTTGGCTCGATCGAGACTGCCACAGAAGCCTTCTCCTTGATGCTCGGCTCGGAAGTTTTTTCTGCCGGCGTTGCCATCTCCGCTTGGATAAACTCCTCCACAGGTGCTGACGCAACCACTTCGACGGGAAGCATCTCGTACTTTCTGGTTTGAACTGGTTGCTTTTCAGATTGAATGACTGCGGATTCAATCGCTTTTATCAGTTCCGAAGCGAAAGCGAACCGAGCCGACGGGTTCTTGGCTAACAGGTGGGCGAGGCATCGCTGGAGCGGCAATGGCAATTGAGCTGGACTAAGCTGATTCGCGGGCTGAGCCGTATGTGCCTTGGCCCATTGCTGTGGAGTGTCCAGTTTGCCATCGCCATAGGGCGAACTACGAGTCAGAGATTGGTACCAAACGCATCCCAATGCATACAAGTCAGATTGGAACGAAGACGCTGCATTTGAAATGGTGAGCTCAGGAGCTGCGACGGATAACGGAACGTCGCGCGAGCCAGTTAGGACTGAGTAAGCGCTCTGCGAATAAGGGTTCGCTGGCGGAAAAACGGGATCGCGACGAAGCACAAACTCGCCATCGGCGCCACACCATATTGAGTTTGTAAAAATGCAACCGTGCACTATTCCGACATCATGCATCTTTTGAAGGCCGGTAGCTATCTGCTCGACCATACTCGCAGACTCAGTCCAACTCAGCGGACCATTCATGAGTAATGCCGTTAGCGATTGGCCTTCCAAGGCATCGCAAATAGCGACAAAATTGGATTTATCGACACCGGAAAAGTACCACTTGTCTACAGACGGATGCGAAACGCCAACTTGCTTTTCGCCAAACTCAACACTTGGCGGCCAGGCTTGAACCTCGGGACGCATCATGTTCTGCGGCGTCAATAGATAACACCAACGCGAATTCCGCTTCGTTCGCGTGGAATCCGTTGCAAGCAACCAATTAGCCCCTACCTTGGACTCCAACGATTCAGTGACGCGGTATGGACCAATGGCAAGTGGGATTGCAAGATTGCCAAAGAGAACATTGGCTTGGAACGACGTTAACTTGCCCAGCCGAATAAGCTCCGCGGCTAGTTTTGTGGCATTACGCAAACTTTCAGGGGATGCGACCTTGCTGATTTCCATCGCCCATTTCCGGCATTCGTCCGGCGTGGCGAGTCCTGCGGCATGAATTCGTTCCCAAAATTGAACGGCGGTTGGCGGCACAGTTTATTGCCCTAAAACGTAGGCGAAAATGAGTGGAGCGACAATGGTTGCATCGCTATGGATCATGAACTTGGGCGAGTTTGCCGTCAACTTATTCCAGGTGATTTTTTCGTTCGGAACTGCACCACTGTATCCGCCATAGCTAGTCTCCGCATCGCCGACTTGTGCAAAGTAGGCCCATCGACGGGTATTCTTTTCGTCGAGATCCTGAATCAACATGGGTACGACGCAAATAGCAAAATCGCCAGCAATTCCACCTCCGATCTGAAAAAACCCGACCCCTTTATCTTTGCTGACTGTTCGATACCAATCTGCCAAGCGAGCCAATTGTTGCGTGCCCCCTTTGAGAGCATGGTGTGACGATACGGTCCCGTCCATGACTCGTGAAGTAAACATGTTCCCTAACGTGCTGTCCTCGATCCCTGGCGTAAAGACGGGAATACCCGCTTTGTTGGCCGCTATCATCCAGGAATCTTCTGCCGGTATTTTATAGTGCTGCTTTAGCTCAGGTTCGTCAAGAAGCATAAACATGTACTCGTCCGGAAAATAGCTTTTGCCCTCCGTCGCTGCTTTTGACCAATACTTAACGAGCCGGCTTTGCATGTGTTTCATCACCGTCTCGGGAATACAAGTATCCGTGACTCGGTTGTATCCAGAGTCTCGCAGTTCCACTTCATCGTCGACACTCAGGGCTCGCCAGTTTTCAATCACTTTGTATTCGTCATGTGCAAAGAGATTGAACAGGTCCTCCTCCAAGTTTGCGGCGGTGCAGGAGATCGCATGTACTTTGCCGCGTCGAACCATCTCTGCAAGCGAAACGCCAAGCTCGGCAGTACTCATTGCTCCCGCCAGAGAAATCATCATCGCACCCTTTTCTTCGTCAATAAAATGTCGATAGGCCTTGGCGGCAGCTAATGTTTCACGTGCATTGAAATGCCGAAAATGCTTTTCCATGAACGCAGAAATGGTCATATCAAGTCCGAAGGATGAGATGGAGAGTTGGCTGGCACGTGTATTCGCTGAACTCAGTTTACTTCAAAACAATTCCTGAGATAATTCCAAATCCAAACGGCGATACGCCCATAGCCAACCGAAGCGACAACGCAAATCGTTTAGGCCGACGCGCCCAATTGCAATCACTTTCGATTGTTTTTAGGAGGCAGGCGCGAGCCCTCCGATTTCGCTCCGTTTATCGAACATTCCTAACAGGTTCCCCACCCGTTTTGCGATTCCTAAGGCGACTTCGCTGGGATTACAACGTCTACTTCAGCGCTGAAAACTCCCTTGGGATCGCCTCGTTCAGAAAGCGTTTTTGCAATACAACCAATGGTTCTATTTGCGATGCCAGAAAACAAGGAAACTCCATCGCTCGTGATAGAAATCGGACGGTCTAGATCGAGCATCGCATCTGACAGCCGAATCGTAACATTCGTCACATCGTTCGACTGAATGTCGATCGAGTTGTTCATTCGGGTTGCCACGATTTCAGCCCGATCTTTGATGGCTGTCGGCGTTACGGCCAGCCAATAGAACCGGTTCTCAACCACATCGTCCTGTTTCCATACGATGCGAGTCGGCAATGGATTTCGATTGAACTTCGCCATCCAAGGAATGGCAACTGCGTCCTCGCGATCCATCCAATGACCCTTGCCTGTGTGGATCTTTACCAAATTCGTGTAGCCCTCTGGATCACTGCTTTGCAAGTCTTTCAGTTTTTGCTCCCATTCGCCAGCCGATTTGTTTCGATTGTAGGCTGCGTCTTTTTCGCCCATGTGGAGCGTAAACGGCAAGTTACGCAACCCGAGCGGTGACGTTTCATTCGGGTGCCCCGCCATCATGGAAGCTGCGGCCCATCGGTCCGCCATCCGCGGCGCGAGCTGATAGACTCCGTCCCCACCAGCAGAATAGCCCATGATGTAAACTCGGTTTGGATCGACATCTTCAAACACGATTAAGTTTTCGACCAACCTATCAAAGAACTTATCAATATGCGATTGATGCCACAGGTCCCATGTATCGGTCGGAGCTCGTGGCACAACGTAAACACCCTCATCCAGCTTATAAAGTTTCTTTTGGTTCTCCCATTGTTGGTCGTTTACTTTTGTAGGTGCTCCGCCTCCACCGTGCATGGAGATAAACATGCTCCGCCCACCTGCGGGCTTGTCTCCAAAAATCTCATAAGTAAACGGCATCTTTAGCGATTCCAAAATCAATCTCTTCGCAGCCATTTCATCGGCACGTGATTCTTTAATATGATTCACATGGTCGGTCCATAGTACTTTCATTGCCTCGGCTGCCTCCAATTGAGATATTGGCAATTTTGCGAATGCCTGTTCGCTTATAGCTGGACGCAGATCGATTGACTTCGATAGATATTGAGTCAGCGCTGCAATTGCGTCGGATTTTTGGAGCGGAACATTATTGGTGACCGAATCTGCCGATGTTAACGCGATGGTTTCAGTGATCGGTGCATTGCGTTGTTCCGAAACGAACGAAGACTTCTTTACGCTCTTTGCGTTTCGAATTTCTAAATTGTATTTTTGGCTAATAGGCAAATAAACGCTCAAATGATCGTTGGCATCAAACCGTTCATCTTTGGATGTCCCATCCAACACGAGCTTCCCTTGCTCATCGAAAACTTGAACGCTTGCCGCCAGTCGTTTACCCGTTGCAGTGTCAAGGACCCGAAAACGCGTTTGTACTGTGCCCTCAAGCGGCTTGGCAGCTCGATCGATATAGCGATCGGTAACGTTGACTGCGTTGATGTAGTTAATCGACTTGTCCCATACGAGCGGGAAGTGAACTGGCGTCTTTTGGAAGCTGACTGCATAAATGGCGTTCATGGGATCATCGCGTTTTGCTGTCGATGCGCGATCGACAAACCATGCCTTGTCCATCTCGTCGCCATTGGGTTCAGCCGCTCCCGTAAAATGCCAACCATCGTCCCACACCTCGATCCACGAATGATTTCCGCTGTTGTCGGACCAGAGCGGCGTGCCAACAAATCTTGCAGGTATTCCGACCGACCGACAAGCGTCGATAAGCAGCACAGACAACCCGGTACACGATGCCGTTCCGGATTTAATTGATTCGTAAGGACTCTGATCCGCTTTGGGCCGTTGTGTTGAGTAACGGACATTAACAAGCGGAAACAGTTTCTGGTTGAGGCGCGCTGCTGCGACCGATGGTGTCGTGGCCCCGTCAATCAATGGCGTGAACCGTTCGTTAAAGTCCTTACGCCAGCAGTCACGCCGTTCGTTAATACTGGCGTAGGGGAGGACGTTGTTGAAGAAGACTTCCTTTGGCACTCTGTTCTTCCACGTGGATTTTTCCCAAGCTTGGTAAGCCAACCGAACTTCCTCGAGCAAAAACTCGGACGATAAACTGAGCAAGTCGCGTTCCGGCATGTTTGCGATTAGAAACTCCATTCCCTCGCGCTGTCCGATTGGACATGAGTCGAGCGCAAGACGCAGTTGATCGCGATTGCTGCCCGAACGATTGAGGGACTCTAAAACCAGTGCGCTTTCCGTAGCTTTCCAAAGTTTGGAGTCTTGTCGCACAGTCCAGAGCTCTTGCGATTTGTCCTGATTGGTGACGATGGCAGTCGCTTGGAAGCCATCCACCGTCGGTACCATCGACAACTCGGCAACAGCGGATCCTGAATCCTGCTTGAATTCAAGTTCGACAAAACTGTTGGCCCATGTGTCATGATTTTTCTGGTAGGTTCTTTGTCGGTGATAAATCTCCATGAGCAAGTCGCGACTGGCTAGACTCGCATCGGGTTTAAACTTCGACGTGCCGGGCATCTCGGAAGAAAACTGAACGAAGCCCCATCGTTCAGGGCGATGCATGTCGACAATGCCTGGAGGAGACCAAACCCAATTGTCTTCTTTGGTATTGGGAACCTTTTTGTACTTGCCATCGACTGTTGCGAATTGCCATTCCACTCGAGAAAAATCGATCCGCCACTGATCGCCGCTTTTTGGAGCGGCGAACGATTTCGATTCGGACCCGAAGGCACCCCATGGGATAGCGATTTCGACACTCCAACCCGTATCCGTATCGCTCGCGTTGTTGAGGGTTCCTTGCAGGTGCACGCCGGATTTGAGGCCACGGAACTCGAAGCTATTATCGGCGGTACCGGAATCCTTATAAGGCCGAGGAAGTAGTAGATCCCACGTGGTGTTGAGAGTGTTCAGCTCAAGTTCCAAATAGTCGTGGTTGTCACCATTGGGATCGATGAAGACCTCGAAGTCGTTGTCTTGAAAAATTACGGCGTCGTGTTCGGTAAGGGTACCTTGCAGATGTGGCTCGGACAACTCAGCACCGATGTAAAAGTAATCGTTATCCCATAGCATCTTTGCCCGCGTGCGAAATCGTGGAGCTGGCTTAACCGAACCCTCGATGTCGACGAAGTCCTCTGTCCAGGGAGCGTCATGCCAAGGACCTTCGTCCAGTTTGCCATCGATCTTCAGCGAGCTATTGGCGATACCGCATACGTATCCGCGTGGCTGAATCGCCTTCATGAGGTTCCAATCGCTTTCTTGGCCGAACGTCGAATGGCTAAGGCAGCAGACGTTGAACGGAAGGACCGAAAGGATCGCGAAGCGGAGAAAACGAGACGGCGTATAAACCATAAAGATCGTCCTGGTTTGGCAACTAAAAGAAGCGTGAATCATAATTGATTGCAGCAAGAATGGAATGGACGGGATTAAATATTCCCGCAGCCCGACACTGGAGTAAGCTGGGTTGGTATCTTAAAGATCTCAACTGGCCAAACCGTTTATGCGTATTGCATTTTGCGTTGCTGGCTTCCCTCCGCAAACGGAACAGTCTCCCATGAAATACGCGTTGCTCACGATTTGTTTTTCGGTTTTGATTTGTTTTTGCGTTTGCAATTCCGCAAGCGGTGCCGACAAACCCAATGTGGTCATCATCCTGGCAGATGACTTGGGGTTTTCTGATCCAGGTTGCTACGGCGGGGAAATCCAAACGCCAAACCTTGACCTATTGGCCGCCAATGGGCTGCGGTTCACTCAATCTTACAATACGTCTCGCTGCTGGCCGACGCGATCCGCGTTGCTGACTGGCTATTACGCGCAGCAGATTCACCGAGATGCGTTGCCCGATGTTCCAGGTGGCGGACAGGGAGTTCGTCAGAAGTGGGCGAAACTGCTGCCGGAGCGGCTTAAGTCGGCTGAGTACCGCAGTTACCACAGTGGCAAATGGCACGTCGATGGCAATGTGCTTGCCGGAGGTTTTGACCGATCTCTCCACACCAAGAACGATGGTAATTTCTTTACCGCAAAGGGAAACCTGATCGACGACAAACCGGTTAAGCCCCAAGCCGATGAATCGGGCTATTACGTAACGACAGCAACTGCGGATCATGCTATCGATTGCTTGAAGGATCACAAAGCAACTTACGGCGACAAGCCCTTCTTTCAATACATTGCATTCATATCCCCTCACTTTCCATTGCATGCTCTACCCCAAGACATTGCCAAGTACCGCGCCAAGTACCTGGACGGTTGGGAGGAAATGAGGAATCAACGTTTCGCTCGGCAAAAGTCGATGGGGATTACCAATACGACACTTTCGGAATTAGAACGCGATGTGGGACCACCCTATGCCTTTCCGGATGCGATGGAAAAACTCGGTGCCGGTGAAGTCAATCGACCACTGCCTTGGAGCGAGCTAACACTCCAGCAGCGTCGCTTTCAAGCCACTAAGATGGCGATCCACGCAGCCATGGTCGATCGAATGGACCAAGAGATCGGTCGCGTTCTTCAGCAACTCAGGGATATGGGCGCTTTCGAGAACACACTTCTCTTTTTTGCTTCAGACAATGGCGCCAGCGCTGAGATCATGGTTCGGAATGGCGGACATGATCCGACTGCAGAACCTGGCAGCGCAGCGACTTATCTGTGCCTTGGGCCAGGCTTTTCGAGCGCTTGCAATACTCCCTTCCGACGACACAAGACGTGGGTCCATGAGGGAGGCAATAGCACGCCGCTGATTGTTCATTGGCCAAAGGGGATCGCAGCAAAGAACGAGCTAAGGCATACTCCCGGACACGTCATCGATATCGTTCCGACAGTCTTAGAACTCGCCGGTGTGCCGCTGGAACGCGAGTCGAATGGCGAGTGGATTCCAACCGCCCCCGGCAAGAGTCTAGTCCCAGCACTGTTGAGCGATGTAACGATCCCGCGAGAGAGCCTTTGGTGGTTGCATGAGGGCAACCGAGCCATTCGGGTTGGCGATTGGAAATTAGTTGCAGCAAAAGGAACGCCGTGGGAGCTCTATGATCTAAAAATCGATCGAGCCGAACAGAACAACCTAGCCGCGAAAATGCCGGACAAGGTAAAGGAGCTTGAGGCGGCGTGGCAGAGCCAGACAGATTCATTCACAGAGTTAGCGATGAAAACGATCGACAAGCCACTTAAACCAAAAGCCAACGCCAAAACCAAGACGGAGGAAAGATGAAAACCGCCATTCTCTTTTTTGTCCTTTGCGACGCTCTTTGCTTGCACCTTTCGGCGGCAACTCAGCCAATCGCAACTCAGCCAGATGCAAAGCAGCCAAACATTGTCATTTTCTTGGCGGATGATGCTGGCTGGGGCGACTACGGCCACTCCGGAAATTTGCAAGTGCGGACACCCAACATCGATTCCATCGCTCAAGGTGGGGTATCGCTCGATCGATTTTACGTGTGCCCTGTATGCGCACCAACTCGAGCTGAGTTTCTGACCGGACGCTATCACTTGCGAGGTGGCGTGCGAGGAGTGTCAACGGGCAAGGAACGTTTGGATTTAGATGAACGAACCATTGCAGACGCGTTCAAGGCTGCGGGCTATTCCACGGGGGCATTCGGCAAGTGGCACAACGGCAGCCAATGGCCTTATCATCCGATGGCCCGAGGCTTTGACGAGTACTTTGGCCATTCGTCTGGTCATTGGGGTGAGTACTTCGATGCCCCATTGGAAGAGAATGGACGCATGATCCGGACGAAAGGTTACATCGTCGATGTTTGCACGGATCGTGCACTGAACTTCATCGACAGGAACAAAGGCAAGCCCTTCTTTTGCTATGTACCATTCACCACTCCTCATTCGCCTTGGGCAGCTCCACCTCAGGATTGGGAACGTTTCAAAGACAAGCCAATCACGCAAACGGCTACCGATCCGGGCAAGGAGGTTGCGAATGAAACTCGCTGCGCGCTGGCGATGCTTGAAAACCAAGATGCAAACGTCGGTCGTGTATTGGCGAAGCTTAAAGAGTACAAGATAGAAGACAACACGTTGGTATTGTATTTTTCGGACAACGGCCCGAACACCTTGCGATGGACAGGCGGTATGAAAGGCAAGAAGGGAACGACCGATGAAGGAGGCGTTCGCTCGGTATGCTATTTTCGGTGGCCAGCCAAACTGCCAGCGGGCCATACGGTCACCCAAATCGCAGGTGCCATCGACTTGCTTCCCACGATTTCCTCGTTGGCTGGTGTGAAGCGAGTTGGTGAAAAACCTCTAGACGGTCTCGATCTAAGTCCGTTGCTGCTGACGCGAGCGACCGATTGGCCTGAACGCATGATCTTTTCCGCTTGGTCCGGAAATGTAAGCGTTCGTACGCAGACGCATCGCTTGGACAATGCGGGCAATGTTTATGACATGTTAGCCGACCCGGGTCAACGAACTCCGATAAACGGCCATGCTCCTGAGCTAATCACTAAACTTACCGATGCAGTGAAAGCGTGGCGCAAGGAGATGAGGGATGCCGACGAGGCAAAGAAAACGATTGAGTCTGCGATTAAAGCGAGTGCCCCACTCGTTTCACAGGTTGATCTGCGTCCTATTCCCGTTGGCTATCGCGAGTTCCCGATAACCATGCTGCCCGCACGCGATGGCGAACCTCGCGGCAATGTCAAGCGCAGCAGCAGTGCACCGAACTGTTCGTATTTCGTCAACTGGACGGACAAAGCCGATAGCATGGTCTGGTCACTGGACGTCCATACGGCGGGGCGTTACCAGGTCACCATCGACTACACTTGCAGAGTTCCCGATGCAGGCGCGACCATCGCGTTGTCCTTTCAAAACGAAGAACTCAAGGGCAAAGTGAAACCGGGTTGGGACCCACCTCTTTTCACCAATCAAGATACATTGCCACGTCCGGATGGCGAAAGCCAGATGAAGGATTTCCATACGTTGGAGCTTGGCGAGATGCGGTTGCCAGAAGGACAAGGGCCGCTCGTTTTGCGCGCGGTAGACATTCCTGGAAAGTCGGTGATGGATGTACGTCGAATCACGATGACACTGTTCCAGTAAATTGGAGCATCGGGTTTATCCATGAGTACACGCGACGTGATTCTGAGCAGCGACCCTGTTAGCTATTGGCCACTGGATGATCCCGCATCTTCGGCAGTCGTGCGAGATGAAAGGGCACTTCGTTCAGGAACTGTTCCGGCCACGGGTGTCCAGCTTGCAGCAGTCCCCTTTGGAACCAAACAGTTTCCATTGTTTGATGGCGAGATCGATAGCCTTATTCGAATTCCGCATCATGAGCGTTACTCGCATACGACGAAGAATGCATTGACCATTGCTTGATGGATCTGCCCGTCGAAGTCGGCAAGTGGTTGTTTTTGGTGGGGCAGGGAGAAAGGTGGATCAATTCCTGCGAAAACGCTACCAACGCCATTTTTCACAAACAGGCAGTGATGGCGGAACGGTCTAACGGTGACAAGTACAATAACCTGCCCGACTGGTAGGTGCGGCCGCACAGTTCAACAGGCGATATTGCAATCGGAGGTTCGATTGGCAAGACAGCCTTTTGGGGATCGATAGCGCACGTTGCGATGCGGGACCGTTTGATAACAGCCGACGAGGTTGGAAGAATTTTTACCGTAGGAGCAAATGAACTTGGGCTGCAAAGCAACATCCATGGACAAGGCTGAGCGTGAATAGCTTTACGATATCGAGATCAAAGACAACAAGAACTTTTTTCACTTATGGATATCATTTTGTCTCCTTGTGTTCACCGACGGGTCGCTGGTGTTCTCGGATCTCGGCATCGCGTTGCGCGGCCTCGGATTTCAGTTTGGTGACGATATCGCGGTGGTCGGCAGACACCTCCATCGTCTCCCCCAAATCCGTAGCCAGATCGTACAGCGTGAAGTCGTCGGCATTGCCGTCGCCATCCTTCTGTTTTTTGTTTACGTCGTCAGCGTTGTTCGTTGTCCTCGCGGTTTTGCCGCCCCCCTGACTTTTAGTGAGAAAGAGTTTCCACTGACCTTGGCGGATCGCTTCTAGTTTGCCGTTGCCGGAGAAGTAGAGGTGTGTGTCGCGCACAGGCCCCGGTTTGGCTTCGAACATCAGCCGCGTGATGTCGCGTCCATCAATGACGCGATCCTTCGGTACCTCGGTACCTACGAGTGCCGCGAAGGTGGGGAGCATGTCGATGTTTCCTGAGATTTGGTCGCATTCGGTGCCCGCGGGAATTTTGCCTGGCCAGCGCATGATGCACGGTTCTCGGACGCCGCCTTCCCAGGTGGTGGCTTTGTTGCCACGGAAGGGAGGAGCCTGGCGACCAGCCGGTCCGTTGTCGGAAGTAAATATTACGAGCGTATTGTCGTCGAGCTTTAGTTCCTTAAGCGTTGCCATGATCTTGCCGACGGACCAATCGATCTCCTCGATCGCGTCACCGAGCAGCCCCTGTTTGCTCTTGTCTTTGAACGCATCGGAAGCGGCGAGCGGATGGTGGATCATTGTATGTGGCAAGTAAACAAAGAACGGATCGCCCGTGTGTTCGCGGATGAATCTCACGGCCTCCTCGGTGTAGCGCTTCGTGATCTGTGATTGGTCGGCGGGATACTCCACGACCTCGTCATCCCGCATCAGTGGCACGACATTCTTAACTGCGCCATCGCGTGCCTTCGCCTCCGTCATTCCTTCACGAAAGACGCAGTTCTTGGCAAAGAGCGCGTTCACTGGGTCGATGGTCATGTCGTTGCTATAAGGAAC
>Ga0335394_10007764_pt1 | contig 12109 bp, 9 predicted proteins | sample MAT03_FD_205741 | JGI IMG/M metagenome (GOLD analysis project Ga0335394, IMG submission 205741) | Freshwater microbial communities from Lake Fryxell liftoff mats and glacier meltwater in Antarctica - MAT-03 (spades assembly) (version 2) ... | reverse complement strand
TTCTTTCGCACATTCATTGTTGAGGACTAGTATCCTACCATGCATATTAGCGGCACCTAAAACATAGTTACGTGCTATTCTCGCATCTGCAGTAATGATACTACTTACCAAGGAACCTAATCCCATTTTTGCAAGAGCAATGGCATCATCCATTGTTTTGTAAGGCATCAATGTAGAAACAGGTCCGAAAGCTTCTACAGAGTGACAATCGGTATATTTAAATGGATCTTTATTCAACATGAGGATGGGTGAAAAGAATGCACCGCGCTCGGTGTCGCCACCTTTCACATCAAATTTATCCAGTGAGCCATAAACTATTTCTTGTTGTTTAGAAAGCTGTTCCACTTTCTCTCGCACTTCTTTCACTTGATCTTTAGAAGCCAAAGCTCCCATGCGTACACCTTCTACATTCGGATCTCCAATAACAGTACTTGCCAATCTTTTCCCGAGTGCTATTTGCACATCTTCCATTCTGTTTTCAGGCACCATGATGCGTCGAACAGCAGTACATTTTTGCCCTGCCTTCACTGTAATTTCTTTTTGAACTTCTTTAATGAAAAGGTCAAATTCAGGCATGTCAGGACTTACATCAGTACCAAGCACCATGCAATTCAATGAGTCGGCTTCTAAATTAAATGGAACTGATTCACTCAAAATACGAGGATGTGCTTTCAACATTTTTCCAGTCGTTGCAGATCCGGTAAAAGTGACAATGTCCGAAGAAATTACATGATCTAAAATTCCGTTGGCTGATCCGCAAATTAATTGCAAACTTCCTTCCGGTAAAATTTTAGAAGCGATAATTTCTTTCACTACTACTTCCGTAAGAAAACAAGTTACTGTTGCCGGCTTCACCACAGCAGGAACTCCAGCCATTAAATTCACAGCAATTTTTTCGAGCATTCCCCATACCGGAAAATTAAATGCGTTGATGTGAATGGCGATTCCTTCTTTTGGAACACAAATATGATGTCCGATGAATGTTCCGTTTTTACCAAGACTGACAGCATCACCTTCCAAACAAAAAGTCTCGTTTGGGAATTGTCGACGCAAGCTACTATAGGCAAATAAATTCCCAATACCGCCTTCAATATCTATCCATGAGTCGATGCGTGTCGCGCCGGTTGCCCATGAAACCTTATAAAAATCTTCTTTCTTTTCGGTGAGATGTAAGGCCAATGCTTTTAACATTCTTCCTCTTTCGTGAAAAGTCATTTTACTTAATGCAGCGCCGCCTTTTGTTCTGCCATAATCCAACATGCGACCAAAATCAAGTCCTTTGCTGCTTGCTGTTGCAATGATTTCGCCATTGATCGCATTGTGCAATACTTGTCCATTCTCTGTTCCGGCTACCCATTCACCACAATAATAATTTTGAAGCTGTTTCATTTCTGTATGTTAATTGATGCAAAAATAGTTCATTCAAGCATGAAATGTCTCAAATCATTGCTTGAATTCCTAAGGTAAAGCAGCTGATCTTATCAAAATGGAGGCTTGTGAATCAGATAATTATGAAATAGCTATTTTCAGAGATTAAATTTGAGGTTTGGGACATAGATTTCTTCTGTTCGTCAGATGCAATTATTCGTTCATTGAATCTTCTTCTTATTTTGTAGTTGCTGGGGCGCGAATTCGGTCTGCGTTTTGGCAGCTAAGCTCAAATTTGATAATTTAGACCGGGATAGCAATGATAGAATCAAAATTATATTTGACCAATAAATTAAGGGATGGATGGCTGATGTTTATCGGTATACCCTTAGTGGCTTTTATTTTGACTTTTATTTTTTATTCGGATGAATGGCTGACTTATGGTAACAGTTTTGCATTTTGTTATTTTACTAAGTTGACGAGCACGACCATTATTTGGGCAGTGAACCGGGAGATATTGCTTTTCTTCAGAAAGAAATATCCCACAATTGAGAAGTTGTTTAAACGAATTTTATTGCAACTTTTCACTGCCATTTTAGTGACAACTGCTATTTCCTTATTCACATCCTGGATATATTCTTTTTTCTTGTATTGGGGACGAGAAATTACTTGGCAGGATGCGATATACAATTTAATTTTATCATATTTGTTTGTTTTCATCGTTTCGGGAATATATGAAACGATTTATTATTTCTCTCATTGGCGTTTGAGCTTGAAAGAAGCAGAGGAATTAAAGAAAGCTAATTTGCAAAGTCAATTCGAGTCCTTGAAAAGTCAGGTGAGTCCGCATTTTTTGTTTAACTCGTTAAATACACTTTCATCATTGATTGAAGAAAATCCGGAGATGGCTGTCAAGTTCGTCAACCAACTTTCTAAAGTGTATCGTTATTTACTACAGAGTAATGAAAAGGAATTGACAACGGTAAAAGAAGAAATGGAATTTTTAGATTCCTATATTTTTCTTTTAAAGACACGTTTTGGTGAGGGATTTAAAATGAATATAGATTTATCGGACGAAATATTGTCTTCTCTTATACCACCATTGACCTTGCAAATATTAGTGGAGAATGCAGTGAAGCATAATATTGTTTCAATGCATCGCCCATTGAACATAACCATTACTTCATTCGATAAAAGTTCTATCTCGGTGGTGAATAATTTTCAAAAGAAAACCATCAATGTAGCTTCTACCGGAATGGGATTGGCGAATATTGCTGCTAAATATAAATTACTAAACAAGCCTTCCATCAGAATTGAAGAAGGAATTCAAGAATTTTCTGTTACATTACCTATAATATAAACGAACATGAGAGTATTAATTATTGAAGATGAAAACCTCGCTGCAAAGCGTATCATGAAAATGGTGAAAGAGCAGGAACCCGATTTTATTATCGAGGGTATTACGGATAGTATTGAATCTTCCGTCTCCTGGCTGAAAGCAAATCCACACCCTGATTTGATTTTAATGGATATTGAATTGGCCGACGGACAAAGTTTTGAAATCTTTAATCAAATTGATGTCAAGAGCACAATCATATTTACAACAGCATATGATGAATTTGCTATTCGCGCTTTTAAGGTGAATAGTATTGATTATTTATTAAAGCCTATAGATGCGGCCGAACTAAAAAATAGTTTTGAAAAGTTTAAAGACCTGAAACAATCAAGTATCGTTGCACCAAAATTGGATATGGAAACCATAGTCTCTGCGCTCAAAGAGAAGCAACAAAGTTATAAGCATCGCTTTTTGGTAAAACAAGGTCAGCGTTTGATTCCGATAGATATTCAGGAAATTGCCTATTTCTATACAGAAGATAAGGTAAGTTTTATAAAGACGTATACGGAGCAACGTTATATTGTAGATCATTCATTGGATGAACTGGAATTGTTACTCGATCCTAACAATTTTTTCAGAGCGAATCGTCAGTTTATTGTTGGTCCGAAATGTTTAGATGGAATTCACAACCATTTTAATGGAAAATTAAAAATCAATTTGAAACCGAATACTGGTGAAGAGGTGTTTGTAAGTCGTGAGAAAGCTGCTGATTTTAAAAAATGGTTGGGAGAAAAGTAGAGTTCATCTTTCAAACAACTGTATGGATTCCTTTTTTAAAATGCTTTTGAATTTCAATTGATTCATCTGTAATTTTAAGTCGGCAGAACAGGAATCTTGCAAATCGGAGGGCTCTTGCCATAAGCTAATGTAATCGATTTTAATTCCTGTGAGTTCTTCAGACTGAATCATGTTTACGCATGGACGATTGCTAGAAACATGATTTCCCAAATGGATTTCCGGATCCATATTTTTTTTCCAGAGTAAAGGAAATACCTTTTGAGTTGCTTCGTAATTATCTAAAATAACACAACTTTTTATTGCTCCTAAATAGCAAGATAAATTTGAATGCATCCAGTTGGATGAGTAATTTATTGGCAAAACAACGCTACCAACTGCAATTCGATCAGAAGCTTCTAGATAATATTGAGCCGTTTCGTTGAGTTCCTTTTGTACTCTCCAATGAATTTTCATCATTCCGAGACTGAAGCTAAGTGCTAAAACTGCTGCGAAAATGTTTATTTTTTTTGGCAAGTTTAAAGTGGCCATCCAAATGCACCAGGCCATGTAAAACCATTGCACAAAACGCACAGATAATATTCCTCCCGAAGCCATGCTATCAGGTATGATGAAAATTAAGATTAAGGATAACAATGTAATCAGTCCGAAACTTATTTGGTTTTTTGTCCAGCTAATTTTTATGAATCCAATGAGCGTTAGTGCCAATACAATAATTCCGAAAATCAACGTAAAAACTTTTTCTGATGCGTAATCATAAACCACAAACATTCTTGAAAAGAGTAGATCATTGATTAATTGTGAGACTGGCAAATAAGCTACCTCTCCTCTATAACCTCCAGTTCCAAAGACGAAAACGAATAAGAAACTAAGAAATAATCCGGGCAAAGCCACAATAAATAAATACAACAATTGTTTGCCCAAATTTTTTCTTTCTGATTTGGGAGTATTAAATACGCTGATAATTCCTGCGGATAATCCTGCTAAAAGAAAAACTACCAAATGAGAAAAGTAAAGTATCACGAAAAAAAGCATCGTAAAAAGACCATTTTTTAAATGCAGTCTGTCGTAATGTGATTTTAACCACCAACACATCCACCAAGGCAAAAGAGCAATGGCTAATGCAAAATTATAAAAGCCAAGAAGAAAAGTGAAGTTGAAAAGAAATGGAAAGACGAACCAACTCAGCCAAATAGCATTTTCATTTATCTGAAAAATTAATTTTCGAAAGCCATATACCGTCAAAATAAAAATTAAAATCATAATGAACTTTTCGGACCACAAAACGGGGACTATCAGTTGCACTAAGCTCAAAATAAAATGGCCGGTCCAATTGGGTTCAGGAAAGGCATTAAATTCAAAAAACGAATGAAGATTATTATTGTTCTCGAACAATAATTCTTTCATTAAATGCGCATTGTACAAATGTGCCGGACCATCTAATGTAACAAATGGAGTAAGCAATAAAATCGGTAAAATATGAATGATGAATGCCAGGAAAAAAAGACATGGCTCCCAATTAAATATTGATTTCTTGATCATTTGGTTCCGAAAAGTATCTCAAATTTTTGTATTCACGTCTTTCACCTCATTATTTTTTCAAATGCATTGTAAATGAGAGTTTTCGCAGTAACTAATAATTGAAATTTACGAGAGAATTAATTACATTTGTAACGTATGAATGCCTTCGTAGTCTCCGCCCGTAAATACCGTCCCGCCACCTTTGATACAGTGGTAGGTCAAAGTCATATTACCGATACCTTAAAAAATGCGATCCGAACTCAACATTTGGCGCAAGCCTTTTTGTTTTGCGGTCCTCGTGGAGTTGGCAAGACAACTTGCGCAAGGATTTTGGCCAAAACAATGAACTGTAATTCGTTGACTTCTGATATTGAAGCATGTAATGAGTGCGATTCCTGTAAGTCTTTTAATTCAGGCCAAAGTCTCAATATTTACGAGTTGGATGCTGCATCGAATAATTCGGTTGAAGATATTCGTAATCTGGTAGAGCAAGTACGATACGCACCACATTCCGGAGAATATAAAATCTATATTATTGATGAGGTACACATGCTTACTTCCAATGCCTTTAATGCATTTTTAAAAACGTTAGAGGAACCTCCCTCCTATGCAGTTTTCATTTTGGCAACTACGGAGAAACATAAAATTATTCCTACCATTTTATCACGCTGTCAGATCTTCGATTTTAATCGCATTCAGGTAGATGATATTTCGAAGCATTTGCAGTATGTTGCTACGCAAGAAAAAGTACAGGCAGAAGAGGAAGCTTTGCATATCATTGCTCAAAAGGCAGATGGTGCATTGCGAGATGCTTTGTCCATCTTCGATCAAGTGGTAAGTTTTGCCGGTACAAATCTGACCTATAAAGATGTAATTAATAATCTGAGTATTCTTGACTATGATTATTATTTCGAGATAACCAATGAAGTCAGGGAAGGTAATATTCCAGGCGCTTTACTTACCTATAATGAATTAATTTCGGATGGTTTTGATGGGCACCATTTCATTACCGGATTAGCGGGACATTTTCGTGATTTGCTAGTCTCCAAAACTGAATCAACACTTTCTTTATTGGAAGTCAGCAAAGGCACTCGCGAACGTTATAAGTTGCAAGCCAGCCAAATTGTGCAAAAACATATTTTACAATATTTGGCCATTTGCAGCAAATGCGATATCGAGTATCGTACTGCTAAAAATCAACGATTGCATGTGGAGTTGGCTTTAATTCGACTGTGTTTGGTAGCTGGTGGACAAGAAGAAGAAATGCCACTCACTACTTTCGAAAAAAAAACTGAAGTAAGGAAAATAGTAGCGAAGAAGGCTGAGGTAAGTGATAGTTATGGAAGTTCAAATTCTACACCATCAAAGCCACTTGAACAAGCAGTCAATAAAATCAAAGAGGAATCGTCAGAGCAGCCAATGGTGAATGAAAGTTCTGCCGAGGAATTGGCAAAACCTATTGCTCCTTTAGCAAAGGCACAGATTTCATCTCAGGAAGTTACGAAAGACGCTGCTCCGGCCCCATCTCTATTCAAAAATACATCTTTAGCTTCCTTGAAAAAGAAAGTAGAAGAAGTGGTGAATGAAGAGCAAAAGGAAAATCTTCCGGATTTAAAAAATTCATTTGATCACGAGACATTAATAAAATTCTGGAGTTTGTTTTCTGATAAAGCAAAGTCAGAAGGTAAAATTCAATTGAGTACTACTTTAACAATGTACGTTCCGGTGATCAAGGAAAATTATCAGATTGAGATCTCCGTACATAATCCGACTCAGTTGGAATTACTTGTTGAAGAAAAAGAAGATTTAGTTAATTACCTGAGAGAAAAGCTAAGCAACTATGCTTTGAACGTTCATGCGGTTATTGATGAAAACCGTGAGCAAGGCGAAGAGATTTTTACAAATAAAGAAAAGTATAAGAAAATGGCAGAGAAAAATCCCGGGCTCGATGATTTCAGAAAGCAATTGGGGTTGGAATTAGAACTTTAAATTAACCTTTAAAATTAAGAGCTAAAGCGTATGCCAATACTGGCCGCCATCATTAAACGAAGTTTAGAATTGCGTCATCGCTTACGATTGACGAGTGATACTCCTATCAATTATCAAAAAAGGGAGTTGAAGAAACTAATGCGTAAGGCACAGTTTACCATGTTTGGTCAGACCTATAATTTTACCGGAATTGTAAATAGTCGTAATTTTTTAAATAAGTTCAGAGCAACCGTTCCTGTGCATGATTACAAGACGATTTATGCGCGTTGGTGGAACAAAACTTTACATAATGAGGAAGATGTTACCTGGCCGGGAAAAGTAAATTATTACGCATTAAGTAGCGGCACATCTGAAAGTTCAAGTAAGCACATTCCGGTTACCAGTGATATGGTAAAAGCCATTCGCCGTACCAGTGTTCGTCAAATGATAAGTTTGGGTGGATATACCGGATTGCATGGAGATGTGTTCTCAAAAGGAATATTAATGTTGGGAGGTAGTACTCATTTGCATCAACAAGGATCGTATTTCGAAGGGGATTTAAGTGGAATTACAACCAGTAAAATTCCATTTTGGTTTCAACATTTTTATAAGCCAGGACGAAAAATTTCGAGAGCAAAAGATTGGAATACCAAATTAGATGAAATTGTAGAAAATGCACCTAATTGGGACATTGGAATTTTGGTAGGTGTTCCTGCTTGGTGTCAATTGCTCATTGAAAAAATAATTGATCATTATAAACTTAAAACGATTCATGATATGTGGCCGAACCTGGCTATATATGTTCATGGCGGAGTAAGTTTTGAGCCCTATCGTAAGAGTTTTGAAAAACTGGTAGATCATCCGCTCACCTATATCGAAACTTATTTGGCATCCGAAGGATTTATTGCCTATCAACATGAGCAAAATAATCGCTCCATGCGCATGGTATTGAATAATGGATTGTTTTTTGAATTCGTTCCATTTACAAAAGACAATTTCAACGCAGACGGAGAATTGGTGCGCAAGCCTAAAACATTATTGATTGACGAAGTAGAGTTGGGTGAAGAATATGCTTTGCTGCTTTCTACTGTGGCGGGTGCTTGGCGTTATTTAATTGGAGATGTGATTAAATTCACTGATGTTGAAAAGGCAGAAATTGTTATTACGGGTCGAACCAAACATTTTTTGAGTCTTTGCGGTGAGCATTTATCGGTGGATAATATGAATAAAGCGATTGAGATGGTTTCTGACGAGTTCAACATTAGCATTAATGAGTTTTCTGTATCAGGCATCAAACATGGAACGCTCTTCGCGCATAAATGGTACATCGGCACTGATGATAAAGTAGATCCGGAAGCTTTACGTTGGAGCTTGGATGAGAAATTGAAAATTCTAAATGACGATTATCGCGTTGAACGTTCATCTGCTTTAAAAGAAATTTTTGTTGAAGTGGTTCCACTTAGAATTTTTATGAATTGGATGGAAAAAAACGGGAAGGTCGGTTCGCAGAATAAATTTCCTCGCGTGTTGAAAAATCATCAGTTTGAAGATTGGGAGAAATTTGTAAGCGAGGAATTGGTATAAATGGATAACATGTTTGTTTCCGGTTTCACTTTTGTTCGAAATGCGGTTAAGTTCGATTATCCTGTAAAAGAATCCATACTTTCTCTCCTACCTCTAGTAGATGAGTTAATTATTTGTTTGGGTAATTCAGAGGATGCAACTGCTGCATTAATTGATAGTATCGCATCTCCAAAAATTAAGATTATCCATTCCTTATGGAATGAAACATTGCGAGAAGGTGGTCGCGTCTTGGCTGTAGAAACGAATAAAGCATTTCAAGCAGTTTCTCCTCAATCCGATTGGTGTATTTATTTGCAAGCCGATGAAGTGATTCATGAAGATGATTATGCTGCCATTCGCGAAGCCATGCTAAAGTTTAAGCAAGATGAGCGTGTTGAAGGATTATTATTTAACTATGTTCACTTTTATGGGAGCTATCATTATGTGGGTAATTCCAGAAGATGGTATCGTCATGAAATTCGAATTGTGAGAAACAAGAAGAACATATTTTCTTATAAAGATGCACAGGGTTTCAGAATCGATGATCGTCCTTTGCAAGTAAAGAAAATCAATGCACGCATTTTTCATTATGGTTGGGTAAAAAGTCCATTGTTTCAAACCGCAAAACAACAGAGCTTTCATCGACTCTGGCATTCGGATGAAAAGGTAAAAGCAAGAGTAAAAGAAGGAGAGTTTGATTACTCTGGCATCGACTCATTGAAAGAATTTTCTTTAACGCATCCAAAACCCATGGTGGAAAAAGTTCAACGTATGGATTGGGAATTTCAATTTGATACCACTAAAAACAAGCTGAATTTCAAGAATCGAATATTGCATCTTATTGAGAAAACTACAGGCAAACGATTGTTTGAGTATAGAAATTATAAAGTGATTTAAGAAGTAAGAGTTCGCATTTTTTGGGTCTTTGTTTTTTGTGTCTTTGCCTCTTTGCGCTCAATAGCTATCGGGCTTTGCGAGAAAAAAAATATAACAAATGAAAAAATTATTTTAATTTTCTCTAAAAATTCTTCTGCTCAACGGCACAATTAAAAAGGGAATACTGAAGAACAAAACTACTGCCATCAACCAAAATACAATGGGTCCCTGATCTGCAATAATCACATCATTATTCACTAAAAAACTAATGAAGGGATCCACCCCGAATAATAAAATAAATAGAAATACCAAGAAGCCAAAAATCATGGTAAAATAATACGCTTTACGGTCTTTGATTTTTTGATAGGGCTTCTTCATTCGTTTCCTTCTTAAAGCGACTTTCACGATGATAGCCCAACTAAAGAAGAATAGAACCCAGGAAAGCCATTCTAAAACCAAAGAAAATGTATTGGTGGTATCTTCCATTTTTAGTAAGGTAATCCCATCTTTTTATAAAGCTTCACCATTAACCAAGCCGGACCAATCAATAAAAATTGTAAATCTTTTAAAAAAGATGGCTTCTTCCCTTCTATTTTATGTCCGATAAATTGACCCACCCATGCTAAGAGAAATGTCAAGAAGAATATTTTTATAGCATGGTCATACCAATGGAAATGCACATAGAAATCGATGGCTAAACAAGCCATTCCGAAGAATAACATGCCTATCCATAAAGTTTTGGATAGGTTGAAATAGTATACACTAATTATCAAAAGAGTAACATTGGCGAGATTGCCTAGTAGCGGCAAGGATACCAAAAACAATATACCGCTGAGACTCCAGAAAATTAATGGAACACACATCCAATGAATGAAGTTGTTGGTGGGGTTAGTATGACTTTCGCCATACTCTTCCAGTAGTAGTTCGAGTTTAGTTTTCAATTTTTTTAATCTTTTCAAAAATAAAGCAATTATGAATGCTTCCATGTACTATTTTTGGTAAATGCGATTGATTCACTTGCTTATTCTACTAAGCTACATTTCTTGTCAGGAGAAAAAATCTGATCGGAGTGAAAATTCAGGGACCAAGGTCTCTGTAAATCAGCAAGTCGAAAAGGCTGGACATCTTTTTAGTAATCAATCGTGCGAGCGTGATCCTGCATTATTATATTCAGTTTATTATCCCCTCGACTATAACAATTCACAAAAACTGCCTGTATTTATTCTTTTCGATCCACATGGTGATCCGGATTTGCCCTTACAAAAATACCAGCGTTTGGCCGATGCTTATAACTATATTTTAATCTCATCTAAAGATTCAAAGAATGGAAATGGTCCTGAGCAAACTGGAAGTATATTGCAAGCGATCGTTTATCAAACACTATTTATTGAAAAGGCAGATACCAATCGCATCTTTACCGGTGGATTTAGCGGTGGAGCTAGAGTAGCTTCCATGTTGGCATTATCACCGGCCGGAATAAAAGGACTGATGCTTTGTGGAGCAGGATTACCTGCAGGATCATGGACAGGATTGCCTCCACATGTGATTGTCGCTTTGGCCGGAAACAGCGATATGAATTTGTCGGAAGTCATTAATTTTAAAACGGCAGATCCTCGTTTGATGAGTAGGTATCAAATAATCCGATTTGAAGGAAAACATGAATGGCCTCCTGTAGACCAAGTGGAAGATGCATTTATCGCATTTGATGCCATAGCACAGCGCGATCGTTTTGTAGAAAAAGATTCGGCAAAACTTGAAAAAGAAAGAGCAACTTTGAATCTGCATGTCGATTCATTGAAGAATGACATCGAAAAAGCAGAAGCACTTAAAAATATCATTAAAAATTTCAATGGCATGTTAGTGCTTCATCAGGAAGAAAAAGAGTTGGAAAATCTTTTGAAATCTTCCTCCTATCAACAAGCAATTGCTTTGGAGAAACAATTGAATGTGCAGGAAGAAAGGTACCGAAACTATTTTTTAAAAGCGCTAGGCGCAAGTGATATTTCTTGGTGGGAAAAAGAATTTCCTGCATGGGAAAAATCTGCCGAAAAGAACAAGTCGCGCGAGTTTGCAGCTATGAAGAATAGAATAAAAGGAATGCTTAGTTTGGCCACCTATATGTCTTTAACGCGTTCTATTTCCGCATTGCATGCAGATCAAAGTTTGTATTTATCTCATGTATATCGTCTCGTTGATTCTGAAAATTCCGAGGCTTGGTATTTATCATCGGTAACTGCTGCACAGAGTGGAAATTTAGGACAATGTTTGGATTTTTTGGATCTTGCTATACAAAAGGGATTCAAAGATCAAACACGTTGTAAAACAGAGCCGGCCTTTGCTGCACTTCAGAATGACAATCGATTTCAACAAATGATTTATAAAATAGTAAATTAATATGATCCCACACCTTCGCGAAGAGTTCAACCATTTATTTAGTCCCGAAAAGTACAAAGCTTTACTTGACGAAATGAACAGTACGTTTAATTATGAAATTGGATTTCGTGTTTCAGAAACGCCGTTGTTCATGGATAAAGCATTGCGTCAGGTTGTTGAAAAGGCAGGTGAAGACATTATTGATGTCATTGTACAACCTGATTTTATAGCGCATTCTGAAATGGCAATACCAACTGTTTTAAAAGTTCCCAATGAAGACAGTAATACTAAATTGTTGGCAATCGATTT
>Ga0335394_10007760_pt1 | contig 12111 bp, 9 predicted proteins | sample MAT03_FD_205741 | JGI IMG/M metagenome (GOLD analysis project Ga0335394, IMG submission 205741) | Freshwater microbial communities from Lake Fryxell liftoff mats and glacier meltwater in Antarctica - MAT-03 (spades assembly) (version 2) ... | reverse complement strand
AGTACGCGTCGGCCGTCGTCAGGAGGCGGTGCCCCTCGAAGCTCGAGTTCGGCATCGCCTCGGCGCTCGACAGCCAGGCGGCCCGCATGCCGAAGCCAAGCACCCAGGCCAGCGCGATGGCCCCGAACACGAGCCAGCGGGTGCGACGCCCATAGCGACCGAGCTTGTCCGCGTGGCTCTGTTGCGGCCCGATGATCGATGCCGCAGAGGAGGCGGGCTCCGATCGCGGTGTGGCCTTCGGTCGAGGCTGCGCAGCGGTCGCCTCGCCGGTTGTCGCGTCGGTCCGGCCACTCGAACGCATCTTCTTCGATCGCTTCGCAGTCATCGTTGCAAGCACTCCGCAAAGACAGGGGTCTGGTGTTGCCGGGCGACCAACTCGAACGCCGCAACCGCTAGCGGCTCGGCGTGCTCGGGATCGTCGACGAATCGCGCGCATGCAGCCGCGATCGCCTCGGCGCCGTCCGCCAGTACGAGCTCGCGCCCGTCGCTCACGTCGAGCCCGAAGGCCCCGATCGTGGTGGCGATCACCGGTACCCGATGAGCAAACGCCTCGAGCAACTTGATGCGCGTGCCACCACCCGCCCGGAGCGGCACGACCATCGCGTCGGCCGCCGCGAGGTGTGGCGCCATGGCCGCCACCGGCCCATGGAAGACGACGTTTGGATCCGCGCGCAGGCGCGCCTCGAGCCAGCGCGGGGCACCGCGGCCAACGACATGTAGCGCGAACGAGGAGGTCGACCTGAGGCTGCGCAGTCGCGGCAACACCTCGTCGACCAGCACCCGCAGCGCGTCGATGTTCGGGTAGTACGCAAGCGCGCCGACGAACAGGAATCGTGTCGGCCCGGGAGCGCGCGGCGCTCGCGGCAGCGCCGGCAGATCGACCACGTTGGGGAGCACCCGCAGCTCGAGCTGCGGCATGCGGGCCGCGAGCCAGTCGGCGTCGCTGCGTGACCCGACGTAGGCCCGATCGAAGCGCGGCAGGAAGGCCTCTTCCAGGGCCACGAGCCGTTCGGAGAGCGCCCGGTAGAAGGCGGCTATGGCCGTATCACCGAGGCGCTGCGCGAGCTCGGCGATAGCGCGCGCGACCTCCGATTCGAGGTCGTCGAGGTCGATCTCGGCGCGCGCGGGTCGCGGCGAGGGCAGGGCGGCAGCGGCGGCCAGCCGGAACGCGTGAAAGGCATGGAAGACGGGCGTTCGGCGCGCCCGACGTTCACCGGCAAAGAGCCGCGCGCCTCGCGTCAGCGCGGTGGTCACGCGGTCGGCCCGCGGCAGCACGCGATGGGCAGCGGTGGCCATATTCGCGACCAGGGTCGAGCGTGGCCAGGCCAGGGCCGCGCGGCGCAACAAGAGCTCACCTGGCAACGGGTCGAGGCGCGGGCTCCAACGCGCGTCACCCGCGCCCGCCCGGAGGCTCGTCCACAGCGGCCGACACAACGTCACCTCGACCGGCCCGCGCTCGGCCAGGGCCGCGACCGTTCGGGCAGCGCGCTGCTCGACGCCGACACCCGCCCTACGCGGCGCAACCGGAGTCGCGAGCAGGGTCACCTGGGGGCCTCGGGCAAGGCAGCCGAAGGCGACACTATGGCCCTCGGTCGGGATGGTCTTTTCGGGGCTCATCAAATAGAGTCCGTCTCCGCAATCGCGAGGCGACAGACAGCCGCGCGCATCGCCGCATACCATCCACTGCAGAGGCGCGCGACCTTGGAAAGGGTGATCGAACCAGGAGCCACCCGGCGCAACTATTGGCGCCGGCTCCGACAAAACCGCCATCTCATCGCACACATGGCGTGGTCGGACCTCCTCGTGCGCTACAAGCAGACCTACCTCGGTCTGGGCTGGGCGGTCGTCCAGCCGCTCATGAGCATCATCATCTTCACGCTCGTGTTCGATCGCCTCGCGCGGCTGCCATCGGTTGGCACGGCGCCCTATCCGCTGGTCGTGTTCGCGGGGCTCCTGCCCTGGCAATTCTTCGCCAACTCGCTCATGGCCGTCTCCGGCTCGCTCGTCGCCGAGCGTGAGCTCATCACCGGCGTGCAGTTCCCGCGCCTCGTGTTGCCGCTGAAGTCGCTCGCGGTCGCGGCCCACAACACGCTCGTGTCGTTCGCGATCCTGCTGATAGGGCTCCTTGCCTACGGCTATCTGCCCGATTGGCGCTTCATCTGCTTTCCGTTCTTCGTCTTTTTCGCAGGCCTGACCGCGATGGCGCTGGGTCTCTGGATCGCCGTTCTGAACGTGCGCTATCGCGACTTCCAGTACCTCGTGCCGTACTTCTTGCAGCTCGGCATGTACATCTCGCCGGTCGGCTTCGCGACCAGCATCGTGCCGGGGAAGTGGCGCTTCCTCTACTCCCTCAATCCCCTTGTCAATGTCATCGACGGCTCACGCTGGTCGCTGTTCCGCGGGTCGGCCAGCGTGCACATGGAGGCGACCTTCGTGTCGTTCACGCTGGTCCTCCTGCTGCTGTGGGGTGGGATCTGGTTCTTCAGGCGCGCCGAGGGCACGCTCGCGGACCACATCTGACCGCGCCGTCCCCGGCAGAACGGCCGCGGGCACCCATTCCTGGAGTGAGTCGACGATGCAGCCGATCATCAGCGCCAATGGGCTCTCGAAGCGCTACCTGCTCATGCGCAGCCGCGGCCGCAGTGAGTGGATAACCGCGGGCGTCGCACGCGGCGCGGCGTCGGTCGTAAAGCGCATCCTGATGCCGTGGCGCAAGAGCGGTCCCAAGCCGGAGCTCACCGAGCTGTGGTCCCTCGCGGACGTCACCTTCGACGTCAACGCCGGCGAGGTGATAGGCCTCGTCGGCCACAATGGCGCGGGCAAGACGACGCTCTTGCGGGTGCTCAGCGGCATCACCGAGCCGACGCGCGGCCGCGCCGTTATCCGCGGGCGTCTCAACAGCCTGCTCGAGGTCGGCATCGGCTTTCACCCAGAGCTCACCGGGCGCGAGAACATCTACATGAAGGCCGCCATCCACGGCATGCGCAAGGACCTCGTCGTCAAGCACGTCGACGAGATCGTCGCCTTCGCCGAGGTCGACGACTTCCTCGATACGCCGCTCAAGCGCTACTCCGCCGGCATGCGCAGCCGCCTCGGGCTGGCGATCGGCATGGTGCTCGAGCACGAGGTGATGGTCGTCGACGAGGCGCTCGCGGTCGGCGACGCACGCTTCCGGGCGCGCGCCAGTGACCGCATCCGCAAGTCCGCGACGTCGGGCATGACCACCGTGTTCGTGAGCCACGACCTCGGCCAGATCCGCGACCTGTGCGCGCGCAGCCTGCTGATGGATCGCGGCCGGCTCGTCGCCGACGGGCCGACGGCCGAGGTGCTCGACACGTATCTGCGCGTCTCGGTCGCGACCGGCGGCGCTGCCGAACGCGACTTTCGCATCGGTGAGACCCGCCACGTACGCCGCCTGCGCATGATCGGCCCGGCAGGTCCCAGCGCCCGCTTCGACCCCGGCCAGCCGTTCGCGGTCGAGATCGCGGTCGACGGGGTTCGCGGCGCCGTCGACCTCGAGGCGCGCATCATCATCGCCAATGCCCAGGGGCAGCCACTGTTCCGCTTCCGCTCGGCCATGACCGGCCTCGACCTCGGCGCGCGCGATGCGGCCGAGCTGGTCGTGCGTGCCGATATCGCCGAGCTGCCGCTGACGCCGGGTCACTACACGCTTGGCCTCGAGCTCGGCCGTGGTCGGGGCCTACTCGAGCGGGTCGAGCACGCGCTCCGCTTCGAGGTGCTGGAGGGCGACCCGTATGGTCACGGCGAGGCCTTCGTCGGCCACGATGGCGGCATCTGGGTGAAGGGCCGCTGGACCATCGTCTCCGAAGGTGGCGTCTCCGAAGGTGGCGTCTCCGAAGGTGGCGTCTCCGAAGGTGGCGTCTCCAAAGGTGGCGTCGCCGCCGCGATCGCGTCCGTGCCCGATGTCACCTGACTGACGATGCACACGGGGGGACGTCACATGACGATGCGCACCGACGGCCCCGTCTCGACGACGAGCGGCCGCCCGTTGACGGTGTAGATGTCGCCATCGACCATGTAGTCGATGGGGCCATCGGGGCAAGAGAGCACGGCGCGCCTGGCGACCAGGCTCGTAGCGTTTTCGGGCTTCAATGGCAGCCCGAGCCACACCCGCGGCAGTTCGCGCACGACCTTGGACGGGGCGCCGGTCAGGGCCAGCATATGGAACGCGCCGCGAAAGCGGTCGGCCAGGTAGAACGGTGTGAAGCCGAGGCCGACCTGCTCGACAGTGCCGGCGGTCACGGCCATGTACGGGGTCGCCGGGAAGTGACGGCCATCGACGTCGAGGGTCATCGTGGTCGTCGCCGCGAGCGACTTTATGAGCGGGCCTTGCACGACTGCGCTGGCGGCCATGAAGCAGATCGTCTCGGCGGCGGTCGCGGCGCTCGGGTCGTTGTTGCCGCGCTTGTAGTACTCGCGCAAAAACGACTGGAAGACGCCCGTGCCGAACAGGAAGCCGACGCGGTTGTCGGCTTTGAGCGTCGCGCGCAGGACGCTCGGCGGCAGGACGCCGTCAGCCGTACGCGCAAGGAGGCGCGCGAGGTTCTTCTCGGGCGTGCCGCGCGGCAGGTGCAGCGCGTTCGACACCGTGTTCATCGTGCCGCCGCGCAGCATCGCGAACGGCGGCATCGCGTCGCCGTAGACATCGTGAAAGGCGCCGATGGTGATGCCGGCCGTGCCGTCGCCACCGGCCACCGCCACGAGGTCGACCCCGCCCGCGCGAAAGTCCGCGGCCACACGCTTGATGTGGTCGAGGTCCTGGCTCTCGGCGACGAGGCCGCGGTCCCCGAGCAGCGTGTGCAGCCTGCCGATGGCGGCTGGGTGCCTGCGCAGGTAACGCGAGCGCGGGCTCAGGACCACCCCGATACGGAGAGTGCGAACGGACATGGCGCCGCTTAGAACGCGCGCGGTGGGGCGTCAACAGACCCGAACCAGCTGTCGAATTTCATCGAGCAGAAGATGTCTTCGAAGTTGACGGCCGCGTCGAAGAAGCCCTGGTCGGCATCACGCATCACGGTGAGGTTGAAGGTGACCTCAGTGTCCGCGTTCTCGTTGCAGTAGAACGCCAGCACGAGCGCGTCGTTGTGCGGGCTCGGGTTGATGAAGTCGGCATCGAGGTCGCCGAGCAACGCCGAGTTCTGATCGTCGAGCAGATTGTTGGTGCCAGGAAACGGGGAGGCCGTGCCGCTGTAGCTACCCTTGTTGGCACCGACGTTGACCAGCTTCAGGTCGAGCGCCACCCAGTTCTTGCCGCTCGGGACGTCCGCGTCGCAAGGGCCGACATAGCTGATGTCGCCACCCGCGGCGTTGCCATACTGGACCGACGTCAGGCTGCCCTGCTGCCAAACGAGATCGGTGTCATCGATGACGCTGCCGTCGAGATTGAAGATGTTGGAGGGGCCGGGATCGGCGTTGAAGACCGCCAACGCGTACTCGACCCCGAGCACGTCCGGTAGGGTCAACGGGGCCACGAGCGCCGAGAGAACCTGAGGACTGCTAGCGATTGCGGTCGGTCCCCGACCAGGCGTAGGTCTACCACGTTTGATCAGTGGGTTCAGGCACTTTGAACCCTTCGGGTATGATCGGAGATGCGGGGAAGGCTCCGCCTACCGACGGGGCGCTGGGCATAGGTCGGCGAGCGCGCTCGGGCGCGTCAAATTCGCGGGTCGGGAGAGAGCTCAGGTCATGCCGACCTCGAACATGGGAGAGAGTCCGTCGAGCTCGAGGCTCTCGCTGCCGCGGGCCACGAGACGGGGCTCTTTTGGGCCCCGGTAGCGATTGAGCCCAATGCCAAGGAGGCGGCGCTGGAACTGCTCCTTGTCGCGCACATCCAGCCAACGCCAGAAGTCATCCCACCCTCCAGAGTGGCGGATCGTGAGGAGTGCCGTGAGCAAGACGAGGTTGTCCTCGCGCCAGTCTCCGGGGACGTCGAGGCGTCGGCGGACGATGTGGCGGATACGCCCTTCGACCTCGCCACTGCCTATGGGGAGGCCCTCGGCGATGAATCGGGTAGTCCATGGGGTGTCCGTTGCGGGTCAGGTAGCGGATGGCGGCGGGGACGACGCACTCGTCCTTGTCGGTCTTGGGGGGTGAAGCAGCTCCGCGAAGACGTCGATGCCACCGAGCTGCTGGTGCGCCTCGAAGGGTGCAGCCCGTCCAAGCTCGACCCGCCCGATGTCCCCACCCGAAACGCTGTCGACGACATCGAGCACTCGGTCATCGTGAGTCACACCCCCTGCCGCAACGGACATCTGTCCTCCCTTTCTCTCCCAGCAGCAGCCGTCCCGGCGGTGGAGAGTGTGGATAAAGGCGAAGCCTTTTTCCAAGCGGCTTGTGAAAAACGCGCAGCGTTTTTCAAGGTGTCTCGTGGGCGCGCTCGTTGGAAAGGCGAAGCCTTTTCAACAGCCGTCCACAGACACCGTCAGCCGCGTCACTCTCCGCCGCGTCCTTGTCGAACCTCACTTATCGCCCCCGACATCCGACTCCGCAAAAAAAAGCACAAAAACTCAAGTTTCCACTTGACACCCATTCGGCCCAACCCACCCCCGCCACCGTCAATCGTCAACAGAATGGCCGCCATCAAGCGCACCTGGGCACACAGCGCATTTGATCAGCGCCCTCCTCTTTCTGTCTCGAAAATGCCCGTCAAACACCTCCTGGCCACCTCCCTGAGCCCGTCAGAACCCCCATGCTATAAGCACCTCATGCACAAGCACCTCAGGCACCTCACTGCCCCCACTCATGTCGACATGGACGACCGCGACAATCGCATCGCAACCCTGGGTTGTGGTCTTGGGGCCTTGCGTCTCGCGTTGGGTGAGGGGCTTCTGCGGCTCTCGACGGGTGATATCCAGGACTTTGGATTTCCGACGTTCGAGAGCTACGTGCGCGAGGCGCTTGGTCGCACGGGTCGTTGGGGCGCAGACGTCCGGGGGCTGGCGCGTCGCCTGCGGGACTTGCCGCACTTGCGTGCCGCGCTTGCGTCGGGCCGCCTGTCGCTATCCGTCGTCGAGCTGGTCGCGCGCCTCGCGACGCCGGACGATGAGGCCGAGTGGGTCGACCTTGTTGTTGGGCGTGTGACTGCGCGTGTGACTGCGCGCGAGTGGGTCGACCGTGTGCCTGCGCGCGGCATGAACGTCCGGCAGCTGCGCGCCGAGCTCAAGGACCGAAAGCTCGAGGTCGGCGACGACACGACCCCACCCCGGGTGTCGATCGCCATGACCGTCGACCGCGTCGACGCGTGGGCGTTCGAGCAGGCCCGCATCATGGTCGAGGCGGTTGGCGCGCGGCGCGGCGACGAGACGATTGAGGCGATGCTCGCCGAAGGACTCGGAGCGCTCCTGGCGAGTGACCCGGACATCGACCTGCCGGCGACGATTGGCGGCGCGCTCGATGTCGACGGGGCTGAGGCTCGGGCTTTCCGGCTCGAGGTCGCGGCCCTGCGCGAGCGCGCAGAGGCGGCGGTCGAGGCGATGCGGCCTAAGGACGACGTCGTCCCACCAGCCACGCTCGTCGTGACCTGGCCGGAGGCTGACGACCCGACAGCCCCTGCAGAGATCGACCGCCAGCTTCGTAGTCTGGCGGTGACTCTGGCAATGCGCGACATCGAGCTCGGCGAGCTGGCCTGCTACATCGTCGACCGCGAGGTCTGGCGCACGTTCGGCTATGCGTCGTTCGACCACTACTGCCGCGAGCGCATCGGCCTTGCGCCAAGCAGCGTCGCCACCCGTGTCGCGCTCACGCGCCGCTTCGGCCTCGTGCCCGAGGTCCGTGCAGCGCTGGGCGAGGGTCGCATCTGTTACGAGGCCGCCGCGCTCATCGCTCGGGTAGCCGGCCCCATGAACGTGCAGGCTTGGATCGAACGCGCGACCCAACGGACGGTGGGTCAGCTCCGCGAAGACGTCGATGCCACCGAGCTGCTGGCGCGCCTCGAAGGGCGCAGCCCTTCCAAGCTCGACCCGCCCGATGACGACACCCGAAACGCTGTCGACGACATCGAGCGCTCGGTCATCGCCGCGGTCACGGGCCTCACCGAGACGCCAGCGAGTCAGATGTCCGAGACGATGTTGGGCCAGACATCCGGTCAGATGTCCGAGACGATGTTGGGCCAGACATCCGGTCAGACGTCCGAGACGATGTTGGGCCAGACATCCGGTCAGATGTCCGAGACGATGTTGGTCCAGACATCCGGTCAGACGTCCGAGACGATGTTGGAACCGATGTCCGGGAGCGCCCCGGAGGCGGGTTCGACGACCCTTCGCCTGTCATTGACTGAGGGTACCGGACACTTCTGGCGTGCGCTCGAGCGCCTGCATAATCAGATGTCCGGGGGCGCGCCGTTTTTGCCGTTCCTCGTATGCAGCGTGCTCGACGCCTGGCGCGACACGACCGATGGCAAAATCGCCTACGCCGATGTCTACCTCCGCGACCGCTGGCGGTGTGCGTCCCCGGTTTGTCGCTCGCGCAACGTGACCCCACACCACCTTGTCTTCCGTAGCCATGGCGGCGGCGAAGAACGATCCAACCTGATTTCCCTTTGCGAACGCTGCCACCTCGAGCTCGTGCACCACCACAAGCTGCTCGTCTCCGGCTGCGCCCCCGACGGACTGACGTGGCACGCAAAAGGCTGGGTCAGCGGTGGGGATCACCACCTCGCGAAAGCCTGACCGCTGCGCTGGTCAGGTCAAAATCACGACCTCTAAGGTGCCATCATCTGCGTCACTGACCGCGAAAGCCTGACCGCTGCGCGGGTCAGGTCAACTGCCGGGCCTGGGGGTGACCGTCGCCTTCGCCGGACCTGCCTGCCGCCAATTCTCGGTCAGGAGCCTGGCGAGGGGTCGCGCATCTCATCCGACCCACGACGCCGCTTTCGGCAAGTGCCCCCTCATCTTGAGTCACACCCGACCCCTTCGCGACCCAGTGGGAGTGCGAGGCCGCGATCTCTGACCAGCGTGTGCAGCCTGCCGATGGCGGCTGGGTGCCGGCGGAGGTAACGCGAGCGCGGGTTCAGGACGACCCCGATGGGGAGGGTGCGAACGGACCGCGAACTCGACCTCGCCTCGGCGCGCGAGGTCGGCGTCCACGATGCGCTTGATGTCGGGCCGCGTGGGTCATGCGTTCGCGGGCACGCACTCCCAGCCGTTCGCCTGCCAGGTCAGGCCGTTTGGGGCAAGGCCGGAGACATGCAGCTTGTGGTGGTGCACGAGCTCGATGTGGCAACGCTCGCACAATGAAATCAGGTTGGTTCTTTCTTCCCCGCCGCCGTGGCTGCGAGAACGGATGTGGTGTGGGGTGACATTTCGCGACTGACAAACCGGCGAGGCGCAGCGCCAACGATCGCGCAGGTAGACATCGGCGTAGGCAACATTGCCAGCGACCGTATCGCGCCACGTGTCTAGCACGGCGCGCACGAGGAACGGCACAAACGGTGTGCCCCCGGACATCTGACCGTGCAGGCGCTCGAGCGCGCGCCAGAATTGTCCGGTGGATTCCGACAATGACAAGTGAAGGGTCGTCTGACCTGCCCCCGGGGCGGTCCCGGACATCTGTCCGAGTATCTGTTCGGGAGATTGTCCATCCAACTGACCGGACATCTGGTCGTGCTGCTGGCTCGCCGTCTCGGTCAGGCCGGTGAGTGCCCCGATGACCGTGCGCTCGATGTCATCGACGGCCTCGCGGGTGTCGCCATCGGGCGGATCGAGCTTGGAGATGTCGCAGCCTTCGAGGCGCGCGAGCAGCTCGGTCGCGTCGACGTCCTCGCAGAGCTGCTTCACGGTGCGTTGGGTCGCGCGCTCGATCCAGGCGTGCACGTTGGTCGGGCCGCTTACCCGCGCGATGAGCGCCGCGGACTCGTAACAGATGCGGCCGGCGCCCAGCGCCGTGCGGACCTCGGGCACCCTCCCGACGCAGCGGGCGAGTGCGACACGGGTTGCGACGCAGCTTGGCGCGAGGCCGATGCGCTCGCGGCAGTGGTGGTCGAACGACGCGTAGCCGAACGTTCGCCAGGCAGCGGTCGACGATGGCACACGCCAGCTCGCCGAGCTTGAGGTCGCGCACGGCCAGGGTCGCCGCCAGGCTGCGAAGTTGCCGGTCGATCGAAAACGGGCGCAATGGGTGCAATGGGCGCAGCGGGCGCGGCCGGATCTGCGGGGTCAGTCGGGTCGGGCCACGCCACGACGAGCAATGCCGGGGCAGCGACGTCGTCGTTTTGACGCATGGCCTCGACGGCCGCTTGGGCCCGCTCGCGCAGGACCGCGAGCTCGAGACGCAAGTCGCGGTCGTCCCCATCGTCGGCCCCGTCACGTTCGAACCCGCCGCCCAGCGTCGCAGGCAGGTCGATGTCCGGGTCACTGGCCAGGAGCGTCCCGAGTCCTTCGGCGAGCATCGCCTCGATGGCCTCGTCGCCGCGCCGGGCGCCGACCGCTTCGACCATGATGCGGGCCTGCTCGAAGGCCCACGCGTCGACGCGGTCGACGGTCATGGCGATCGACACGCGGGGTGCTGTCGTGTCGTCGCCGACCTCGAGCTTCTTGGCCTTCAGCTCGGCGCGCAGTCGTCGCACGTTCATCCCAGGCGCGGTCGTTACACGGCCAACCCACTCGGCCTCATCGAGCGGCGTCGCGATGCGCGCGACCACCGACAGCGACAGGCGACCGGACGCAAGTGCGGCGCGCAAGTGGGGCAAGTCCCGAAGGCGACGCGCCAGCGCCCGGACATCTATTCCCCAACGAGACGTGCGCCCGAGCGCTTCGCGCACGTAGCTCTCGAAGGTGGGAAACCCGAAGTCCTGGATGTCGCCGGTCGAGAGTCGCAAGAGGCCTTCGCCCAATGCGAGACGCAAGGCCCCGAGGCCGCGACCCAATGTTGCGATGCGATTGTCGTGATCATCCAGGTCGGTCATGGTGAGGCCGGTGAACTGCATGAAGTGGCTATAGCATCGGGGTACTGGCGGGCATCGGCGATGCGGCCTGGAAGTATTTGTCGGGGATTTTTGATTCGAGAAGCGGAGGGTGTTGATCCAACGCGTTGGGTGCACGGAGGCGGCTGAATGCGTCGATTCTGGCGGAGCTCGGCGGTCGCGGGTCGGGTCGGGTCCCAACGGCGTCGAGCGCGATTTTGAGGTTGGTGAGGATTTTTTGGGAGACGGATGTCCGTTGCCTCACGGTAAGCCTGAAGGGAGGAAGCGACGCGCTGCTCGCGGATCTCCCGCACTCTGGCCCACGCTGGCAAGCGCGTTGGCCGGCGAATAGTCGAAACCAGTGCGGCGCAGCAAGGCTCGCGTAAGCTCGAGCCGAAGGCGGCATGTCTGCGACACACCCGTTCGGCAGACCAACACGCCTGCTTCGACTCGGTGCGTGGTTGATGATCTGGGTCGGGCGGGAAGAACCACTACCAGAGAGGGGCATCGTAGTCGTCGTCGCGAGCTGCTTTCTGAGCGCGCCCTGCTCGACAGGGCTGGCGGCCATGAAGCCGATCGTCTCGGCGGCCGTTACGGCGCTCGTCGTCCCGCCGCGGCAGGTGCAGCTCGTTCGACACCGTCTTCATCCTGCCGCCGCGCAACATCGCGTGAACGGCGGCAGCGTGGCGTCGCCGTAGACCTCGTGGAAGACGTGGCCGTTGGCGATGCCGGCCATGCCATCGCCACCGGCCACCGCCACGAGGTCGACCCCACCGCGCGAAAGTCCGCGGCCACGGGCTTGATGGGGTCGAGGTCGTGGCTCTTGGCGACGAGACCGCGGTCCCCGAGCAGGGTGTGCAGCCTGCCGATGGCGGCTAGGTGCCTGCGGAGGTAACGCGAGCGTGGGTTCAGGACGACCCCGATACGGAACGGAACGGAGAGTGCGAACGGCCATCGCGCGGATTAGAACGGGCTCGGTGAGGCGTCAGCGGACCCATGATGGGAGGATTACGACCCGGGCCTACCCAGCCCCGGTGGTGGGTACCAGAAACGACGAAGCCCGGAGGGCGAACCCTCCGGGCTTCTGTCTGTCAAATTGTCAGCTGACCGGGGTCAGCTGGGTTGACCTCTTTCCCGTCAAATGTCCGTGCGGGAGGGGAAGGCCGTCGCCGGGCTGTTGCCGAAGCCGAAGA
>Ga0335394_10007759_pt1 | contig 12111 bp, 9 predicted proteins | sample MAT03_FD_205741 | JGI IMG/M metagenome (GOLD analysis project Ga0335394, IMG submission 205741) | Freshwater microbial communities from Lake Fryxell liftoff mats and glacier meltwater in Antarctica - MAT-03 (spades assembly) (version 2) ... | reverse complement strand
TCACGGTCTACGCGGCGCTGGAACTCTACCTTGGCGTGACCGGCACGCAATCGGGTGTCGCCCACTTCGCCCACCTGGGCGGATTGGTGGGCGGCGCGGCGATGCTCTTCTACTGGCGGAAGCTGGGGCGGCGCTAACCGCGCCGGCACGCATCCGCCAGGACCTGTAGGCAAGGCGTCAGCCTCGCGGGTTCAATGCGACGTCATCTCCGCGAGGCTGAAGCCTCGCCTACAAGACATGGCTAACCGCGCCGGCACGCATCCGCCAGGACCTGTAGGCGAGGCTTCAGCCTCGCAGGTTCAATGCGACATCATCTCCGCGAGGCTGAAGCCTCGCCTACAAGACATGGCGAACCCCGCCGGCACACATCCACCAGGATTGGTAGGCGAGGCTTGAGCCTCGCAGGTTCAATGCGACGTCATCTCCGCGAGGCTGAAGCCTCGCCTACAAGACAATCACCTGCTTGATCAGGAACGCGTTTGCAGCGCCCGCCACACCCGCTCGGAGGTCAGCGGCATCTGCAACGTTTCGAGTGACTGGCCCACACCAGCGCGCGCCAGCGCATCCAGCACCGCGTTGACCACGGCCGGCGTCGCGCCGATGGTGCCCAACTCGCCCACGCCTTTCACGCCCAGGTGATTGTTGGTGGAGGGGGTGGACTCGTCCATCGTCATGTCGAAGTGGCGCACGACATCCGCGCGCGGCACGGCGTAGTCGAGGAAGGTGCCGGTCAGCGGCTGGCCCGATTCCGGGTCGTATACCACCTGCTCGCACAGCGCCTGGCCAATGCCCTGCGCCGCGCCGCCTTCGAGCTGTCCCTTCACGATCAGCGGATTGACCACGCGCCCCACGTCGTTCATCGACCAGTAGCGGTCGACAGCCACGGCGCCGGTATCCGGATCGATCTCCACTTCACAGACGTGGCAACCGTTGGGCCATGTCGCGTCGAGCACCGCGCTCGTGGATTGCAGCACGATTCGCGCGTCGGGTTGCGCTCGCGCCAGGTCGAAGAGCCCGACGGACCGGTCGGTGCCCGCGATGCGGAACACGCCCTCCTGGTATTCGATGTCCTGCACCGCCGCTTCGAGCTTTTCCGCCGCCAGGTCGTGCGCCTTCTTCACCGTTCGTTCGGAGGCCACATGCACGGCCGAGCCACCGACGAAGAGCGAGCGCGAACCCGCGCTGCCGAAACCGGTGCCACGATCCGTGTCGCCGAGCGATATGCGGATGCGGTCGATGGGCACGCCGAACACGTCCACCGCGAGCTGGGCGAACGTCGTGGCAAGCCCCTGGCCCATCGCCTGCGTGGCCGAGAAGATGTCGATGATTTCCTCCCCTGCGGCATCGGCCCCGATCGTCACCGTCACGTTCTCGGTGAACACATCGGCCCCCGTCCACTCGATGAACGTGGCCATGCCGCGGCCCCGCAACCTGCCACGTTGCTTTGACGCCGCCGCGCGCGCGGCGAAGCCATTCCAGTCGGCGTGCTTCAGACCCTTGTCCAGCACCGCCGCGAAGTGGCCGGTGTCGTAGGTCTTGGTCATCGCGTTGGTATAGGGCAATTGCGCGGGCTCGATCATGTTGCGGCGGCGGAGCTCCACCGGGTCGATGCCCGACTGCCGCGCGGCAGCGTCCATCAGCCGTTCGATCGTGTAGATGGCCTCCGGGCGCCCGGCGCCGCGATACGGACCGGTCGGCGTCGTGTTGGTCAACACGCCAGCGATACGGATGTCGATCGTGTCGATGTCGTAGATGCTGGTCGAGACCCACGGGCCGATCAGCAGCTGGATGACCACGCCGGCGGGCGTCGCATACGCGCCAAGGTCAGCGTGCGAATGCACGCGCAGCGCGAGGATGCGACCGTCCGCGTCGAGCGCCAGCGCCGCATCGCTGACGAGGTCGCGGCCGTGCGTGGCACTGAGGAATTCCTCCATGCGCTCAGCGGTCCACTTGATGGGCCGATGCAGCAGCCGCGCGCAATACGCCGCCACCGCATCCTCGGGATAGAGCGTGGTCTTCATGCCGAAGCCGCCGCCGACGTCACCCACCAGCACGCGCATCTGCTCCGGCGGAATGCCCAGCACTTCGCCGCACAGCTCGTCGCGCAGGCCCGTGGGTGTCTGGCAGCTGACGCGCAGCGTGAAGCGGCCGGTGCCCGTGTCGAATTCCGCCAGCGTGCTCCGTGGCTCGATCGGACAGGCGACGACCCGTTGATTGACGAGATGCAACGACACCACATGGGCGGCGCGCGCGAACGCGGCCGCTGTGGCGTCGGCGCTGCCGTGCCGCAACTCGCAGGCGATGTTGCCGGTCGCGGCAGGCCACACCAGCGGTGCCGACGGTGCGATGGCCGCTGCGATGCCCACGACGGGCGGCAACGGTTCGTAGCGCGCGTCGATGGCTTCCGCCGCATCGCGGGCCTGCTCGCGCGTGTCGGCGACGATGGCGGCGACGGCTTCACCGACGAAGCGCACGGTGTCCACGGCGAGCACATGCTGCGGTGGCGCCGCCGTGCGGCCGCCGTCCGGCCGCTTGAAGTCGGTCGACATCAGCATCGGCTTCACGCCCGCCGCGACCAGGTCGGCGCCGGTGACGATGGCCCGCACACCGGGCATCGCGCGCGCCGCCGTCATGTCCAGCAGCGTGATGCGCGCATGCGCATGCGGCGAGCGCAGCAGGATGAGATGCGCCTGTCCCGGTAGCGAGAAGTTGTCGGCGAAAAGGCCGCGGCCGGTCAGCAGGCTGTCGTCCTCGACGCGGCGCACGGATTTGCCGCTGCCGAAGCGCGCGGAGGAAGAGGTATCGGGCATGGTCGTCAGATGTCGGGTTGATGTGTTGGCTAGTTCGACGCCGGGGGTTGCTCGCTTGTAGGCGAGGCTTCAGCCTCGCGGGTTCGGCGCACGTGATACCCGCGAGGCTGAAGCCTCGCCTACAAACGTCATCTGCAAGCCTTGCCTGCCGAAGCATGCAATTTGCCACACGACAATCTTAACCGGTATCGCGCGGCACGACTGCGGGTGTCAACGTGCTCATCCGCACGCCCAGGAGCCGGATCCGGCGCTGCAGCGGCACGCGCTTCAAGCATTGCCCGGCGACACGGCGGATCGTCGCCGCATCCTGCGTAGGGATGTCGATGGTCTGGTCGCGCGTCACCGTCGTGAAATTGTCGAAGCGCAGCTTGATGCCGACGGTGCGGCCGGCGTAGCGCTTCCGCGCGAGATCGCCGGCCAGCCGTACGCACAGGTCGGTGAAGATCGCGGAGAGCTCCGCGCGGTCGCGCGTGGCGGACAGATCCTGCTCGAACGTGGTCTCGCGGCTGATCGATCGCGGTTCGCTTTCCGTCACCACCGGACGATCGTCGCGGCCATGCGCGACACGATGCAGCCACGCGCCGTAGTTCGCGCCGAACTGCTCGACCAGCCATGCCAGGTCGGCGCGCGCCACGTCGCCGATCGTATGCAGGCCGAGGGCGTCGAGGCGGACCGCCGCCTTGGGGCCAATGCCGTTGACGCGCTTGGCGGGCAACGGCCAGATGCGCGTCTCGAGGTCGTCGGGACGGAGCAGCGTCAGGCCGTCGGGCTTGTCCAGCTCCGACGCAATCTTTGCCAGCAACTTGTTGGGCGCGACGGCGATCGAGCACGTCAGGCCAGTGGCCTCTCGCACCGCGGATTTCAGCGCCTTGGCGATGTCGCGCGCGCGCCACCACGCGTCGACCTCGGTTTCGGTGTCGTGCTCGCCAGCATTCGTGGCGAGCAGCTCCGCCCCGCTGTCCGGATCGACCATCGGCACGGCGCCGAGTGACGACGGATACGCGCCAGGCAGCCGCACGTCGTTGAGATCGATGTAGATCTCGTCGATGCCGCGATCCTCGATGCGCGGCGCGATGTCGGCGACCACCGCCTTGAACAGCCGTGAATAGCGGCGATACGCATCGAAATCCATCGGCAGCAGGATGGCGTCGGGGGCGATGGCCGCGGCCTTCATCAGTCCCTGCGCCGAATGCAGCCCCAGCGCGCGCGCCTCGTACGTGCAGGTGGTGGCCACGCCGCGCCCGACGTAGCCGCGCAGCGTGGCGAACGTGCGCGTGACCGCGCCGGTGGCCGGGTCGACGCTCGCCTCCGGCTGGTGCCGGCGCCCGCCACCGATCACCACCGGCTGGCCGCGCAGTTCCGGATACTTGAGGAGCTCGACGGACGCGTAGAAGGCGTCCATGTCGAGATGCGCGATGAGGCGGGGCGAGCGGGCGAGCATGACAGGTGAAATGTTACGCGCAGCGCCGGCGAAAGAACCGTAGGCGAGGCTTCAGCCTCGCTGGTTGTCGGATTCGAACGACGTCCTGTAGGCGAGGCTTCAGCCTCGCTGGTTCAATGTGGCGCCATCCCTGCGAGGCTGAAGCCTCGCCTACACCGCCCTCGAACCTGCGAGGCTGAAGCCTCGCCTGCAACGCCTACGGTATAATTCGCGGGTCACCGCCGCCTGCCCTGCCCGGCCGGCGGCTTTTCATTTCCGCCCCGTGAACACGCCCAACCTCTCTGCCGACCTGCTTCGCGACGTGGCGATGCGCCGCACGTTCGCGATCATCTCGCATCCGGACGCCGGCAAGACCACGCTGACCGAAAAGCTGCTGCTGTTCGGCGGCGCGATCCTGCTGGCCGGCACGGTCAAGGCGCGCAAGAGCTCGCGCCACGCGACGTCCGACTGGATGGAAGTGGAAAAGCAGCGCGGCATCTCGGTCACCAGTTCGGTGATGCAGTTCGACTACGCGGGCCACACGATTAACCTGCTCGACACGCCGGGCCACCAGGATTTCTCGGAGGACACCTATCGCGTGCTCACCGCCGTCGATGCCGCAGTGATGGTGATCGATGCCGCCAAGGGGGTCGAAGCGCAGACGATCAAGCTGCTGGAGGTATGCCGGCTGCGCAACACGCCGATCATCACCTTCGTCAACAAGATGGACCGGGAAGTGCGCGAACCGGTGGAACTGCTCGAGGAGATCGAGTCGGTGCTTGCCATCGATTGCGCGCCGATCACGTGGCCGATCGGCATGGGCAAGACCTTCCGCGGCGTGTTCGACCTCCGCCGTGATCGCCTCGTGCGCTTCACGCCCGGCGAGGAACGTCGTACCGACGAAAGCGAAGCCATCGCAGGCCTCGATAACCCGCGCCTCGCGGAACTCTATCCCGACGAGATGCCGGCACTGCTGCGCGATGTGGACTTGATCCGCAGCGCCAGCACGCCGTTCAACCTCGCCGAATTCCTCGCGGGCAAGCAGTCGCCGGTGTTCTTCGGTTCGGGCATCAACAACTTCGGCGTGCAGGAAATCCTGAACGCGCTGACGGAATGGGCGCCGCCGCCGCAGCCGCGCGATGGCGGCGAACGCATCGTGGAACCCGCCGAGACGCCTTTCTCAGGCTTCGTGTTCAAGATCCAGGCGAATATGGATCCGCGCCACCGGGACCGCATCGCGTTCTTCCGCGTGTGCTCGGGCCGCTATGCGCCGGCGATGAAGGTGGACCACCAACGCACCGGCCGCGAAATGAAACTCGGCAACGTGATGACGTTCATGGCCAACGAACGCGTGGCCAGCCAGGACGCCGTGGCCGGCGACATCATCGGCATCCACAATCATGGCCAGCTGCAGATCGGCGACACGCTCACCGAGGGTGAAGCGCTGTCGTTCAAGGGCATCCCCTACTTCGCGCCGGAGCTCTTTCGCGTGGCGCGGCCGCGCGATCCGTTCAAAGCCAAGCAATTGCAAAAGGGCCTGCAGCAGCTGGGCGAGGAAGGCGCGATCCAGGTCTTCGAGACCATCGTCGGCAACACGCTGCTGCTGGGCGCGGTGGGACAGCTCCAGTTCGAAGTCGTCGCCGCGCGGCTCGCCAGCGAATACAAGGTGGATGCGCTCTACGATGAGGCCGGCATTGCCACCGCGCGCTGGCTCACGTATCCGGACGAGAAGACGCGCCGCGATTTCGAGAAGGATCGCGCCGCATCACTGGCCAACGACGTCGACGGCAACCCGGTGTACCTGGCGCCCAACCGCTTCAACCTGCAGGTGGCCATGGAACGCTGGCCGCAGGTAGGCTTCCACGCCACGCGCGAGCACGGCCAGCGGATGGCGCACGCGTAGGTCCGTTTCAACCGAGTTGAACGCCGCGAAGTACCTGCTGCTGATCATGAAGGTCGGCCGGATCTACAAGAACATCACGGGCGCGCGGCCGTGATCCACGATCAGCTGCGCGGCGCGATTCCCGGGGGCGGGGGTGTGTTCGGCGGCGGGTAGCTCGACGCCGGCGCGTCCGGCGGCGGCGCATATCCACCGTCCGACCCCGATGAGGGCGCGGGACCATAGCCCGGCGGTGGCGGCGTATTCGGCGGCGGATAGGACGGCGCGCCGATGCTGCCATAAGGCGCGATCGGCCCGGATGGGGGCGCCATGCGCGGTGCGGCGGTGCGCGGTTGCTGCGTGTAGCCGGGCATCGCGGGCGCCGGGGTGTTCGGTGGCGGATAGGCTGGCACGTTGGCCGAAGCTACGCCCCGAGGCACCATCTGGCCCGGCACCGCGTTGCCGCGCACGTACATGCACTGCACGTACGCCATGTCGTACCGGCGCTGGGCCTCCGCGTAGGTCCAGCCCGACGCATTGGCGCCCGCGGCGCTGCCGTAAAGCAAGCCGGTGCCCGCACCCCATGCGGCCGCCGGACCGGCATTGCCGTAGGCCGAACCCAGGATGGCACCCACGGCCGCGCCGATGGCGGTGCCGACCAGCGCGCTGGCCACCGCGCTGTTGGTCGCCGCCTGGGTGGCCGAATCCGCGCCGATCGCCGCCTGTGCGTTCTGCTGGCAGGCCGCTTGGTCGGCCTGGAATTGTGCGGCGTTCTTCTGCGCGCCAGGCATCACCATGACATTGGGACCGCTGGGCAACGTGGCGCAACCGGCCGCGAACAGCGCCAATGCCACCGGCGCGAGCTTCAACTGCCGCGTGAATGCATGCGTGGTCATCGGCTTGCCTATCCTTATCCTGCCGGCGCGGTAACGGTCTGCGGCACCACCGGGATCCACGCGCGACCGCAGTTCTGCACATACGGGAAATAGCCGGCGGGTTCGGTGCAGTAGTACCAAAACGCAGTGGGGGACGACGCGTCCTGTTGCGCGCGTTCGACGAATTGCGTGTTCTCCTCGACCGCCAGTGGCGACTCGACCAGCGCCGATGCGAAGGAACTGGAATCCGTGAAGCCCCAGACTGGCGTGGACACGACGACCGCGACACCGGAACCCCAGACCGCGGGGGCCCACCAACCGGTGCTGCCCCACCATCCCGCGTTCCAGCCCCAGCCCGATCCCCCGCCCCAGCCCGGACCCCACCAACCGGGCGCCCAGCCGGCGCCCCACCAGCCCGGACCCCAGCCAGCACCCCAACCGGAACGCCAACCCCAGCCCCAACCGGCACCCCAGCCCGGACGCCAGCCGCCATTCCAGCCGTTATTCCAGCCGTTATTCCAGCCGTTGTTCCAGCCGTTGTTCCAGCCGTTGTTCCAGCCGTTGTTCCAGCCGTTGTTCCAACCGTTGTTCCAACCGTTATTCCAGCCGTTATTCCAGCCGTGCCCGCCGTTCCAATGCTGGCCGCCGCCGTTCCAGCCCGGACGGCCTCCGCCATTCCAGGACTGCCCGCCGCCGCCAATTCCGCCGGAACCGCCCCCGGAGGCACCCTGGCCGCCATTGGCGCGCCCGCCACGCTGCGCGCCTTGATAAGCCGCGGACTGAAAAGTCTGGCTGGCTCCGGAGGCGCCGCCAACCACGCGATTGCCTGGCGCAGCATTGGCGGTTCCCGCCTGTCCATAGCGGCTGCCCGGGACATTCGCGGCTCCCGCCTGCCCATAGCGGCTGCCCGGGACATTCGCGGTTCCCGCCTGTCCGTAGCGGCTGCCGGGCGCTGCCGCGAGACCCGTACCGGACGCACCGCTGCGATTGAGGTTGACGTTGGTGCCGGTGCCCCCGCGATAGGCAGAGCCGGCAGCGATCGCGCCGGAAGGCACTGCTCCACGGCTGCCGGGCGCACCCGCGTAGCCGGGGTTGGACGTGCCGCCTCGATCCACGGGCGCGCGCGCCGTCGTGCCGGGCGCGCCACCGCGCATGCCGGGGTTGCTGACATAGCCACCATTCGGAACCGCGACTCGATTGCCCGTCATGCCCGGCGCGCCAGCACCGGCATTGCCGCCGCGATAGCCCTGGGCGCCGCCAGAGGTGCCGGACGCGGCTCCGCCGCGATAGCCCGAGCCGCCGGCATAAGCGCCGCCCGCAGACGCCCCGAGCGATCCGCCACCCTGACCCATGGCCATGCCGCCACCGGACATGCCGCCTCCGGAAACTCCCGGGCCTCGACCACCACCGCCCCCCATCCCGCCATAGCTACCGGTGCCACCTTGGCCGCCGCCATAGCCTCCGGAGAGGCCCTGGGCGTCGGCGATCCCGGTGGCCGCCAAGGCGGCGACCGCTGTCAAGGCGAACGCTAATTTATGCACGATGAGCCTCCTCCCACTTGTTGCACGACCACGCCGCGCGTTCCATCCTCGACCGAATCGAGACGATAGTAGACATTCAACGCGTAAGGCAATGCCGGGTTGACAGTAGTGCCCCACGGTTACAACTTCTCGCATCGGGCCGCAGGTAGCTCACGCCACGTGTCCTACATGGCAACCTCGACCCAACCGAATCCGGCGATTGTTCTAGAATTGCGGGTTCTCCCTACCGCTTTCGAGGACCATCATGCCCGCCGAACCGCACAACCCCGATGCCAACATGGATCCCACGTCGCTCTACCGCGAGGAAATCGTCACCGACCGCCGCGTCGGCACAATCCGGCTGATGACACCCATCAACGCGGACGGATCAACAGACGCCTCGCGCCCCACGATCTACACCGGAGAAGCCCAGGTCATGACCAACATGGGGGCACTCCCGGTCAGCTTCGACATCGAGGCCGACTCTCTCGCCCAAGCCGTCGAGAAATATGGCGAGTCGGCCAAAGTCGGCATCGAACGCACGATGCGCGAGTTGCAGGAAATGCGCCGCCAGCAATCATCGGGCTTGATCGTACCCCCTGCGGGCGCCGCCAGCGCCTTGACCGGCGGGATGGGCGGCATGGGCGGCGGCAAGATCCAGTTGCCGTAGGCGGCCGCAGTGACGGCGCACGTCGGCCGGATGGCCGATGGCGCGCACCGCATGACGAAGCGATGCTCGGGGTGTCACCAACTCGTCGCGGAGCCGCCATGTCCCACTTGCTCGACCCTCCCCGCCTCACGTCCGAGGCCGCCTATGTCGCCGCGCTGGACGAGCTCGAGGACCTGATGCTCGCCGACCCCGGCACGCCGGGGGGCCGCCGCTTCGATGAACTGGTCACGCTGATCGAGGAATACGAAGCGGAGCGCGACGGCTACGACCTGCGACGCATGAAGCAGTTGCTCGCCTCCGAATTTAGCTAGCGCGCCCGGAATGCACGGTGCTGCTGCTGTAAGACAGGCGCCGACGGTGATATCGCGATTCCGCTGATTTGCCGCGACCATGGGGCCCATCTACATTCAAGCCATCGATGTCGGCCTGTACCAAGTCTTCTCGCCGCCATCGCCTGCGCGATACCCGCGCATGGCGCGCCACAGGGAATGTCACCATGCCTACTCGCTGGATACTCGCCGGATTGTTTGCGTTTTCCGTCGCTGCGGTCCTGGGCTTCGCGATGGCACTGGCCGGACCGGTGGCACCGCTGCGCCAGCTCGGCACCATCACCGCGCTGATGGGTGTCTTCGGCGCAATCATCCATGCGCAGTTGCTGCAGGACACGGATCCTCACGCGTGGTCGGTCGTGCGCTACCGAATCGCCGAGATTCCCAGCCAGTTGCGCACGCGTCTAACGCGGTTGCATAGCGTACTTCGTCCGCACGCCGACGCCACCTGAGCCTTTACGAATGTCCGCGTCGCGTCGGCGCGGGTGCCGGTTGACAGTCGTTGACGTCGGTCACGCCGCCATCGCGGGACCTTGACTTTCCACCGGCGAAACCAGTCGCCCGCGCCCGTTAGCTTTCGCCACATACAACGCGAGATCGGCGCGCTGAATCCACGCTTCAACGTCGTCCGCGCGCGACGATACCTGTGCCACCCCCACGCTGACCGCGCAGCGCAGGTCCGGTACCCGCTCAAACGTCAGCGCTTCGATCTGTGTCTGGATTCGCGCCGCTGTTTCCTGCGCGCCATCGAGGTCGGTCTCGGGCAGGATCAGGATGAACTCATCGCCGCCGTATCGCACCGGGGTGTCGCTGCCACTGCGGCTGCTGCGCAACGCCTGCGCCACGCCGCGTAGCACGTCGTCACCGGCATGATGGCCGTGCAGGTCGTTGATGCGCTTGAAGCGATCGATATCGAGCAGGATCAGTGCGACAGCGTGGCCCGTCCCGCGCGCCCGCAGCAGTTCCGCTTCGGCCACCGCCAGCCCATGGCGCCGGTTGGCCAACCCCGTCAATTCATCGGTGCGGCCGACTTCATCCAGGCGGCGATTCTGGTACACGACGCGACTGGCCAGTTCCCAGCTGACGCTGCAGATCGACAGCGGATAGGCCACCAGCAGCGGCACGCAGGCCAGCAGCACCGGCATCGGAGTATGCAGCGCTACAGGAAACTGGAGCATCGCCGACATGAACGCACAGGTCGCAAGCAGCCACGGCAACGTGCGCCACAGCAACCGGGGTCCGCCTGCCGAGATCTTGTCCACGGCCAGCATCGTCAGCAGCAGCACGCTTGGCAGCAGGTTGAACTGGATCACGGCGATCCACATGCCGCCAAGCGCCGAGTCCACCATCAGGTTGCGCTCCTCCGCCGCCCGCGGTGATTCACTTTGCTCGGCCAGCCGCCGCGATACCTGTGGCCAGACCACGCTGTTGCATGCCAGCAGCACCCACCATGGCCACTCGCTGCCTTGCAGCCAGAGCACCGACGCCACGCACAGCGCACCCAGCGCCAATCCCAGCACGCGCAGACGATGCACGCGCCGGACAAACGCCACTTCGCGCGCGCGACCCGCCCCGGCAGGCTGGGCAGCGCTGGCGCGGTTGGGGTTGGCGGAATGGGGACGGGATGACGCGGGCACGACGTTTTCGCTTCGCGATTGCGGCACCCTCTGCCCGCGCACGACACTCGTCGCGCGCCGGGTCAGCGGCGTTGCCTCGATGCGGGGGAATATTGCAAGAATCCTGCCAGCGCCATGTCACCACGATGACACGCCATGCGCAAGTGGCATGCGCGTCACCACGCCGTACGCTACAACAGCGAATCAGTGAGCCGCGCGAGATTCTCGAGCGCGCGTCGCGTCACGGGGAGCGCGCGACGCTCCTCTTTCGTGACCTGGTTGGTCTGCGCGAGATAGCCATCCTGCACTTGGCGCAGCGCCGCCACGACCGAGCGATCGTAGATCAACACGCTCACTTCCGCGTTGAGCGCAAACGAGCGGATGTCGAGGTTCGACGAACCGATCAACGCAACATCGTTGTCCACGCTCATGTGCTTCGCGTGCAGGAAGCTGCCGGTGTGACGATGGATGTTCACTCCAGCGCGCAGCATCGTGTCGTAGTACGACTGCTGCGCCAGCTGCACCAGCGGTTTGTTCGACTCCTGGTCCACGATCAGGTCCACTGTCACGCCGCGGCGCGCGGTGCTGCACATCGCCAGCAGGAACGACTCGCTGGGGATCACATAGGGTGAGGTCAGCACCACGCGCGAACGCGCGCCGTACATCAGCGCGATCATCACCACCTCGGCGGTGCCTTCGTTGTAGCCAGGTCCGCTCGGCACTACCTGTGCGAGGCCGGTTTGGACCGTGTCGATGGGTTGCGGATCGATGTTGCCGGATTCCGGTGGCAGGTTGCCGGTCTCGAGGTACCGGTCACCCAACAGCACCGCATGCAGGTGCCGCACGACCGGACCGGTGGCACGCACCAGCATCTCCTCGTTGACCATGCCCTTGTTGGCGCTGGGGCTGACGACGTTCTGCGACCCGAAGAAGGCGCATGTGTCGTCGACGACGACGATCTTGCGATGGTTGCGGAGGTCGAAGCGCGCCGC
>Ga0335394_10007757_pt1 | contig 12112 bp, 6 predicted proteins | sample MAT03_FD_205741 | JGI IMG/M metagenome (GOLD analysis project Ga0335394, IMG submission 205741) | Freshwater microbial communities from Lake Fryxell liftoff mats and glacier meltwater in Antarctica - MAT-03 (spades assembly) (version 2) ... | reverse complement strand
AGCTCGCATGCGCTTCGAAGGGTTACTGTTGCGAGTCTTGTTGTCGTGGATGTTCTCCGCGATGGCTGTGTCGGCGGCCTCCACTCTCGTGATTTCCGAGTTTCTTGCGGCCAATAGCAGGAATCGCGCGGATGAGAACGGTGATTTTGAGGATTGGATCGAGATTCGGAACACCACTGCCTCGACGGTGAGCCTCGCGGGGTGGGCGCTGACGGATGATATCGCGGTGCCCGACAAGTGGCGATTCCCGGCGGTAGCGATTACGGGCAATGGCTACCTGCTGGTGTTCGCTTCCGGGAAGGACCGCGTGGTTCCCGGGGCGAATCTGCACACCAATTTTCGACTGAACGACGACGGTGAGTACCTGGCCTTGATCGAGCCGGACCGCGAGACGGTGGCGGCGGAGTTCGCGCCGGCGTTTCCGCCTCAGTTGACGGATGTTTCGTATGGTCGGGATGCGGGTGGGGGGTTGGTCTTCTTCGCCACCCCAACCCCGGCAGTGGCGAATGGTGTGGGTTCGGTGGACCAGGTGGCGGACACCAAATTCAGCGTGAATCGGGGGTTCTTCACAGCCCCGTTTGACTTGGCGATCACCTCCGCGACTCCCGGGGCAGAGATCCGCTTCACCACGAATGGAACGTCACCGACGGCGATCGCGGGAACGGTCTGGCCTGGCACCTTGCGCATCGCTGGAACGACGGTCGTCCGGGCCGCGGCCTTCAAGCCGGGTTGGCTGCCGTCGAATGTGGACACTCACACCTACCTTTTCACCTCCGACATCGTCCGGCAGTCGCCGACGGGAGCGCCGCCGCCGGGTTGGCCGTCATCCTGGGGGAGCAACGTGCGGGATTACGGAATGGATCCCGATGTGGTGAATGATCCGCGCTATCGGGGGACAATTGAGAATGACCTGAAGGCACTGCCGTCGTTTTGCGTGACCGTGCATCTCCCCGACATGTTCAATTCGGCCAACGGGATCTATGCGAACCCCGGGCAGGACGGCCGGGCTTGGGAAAGGCCAATGTCCCTGGAATTGATTCGGACCAACGGGACCGCGGCGTTTCAGATCGATGGCGGGATTCGGATTCGAGGTGGATTCAGTCGAAGCACGGACAATCCCAAGCACGCTTTCCGGTTCTTTTTTCGTGAGGTGTATGGCGACGCCAAGCTGCGTTATCCGGTGTTTGGTGAAGGGGCTGCTGCGGAGTTTGACGGATTCGATCTCAGGACGTTTCAGAACTATTCCTGGAGCTTCCAGGGGGATGGTCGGGGAACGTTTCTACGGGATCAGGTGAATCGGGACGTTCAGTTGGCGATGGGGCAGCCCGGCGAGCGCGGGGACTACTATCACCTCTTTATCAACGGCCAGTACTGGGGCCTCTTCAATACGTGCGAACGCCCTGAGGCGAGTTACGGGGCAACCTATCTCGGCGGGAACAAGGAGGACTACGACGTCATCAAGGTCGAGGCCGGCCCCTACACGACTGTCGCGACGGATGGAACATTGGCGTCCTGGACTCAGGTCTACAACCTGGCGAAACCCGGGGTGAACGACACGTTGTACCGGCGACTGCTCGGGCAAAATCCAGACGGGTCGCGCAATCCGGACTATCCGGTGTACGTCGACGCCGACAACCTGATCGACTACATGCTGATCATTCTTTGGGGGGGGAATCTGGATGCGCCGATCTCGAACTTCCTGGGGAATACCAGCCCCAACAATTACTTCGGAATCTGGAATCGCGTGACGAAGGATCGTGGATTCCAGTTCTTCGTCCACGACGCGGAGCACACGATCCTGGATGTGAACGCGGACCGGACGGGGCCGTATCCCGCGGGGGACAGTTCGGTGAGCAAGAGCAGCCCTCAGTGGTTGTGGCAGAAGCTTCAAGGCAGCCCGGAATTCCGGCTGAACGTTGGGGACCGGATTCGCCGGCACTTTTTCGGGAGTGGCGTGCTGACGTCGGAGGGCGCTCGCTCGCTGTACCTACGTCGGCGCAACCAGATCGACCGCGCGGTCGTGGCGGAATCGGCGCGCTGGGGGGACAGCAAGCGGCCGTCCGATCCGTTCACGCGGGACGACGACTGGCTGGCGGCCGTTCAGGGAAACCTGAACTTCATTGCCGGACGCTCAGCCGTGGTGCTGCAACAGTTGCGAAATGACGGGCTCTTCCCCCAGGTGGCGTCGCCCCAGTTCAACCAGGACGGTGGCCCGATTCCGTCGGGATTTGGCCTCTTGATGGCGCCGGGTGGAGCGACGATCTACTACACCTTGAATGGGTCGGATCCGCGTCGGCCCGGAGGCGAGATCGGCCCGGCAGCGCAGCGGTATGCGTCTCCGGTGGGTCTGGCCGAATCCGTGACGGTGCGGGCTCGCACGCTGGCAAACGGGGTTTGGAGCGCGTTAACCGAGGCAGACTTTGTGGTGATGCAGACCTTCAAGGATCTGGTGATCAACGAGATTCACTATCACCCCTCGGCGAGTGCGGACCGGGACGGGGACGATTTCGAATTCCTGGAGCTAAAGAACACGGGCCGGGTGGCGCTGGATGTGAGCGGAATCTACTTCACCAACGGGATACGCTTCCAATTCCCCAACGGAACGCGGCTTCCGACGGGAGGTTTCGCGGTGCTGGTGCGCGACTCGGCGGCTTTCGGCAGTCGCTATCCGGGAGTGAGCGTGGCCGGCGTCTACGAGGGTGCATTGAACAATGCGGGGGAACGACTGAGCCTCGTCCATGCGATCGGGACTCCTCTGACGTCGGTGAATTATGGGACCCGTCCGCCGTGGCCGTCCCTGGCGGATGGACAGGGGTTCAGTCTCGTGCCGGCCGGTTCCGTACCGATGCCGTCGCCGGATGATCCGGCCCAGTGGCGGGCCAGTTCTCGCGCTGGCGGGTCACCCGGTGCGGAGGACGCACCCGCGGGACTCCTGCCTGTGTGGGTCAACGAAGTGCTGACCCATACCGATCTGCCGCTGGTGGATTCAGTCGAACTCTTCAATCCCAATGACGCACCGGCTCCGATCGGTGGCTGGTGGCTGTCGGATGATCGCGGAACGCCAAAGAAGTACCGGATTCCGGCGGGCCGTTCGATTCCGCCGCGCGGCTATGAGGTTCTTACGGAATTGGATTTCAATCGACCCGTCGACGGGCCGAACACGTTCACGTTCAGTTCGTACGGCGATGGCGTCTGGCTCTCGAGTGCGGATGCGGCAGCGGGCGAACTGACCGGGTATAGCGACGGGTTCGTGTTCGGGGCTGCGGCGAATGCGGTGACGTTTGGGCGGTACACCAACAGCGTGGGGGCGATCCGCTATCCAGCCCAGGTGGATAACTCGATGTCGGCACCCAACCCGGGCCCCCGCATTGGACCGGTGGTGTTGAACGAGATTTTACATGCGCCTGCTGCTGGAGGAGCCCCCTTCATCGAGGTTCGGAATATTTCGGCCGATACCGTGCCCTTGTACGATCTCCTGTCCCCGACCAACACGTGGCGGATCGGAGGGATTGGCTTCTCGTTCCCGACGGGGACGTCGTTGCCGCCGGGAAGCCTCGCCGTGGTGACAGCATCGGATCCGCAGGTTTTCCGTCAGCGCCAGGGCATTCCCGAGTCGGTGCCCGTCTTTGGGCCGTACCCGGGGGTTCTGCAAACTGGAGGGGAAACCCTGACGCTTGAGCGACCGGACAATGCGGACCTGCTCCCGGACGGATCCTGGTTCGTTCCGTTCATCGCCGTGGACGAAGTGACCTTCGACGACCGGGCACCGTGGCCGACGTCGGCCGCCTCGGGCGGATTATCGCTGGAGCGTCAGGCGCCGGCGGGCTTCGCTGATGATCCGGCGGCATGGCGGGCCAGTTTTGGCGAACCGTCGCCGGGGTACCCGAACGACGGCAATCGGGCACCCCAGGTGGCGGCGGGTTCGGATCGGGAGGTGGAAGCAACGCTGTTCCCGTTGGCTGTTGCCTTGGCGGGTTCGGGTTCCGACGACGGATTGCCGGTGGTCCCTGGCCAGTTGACGTTCACCTGGAGTCAGGTCAGCGGGTCGGGCTCGGTGGACTTCGAGAATGGCGCCCGCAGCAATTCCGTGGTCCGGCTTCCGGGAACTGGAGCCTACACGCTGCGGTTGACCGTGTCGGACGGGGAACGCAGCCGTGCGGACGACATTGTGATTCTGGCGCGTCGGCCGTCTGAAAATGCCACCTGGGTGGCCGCTGGATCGTCGTGGCGTTATCTCGACGACGGCTCGAATCAGGGCAATGCATGGCGGACGGCCGCGTTCGACGACAGTGCGTGGCCACAAGGAAATGCCCAACTGGGCTACGGCGACGGCGACGAGGCGACGCAGATTCGCGCCAGTGTGATTGGGGCTCGTTCCACGACCTTTTACTTCCGCCGCAAGTTCGAGGTCGCAGATCCGACGGCAGTCAATGGCGTCACGGTGCACCTGATGCGCGATGACGGAGCCATGGTGTACCTCAACAACCAGCTCGTCTTCCGTTCGAACATGCCCGAGGGGAACGTGACCAGTTCCACGGTTGCGTCGGAGGTCGTCGGGGGAGCTGACGAATCAACGTTTTTCCCGCAAACCGTCGATCCTGCCTTGCTGGTGGCGGGTTCCAACACGCTGGCCGTGGAGGTTCACCAGCAGAATGCATCGAGCTCCGACGTCAGCTTCGATCTGAGGCTGGAAGCGCTGGTCTCGTCTTTGAATCGGCCGCCGACCGTGAATGCCGGGCGCGACGTGGAGGCGTTGGCAGGAGAAGCCGTGCCGCTCGCGGGACAGTTCTCGGACGATGGATTGCCGGCGTCGCCGGGGGTGGTGGCGTTGGTCTGGACGCAGACCGAAGGACCTTCGCCGGCGACGATTACGGGCGGAAACACGGCGCGGCCGACTGTGACGTTCCCGGTCGCGGGTCGCTACGTGCTGCGATTTGCCGCCAACGACGGGACGACGACGGTTACCGATTTGGTGGCGATTACCGTGACGTCAACCGGGCAGGAGACTTACGACGCATGGCGCCGGCGCCATTTCTCGGCGGCTGAACTGAACGATCCCGCCATCAGTGGGGAAACTACGGATCCTGACAGCGACGGGCAGACCAATCGGAACGAATACGATAGCGGCACGTTGCCGCGCGACGCGGCGAGCGTTCTGCGGCTGCGGTGGGTCGCGGCCACGGACGGAAGCCTGAAGCTCGCGGTATCGGTGGTGACGGGTCGCACGTACACCGTTCAGTCACGAGACGACGCCGTGGGAGCGGGTTGGTTGGCGGTCCAAAACCTGGACGCCGCCACCTGCGACTGTGAGGTGGAAGTGCCCTGGACCCGTCCACCGGGTTCTAGTCCAACGCAGTTCTACCGCGTCGTGACCCCGCGGCTGCCGTGAGGTCCGATGTTTCCCTGGGGATGGCCTCGTCGCTGCCAGTCGGCTTGCAATCACGTTGGCCCATGCTCCTTTGGGTGGCCTGACGATGCCCGACGCCTCCCCTCCCATCCTGGTTTGGTTCCGCCACGACTTGCGACTGTCGGACCATCCGGCGCTGGAGGCGGCTCGGGCGGCTGGGGGAGCGATTATCCCGATCTTCGTCTGGGCGCCGGAGGAAGAAGCGCCTTGGGAGCCGGGGGCGGCGTCGCGCTGGTGGCTGCATCATTCGCTTTCGAGTCTCGATGCTGCGTTGCGGGGGGTCGGGTCCCGATTGGTGGTGCGCCAGGGTGCTTCTCTGGAAACCTTGCTGGCGGTTGCGCGGGAAACGGGCGCCCGGAAAGTGGTCTGGTGTCGGCGATACGAGCCGGCAGTGATTGCCCGGGACGCCCATATCAAGGAGGCGCTGCGCGAATGTGGCATGGAGGCGGAGAGCTTCAATGGGGCGTTGCTGAACGAACCCTGGACGATTCGGAACAAGAGCGGCAATCCGTTCCAGGTGTTCACTCCGTTCTGGAAGTTCTGCTTGAGCGGGCCGGATCCGGAACTGCCGCTTCAGGCACCGGCGGCTCTGGCCGCGCCCAACGTGTGGCCTCCGTCGGTGCCGCTCGCTGCCCTGGGATTGTTGCCGTCGATTCGCTGGGACGGAGAGATGTCGAAATCCTGGCGTCCCGGGGAAGCGGGTGCCTGGAATAATCTCGAACGGTTCACCAGCGGGGCTGTGTTCAAGTACAGCGACGAGAGGAACCGCCCGGATCGCCTGGGCACCTCGCGTCTTTCGCCCCACCTGCATTTCGGTGAGATCAGCCCTCGTCAGATCTGGCACCAGGTAAGGTCCGCAGCGGATGCGGTGGGAAAGCCGGTTGCCGAGTGGAGGGGTGGTCAGTTTTTGGCCGAAGTGGGCTGGCGCGAGTTCGCCCATCACCTTCTGTTCCATTTTCCCCACACCCCGGAACGTCCGCTCCGGGTGGACTTCGCGACGTTTCCGTGGCGTCGAGACGCCGCAGCTTTGAAGGCATGGGAGCGGGGGCGGACGGGAATTCCGCTCGTGGATGCGGGCATGCGGGAGCTATGGGCGACAGGTTGGATGCACAACCGGGTCCGAATGGTGGTGGGCTCGGTTCTGGTGAAGAACCTGCTGCTCTCCTGGCAGGAAGGAGCCCGGTGGTTCTGGGACACGCTGGTGGATGCCGATCTCGCGTCGAACACCCTGGGTTGGCAGTGGATCGGCGGGTGTGGAGCCGACGCCGCCCCCTATTTCCGGGTGTTCAACCCCGTCAGCCAGGGAAGGAAGTTTGATCCGGACGGGGCCTATGTGCGCCGATGGGTGCCTGAACTGGCGCAGATGCCAGCAGAACACATTCATGCGCCCTGGGAGGCGCCGGCCGACGTGCTCCGGGGAGCGGGTGTCATCGTCGGAAATCAGTATCCGGAGCCAATCGTCAGTCTGTCGGCGTCGCGCATCGCGGCGTTGGCGGCGTTTTCGTCGATCCGCCCGGGAACCCGCGTTTGAGACGAAGATTCGGGCTGGCGTCCGGACGCTGCCTCTTTCATTTTCGGCCCGATCATTTTTTACCATGTCTGAACGCATTGGATTTGTCGGGGTGGGTCGTATGGGCGCGAACATGGCCCGGCGGCTCAAGGATTGCGGGTTCACCGTTTCGGCCGTCTACGACGTGAACCGGGCTGCGGCCGAGGAATTGGCTCGCGAGATCGGAGCGTCCGTGTGCCGTTCGTTGGCGGATGTCACGGCGTCGTCGGATGTCATCTTCACGGTGGTGACGAACGACAAGTCGATGGCGGCAGTGTTTGACGGGAGGAAGGACAGCTTGCTGATGGGAGCCAAGGGCCGGGCCTTCGTGAATTGCGCGACGCTGTCGCCGAAGGTGCATCGGGATCTCGAGAAGCGGGCGGCGAAGGCGGGGGCTGAGAGCCTGGAAGCCTGCATGGCTTCGAGCATCCCGCAGGCGCGGCAAGGAACCCTCTATCTGATGTGTGGCGGCAAGGCTACGGTCTACGAACGGTTGAAGCCCATGCTGACGAAGCTGACCAACGAAGGAGCGACGTTGCGTTACATCGGGGCGGCGGGCAAGGCGGCCGAGGTGAAGGCCCTGGTGAACATGGTGATGAACATCAATACCGCGGGGCTGGCCGAGGGGTTGGCCCTCGGAAGCGCGCTCGGCCTGGACCTGTCGATGCTGCGCGAGGTGTTTTCCCAGACCGGCGCCAATTCCAGGGTGCTTCAAACCGACGGCGAAGACATGCAGAACCGGGACCATTCCTGCTTCTTCTCAGCGGCCCATGCGGCGAAGGACTCCGGGATAGCCATGGCCCTCGGTCGCCAGAAAAAACTCAATCTTCCGCTCGCGTCGGCCACCACGAAACAATTCCAGCGGATGGTTAAGGAAGGGTTGGGCGAACTGGATAAGTCCGGCGTCGCGGAACTCACCTTCAAGGGAAGGCATCGCGCCAAACGCCGGAAAGCTTAGCCGGAACCTGCGTTTCCGGAGGGCGGATCCCAGCGTGCAGGCCGGTATGGGAGGAGGAGTCCAAGGCACGTTGGCGCCATCCGGGACAGTGAAATCGAGTCGGTTCGAAGGAAATAGCTCTTGTTTTTTGGGTTTTGGTTCAAAACATACCCGTCCCTATATGGCTTCCGCTGTAACGCAATCGCCGACGCCTCCAACCGAGACGCCGGAGCAAGATCGGATGCTCAACGCCTTGGCGTGGCTTGAGATCCATCGCAAGCACCTTCTGATGGGCTTCGCGGCCCTAATCGCCCTCTTCGCCGTGCTGTATCTCTGGCGCCACATGGCGGCCCAGCGTGAGCTGGAAGGCAATGCCGCCCTGCTGTCGCTGCGTTCACGGCCCAGTCAGCCGGAAACGTCGGCCAAGGCCACCGACTACCTGAAAGTGGCCGAGGAGCATGCGGCCTCCAGCGCCGGCCCTCGCGCCCGGCTGCTCGCCGCGGCCGCCTATTTCGCCGAGAACCGATACGCCGAAGCGCAAACTGAATTCGCCCGTGTGCTTGGCGATGAGGGTTCAGGAGTGCTCGCCGCTCAGGCCGCCTTCGGGATCGCGGCGTCCCTGGACGCCCTCGACAAGCAGGATGAGGCGATCGCGAAGTATCAGGAGGTGATCTCACGATTCCCCGACGACAGCGTTGCCTTGCAGGCCAGGCTGGGGTTGGCGCGGTTGCACGACTCGCGCAAGCAGCCGGACACCGCTCTCCGGTTCTACGACGAAATTCTCCGGGAGCGAGAACCCGGCGCCGCTCTACAAGCCGCGACGCAGGCCCGAGAGGAACTGGTCCGCCGGCACCCTGAATTGGCGGGAACCAACACGACGTTCTCCGTCCCCGCCGCTTCGACCGGGAGGTAGTTCTAAACGCGATAGGCCCGATCGGGGGCATCCGGGAGCCCTTCGTTGTCGCCGGGCTCGATTGGCATCATGAGACTTTGCATCATTGGAACGGGCTACGTCGGCCTTGTCACCGGCACATGCTTCGCCGAGGTGGGGCATGAAGTGGTCTGTGTGGACAATAACGCGGACAAGGTCCGGCACCTGCAGGCGGGGGGCATTCCGATCTACGAGCCAGGGCTCGACGAGATGGTGCCCCGAAACGTGGCGGCGGGACGTCTGCGCTTCACGAATTCCATCGTCGATGGGGTGGAGAGCTCGGATGTCGTCTTCATTGCGGTTCCGACGCCACCGCAGGCCGACGGTTCGGTCGACCTGAGCTTCATCGAAGGCGTCGCACGCGAGATCGCCGGCTGCATGACCCGGTACAAGATCATCGTCGACAAGAGCACCGTGCCGGTGAAGACCGGCGAGAAAGTGGCCGAGACGATTAAGCGCTACAACAAGGCGCGGGTGGATTTCGACGTGGTCTCGAATCCCGAATTCCTGAGGGAGGGCTTCGCGGTGGAGGACCTGATGAAGCCGGACCGTGTGGTGGTGGGCGTATTGTCACAGCGTCCGGTGGTGGCGATGCGTGAGGTTTACGCCCCGTTCGATGCCCCGTTCATCGTCACGGACATCAACTCCGCAGAATTGATCAAGCACGCCGCGAACTCGTTTCTGGCGCTCAAGATCAGCTACATCAATGCCGTCGCGGCAGTGTGCGAGGCGAGTGGCGCCAACGTGGTCGAGGTGGCTGCGGGGATGGGGTTGGACCGACGAATCGGGCGACAGTTCCTGAACGCGGGAATCGGCTTCGGCGGGTCTTGTTTTCCAAAGGATCTCAGCGCTTTCATCAAGATCGCGGAACAGCTCGGCGTGGATTTCCGTCTGCTCAAGGAGGTTCAGTCCATCAATACCGGCCAGATGGACCGCTTCCTGAAAAAGATCACCGAGACTCTCTGGGTCTTGAAAGACAAGCGCCTCGGAGTGCTCGGGCTCGCCTTCAAACAGAACACCGACGACGTCCGATTGAGCCCGGCCATCGAGTTGTGCCAGCGGTTGATCAAGGAAGGCGCATGGCTGCGGGTTCATGATCCGAAAGCGATGGAGAAAGCGAAGTCGATCCTGCCGCCCTCCGAGAGGGTTCAATACGTGGACGACATGAACGACGTTCCGGCCGGCTGTGACGCGCTGGTGATTGCGACCGAGTGGCCCGTTTTCTCGAAATTGGACCTGGAACGGACGCGTCGCGAGTTGGCTCACCCGATCGTGTTCGACGGGCGTAACCTGTTTGACAAGTTCGAGATGGAGCGCCTGGGGTTCCTCTATAAGAGCGTGGGTCGCTAGTCGGACGCCCATGTCGACAGCAGGCGAATCCGGTCTCAATTCCAGGCATGCCGATCTGGGGCCGGCAGGGAACCGGTGGATCGAAGTGGCCGCTGGATTGGCGTTCCGAGGCGGACGTCTTCTGGTGACCCAGCGGGCTGTAGGAACCCATTTGGCGGGGCTGTGGGAATTCCCCGGAGGCAAGCGGGATCCGGGCGAGACCTGGGAAGGGTGTTTGGTTCGGGAACTTCGCGAGGAATTGGATGTCGTGGCCGACGTGGGGCCCTTGTTCGAGGAAGTTCGCCACGAGTATCCAGCCAAGTGGGTCCATCTTCGATTCTACCTCTGTCGATTGAAGGGCGAACCTCGTGCAGTGGAATGCGCGGCAGTGGCGTGGGTTGAGCAGGATCGGTTGAGGGACTACGCATTTCCCGCGGCGGATGCCACCTTGCTCCGACGACTCGAGACGACGCCCTCCGTGTGGGTGGCTTAGCTGCTTTGTCGGGCGGTGGCAGGCGGCGGAATCATGGTGGCTTGTCGTCCCGTTGCCGGCGCAGCTCCCAGCGGTCGTAAAGCCGTCGGCACGTTGAAGGTATTGCCCGACGGGTTCTTCGGTGGGCGAAGTATATCCCCCCGTTGCCCAACGGGTGGCAATGGATAAGGACGGACAACCGTCCGGACGTTGGGGGGGGCAGACCGCCGAGCCGAGGGGGTTGGAGCCGCCATCAGGGATAAGACCGGACTTTTTCCTGCCAAGGTCGACACAGGTATCATGGCTTGGACCGGCAGGCTCTCCGTGCGATCCCGGTTTCCGTGCGTGGCGAAGGCTTCGTCCACCAACTGCCGGAAAGCGGACGAGAATGAACGCAGGGTGCGGCCGGATTTTTGGTGTGCGGACTCCGCCGGTGCTTTGGTCGGGGAACCCTTGCTGGGGCGCGGCCGGGCGGTTGGTTGGTTTCGGGCCCGGGAATGGGGTCGGGTGGCGTTGGCCAACTCGGCGGCGGTCGGCGGCGCCGCAGAGAGGATCAGGACATGGTGGTTCTTGTTCTCAGTGAGACCGGCAATCGCAAGGGCCAGGGTAATGCCAGCGGGGAGCCAGGGATGGGTCTCCGGCTGCCCGAAGGTCCGGATGCACCGGATGCGTCGGCGGAGGGTCCCGACGTCATCCAGGATTCCGGCAAGAGCCGGCATGAGACGGCGAGGCGCGCATTCTTCGAGCAAATGGAGCAGGGTCAGGCCGTAATCCCGGGCGGCGCCGACGAAGCAACTTTGCAGAACGCGCTGGTCGCAAACTTCCTCCCTCACGGAAACCAGGCGGCGGAGTGCCAGCCAGACGGCGGGATTGAACCAATGGAGGATCTGGATGCCGGCCAGAATCCAATTCTGAGCGATGTCGCCGCGTTTGACGTGTGCGAGTTCGTGAAGAAACAGGAACCGGATTTCGTCGGTGGTCAGACGTTCCAGAAGGCCAGTGGGCAGGAGAATCCGGGGCCGCCGAGAACCCGAGATCGCGGGAGACATGACGCGCTCGCCCTCGACGAGGAGGACGGGACCCCGGACGCGCATGACCGCTTTGCTCTGCTTGAGAAGGTCCAAGATGTAGGAATCCGTGACCGGAATCGTGTGTTGGAGCGCGTGCTGGAGCCGGCGGTGATCGCGATAGAGCAGGAGACCGAGGACGGCGGCTCCGGGCAGCCACAAGGCGAGGGCGACCAGAAACCAGGACGGGGTATCGGCGAGCGGATGCGGAACTTCCGTCAGAGGTACTGGCATCGGTGCCGGAAGCCCCAGCAGTTGGAGGGTGATATGGGAGATGCCGCCCGGCGCAAGTTCCACCAGATTGAAAAGGCTGAAAGCGCTGGCAGGGGCAATCGGAAGTAAAAGCCGTACGAAGACCAAGAGCCAGAGACCGTACCGCCACCGCGGGGGCAGCTTTCGAAGCAGGGTTTTTTCGAGGAA
>Ga0335394_10007756_pt1 | contig 12113 bp, 13 predicted proteins | sample MAT03_FD_205741 | JGI IMG/M metagenome (GOLD analysis project Ga0335394, IMG submission 205741) | Freshwater microbial communities from Lake Fryxell liftoff mats and glacier meltwater in Antarctica - MAT-03 (spades assembly) (version 2) ... | reverse complement strand
CGGCAGGCGCTTGCCGATACCGATGATGATGAAGAACGCGACCGCAGGAATGAGCGGGATGAGCCACGCGTGCTCGAGGAACCAGCCCGCCGATTCTGTACCTGCAGCGAACATGCGTCAGCCCTTCATTTCCGACAGGTCGTCGAGCGCGATGGTCTTGCGGTTGCGGAAGATCAGCAGCACCATCGCAAGGCCCACGCCGACTTCCGCAGCTGCGATTGCGATGATGTACAACGCGAAGACATTGCCGTCCACCTGACCGCCCCACAAACGATCGAACGCCAACAGGTTGATGTTGACCGAGTTGAGGATCAGCTCGATGCTCATCAGCACGAGCACTGCGTTCTTGCGCACGATCACGCCGTACACGCCGATGCAGAACAGCACTGCGCCGAGGATGAGGAACTGGTTGATCAACATCGGTCAGTCCTTCCTGGCCAAGACGATGGCGCCGATGACGGCGGCCAGCAGCACGAACGACAGCGCCCAGAAGGGCACTGCGTAGATGGAGAAAATGGCGTCGCTGAGCGCGGCGGTGCTGGTGACGGGGAGGTCGGGGTCCAGCTTGGTGTCCTCGAAGCCCTTGACCAGCACGTACGACATGACACCCAGCAGCAACAGCGCGACGGGTACCCCGATCAGCGCACCGCCCTTGTTGTTGAGATCAACGTCCTTGCCCAACTTGGCGCGCGTGAGCATCACGCCGAAGAGGAACAGCACCATGACAGCACCGATGTACACGAGCACCTGAGTGACCGCCACGAACTCTGCCGCCAGCAAGAGATACTGGGCAGCGGCGCCCGCCATCACGGCAATCAGCGATAGTGCCGCGTGCACGACGTTGCTGCTGCGAACGACGTTGATGGCCCCGAGGACCATGATTGCGGCGATGATGCCGAAGCCGATGTTCTGAGCGACCTGAATGTCGGCAGCGATCATCACTTCCCCTTCTTCTTCTCGGCGCCGGCCTCGAGGGCGGGGGCCTCGGGCACCGTTTCCATCCACTCGCCGAGCTTGGTCTTGTCGTGCAGCAGGTCGGCGATGCGGGGTTCGCTGTACTCGTACTCCGGGCTCCAGAAGATCGCATCGAACGGGCACACCTCGACGCAGATACCGCAGTACATGCACAGCGCGTAGTCGATGTCGAAACGATCGACCTTGTTGACCTTGCGTGGCGCGCCACCGGCGCGGCGCGGCGGTGCCAGTTCCTTGTGGGCCTCGATGTAGATACACCAGTCGGGGCAGCTGCGCACACACAGCATGCACGAGGTGCAGTTGTCTTCGCGCAAGGCAATGACACCGCGCGCACGGATGGGCGGGGTCTCCTTCTCGTGCGGGTATTGCACGGTCGCAGCACCGCCACCGAGCTTCTTGGGCTTGATGGTTTGCATCAGCGTGCCCAGCGTGACGCCGAGGCCCTTGATCAGGCCGGGGACTTGGGGCTTCGGCATTAGAAGGCCACCTTGAAGATTGCGGTGATCATGATGTTGACGAGCGACACGGGAATGAGCACCTTCCACGCAAATCGCTGCAACTGGTCCTCACGGAAACGGGGGTAGCTGAACCGGACCCACATGATGATGCCGGTGAGCACCATCATCTTGGTGAACATGATCAACGGGCCGGCGAAGTTCATCCAGTTGTCGACCTGGGTGATGTCGTCCCAACCGAACCATGCGAACGGAACGCCCCACCCGCCGAGGAACAGCACGCTGGCGATGAACGCGAACACGCCGGCCGTGGCGAATTCGGCGATGAAGAAGATGAGAAAACGGAAGCCGCTGTACTCGGTCATGTAGCCAGAGACCAGCTCGGACTCGGCGATGGGCATGTCGAACGGCGCCTGCGTCAGCTCGGCTTGCACCGCAATCATGAACACCAGGAACGCAACGAACTGCGTGAGGATGTACGGGTAGCCGAGACCGTTCCAGCCGAAGATGCTGTCGCTGTTCTGCTTGATGACGATGGTCTGCAGGTTCATCGAACCGGCTTGAATGACCACGCCGAGCACCGCCAACACCATCGGCAGCTCGTACGCGATCAGCTGGCCTGCGGCTCGCAGACCACCGAGCAGCGAGTACTTGTTGGCGCTGGACCAACCCGCCATCAGGATGCCCAGCGTGGAAATGCTGCTCACCGCGAGTAGGTAGAAGACGCCGGCGTCGAAGTCGGTGAAGTAGGCGTCGGGGCCGAAAGGCACCACGGCCACCAACAGGAACGTACTCATCAAGACGACCAGCGGCGCAGCCCGGAAGACCTTGATGTCGGCCCGCTCAGGCGCGATGTCTTCCTTCTGCAGCCACTTACCGACTTCCGCGAACAGCTGCATGCTGCCGTACGGGCCGGCCTCCATGGGGCCAAGACGGCTCTGCATGAACGACATCATCTTGAACAGGAACAGGTACACGATGGTGCCGGCGGGCAGCAGCACCGCCACGGTGCCACCGAGTACCCGCAGCAACGATTGCGCCCAGTACGGGAGATCAACAGCGAAGATCATCTGTCGATGTCTCCCAAGATGAAGTAGAGCGACGCCAGGATGGAGATGATGTCGGGCACGTACACGCCACGCAGCACCCACGGCACGATCGAAATGTTGTTGAAGCTGGCCGAGCGAATCTTCACGCGGAACGGGCCCAGGTCGCCCTTGCTGACCACGTAGTAGCCCATCTCGCCGAGAGGATTCTCGGTGCTGACCCAGGCTTCACCTTCGGGCACCTTGATGATGCGCGGCACCTTGGCCATGACCGGGCCGGATGGGATGCCGTCGATCAGTTGGTCGACGATCTTGGTGGCCTCGCGGGTTTCCTGCAGACGGATCCAGCAACGAGCGAAGCTGTCGCCGTCAGGGTGCGTCCAGACCTTGAAGTTGACCTTGTCGTAGGCGAGCGGCAGCTTCTGGTCGCGACGCAGGTCCCAATCCACACCGCTGGCGCGCAGGTTGGCGCCCGAGAGGCCGTACTGCTTGGCCACTTCGGCCGGGATGACACCGATGCCGCGCAGGCGACTCTGGAAGATCTCGTTGCCGAACAGCAGGTTCTCGATCTCGTCGCAGAAGTTGCGCAGCTTCTTCATCACCTGCTTGGTCTCGGTGAGCCAGCCCTCGGGCAGGTCGTCCTTGAGGCCGCCGATGCGGTCGAAGTTGGGGTGGAAGCGACCGCCGGTGGCGCTCTCGATCAGGTTGAGCACGTACTCGCGATCGCGGAAGGCCATGAACACCGGCGTGATTGCACCCAACTGCACGCCCAGGTCACCGAGGAACAGGCTGACGTTGGCGATGCGGCTGAGCTCGAACAGGATCGTGCGAATCCATTGGGCACGCTGCGGCGCCTCGACTTCCATCAGTTTCTCGGCAGCGAGAATGAAGGGAACTTCGTTGGCGAAGCTGCCCAGCCAGTCGATGCGGTTGACCAGCGCCGTCACCTGCGGGAAGGTGCGCACCTCGGTGAGCTTCTCGTAGCCGCGGTGCATATAGCCGGCGCTGGGCTCGGCCCAGATGACCTGCTCGCCATCGAGGCGGACGATGATGCGCAGCGTGCCGTGCGTGGCCGGGTGCTGCGGACCGATGTTGAGGGTCATGCCCTCGGTTTCCAGCTCGACGTTCAGGCGCGCATCAGCAGCTTGCGCGGCAATGTAGCTGAGCTTCCGACGATCAGCGATATCGGTCACTCTGCGGCCTCTTCTTCATCGTCGCCACCGGGCAATGGTTCCACATCCACGATGCCCGGCCACGGCTTGACCAGACGGGCCAGCAGCGGGAAGTCCTTGCGCAGCGGATGACCCTCGAAATCGGTGGGCAGGTACATGTTGCGCAGGTCGGGGTGGCCCTGGAAGCCAATGCCGAACATCTCATGGCACTCGCGCTCGTGCCAGTTGGCACCGGCGTAAACCGGAATCCAGGTATCGATCATCGGAGCTGCGTCGGGGACGTCGGCCTTGATGGTGACGCCGAAGTGCTTGCTGATGGAGCCGACGCGAGCGAACACCTGCATGCGAGTCTCGCCGCCGGTGTAGCCCTGCTTGATGGACATGTCACGCTCGACGGGCGGCGCCGACGGGTCGTCTTCGCTTCGGCCGAACGGGCTGGGCATCCAGTCGATGGCGGACAGGAAGCAGAAGTAGTCGCAGCCCACCACATCGCGCAGCACGAGGCCGGCCTGCTGCCACGCCTCGGCAGTGACCCGCACCCAAACGTCGTCGTTGGGCTTGATCAGGCTGTCGAGCAGGGCCTCGCCGAGTGCGTCACGCAAGGCGGTGACAACGCCTTCTCGGAGTGCATCGCCGGGCAGTGCCAGCGTGTCGTTCGGGGTTGCAGCGTCGTTGGGTGATTCGGTGTCACTCAATTGGGCCACCCCCGACGACGATCGGTTCCTTCGCGGCAACGGCAGCTGCGGCAGCGGTGGCCATGTTGACGTGACCCTCGCCACGCCAGCGGGCGCCCATGTCCTCGTTCTTGATGCGTTGCTGCAGCAGCACGACGCCCTCCAGCAAGGCCTCGGGTCGCGGAGGACAGCCGGGCACGTAGACGTCGACCGGAATGATCTGATCGACGCCCTTGGTGACCGAGTAGCTGTCCCAGTAGGGCCCGCCACAGTTGGCACATGAACCCATGCTGATGACGTACTTCGGCTCGGGCATCTGCTCGTAGAGACGTTTGATGCTGGGGGCCATCTTGTCGGTGACGGTACCGGAGATGACCACCAGGTCGGCCTGGCGCGGGCTGGCCGGCAGCGGGATGACACCGAGGCGCATCACGTCGTAGCGCGGCGAACCAAAGGCGGCGCCCATCTCGATGGCGCAGCACGCCAGCCCCCACTGGTACACCCACAGGCTGTAGGAACGGCCCAGGTTGAACAGTGACGTGAGAGGTTTGGGCAAGCGCCCTTTGTCGACAAGACCCATGTGGTTACACCCAGCGCAAGACGCCCTTGCGCCACGCGTACACGAGGCCAAGGAACAGGACGAAAACGAAAATGCCCATTTCAGCGAGGCCGAACAAGCCGTAGACCTCGAGTCGGGTGGCCCACGGGAAGATGAAAACAGCTTCCACATCGAAGACCACGAAGAGCAGAGCGAAGATGTAGTAGCGGACCTGGCTCTGCGACCAGCCGTCGCCAACCGGGTTGACGCCGCTCTCATAGGCCATGTTCTTCTCGGCCGACGGCTTGTTCGGCCGCAGGAGTGCCGAGATACCCAGCAGCAGGCTGGCCAGCACAATGGCAATGGCACCGAACCACACCACGTTGAGATAGTCGCGCAAGAAGTCAGACATCGCGCACGAAGCTACTACGCCACGTGAATCCCATCACAAATGGACGAGCAATTGCCCCTCCCGTCATCTCGCCATGCCCAGTAGTGGTGTTGAACCGCATGCGATTTCAGGGCTGCTCCTGCGGCGGACCGAGTTGGGCATTCTCTTGGCCGCACGCGAGCCGCTCACCGCCCGCGAGATCGCTGCGGACTCGCGTCTCGGTGGAGCAACAACGCAGCCGGGGCTCAAGAAGGGGGCGAGTCGGGTCATCGCCGACCTGCTCGCCTATCAGGCGCGTGTCGGCAGGGTCCGCAAGCCTGGCCCGGCGACCTTCGTCGTGCTTCCTGGCAGCGTGAGTCGGTCAACCCGCCGGCGTTGCCTGCGCTGGCGCGACGAAGTCGCCCGCCGCCGAGCGCTCGAGGACTGCCTCCCACCTGTCATGACATCTCCCAGTTCACCCCTTTCGGACGCGTCGGCGCTCGGGGAAAGTGCGTTCGAAAAAGGTGAACTGGGGCTAGATATGTCGCCGGTCCCGGTCGGCTTCGAGTCGTACGCTCACCGGATGGTACGCATCGATCACGCATCGCTTGCCGACCTCTCCGCATTGGTCGACCTAGAGAGCAGGCTCTTCGAGGAGGACGCGGCCGCCCACGACACCTTCATCGACTTGACCTGGTCGCAACGGGAGGGCGCCGCTGACTTCACTCGGCTACTCGACAGTCAGGACTGCCTAGTGCTTGTGGCGCGGATGGCGGTGGATGTCGTCGGCCACCTCGTCGGCTACACGACGCAGTCGTCCCCCACTCGCCAGCCGGTCACCTACGCCAACTTGCGCAGCCTGTACGTGCTGCCCGCCCACCGCCGGCTCTGTGTGGCCGACCTACTCGTGGGCGAGTTCCTCACTTGGGCGCGCGACTGCGGCTGCGTGGAGGCACACGTCGACCACTACACCCTGAATGAGCCAGCGCAGCTCCTCTACGAACGGCACGGCTTTGCTGCACGGAGCACCTCGCGAGCGCTGGATCTGACTACGCCGTAGCAGGCGGGAGGGACTGGGTCGCGTCGAGCCACCAGGACATGCCGGACTCGATCTGCTCGCGGCTGACGCCACCGGCATAGAAGGCGCCCGACTTGGCGGGAGTGCCGATCCTGTCCTTGGCGTGCTCGACTGCAGCCGCAAGGTCTACGGCGAATTGCTCGACCACTCCGTCTTGAGTGTTGGGGCGGGTCACGCAGAAGTGCAGCGCCGCTGGGCGCTGCAGACCGTTCAGCCGCCAGCGCCGCGACGCCATGTAGTCGTTGACCACGAAGATGTCGAGACCGCTGTCGTCCGTGGTCGTGAACGCAACGTTGAAGAACGGGGCACCCATCACGCGCAGCTCCGGCACAGCCTCGATCGCCTCGCGCAGCGCTGCTGCGGTGCGGAAGATGTCGCCGGCGATGGCCATGTAACCCTCGCGGCCGAGCGTGACCAACGCAGCCCACGCAGTGGCGATGATGCCGCCCGACCGCGAACCGCTCATGCCGGGGGATGTGTACAGCCCACCCGACCAGTCGGGCACGATGAAGTACTGCAGCCGGCGCAGCTCGGCCGTGCGGTACAGCAGCACACTGCTGCCCTTCAGCCCGAAGCCGTACTTGTGGGTGTCGGCGCTCATCGATGTCACGCCGGGCCGGCGAAAGTCGAACGTGGGCACTGCGTACCCCAAGTCCTGCCCCCACGACAGGATGAACCCGCCGAGGCAGCCATCGACGTGAAGGTTGATGCCGCGCTCCAACGCCAGGTCGGACAGTTCCTCGATGGGATCGATGAGGCCGTGCGGATACGTGCCCGCGGAGCCGATCAGGGCGACCGTGTTCTCGTCGATCAGCGACCGCACCGAGTCCATGTCGGCGATGAACTGATCCGTCACGGCAGCCTTGCGCAGCTCGATGCCGAAGTAGTGCGCACCCTTGTCCAGCGCAGGGTGCGCCGTCTCGGGCATCACCACGTTGGGCTGCGTGATGCCGCGCTCGCGACCCCACTCGCGGTACACCAGCAGCGGGTTCATCAGGCTCTCGGTGCCGCCGCTGGTGAGCACACCAAAGGGGCCGCCAACTTCGGCTCCGGGGCTGTGCAGCATGTCGCCCGTCATGGCGATGATCTCACCCTCGAAGCGAGTGGCGCTGGGGTACATGTCGCGCTGCAAGACGTTGGCGTGGCTGTAGTGGCCGAACACCTCGTTGAGGAACTCGTAGTGGTCCTCGTCGCCGCTGTAGATGCTGCCGCTGATCTTGCCCTCGTGGTACGGCGAGTCCTCCAGCTGCGACATCGCCTCGATCTCGGCAATCACATCCGCCCTGGCCCGGCCTTTGGCAGGGAAGCTGCGGGTGACGGCGTAGCGGTCGGCGTAGGGGTACAGGCCCATGAGTGGCTCCTCTAGAGAAACGGATGTAGCGCGGCGTGGCGGTGGAGTGCGTTGCGCATGTGATCTCGATTGTGCGGATTCGGATCGTGCACTTCTGCAGTGTGCAACAACGACGGCACGTCGGCGAGATCGAGCATGCCGAGCGCGTTGAACGCAAGGAATGCTGCGCCGCGCGCGTTGGTCGCTCGCGGTTCCGCCAGGCGGTGCACGGGGCGATCGAGCGCGTCTGAAAGCAGCTGCGCCCACAGCGGACTCTGCGCTCCCCCACCCCCGAAACGAATGAACGGAAAGGCGCCCCCGACGAACGACTCGACCTGCGGCAGCAGCCAGCCAAGGTTGAGCACCACACCCTCGAGAGTGGCCCGCATTGCGTGCCGACGATCGTGCTGTAACGACATGCCGACGTATGCGCCACGCACATCGTCGTTCGGCTTCGGGGCAACGGATCCCAACAACCACGGCATGAACTGCAGACCATCTGTGGTCACTGCCGCAGCGTCCGCGAGCGCGGACTCGATGTCGGCGTACCCGAACAGGCGCTGCGCCCACTCGAATGCGCGCCCGCCCAAACCGTTCTCCGCCATCACGTAGTACATGCCGGGCAGTGGGCTGGGCACGGCCAGCACGCCGGAGCGGATCTCGCTGCGCAGCTCTCCAATGTGACTGACCAACACCGATGTGGTGCCGATGATCACCGACCCGTCGGATGGCGAGAGTGCGCCGGTACCCACAGCGGAGGTGATGGAGTCGATGGTGCCCGCGACCACCGGTGTGTCGGCGGCAATACCCAGTTCTTCAGCGACACTGCGTGCTACCCCGCCAACGATGGAATTCATCGGGATCAGCGGCGCGAGTTTGGTGGGGTCCAGCTTCGTGGCGGCGACCAGGGTCGGGTCGTACTCAAGGGCGCCCCACACCCGGTTGTCGCACACCAACTGCCCGAACACTGTCGATTGTGTGGCCGTCACCACGCCCGTCAGCCGGGCGGTGACGTAGTCCATTGGCTCGACCAATGCGGCCGACGCGGCGTACGCATCTGGGTGGAGGGTGGCGAGCACATTCGCGTGCGCAACGTTGTCGAATCCGCTCGGCAGCGGGATCATTCCGTGTCGTTCGAGGAAGAGCGCGAACGTGTCGTCGGTGAGCAGCGTTGCGTTGTTGGCGGCGCCGCGATGATCCATCCACAAGATGCACGGCCCGGTTGGTGTCCCGTCGGCAGCGATGGGGATGGTGCTCATGTACTGGCTGGTGACTGCTACCGCCACGATCGGTGGCAGCGGCGCCGTGGCCTCGAACAGTTCACGGGTGGCCGCGACGATGGCAGACCACATCTCGTTCGGGTCCTGCTCTGCGCCGCCGTCGGGTAGGAACTGGGTGCCGACGGCGGCGTGACGCCAGCCGATGGTTGCACCATCGGCCGCCACCAGCGCCACCTTGGGTCCGCCGGTGCCAAGGTCGATGGCCAACACGCAATCCGTCACGTTCCCCACATTGCCAGACCCGCTCTGCTACACCTAGCGCATGGACAAGGAGGCCCTGGCGGCATTGGTCCGACGAGTACCCGGCTGGCAGGACCACCAGATCGAGCTGACGCCACTGCACGGCGGCATCACCAACACCAACTACGTGGCCGTGGTTGATGGTGTGTCCAGTGTCGTGCGGGTGCCCGGCGAACGCACCGAGCTGCTGGGTATCGATCGCGCCAATGAGGCGGAGGCAGCGCGACGGGCTGCCGAGTTGGGCATCGGCCCGGCGGTGTTGGGCGAGCTACCGGAGATCGGCACGCTCATCACCGCGCTGGTGCCCGGCCGGCACCTCGAGCCGACACCGTTCACGGATCGGCTGGCCGACGTTGTGCGCCTGCTTCGGCAGTTCCATGACAGCGGCCCGCTGCGCGGCGCGTTCCCCATCCATCGCGTGGTCGAGTGGCACGCCCGCGACGCAACGTCGTACGGCGTGGTGCCACCGGGTTCGTACGGCAGCTTGCACCAGCAGAGCCGGCGTATCGAGGCCGCGTTCGCCACCGCGCCACTCCCTACTGTTCCGTGCCACAACGATCTGCTGCCCGGCAATGTGCTGTTCGACGACGCTGGTGCGCGCGTCTGGCTGCTGGACTTCGAGTACGCAGGCATGAACGACCGCTTCTTCGACCTGGGCAACCTCAGCGTGAACTGTGGTTTCGAGGCAGCAGGAGACGAGGAGTTGCTGCGGCTGTACTTCGGAGAGGTCACCGCTGCCCGCATGGCGCGCATGCAGCTGATGAAGGTGATGAGCGAGTTCCGCGAGGGAATGTGGGCCGTGGTTCAGCAAGCAATCAGCACACTCGACACCGACTTCGTGGCCTATGCACACGAACGGCTGAGCAACTGCGAACGGCTGGCCGCCCGCCCACAGTTCGAACAGTGGCTCCTCGACGCCGCCACCCCAGCCATGTAACGCGAAACGGGCCGGCCCGAAGGCCGACCCGTCTCGAACTCGAGTGACGATCTACCGTCAGAGCGAGCCGTGCTCCAGTGCATCGAGCTCGCGCTCGATGGCCAGTAGTTCTTCCTTCGTGCCCATGACCTTCGGGCCCGTGAACCACTTCTTGGCGGACGCAACCCACCAGAGCCCGACGCCGATGAACGCCAACAGGATCAGGGGTCCAGCGAAGTTGGCGGTGTTCACCTGGTCGCTGTCCCACCACTTCCAGGTGGGGAACAATGGCGAGAAGAACAGGACGGAGATGAAGCACACCCAAACCACCGCGATCCAGCCGATTATCTTGCTTCGGCCCTTCAGGTTCCACGGCCCCTGCTCGAAGTTCGGGTTCTTCAGCCGCAGGTAGATCGGGATGACGTAGCTGATGTACAAGCCGACCACGCAGATACCGGTGAGCGCGAAGAATGCGGTCGATACACCGTCCTTTTGAATCAGTGACAACGCGCCCGTGATCAACGACACCACGACACCCAGCCATACTGCATTCGTTGGCGTACGTGTCTTGGGGTTGATCTTGTGCCACCACTTCGAACCCGGTAGACCGCCGTCTCTCGAGAAGGCGTAGATCATGCGGCTGTTCGCCGTGACAGAAGCCAGCCCACAGAAGAACTGACCGACCACCGTGATGAGCACGAGCAGCTTGACCAGGAAGGTCGAGATACCCGAGGCCTCAAAAATGGCCACAGGGAACGTGATGCCATAGTTGAAGAACGAGTCGATTCGCTTGAGCTCCTTCGGGGTGGCCAACAGGAACGCGATGTTCAGGACCAGCGCCGCGATGGCGGAGATGTAGATCGATCGCACGATGGCCTTCGGAGCGTTGATTCGCGCGCCTTTGGTCTCCTCCGACACGTGCGCAGACGCGTCGAAACCGGTGATGGTGTACTGCGCAAGCAGGAATCCGAGGAAAAAGACGTACAAGACGCTGATGCCGCCTTGCCACTGTGAGTTGTTCTGGTACTGGAAGATGTAGCTGATGCTGTTCTTCTGATCCGGCCCGATGAACAAGATGCTGAAGATCACCACCACACCGATCACATGCCACCACACGCTGATGTCACCGAGCAGCCTGACCAGCTTCACGCCGAACGTGTTGAGCAAGCCGTGAGCAAGCAGCACCATCGCGAACACCATGAACAAGTTCGTCGCAGTGGGCGTGATGATCGGTTCGATCGATCCGTCGGCCGCCTTGCCACTGGCGTAGAGGTTGATGAACCTCACGAGGTAGTTGGCCAGGGCATAGTCGACCGATGCGATCACGCCGATCTGGCCGATGAAGTTGAACCAGCCGGTGAACCAGCTCCATAGTGCTGCGTTCTTGGTGGCCAACTTGGCGGACCAGAAGTACAGGCCGCCGGCGGTCGGATACGCAGAGCAGATCTCACCCATCGACATGCCGACGCACAAGGCCATCGCTCCCACGATGAGCCAACCCAACGTGACGACGAGCGGGCCGCCGTAGGTGGCACCGATCGCGTAGCTGGTGAAGCCACCAGCCAGGATCGAGATGATCGAGAAGCTGATCGCGAAGTTGCTGAACGTCGACATGCCGCGATTTAGTTCTTGGGCATAGCCCATCGAGTGCAAATGGTCGCGGTCTTCATCCACGGTGTCTGCCATGGAACCCTCCTTGTGTAGGACTTATGGGGCTCGTCGAGCCGCCAATGCCCCCACTCGCGGCCCACGAGTTAGTGCGTGTTTAGCACGTCGTGGAATTCGCTCGGAACGATGGTCTCGCAGAACCAGTCCACTATGCGATCGGCATTCTCGCGACTCTCGACCACTGAGGCCTGCGTGGTTGCCATCAGCGCCTCCGCACTCGAGCCGATGCGTACCAATTCGTCGGCGCCGAAGCCGGTGGTCCAACGGCGCAGCATGGCTTCGTTGGCCTCCGGGTGGAACTGGGTGCTGAACATTCGGCCCAGCCGCCACGCCTGCGGCCCGGCGGTGCTGCGCGCCAGTTCGGTGGCCCG
>Ga0335394_10007753_pt1 | contig 12114 bp, 10 predicted proteins | sample MAT03_FD_205741 | JGI IMG/M metagenome (GOLD analysis project Ga0335394, IMG submission 205741) | Freshwater microbial communities from Lake Fryxell liftoff mats and glacier meltwater in Antarctica - MAT-03 (spades assembly) (version 2) ... | reverse complement strand
TGGTCAGTCGACTGATCGTCTGTCGCGCCTCGCGCAACTTTTCCGCAAAGATCTCGCGCACCGTGGACATCGCATCCGGGCCGGTCGCGCTCGCTTCGCAGACTTGCAAGAACGCCTTGATCTCGGGCAGCGAAAAACCCATGTCCTGCAACTTCTGAATCCACTCGACTCGAGCGGTGGCCCGCTGGGGGTAAAGCCGAAAGCCCCCCTTCGAGCGAAGCGGCTGCAGCAGGCCCAGCTCTTCATAAAGGTGTATTGCGCGCACCGTTTTGCCGGTGCGGCGAGCCAGATCGCCTACTTTCAGGTAGGTCAGTGCTTCGACGGGTACATCCATGGAAACCAAACTCTTACGTATACGTAAGGGATATAGTATTCGCGAAGTCGAAGTCAAACGGAAATGCGACGAAGTTGACGGTGTGTTTTTGTAAAAACACACCATAATGATATGATATTATTGAATAATATTAAGAATCACCTGTCCGAATTCTGATCACGGACCTTGACTCAAACCTGAACCGGGCTTAAGCCTGCCGAATAGCCGTGCACGCCATGTCGACCGAGCCCGCATCCGCCGCCCGAAATCATGCAGCCGATCATCTGCCTGGCCACGACCATGCGCACGAACACGGTGACGCTCACGACCACACGCATCATCACGCCCCGTCCAAGTCGGCGCACCTGCATCGCTTCGGGGCAGGCATAGGCATTGCCTGTGCGATCCATTGCCTCGCCATGCCGCTCATTGTCGGCGTGTTGCCAATTCTTGGACTTTCGTTCCTTGCCGAAGAATCCGCCGAGACCTGGATGGTGGGGATCGCAGTGTTGGTTTCGGTCGCAGGAGCACTATGGGGTTTCCATCGCCATCGCGCGCTTCGCATCGTGATGACCTTCGCGGGAGCCATTGGACTCATGCTGGTGGGCCGCTGGTTGGGTGAGTCGCATCCCCTGGGATTGCCGCTGACCATTGGCGGCTCGATCACAATCGCCATTGCGCACCTCTGGGGCGCGCGACTGTGCCGCTCCTGTCCAAACGAGTAGTGTCTAGGCTCTGGGCCGTCGGGTTCGTAACCGTGCCACGGCGTGTCCAACAACGAGAGTGGCCACGCCCGACAAAAACGCCACCAGGTTGTCCTTCACACTGAAGGCCACAATCCCAAGGTTGAGTACCACAAAAAGCATGGGCGTTACCGGGTAACCCCACGTTCGAAACACGTCGCTTCCGGTGGTGGTCTTTGACCTTCGTCGCAATCGCATCAGCCCCAAAACGCTCAACGACGAAAACAGAGACAGGACGAAGCCGACGTAGAGCAGAAGTGCCTCAAAAGTGGCCGTGAGCACCATCGCCACAGCGATCGCCGATTGCAAGAGCAACGCCCGCAGCGGAGCCTGCGTTCGCGCGCCGAGCTTCGCAAACGGAGCGAAAAAGGCGCCATCTCGGGCCATCGCAACAATCACCCGCGGACCCGTCATGGTCATCGCACCTATCGTCGACAACAAGAACAGCGCAATCGCGAGTGCAAATCCGCCACCGACACGCGGCCCAAACAATGCATGCGCTGCGAGACGTCCTGCATCGGGATGGCCAGCCAATGCTGACGGTGCAAGTGCGTAAATAAACACGAAGTTCAACGACAGGTAGATCGCAACGACCGCGGCTACGCCAAACAAGATCGCGCGCGGTAGATCTCGCGCAGGCTGCTTCGCCTCGCCACCAAGATACACCGCTGCATTCCAGCCGGTATAGGCGAACGACACGAAGACAAGCGAGGTCGCGAACGCGGACAAAGTCACCGCACCACCGGACGCGACCATCGAGAAATGCGCAACATCTCCCCTTCCCAACAAAAAGCCGGCGACGATGAACCCACCTATCAGAACCACCTTGAGACTGGTCAGTGCGACCTGGATCCGCGCGCCGACCACCACCGCGCCTCCGTGAACAACGGTCATGAGCACAATCGCAAGAATGGCGAGAAGCTCCGGTGGAACATCCGTTCCAACGATACCCTGAAGGTGCATGGCAAATGCCATGGCAGCCGCGCCAACTGGTGCCGAAAATCCAACCAACAACGACGTCCACCCCGACAAAAAGGCCCAGTTGGGACCAAACGTCTCACGAAGAAAGACGTATTCACCACCGGTCACCGGAAATCGCGTTCCCAGTTCGGCGTAACACAAGCCACCGCAGACCGCCAGGAGACCACCGACCGCCCAACAGGCAAGCACCGCGATCGGATGGCCGAGATCCGCCATCATGAAACCAGAGGTCGTGAAGATCCCGGTCCCGATCATGTTTGCGACGACGACAAAAAACAGAGTCCGCAATCCCAGCGTCCGATTGAATGTCGGAACGTCTTCAGTTCGCAACACCTCGGATCCCCCACGCGTTCTGAAGGGGGCGGACCGCATGGTGTCCCTACGCCCTGGTGATCCGCGAGAGCGCCCGATCGCGCGCCCGGGCGGTCACGTCGGTGACGGCAGCGAGGAAGTCATCGATGGCCGCGTCCGGGATCTCGCCCATGTTGGCAATCTGCACGTATCCATTGGCAAGCTCGCCCTTGGCGCGATAGACGACAAAGCCCATCGTTCGCAACTGCGAATACAGGAACTCGATGTCCAGGTCGTCGGGTATTCGCAGCGTGCAAACGCTGTGCGCTTCGTGGCCCGTGTTGGTAAAGGACTGAAAGCCTAGACCTGCCAGGGCCTGCCGAATGCGAAGATTCCGCCAGCGATAGACCGCGTTGCGAGCCGGAACGCCGCCCGATTCTTCCAGTTCATCAAGTGCAACGTCAAGCGCAATGGACGTGGAAACAGCGGGCGTAAATGGCGTTTGATTCAACTCGCGGTGGTACTTTCGATACCGTGCGAGGTTCAGGTAATATGAGCGCACCGGAATTTTTTCGAGCCGTGGCCAAACCCTCGGCGATACACAGGCGAAAGAAACACCCGCAATGGCGTGCAGGCATTTGTTGGCGGACGAGTAGCACAAATCGATATTGTCACGAACCACATCGAGATCTTCGGCACCGAGCGACGACACCGCATCCACGATGAACAGGACGTCATGTGCGCGACAGATCGCGCCCACCGCAGCAATCGGATTGAGCAAGCCCACCGACGTTTCGTGATGGGTCATGGCGACAGCGGCGATGTCAGGATCCGCCTGCAGCATTGTCTCAAGCTGAGCCACGTCGGGCAACTGTCCCCATGGCCGAAGATGAACGACGGGACTCATGCCATGAACGATCGCCATCTCGACCAAGCGTTCACCAAAAGCCCCGTTTTGAACCACAAGCAGCTTCTTGCCCGGGGGAACAGCAGCCAACACGCAGAGTTCCATCGCCGCTGTGCCGGAACCAGTCACCACCACAATCTCGTGTTCGGGATTTGCACGAAAAATGGGCTTCAACTTCGTTCGAAGGTTTTGAATAACCCCCTCGTATCCGACGTCTCGATGCGAGATATCGCGATGGACAAGCGCGGCCTTGACACGTGCGGAAGTCATGACGGGTCCCGGCGTGAAAAGCGTGAGTCCCGGCGTATCCTTGTCTGCGATGAGCCGTTCAACGAGCGCCATCGTCTCGGCCGCGGTGGAACGGGTCGGAGCCCGGGTGGTGGGCGAAACAAGTTCCGGGCCATGCACGCGCAATAACCAGTTGGCGTGAGCGCACATCTCCACCGAGTCCACGTCTTGCCACAATGCCCCTCCGACATCGTGGGCGAACACCTTGCCGAGTCCGGCGGCGTGGGCAAGGCCCTCCGTCAGCGAAGGGTCGGACAACACATCCAGGCTGGCGATGAGGCTTCCATCCGCAACGATGAGGCTGGTGCTGATGGCGTCGTACGTTTCAATCGATTTACTCAGTCGCAAGACGCGCCTATCGCCTGCGACTTCTACTTTCGTGGCATCGGCCAGATCAAATACGCGCGCGATTTCGCGATCGATCCCAATCGTGATTTGGCCCGGCCGAAGCGGCAACGCGGCCATCTCGGCCACAAGATGGGGGGCGGCGATCTGATCGGCCATCACGATCAAAACTGGCTCGTCGAATAGCGTTCGAGCACACTGAACGGAAAGGCCATTGGACTCTTTCCAACGCGTATTCTCGAAGAAAACCAGTTTCAGCGATGCCAGCCTAGGATCCTGGTTAACCGTACTGCGAATTGCCTCCGCAACCCGGGACGCCGCAAAGCCCACCGTAACCGCAACCTCACGAATGCCCCCTGACGCCAGTGACAGCAACGTGCGCTTAATAAGCGGCAACCCATCCACCTGTGCCAGGCAGTTGGGTTCGTTGACCGAGGCGATTGGTCTGCCGTGACCGGCAGCCAGAATGAGTGCTCGCCTGGTCGGGTTCTTTCCCGGATTCACCACGCTTAAAGTCAGCTCTTCTTCGTTGCGACGGACGTCGCGGCCGGAACCAGAGCCGACGGTTCGCCCTTGAACGTCAACCGGTAGACCGAGTTATCGGTTTCGACATAAAGCGTATCCCGACCCAACTCACCCAACACCCGTTTGACCGGCGTCGTTACCATGCGATGTCCATTGGGATCGCGAAAAATCACCATGCCGCGGCCCACGGAGGGGTAGCTGACCAGGTAGCCAGTGTAAGCCTTACCGATACCCGACGTTCCGTCGGTTGCTAGGTCACGAATCTTGCGGGCGGTAACGTTGACCAATTCAACGGCTCCTAAACTGAGTTTAGCACGAACTGCAGGCTGCTATATACTGGCGCAAATGGCGAGGCCCGCCCGCAGCCCGGTACTCGGGTTCAATCATAACGTCCGATACCACGGGCGGATTTATCACGTCCAGACCGAGGACTCGGGGATATCGCATTCCCGCATTTTCACGCACCTTTTCTTCGAAGGCATCATCATTGCCACGAAGCGTTATAACTACAATCCCGATGCGGTCGAAGATCAGGTCAAGGTCGAGATGCAGGAGATGCACAAGAACATCCTGAAGGAGTTGAAGCGCGGCCTCTTCGACGAACGCATCATTACGCACTTCACCGCCATGGGTCAGGATCCCTTCCTCGACCAGCCCATGGGCTTCGGCGGCGTGCCGGTCGAGCCAGAGAATTTGGCGGTTGGGGACGCGACTGTGGAAATGGCGACCATGCCGGCCATGGCGGAGTCTCCTCTCCCGACGATCCCAGCCGAGTCTTTTTCCGAGTTGCCTGCCCAGATGCCAGCGGGTGCCTTCCCCGCCTCGGATGCGTCCGAAACACTCGCTCAGGCATCCTACAATCCGTCCCCCGTTGCGAATACCCATTCGATGGTCTCCGCAGCGGATATAGACGAAGTCGTGGCGCTCGATCTGGATGCGCTTCCCCCTGTGGTCGACGAAGGAAGCGAAGTGTCGACCTCGCAATTCGTTACCGACGATGAAATGCCCACGTCAGCGCCCCGTCCCTTCGGAGCCGGCGTCTACGTCAAGCGCGGAGGGCCGTCGGATCGACCCTTTGAACGGCCTTCGAATATTCCCCCACCGCCGATGCGTAGAACCGGAACACAGGGAGCCGTCGGCAGCCCTCCGCGCCCGACCGGCATGAACCCACAGGTCACGCGCCCACCCGTCATGATGCCGCGGCCTGGAATTTCACCACCTGTCACGCGACCGCCTGTTGTGGTTGTCCGACCTCCGGTTCGTCCTCGACCCCAACTGGCGCCCGCTGCCAAGGCACCCCCAGGTGGGGTGGTCGTGCAGCGAACCGTCGTTGTTGGCGCCCGGGGTCCGATCGGCACGGCAGGTATCCGTCCGCCGCGACCCTCGATTCCCTATGTCGTCAAAGAAGGCAGCCACCAGTTGGTTCGCAACGCGGGTGCGGCGCAGGTCGCACCGCCGGTAGCCAACCGTCCCGTGCTCCCCCTCAATCGCAGCATGTCGCCCGCCCCGCAGGCCGCCACGATCAGTGACAAGAGCCTGGACGAAGTGATCCTCGCTTATCTTTCGCAAGACTCAGACGCCAAACGCTAGTTCCAGTTACTTCACGCGCCAGACGGTGCCGGTGGGACTGTCCATCAGCTCGATGCTGCGTTCGACGAGAGCGTCGCGAATTGCGTCCGCGCGGGCAAAATCCTTGTCCCTGCGGGCCGCCAAACGGTCCGTGATTTGCTGCTCGATCTCTGCGGGATCAATCTTACGCTGCAGACAAAGGCGTTCCCGTCGCTGCACCAGAAACGCTTGCGGATCACGCTGCAAGATCCCAAGCGTGGCACCTGCCGCACGGACATCCCTGGCGATCGCAATCAGGCGAGCGGCCCGTTCGGGCTTCGGGGCCGACTTGGGATCGTCCAGCAAGGTATTCGCTTGCACAAAGGTGTCATACAGATGACCGATCGCGGCGGCGGTGTTGAAGTCGTCATCCATCGCCGCACGATAGGCCTCGGTAAATCCCGAGGGAGGCGGATCTGCAGGCTGATCTTTGAGCGTGCGCGCGAAGGCATCAATTCGGTCGAGGGTTCGATAAAAGTATTCCAGCCGGGCCTCTTGTTCGTCGAGGTCCGGGAAGGAAGTGGTGCCGTCATCTTCCTTGCGAATCTCGAACGAAGCTGGGCTTCGGTAGTGAACGCTGATGAGCAACAGGCGAAGCGTCTCGGGATCGTGGGTGCTGCAAACCCTGGCGATGCTCACGACGTTGCCAAGCGACTTCGACATCTTTTCGCCGCCGAAGTTGACCATCCCCGAATGCATCCAGTGTTGCGCAAAGCTGTCTTCGCCAAATGCGCCACATGATTGAGCGAGCTCGTTTTCGTGGTGCGGGAAGATCAAGTCGGCGCCCCCGCCGTGGATGTCGAAACGCTCACCCAGAAACCGGTGCGCCATTGCAGAACATTCGATGTGCCAGCCCGGACGACCGGGTCCCCAGGGACTGGGCCACATTGGTTCGCCAGGCTTGGCTGCTTTCCACAGCGCGAAATCCATCGGACTGCGCTTTTGCTCGCCAATTTCGACACGAGCACCCGCCTTCAGATCATCGGGGTTTTGTCCGGACAGCTGTCCGTAGCCCTGGAAGTTGGGAACCGAGTAGTACACATCGCCTGCTGCGGCGTAGGCCAGGTTTTTCTTCTCCAGCAACGAAATGATTCCGTGCATGGCTTCGATATTTTCTGTCGCACGCGGCTCGTCGTCGGGCGTCGCAACGCCGAGCGCAGCCAGATCCCGGGCCATCGCGTCGGCATATTCACGCGCGACCTCGGTCGAGTCGCGCCCTTCCATCTGGCCGCGACGGATGATCTTGTCGTCAACGTCCGTGATATTTCGCACGAAACGCACGTCAAACCCACTCGCACGCAGGTGCCGTACAATCACGTCGAAGGACACCAACGTGCGGGCGTGGCCCACGTGACAGATGTCGTAAACCGTAACACCACAAACATAGATCCCAACCTTGCCGGCGGACAATGGTGTGAATTCAAGTTTTCGCTTCTTGCGGGTGTCGTACAACCGGATCATCGACGTTGGACCTATCAGCCCCTTCGAATGAGCGCAACCAGATTGACCAAACCGAATATCAACAAGAAAGCAACAGCCACCAGCTTGGGCATGTGAACGCGCGGCGTCTCGCCCTCGATAAGCAGATAGGTTTCGCCGGGCATTTCGATGGGGGCCTGCGTCCGAATCGAAACGATATCCGACACGAGAAGACGCTGCTGTTCACCGGTCAGCGTTGTGCAATTGAAACCGTCCGCCTCGGTCGCGGTTCCTTTTCCGCCCTCGATCTCCCCTGCCCGGACCTGCAAAGCGACGATGTGGTGCCGGATGCGGACGTTGGGGCCAAGATCCGAAATGGCGCCCCGCACACGGTCCGAACCTTCTCCGGTCACGCGCGTGAGGAACTGAAAACCGGGCGTTGCTCCGGTAACCGGTTCACCTGGCGTCAACACGATGGCACCGGCTTTTTCGAGCGCCGCCCTCGCCGCTGACTGTTCAGCTTGCACGTTGACCGGAACGACCACCTGATATTCGTCGGGCCGCTGCACCGCAAACACGAGGACGTCGTTGCGAGCGAGGCGCACCTTCGCACCAGAAATATCTGCCAGTTCAAGGTCGTCGGCACCTTCACCCACTGCCTTGCGCAGTGGTTCCACATTGAAAAAGTGTGTGGTGCTCACATAGCGCGAGAAGTAGTCGCGAATCGAGTGCGCAAAGGAGAGCTCGTCAAGTGCAATGAGACGCCCCGAAAAAGCGTTCTCATCCAACATCCCGGTGGGCAAGGGATCCGGAGCGCGCTGCACATAGAGACGACCCCCGGTGCCAAGAACGCGAAAAAGGCTTCTAAACTTCCACTCGCCCTGGGTATCGAGACTGACGGCGCTTTCGTAGTCGGGATCGCCGTCGATGCGCACATAACGATTGTTCGGCAACGGTGCGCCCTTACCAAAGAGTGCGCTTGCATTGCCCAACCGTTGCGGCGCGCGACTGGAAAACAGGTAGCTCACATCGTGTCGCATGTGCACGACAAGGAAGATCGAAAACACGACGACCAGCGCCGCCAGCCAGGGAGGCCGACGGGGCGGAGGGGGAATGTGCGCGAACTCGTCTTCGCGCCCTGCCGTGGATTCGTCGTTCAAATTTTGACCAGTCACCGGAAAAGCGACTCAATCTAGCAGCACCAGACAAGAGACTCCAAACCTTGACGCGAACGGGCGGTGGCGGCCCACCTTCCGATCCGGGAATGCTTGCTCCCCCGACGAGATTCCGGTATTCCGGGAACGTGCTTATCGACCGCGCGCGCTGGCGAGCACAATTGCCAGCCCTTGTTCTCGGCTTGTCAGTTTTAAGTGCGTGCAAGTCTCGCACGCCCGAAGCCACCTTCGAGAGCGTGACCACGGCACTTCAGAACGACGATGCGGAGGCCCTCTTCGAAACGCTCGCTCTGGACACCCGCTGGTCATGGATGACCATCCAACGTTACCAGCGCGAAAGTTACGACATCGTGATGTCAAACTATCCGCAAGGCGTCGATCGCGAAACCCAGTTGCGCCGTCTGGAAGTCGGTGCGGTGGCTCAGAGTGCCGCCGAGCTCTATGCCAATTCCGAGGGAAAAAACCAACTCGTCGCGCTCAAGAAGGTTTGGCCGCAAAGCACGAAGTGGTCCCGCAAGACCGACGAGGCGAGCACCCCGGATCGCGAAGGGAACCCGCTTGTGTTTCGATTGAACGAGGGGCGCTGGGGTTTGACGAAGTTTGGCGAAGCAGCGGACCTTCTGAAAAAGCGGGCCGCCAGCGACATCGACATCATCAAAACCAACGCAACCGATTTTGAGCGAGCGGCCCGCCGGGGGCAACCGTGAGTCCCGGCCGAAGCGACGACGACAAGAAGAGCGCACAACTCTCCTTCCTGGATCAATCGCCGGTCGCAACGACCAATGTGGTGGCGTCGACCGCGAAAAAACGAACGCGGACAGCCGCGACGACCCCCGCCACCGCAACCGATCCCGAGGGCACACCGCTGCGCCAACCGAGGCCGCAAGCCGAACCCGAGGCGGGCATTCTCTCGGTGACACAGCTCGTGCGGGCGGCGCGTCTCGCGGTCGAGACGCGTTTTGCCGATGTGCGCGTCGAGGGCGAGATCTCGGGATTGCGCATCTCGGGTCCGGGACACGTCTACTTCACGTTGAAGGATCGCGAGGCACAACTGGACTGCGCTATGTTCGCACGCGAGGCCGCCCGGCTGAAGTTCCGACCTGAGGATGGCCTGTCCATCGTTTGTCGTGGACGCCTCACGATCTACGAAGGCCGCGGCAAGTTCCAGATGACCGTTTCGGAGATGATTCCGAGCGGCGCGGGTGCACTGGCTCTGGCATTTGCACAGCTCAAGACTCGACTGGAAAAAGAAGGCCTATTTGACCAGGCTCGCAAGCGCAAACTGCCGTTCTTGCCCCGTCGCATTGGCATCGTCACCTCGCGAACGGGGGCTGTGATACGAGACATCATCAAGGTCGCCCATCGACGAGGCGCGGTCCCCCTGCTCGTTTCGCCCGCCGCGGTGCAAGGGCCCGATGCCGTGCCTCAACTGGTGCGGGCACTTGAACTATTGTGGACCGTACCGGACGTGGACGTGATCATCGTTGCGCGCGGTGGTGGTTCGATGGAGGATCTGTGGGCGTTCAACGACGAAAAGGTAGCACGGGTGATTGTGGCTTCACCGATCCCTGTGGTATCGGCGGTTGGGCACGAGACGGACTTCACCATTGCGGATTTTGTGGCTGACTTGCGGGCACCCACCCCATCGGCGGCAGCTGAGTTGTGTGTTCCAGACTTTCAGACGCTGCGAGAAACCCTGCAAAATGGGCATCAACGCCTGCGCCGGGCGCAAGCCGGCGAGTTCACGCGTGCACGCCATGCGCTCGACCGATTGCGAATGGCCATCGAGGATCCACGCCGGTTGATCGACCGTTATCGGCAACGGCTAGACGATCTTTCGGGCAGTGCTGCCACGGAAATTCGCCGAGCGTTGCGCGCGCGCAAAGAGGCGCTTTCGCTGTGCGAGCGTCGATTGCTCGCTGCCCATCCACAACGTCGCTTCGCAGAGCAACGACGGGAGCTTTCTAGCCTGGAAAAGCGACTCGGCGACGCAGTCGCTTCCAACCTGCGCTTGCGGCGGCGGGCAGTCGAAGCCGCCGAAACCAAGCTCGGGGCGCTATCGCCACTCGGGGTGTTGGATCGCGGATATAGCCTGACCCGCACCGAAGACGGCAAACTCGTCACCCGCGACGATCAGGTGGTCCCGGGACAAAGTGTTCGCATTACGGTTCGAGAAGGCACCTTGCACGCGGCCATTCAGGACAAGGACAAAACCCCGTGAAATCGAAGGCGATCCGGGCGACGGTGCTGGGAGCGGATGTATCGCGATCGCGGTCACCGCACATTCACAACGCGGCGTTTGCAGCCCTTGGTGTGCAGGGGATGTATGATGCCGTCAGCGTCACGGGACCGAACTTTCGCAAGACGGTGCGGGCGCTCTTCGCACAGGGACATCGTTACGTCAACGTCACCATTCCTCACAAGCGACTGGCAGCGGCACTTGCCGACAAATGCTCGACCGCTGTGGAGATGACCGGGGCCGCCAACACGCTCGTACTCCGACCGAACGGCGATGTCTTTGCCGACAACACCGACGGCGACGGCATTCTGCGCGCCCTTGAACTGCTCGGTGCACCCGTTGGGCCCAAAAACCAGGTGTTGCTCGTGGGCGCAGGTGGTGCTGCGGCCGGGGCATTGTTTGCGTTTGCGATGCGTGGTGCGCAGATCACGTTGCTTGCGCGCCGGGTGGCCCAGGCCTCGGCCTTGAAAAGGCGGATGCCGGAGAGATTGCGGGGCAAGATCAAGGTGACGACCCTGGATGCCCCACGACTCGAACAAGCTTTGCGCGAAGCCGACACGCTGGTTTCAGCGGTACCTGCGGCTGCGTGGAACGATGCCGATCTCGCAGCAGCCTTTACCGCCATGAAACGCAACACAGCCGTGGTTGAAATGGCGTATGGCAAGACCACGCCACTTGCGCGCCTCGTTCGCAAACACACCTCACGATATCAAGACGGGATCCCCATGCTGGTGTTTCAGGCCGCCGCCGCGATCAAGGTGGCACTCGGCAAAATGCCACCGACCGATCCACTGTTTCAGGCCGTCGCAGAAGCGAACTGAGGCCTGGCCATCACGCGGGTCGAAGCCCCACACCGACAGCGCCGCCTCATTCGGATTCGCGCAAACTGTGAATCGTTTGCGCAGGAACCTCCTGCGCCATCCCCACGGGCACCGTGCCCAGCTCAAACGGCCCATACGAGACGCGCATCAATTGAACAATCGAAAGGCCAAGGTGCCGAACCACATTGCGTACTTCGCGATTCTTGCCCTCGGTGATGGCAAACCGCAGCCAGCAATCGCCATCACGGTAGCTGCCCGGTTCAACATGCGCCTCGATCCGACCGTAGTGAATGCCCTCGATCGTGATGCCGTTTTGCAGCTCCGTGAGGGCCGCGTCGCGAATGTTGCCCCGAACCCGAACACGGTAAAGTCGTCGCCACCCCGTCGCCGGCAATTCCATCCAGCGCGCCAGTTCGCCGTCGTTGGTGAGCAACAGGAGGCCTTCGGTGTTCTGGTCGA
>Ga0335394_10007752_pt1 | contig 12116 bp, 3 predicted proteins | sample MAT03_FD_205741 | JGI IMG/M metagenome (GOLD analysis project Ga0335394, IMG submission 205741) | Freshwater microbial communities from Lake Fryxell liftoff mats and glacier meltwater in Antarctica - MAT-03 (spades assembly) (version 2) ... | reverse complement strand
AAAGCTGCTCGTCATAGGTCATGCGTTTGGGGTGACGATTCGCATGTGTGAATCCTAGAAACAAAAACTCCCCGCTGCCGGGGAGTCTTTTCATTAATGTGAAGATTAAGCGAGATTAGTTATCGCCTCTATCGTCGTCCTGACCACGAAATTCCAAGACGGATTCACTGGTGACAAGCGCTAATTGAACGCTCACGGTGCTTTCCACTTCTTCACCACCCAATACAGCCAAGACGGTTTCTACGCCGATTTGCCCCAGTGATTCGGGTGTTGCGGAAACGATGCCGGCTAACCGATTAGATTCAATCGCGCCCAGTGTTTCGGGAGTCACTTCTGCCGCGAGAATTTTAATGCTGCTCAATAAGCGGGCAGCGCGGGCAGCGCGGATTGTGGCGAGTGCCAGTTCACCGTTAGGGGCAAATACGCCGCCTACATTGCTTCCTAGTGCATTGCTTAGATAGGCAATGCTGTCCTCATTCGTAAAAGTATCGCCTTCTTGGGCGGTATAAGAGATGGCTGCACAATCAGAGGCTAAAGCGGCACTAATACCTTCTAACTCAGCTTGGAGCGCGACAACACGATAATCATCCTCTGCCAATTCTGCATCTGCCTCAAGGCCGGAAATCCCCGCTAAGGCAACAACGCTACTGCCTTCGCTCACATTTTCACAGAAGTAAGAGGCCGCCAGTTCGCCAATTGCGGTAGGGTCGGCAGCAACTAAACTGGCGACTTCAATTTCACTTTCGGTGCGTTCTACATCTTCGCCAAGCAGAAAGACGGGGATATTCGCTTCGTTAGCCGCCTGAACGCCAGCAATCACCGTCGCAGCATCCAGCGGATAAATGAGAAGGGCATCCACACCATCTGCGATCAATTGAGCAAGGTTATCGGCTTCAATGGCAGGGTCGTCATCAGCACTTAAGATTGTCAATTGAGCATCAGCAGCATCAGCAGCATTTTGGGCTTCCGCCGTCAGCGTAGCAAAGAAACCTGTTTCTTCTAAGGAAGGCACAGAAAGCCCAATAGTCAAGTTGACATTTTGTGCGCTACTGACGGCAACAACACCAAAAAATAAGGCTGTGACGATAACTAAAGCAAAAATTTTATGACGCATGTTGTAAATCTCCTCAAGGTTGTTTCTACCGTAAAAGGCAGGTCATTTATGTTGCAATTATTCTATCATGAAAAACGAATCAACAAACATAGAGATAAAATTAAACAGAAGTCGCGCATTTAATGGTGAGGGGGCAGTTTATGCCCCTCACATTAGTTTTTTAGACTGATTAATTATCACACAAGGGATTGATGCGATACTGCTGCCGTTCGACACAAGAAAAATCCGGTATGTAACGGTTGCCCTGCGTCCACGCTACCAACTCATCGGTTGGCAGGGGTGTAGCATCCCACAAACGCACTTCACCATCATTTCTCCCGAAAAGCACCTGTTCATTATCGGCGCTTAAAGCCAGGCCGCGCACCGCAGACCCAGTGGTATAGAGGCGGTACAACTCTTCCCCGGTGGCGACATCCCAAGTGCGGATGGTCTCATCAAAAGACCCCGTAATCAGCTTCGTGCCGTCCGTATTGAATACGGCATGTAAGACCGTATCGCCATGCCCAGCCAAGACACGCAGGCGCGTCCCCTCCGCCACATCCCACAATATCGCCAGATTATCCGTCGCGCCAGAAGCCAGAATGCTGCCATCGGGGCTAAAAGCCAACGCACGTATCGGCGAATTTTCATGGCCGTCAAAGGTGCGTTGTTCACGAGTCGTCAAATCAACCACAAAGAGAGAACCACTTGCAGCACCAGCCGCCACAGTACGGTTATCTGGGCTGAAAGTAACCATACGAATAACCTCGTTCTCCCATGTAAATTCGTCTACCTCGCTGCCGTCCTCCAAATTCCACAGCGTGATTGTGCCGTTTTCATCACCCGAAATACCCCGTGTCCCGTCAAAGTTGACGGCAACGGATTCTACAAAAGGCGTAAAATCAGCAAAGTCGTGGATGACCTCTTGCGTCTGCATGTTATACACGACTAATCGTGGGGTGTTTCCGCTGGGAGTAGAAGGCCCCCCGCCAATAAAGAGTGTGCCATCGGCGCGGTTAAAAGCCAGCGAGAAGGCGCGTGCGGCGGAGTCCTCGGAAATCTGGAATTCCCCGCGCAGTTCGCCGGTCTCCGTATCCCACCAACTAATCAGCCCGGTAAGTGAACTGGCAATAGCAAGATTGTTCTCTTGGTTAAATGCAACACTGGTGACACGGCTGGAAAGGCCATAATAGCGTTCTAGCTCAGAAGCGTTAACTAAATCCCATAAGCGGACGGTTGTATCTTGCGAGGCTGTTACCGCCTCAAATTTACCTGGTACAATCGCTACAGCCGTCAGGCCGCGTGTATGGCCTAAGAACACACGTACTTGCTCACCTGTTTGCAGCGACCACATCCGCATCGTATTATCGTTAGCGACGGATACAATCAAATGGCTGTCGTAAAAGCCAACATCCTGCACCGCAGCATTATGCGCGTTAGCCCCATTAGGAAAAACGAAACGGCGCGTAATTTCTTCTGTTTCCACATCCCATAAGCGCAGCGAATTGTCCCTCAGCCCAAGGAGGACAGCAGCACCATCCGGGCTGAATCGGGCGGCGTTGATGTACAAACCGGATTCTTCAAAACGTTTGGTAGCTTCGCCGGATTCGATATCCCAAATCATCATTTTGCCATCAGCAGCACCGTTGGCCTCTGGGCCATCGCCGCTGACCAGCAAGCCGCCATCTGGCGAGAAATCAACCGTATAAACCGGATTGGTATGTTCGACAAATCGTTTGATTTCGCTATTGGTCGCTAAATCCCACAAAATGATGGTGCCATTGTCATATCCAGCAGCAGCTTGACTGCCATCAGGGCTGTAGGCGACACTGCGAACCCCAATGCTGCTCCCATCTTCTTCATAGACGTAAGTGTCTATCGGGCTGCCTGTGAGAATATCCCAACGGATGAGTGTGCCATCTTTAGAACCGGAAAGTGCTTCTTGTGCGCCTGTAGGGTTAAAATCCACGTCATAAACTGCGTCCGTATGGCCTTCCAAAATCCGCTGCTGTTCCCCAGCGGTTAGTCCCCACAAGATGAGGCCACCATCATTCGCCCCAGATAAGGCGATTGATCCGTCCGGGCTGACGGCGACACTCGTTACTGGGTCCGTATGACCGCTGAACGAAAAGCGTGTTCCGGGTGCAAACGCAGCCTGCGCCAAAATTTGCTGAGATTGCGTAGGGGGCTTGCTGAGGTCATTTGCTTGCAAGCCGAGCGCAATCGCCAGATCATAATTATTGTTGGCAATAGCGACCTGGGCATTTGCTGCTAGTTCTAAGCTACGGGCTTCGGCAGCGTTGCGGCTGGCGATTTGGGATTGCCAGAGGGCGACGACTGCCAGCACTGCCATTGCGACCAGTGCGACACTGGCGGCGGTGAGGAGCGTACGCTGGCGGCGGATGGCGCGTTGCCGGCTGGCGAGGATATATTGGGCATGGAGTTCTGTCGCTTTGGGCGATTTATCCTGCCCGCTGGCGAGCCAATTTTCAGCCGCGCTAATATCCGACCCCGAAAGCAAATAGCTGGAGTCGCGCTTTTTATCTTCCCATTCACGCGCACGCACAAGCAAGCGGGTATGCTCACGAATATGCCCAAGATCGGTGTCCATCGCCGCGATTAGGGTGTCGAAAACCGTCTGGTAATCTTCCTTATCATCGCGGCAGAAAATCCAGTTGTGACCGCTGATGGCGGAGTGAAGCTGTTTGTAGTCATCGCCCGTAACATCGCGGTAGACAACAGGAATAATACGCTTTTTGGTAGTTACAGCGGTTTCGATTTCAACGCGGCATTCTTCGGATTTTGCTGAATCAGGACTGACGATAAAGACAAAGCAGTTGGCTTTTTCGATACCGTCTTGGATTTCGCGTCGCCAATCACTCGTTAGGGGAATATCTTCCCAATCGAGCCAGACATCACGATTCAGTGCTTTAAAACTTTCATGGAGGCGTTGCACGAAGACTTTATCACGCCGAGAATAAGAGATAAAAGCATCGGTCATAGGATTCCCCGTCGCTATTTTTCGATAAACTAAGGATACAAAATGATAATTTTGTAACAGTCAGTAAAGAAATTATAGTGCGTTCAAACTAATCTTTCAAACTCTTTTAGGAAACATTTGCAAAATCGCGTTTATAATAAATGAGATGCTAATTAAAAAGCAGATTGTTATTCGTGGTCAAGGGTTGCATCAGCCTAAATCATCGGACGATTTTTCATGAAATCCAACATCAAACTTTTCTCCTTTTTCCTTATGACAACGCTTATCGGGATTGCGCTGGGATGGAACTTTTTCCCTGGCGTTTCGCAGGATGTGGTGTGTGGGGTTGCCCCTATGCCGCGCTTGATCGTCCCCGGTTATGCCCTAGTGACCGATATTGTAGGCGCAAGCCCTGCCAGCGGACTGCGGGTTCGCAGCAGCGCGACTATTAATGGCACGCAAGTCGCCATTCTGCCTGCCCGCACCTTAGTGCAGGTGATTGATGGGCCGGTGTGTAGCGATGGCTTTTTTTGGTACCGCATTCGCTTTGAGGGGGGAAACGTGGAAGGATGGTCGGCGGAAGGCCAAACCGATGCCTACTACCTACAACGGACGGCTGCACCCGCAGCGGCTGCACCCTCGACGCTTGTTCCCACTGCCGCTGCTGTCGAGCCGACAAGTCTCCCGGCGGAGGTGCCTACAAATGAAGATGCTGCTCCCCAGTCACAAGAAACCCCATTATCCTCAACCAGCGAAAGCCCAGCAGATCGGGCGAGTTCGGGCGAAGTGGGTCCGGCAGACTCAACCGCCGCAAATAGCAGCAGCGCCACAGCCGCTGGCACCAATCCACAAACTGCCGCCGCTGATGCCGATGGAAAACAAGCAGGTTGGACGGTGCTGGTTTATATGGCGGCGGACAATGATCTTGAACGGTTCTCGTTGAATGATCTGAACGAGATGGAAAGTGTCGGCAGCACGGAAGATGTGAACATCCTCGTGCAGATCGACAGGGCAGAAGGCTACGATACCCGTGCTGAGGATTGGGTCGATACGCGCCGGTATCTTGTCAGCGAAGATTTTACCAATGATATTAATTCGCGCCGGGTCGATAATGACTTGGGCGAGGCCAATATGGGCGACCCGCAAACGCTGATTGATTTCGCCACATGGGGGATTCAAAATTATCCTGCCAAGCATTATGGGCTGATTATTTGGGATCATGGCGGCTCATGGACGGGGATTGGCTTCGATAATTCTGCCGACGGCGATTCGCTTTCGATGGCGGAAATGTCGGATGCCTTCAAGACGATTACCCAGCAGACCGGAATCGGCAAGTTCGATCTTTTGGGTTTCGATGCCTGTTTGATGAGTGGGTATGAAGTCTATAACGCCATCGCGCCTTATGGACGGTATGCGGTTGCCAGCGCGGAACTCATCCCCGGTGACGGCTGGGCTTATGAACAACCGCTGTTTGAGTTGACGGTTAACCCGAATATGGAACCGGATGTTCTGGGCAACTTCATCATCGATTCCTTTTATGACTATTATACCGAAACGACTGATCTTTATGACAACTTCGTCCTCAGCCTGATTGACCTTACGAAGGTTCAACAGCTAGGCGGGGCGCTGCGAGCCTTTAGAGATGTGGTGGAAGAAACGCCGGAAGTCGTGAATACGCTGTTCGATATTCGTTCTCAGACGTTGGTGCTGGGCGGGTTTGAACTGCCGTTTAACGCCGATGCGTGGTCGGCGATGGATTTGTTCCAATTTATGGAGCAAGCATCTAAATCCGATATGGATAGTGATGTGGTCGAAAAAGCACAGATTATCCTCGACATGGAACAATTGGTGATTTTGTATCAACGTGCCTCGGAAAGTTTGGCGGATTCAGGGGGACTTTCTATCTTTTTCCCGCGCAATCAGCGGGTGTATGAGGATAATCGGTATCTGCCGCGTTACGACTCGGCGGCGGACGGTGCGAATTGGCGCAACTTTTTAACGCAAGTTTATGCCGATGCCGATAACAGCCTGCGCGATTGGCCCTTGGGGCAAATTCTTGATCTTTCCGCCGATGATGCCAACGGCGTGAACCTGAATCTCAATGTTGAGTCGGAGAATCTCGGGCAGTTAACCTTGGCGGTTTCCTTACAAGGTAGCGATGGACAGCCCATCGTCGTTGATTTCGCGCAGATCAACGCCGGCGCGGAGCAAACTACTTGGGGCGGCAATGTGCCGAGTTTGAGCGACGATAAAATTGATGTCCCCGTGCTGCTGGTGCAAAATCCGACTAACCCCAACTCTGGGGTGATACAAGGCATTTTTTATCCGCAAAATGGTGAGCAGGTAGAAGCGCAGATGGTGGTCAATATTGCCACAGGCAAGCCGCGCACTATCTGGGGATTGAACGACACAGGCGATGGGTTGATGCCCGCCCGTGTGGATGTGCAGCCGGGAGATGCTTTTGAACCGTATTGGCTGTCGTTGGATAATCAAAATCAATTGGTTTCGCGGCCTTCCGGTCAGCGTTTTACCTTTGGTGAAGACAAGCTAAAGGCGCTGACTGTGGCGCTGGAGCCTGCCTCGCCGGATGTATTCACCCTCACGCTGATTACGGTAGACATCAGCGGGAATTCGGTGGCGAGCAACGTCACCGTACCTGTGACGGAAACGGGCATTGATGTTGTATCAGCCGTTCTGCCGCCTGAAGACGATCTTGATGTCGATGGCGTTTTGATACCCGCCGATAACTGCCCTACCGTACCAAATCCCGATCAATCGGATGTAGATGGGGATCTGATCGGCGATGCCTGCGATGTCCGTAACGATCTTGACCTTGATTTGGACGGTATCCCCAACGCAACCGATAACTGCCCCGCGCTGCCGAATGCCGATCAAGAGGATAGTGATACCGATGGGCAGGGAAATTTATGTGACCCGCTCTCTGACGCGGCGGAGATTGTCCCGATTGACTTAGGCCAAGCAGTGAATGGTACATTAGTGTCGAATGCTGGGGGCAAAGCGTGGAGGTTTACCTCAGAGGAAGGCCAAAGCATTACCATTCAAGTTGACGCGATTTTCGACACCCGTGTGACGTTGTTTAGCTCGGATGAAATCGCCCTGACTGCCAGTGCAGATACGAGTGCGCTGGTTGGCAGCGAACTCCCGAATATCGTGCTGCCACAAAATAACGACTATTACGTCTTGGTGGAAGCGGTGAACCCAGAAGAGGGCGGCGATTACGTCCTGAGTATTCTGCCTGCTGCGACAACCGCCACCAATACCATAGAAACAGATGTTTGTCAGCAGGGAACGCTGTTGACGAATGCGACCAATGATTATGCGTTTGAAGGCAAGGCCGGGCAGCCTCTGCGTGTAGCGCTTGAGGCGGATTTTGACAGCATCTTGACGCTGCTCGATAACGCAGGCAGCCCATTGGAATTAACCGATACCGGCACCGGCTTGGGCAGCTTATTGGATAATGTGATCCTACCCGCCGACGAGACTTATACCCTCCGGGTACAGGGTAACACCGAACTGGCGAAGGGCGCGTTTAGCCTATGCGTGAACGAAATCGGCGTGAGCGAAACCAACAGCCGCCGGATTCTGCCGAATGAGCCGATTACGGATGTGCTGCCAAGTGGCGCGGAGAGCTTGTTTACGTTTGAGGGCGAGGCTAATCAAGTGATCGCCGTCACACTCACTGGCGATTTCGATACCGAATTGACCTTGTTCGATAGCGCCGGTGTTCAGATCGCCTATAACGATGATTTTAACGGCAGCCGTTACAGCAAGATTGATGGGTTTATCCTGCCTGCCGCTGGACAATATACCTTGCGCGTCGCCAGTTATGCCAATCGTGCTGGCGGCACCTATACCGTCGTCTTAGAAGAATCTACCCCGCTGATGCTTACGCCGTTGGGTAATTTAGCATATGGCGATACCGTCAGCGATGCACTCATCAGCGGTGAGCAAGATAGTTGGACGTTCAGCGCCAGCGCAGGCGATGTGGCAACATTAGTCGTGGATGGCGCGTTTGATACCACCCTGACTATTTTTGATGAAGGTGGCAATATCGTCGCATTTAATGATGATGCAGGCGGTCTTGTTACTAGCCGACTGAACGAGGTACGGCTGGATGGTGGGCAGTATCGGGTTGTGGTGGGCAGTTTCTTTGGCACAGCGGGGGGCAATTATGCACTGACTCTCATCCGCGCCGAACCCGAAGCCGCCATCACCACCGATCAAGGGATTACCATTGGTCAATCCGTGAATGGCGATTATGGGGATGGAAGCGAAGCGTTTTGGACATTTACGGGTCAAGTAGGACAGGTCGTTACGCTTGAAGTGGATGGACAGTACGATCAAGTCCTCACGCTGCTGGATAGCGCCGGAACAGCCTTAGCACAAAATAACGATTTTGGCGATGTGGATACGAGCGTGATCGAAAATTTCTTGCTGGTGCAAGATGGGGTCTATTTCGTCCGCGTGGCAAATTACAATGATCGCATCGGCGGCACCTATGTCCTGACGTTATCCGAGGGCGAAAGCGAAACCCCGACCAACGAGACACCGCTGAGCGGAAACGTCCAAACACTGCGCCTCGGTCAGCCTACAACAGGCACTCTGGACGAAGGCGAAAACGCGGACTGGGCATTTACCGGACAAGCGGGACAGGTCATCACGCTTGAAGTGCAAGGCAGCTTTGATACGACTCTTGCCCTGTTGGATAACGGCGGCGGGCAGTTGGATTTTAACGATGATTTTGGCGGGATAGGTCAGAGCCGGATTGAAGATTTTACCCTGACCAGTAACGGCACCTATATTGTCCGTGTGGGCAGCTACGGTGACGGTGAGACAGGTTCTTATACGCTAACGGTGACGGCGATCCAGATTACGGCGCTCCCCACTGCGATACCGACGACGGCTGCCAGCGCGGGTGGGCTTTCTATCACGATTGGGCAAAGCCAAGAAGGGGTTTTGGCGAATGATACGCAGCAAAATTATAGCTTTAGGGGGCAAGCCGGGCAGGTCATCACAGCCGGCTTAACCGCACGATTCGATACGCTGCTGACTCTGTTCGATCCTTCTGGTGCGCTGCTTGAATCGAATGACGATTTCGGCGGCACACTCAACAGCCGCATCGAGAATTTCACGCTGCCCACGTCGGGGACGTACACGCTGCAAGTGGAAGGGTTTGGTCGGCGCGGCGCTGGACGCTTTACCCTATCCTTAAGCGCCACCAGTTCCCTCGCGGCGAATGCGACCACAGTTGCCTTCGCCGCCAGTTCCGCCACACCTAATCCGAGCAGCCAATTTATTGCACCTGGTCAGTCGCGCATGGGGACTCTGGCGTATGGCAGTCTTGATAGTTATGTCTTTAGCGGGCAGGGCGGACAAGTCGTTACGATTGTGCTTGAGGGTGCTTTTGATACCATCCTCACGCTGCTCGATCCAACAGGCGCACAAGTGGCCTCCAATGATGACTTCGGCGGGACGACCAACAGCCGCCTGAATAACATCACGCTCGGCGCGACGGGTAATTATGCCATTCGTGTTGCCAGCTTTGGCAATCGTGGCACGGGGGGCTATACGGTGAATTTGAGTGTTGCCGCCGCCTCTATCCCCAGCCCGACACCGCCCCCCGCGCCGCAATCAAGCATCTCCTCGATTGGGCTTGGGCAGACGGTGAGCGGTACATTGAGGGTTGGACAAACGCAGGTCTATAATTTTGCTGGGCAAGCCGGGCAGGTGATTACGATTGCGCTCAACGGCGGTAGTTTTAGCTATGACCCAACCGTGACCTTGCTCAACAGTGCGAATGTGCAGGTGGCCTTTAATGATGATTTCGGCGCTTCCCGCAACAGCCGAATCGAGAATTTTGCGCTCACGACCAGCGATACCTACGCGATTCGCGTGGGCAGTTATGGCAATCGCTCCAGCGGGGCATTTACGCTCAGCTTAAGCGCCAGCAGCGCCCCGGCTGTGCCGACGGCGACCAACGCTCCGAGCATAATTCCATCGAATTTGACGGGCGGACTGATCGCGGTTCAAACGATCAATTTCGGTCAAACCCTCAACGGGACACTTTCGACGGGGCAGCAGCTTTATACCTTTAGTGGTCAGGCCGGGCAAGTCGTCAATATTGCCGTCAACGGCAATTTTGATACGACGGTTGGGCTGTTGAATGCAGGGAATACGCAGATCGCCTTTAATGATGATTCGGGCGGAACGCGCAACAGCTTAATCGCTAACTTTACGCTGCCGACGACGGCCTCTTATACAATTCGTGTGAGCGGATTTGGCAGCTTTAGAGGGAGTTTTACTCTGGCGCTGACGTTGGTGTCTACAGCGCCAGCCGCGACATCCACTCCAACGCCGATTATCCAACCCACCGCATCCGGCACGGGTGGGGAATTTTCGATTAATTTTGGGCAAATCACCAATGGCACACTGCCCAATGGAGGCCAGCAAAGGTGGACGTTTACAGGCAGCGCCGGACAAGTCGTGACGATTGGCTTAAACGCGGTCAATAATAGCTGGGATCCGACGGTGGCATTGGTCAACAGCGGCACTCGGCTTGCATTTAATGATGATACTAACGGAAATAACAGCTTAATCTCTAACTTCACACTTCCTGCCAACGGAAGGTACATCATCAGTGTCGCCAGCTTCAGCGGCGGTGTCGGTGGGGCATATACCCTATCACTCAACACGACTTCGCCTGTGGTTACGCCAACCCCCACTATCGCGCCGACTGCAACACCCGCAACCAGCGGCGGCCCAATGGCGATTGGGCAGACCGTCAACGGGACGCTTCCCGGTGGCACTACCCAGGATTGGTTGTTTGTCGGAAATGCCGGGCAAGTGATTTCGATTACGCTCAACGGCAGTTTTGATACAACCGCCACCCTTTTAAACAGCGCCGGACAGTTGTTGGCTTATAATGACGACTTCAACGGGACGAATAACAGTTTTATCGGGAACCTTGCCCTGAATGCCACCGACAACTATTTCGTGCGAGTCGGCGGATTTAATGGTGCAGGTGGAACATACAGCCTGAATGTTGCCCTGAGCCTTGCGCCAACGGCAGTGCCGCCGACCATCACGCCGCCCCCGCTGCCGCCGCCCACAACTGTTCCGCCCAGCCCCACGCCCAGCGTGACCATCATCGGCATCAACTTTTTCGATACTGTGACTGGGGCGCTCAATCCGGGGCAGGTGGTGGCCTATTCGTTCACAGTGCAAGCCGGGCAGTCCGTTACGGTCACGACCAGCAGCAATTACAACATGCCGATAGCCATTCTGGACGCGAACTCCCAGACGATTGCCTTTAATGGCGATACACCAAGCGCCCTTTATAGTGTGGTACTGCCTTATGCCGGGACGTTCTATGCGGTGGTGAACGGCGTGAACTTCCCCGCGACGGGCAATTACATCTTGTCCCTAAACACGCCGTAACCGTCGGCGTGTAAATTGCAGCAAAAACAGGGACACATACCTGTCTCTGTTTTTAGTGTTGGCTCTGTCGGGGCATCATCCATGATGTCGGTTATTAACTCACGTTACGCAGACACTCAAATCACTTGACACTGGCAGTTCAAAACTGCCAGCTAAAGCGTTTGGAAACTCCTGAAGGGCTTAAGTAAAGATTCTTAACCTCTTTAGAGGTTTCCAAATTGCTCGGTAGCTCTGGGTTTTGAACCCCGAGCGGACGGCTGCGTAACGTCGGTTATTAACTTTTTCGGCGGTCACAATGTAACGCGCCCCTACAAAACCCCAACATAAGCGAAAGTTCTATCTGCATAAAGCCCTCTTGTTGAAGTACATCCATTTAAAGGTTTGCGGACGTTATTGAGGCGTTATTGATAAGAGATGACGCTTTTAGGTTTATGAAAAAAGTAAAATTATATATTGTGCTATTTTTCGCAAATTGCGTTGTGAAACAACGTTACTAAGCTGTTTTGTTGCTAATATCACTATTAAAGAAGATGGATTTCGTTTCAATACGGTTAAAATTTTCACGTAAAATTCGGAAATCGTCCT
>Ga0335394_10007751_pt1 | contig 12117 bp, 9 predicted proteins | sample MAT03_FD_205741 | JGI IMG/M metagenome (GOLD analysis project Ga0335394, IMG submission 205741) | Freshwater microbial communities from Lake Fryxell liftoff mats and glacier meltwater in Antarctica - MAT-03 (spades assembly) (version 2) ... | reverse complement strand
TTCCCTACTACAAGGGTGAGAAGAAATATCCCTATCGCATCAAGTGGCACGAAACCGAAGAATATCAGGCGGAACAGCAGGCTCTTAGTTTAGCGACGAGTTCTATCTCTCTTCCGTGATATGTTGGGAATAGATACACCACAGCGCTAGAGCGCCGTCTTGCAGCCACTTCCAACTGTGCCGCAGATAGGCAAACTCGACACGCTTGTTTGCCTTCGCGGTTTTGTCATGGTCATACGGCGGATTCAGCCAGGCTGCACCGAAGGCATTATTGGATGCCAGCAGCCGTTCCACATCGCAGCGCACCGCCTGCTTCGGTCCAAAGCGCTCAATACATGCCTGAGCGCGTTCGCCATCCAGTTCATTCGCATACGGCGTGACGTTCCATGCCTGCGCTGCTACGTCCAGAAACAGCCCATCCCCGGCAAACGGGTCAAGCAGTTTCACGGCGGGCGTGGCAGGCATCATTAACGAGATAATTGCAGGATGATGATGCGGTTCAATCGGCAGATAGCCCATGACCATTTTGCTTTCAGCTCGTGCCATGAGAAAGTTCCTTTCATAAGAATCAAAAACAGCCGCTGTAGGTTTTCAAAGTAATTGCGCGGAGCGTCAGAATACCTGCACGAAATGTCACAGTTTTTGCGGAAACTCTCTGAAATCAGTTCGGAGTTGAGTTCGGCTGAGGGGAACAATTACTGCCTGCGCTTAGAGAGGTTTGGTGCAATAACTTTGACACCAATGAAGGTTAAGCGCAGTAACCCGGCAAATTTCGGCGCAAATACTGTGAAACCGCTTCCCGTGCAGACGCGGTTTTTGGTGCAATAACTGTGAAGCCTTACAGCCGCCTGCCAGATGTCCGACAGATGGCTGTTGCATGGATGGGATGAACTTAGTTGGCGATGGGCAGCGTGATCACGCCCTGTTCGATGCCGCCGGTGATGAGCCGGGTCCAGGCATCAATGTCTAAATCGACACTGAGCAGATCAATATCGCCAGCGGAACGGGTCGGACGGACCAGCATCGCGGTCTGCCCGGCGTGATACAGGTAGCCTGCCCATGCATCAAACACCGGCACTTTGACCAGTTCGGTGACGTGATGTTTGAGCTTGGCTGCTGCCTGGGCCTCATCGGTGCGGAGGATGAAGGTGGTGGACTTGCCGCCGTAATTCGGATTGACCAGCAGATCGTGGCCCAGAATGAGCGAGGTAAACTTCGCTTCGGGGATGTTCTGAAAGTAGTCGTGATACATACCGCTGTTCCCTTCGCCAGCCGTGAGTTCGACAGCAGGTGCATCCCAGGGTGTACAGTTCACGATGTCACCCTTCGACAACTTTGCCCGGATCGCCTCAACTGCCATGCGCGGACCACCCATATTTACGAAGACACAGATACCCTCATGGATGCCGTAGCCGAAACAGTAGACATTCCCCGTGATGCTGCCGGTCAGTTCACCAACGTAAGACTGCCCGATGACTGCCAGTGTCCGTTTCTGGGAAACCGCCGTCGAATATAAGACCGTCGTGGAATGTGTTTTTGCCTGAACAATCGCGGTTTGCACTTCATCCAGCGGCGTACCATCTATTGGAAGTGGCTGCGGTTTGAAGACACGGATCGTTTGTGGTTCTTGAGGCGTATCCGGCTCCGGTGTAGTTTCCGGTTCGGCAGACATTGACTCGTCTGCCAGCGCTTCGGGCTGATGTCCACTTTCCATACCTTCGGTGAGCTTCGCTATCAGCGCTCGTTTCAGTTCGGCATCGGTGGGGGGCGGCGCTGCACCCGGCGGCACGACTGAACCATGTGTAATACGGATGCCAGGGATCGGGGCGAGATCGGTGAGTTCGCGCTCGAAGTACCAGCCCGTGCCGATGTTTGTGAAGTCCACATCGTAGCTCCAACCGTGTGTGACGTTGCGGTTGTACAGCCGTGTGATCTTCCCGCACGTGCCAGTGGGAACGGCTTTACCGTCGGGCGTTTCCAGTTCATGCCGGGCATATACCGTCTGACCGATTTGGAATAAACGCAGTAGCTCGTCCGCCTGCAATGGTTCTTCCGGCAGATTAAACTTCAGCATTAGACCGAGAATGGCCTCCGCTTCTTCATCCGAGCACGGCGCATCGTCCTCAAGCTGTGTGGTTAGCTCCGATTCAGTGGTCGCATATTCGGTGATGAGCCGCTTAATGCCATCGGGCAATTCCCAGCCGACATAATACCAGGTACGCCGCTTGCTACTGAACCGCGCTCCCCAGCGTTTGAGCGTTTCGCGCTGGGGATAAGTGTCGCCCAAAATCCACCACCACGGGCGTTCCTCTGGACTACGCTGGCTTTTCTCAGCACGGATGCCCTCGACGGCAGCCTCCTTCTCACCAGTAGCAGGTGAAACCGGACGGAATCCCGAAGGATTAAAGCTAGGGCCAGAACGTCCAAGAGGCTCAATGTAAGCAGCATCTCGGCTGTTCGGCAACTCCAGCCACCTGTCATCGCGCCACACAAAAACCGCAGCCCGATGGTAGCGGCGAGTCACAGCTTCCGTCCGCGCCAGTTCAGCAGCAGACACATTGAGCAGCAGATAGCCATGCCGCACTGTCGTTTCTCCCTCAATCTGCACGTAACGGTAAGACGCATGAGGTGACGACACATCGCGTCCCTTTACCCCGTACAACGCCAGCAGGGTCTCACAGGCGGCGCTACTGTAGCCTATTTTATAGGCGCTTACCATCTGGTTCGTTCTAGGCTGTTTCACCCGCTGCGAGCCGTAAGTGTGAACGGCGAGAATATGCTGTTCAGCCATGTCGCGCTCCCTTCAAAGCAAATGTGATGAGGTGTGCTTCCTTGTGACGACTGACCATATATTCGTAGCCGAGTTTCGTTCCTTTGCTGTCGCCGTTCCAGACAAAAACACCACGCTGCGCGTTGTCCACCATCCAGCGGTCACGGACGTGATAGCGGTCAAACAGATGTCCGCCTGCGGCGCGATAAGTATCACGCTCGACTTTGACATAGCTCCCGTGTGAACAGCCGCCGTTGCGCGGACGATTGGTGATACCGACCACCAACACCTTCGCCTTCAGCCGACGGCATTCTTGCACCACCGCCATGTCCACGCCTTTCGGATTGTCGCCCACGACGATGGTGTGACCGAGTTGATGCACACGGCGCACCACCCGACGGGCGTAATCCAGTGCCTCGCGGTTGGCGTAGCGTGATCCGGCAATCATGATATGGATTTCCGACACAGCCTGCGTTGGCACGGTGGGAGCAGTCGCGTTGTTATCAACAACACTGCCAGCATCGTCCAGCGGTTTCTGGGTCGCTTCTGAAGCCTGCGTTAATCGGGCTAACTGCGCCAGTTCATCCGCCTGAGCGTTTTGCCCACGCGGTATCCAGGTCAGTGTGACCGTATGCTGTTCGAGTAACGTTTGAAGCTGCTGCCATAGATCGAGATTAGCGACCTGTTCGCCCCGTGCGTTCTTCCAGCCGCGTTTGATCCAGTCGGACAGCCACTCCTTCACACCGCGCACGACATAGTTAGAATCGGCGAAAAGCTGCACCGATGAACCTGCCTGCTTGAGTGCCTTCAACGCCTCGATGACCGCCGTGAGTTCCATCGCATTTACTGTTGTGTCTGCCGCACTGCCCTGTAAGACGCGCTGATGCTCGCCGCACTGGAGCACTGCCGCCCAGCCGCCGAGTCGTGTCTGTGTCTCACAGCTACCATCGGTATAAATGACAATCGGGTTCATGCTAACCTCCATGTAATTAAATTCGTAATGTGATAAGGCAAAAAAAGAGCCGGCTCATCACCGACTGCTGCGTACTTCGCCGATAGCCTCGAAGCCGATGCCGTGATGTACAGCCACCTTCTCCAGAATTTCAACCAAAATGTAACGGTGACAGTGCTTCGTCGTGGCATGGGTGTCCTTGCAGTAGCAGCACACAATCAGTTCATTGTTGCTCAGAGCCTCCAGAAATGCCGAAGGATGCGCCTGATAACGCTGCCGCATCAGTGCCGTATATTCCTCGATATAGGTTTGCCATGAAATCGTGTTCTGCTTCGATGCCATGACCATCTTCCACGTCGGCGCGAACACCGCCTCTAAACCTGTGCCGCTTTTGACAGTCGTATTCAGCACGCGCTGTCCGACACGACCCTGATAATCAATCCGCGCTGTTCCCACGCGGCAAATGTGTTGTGCTGGTTCAGTCATACAATTCACTCCTGACTGAGAAAGTACGAAATGAAAAACGCTCTTACGCGCAGGTTGCCGCCCGAATGCGCCCCGGCAGTACCTTTCAGTACCGACCACGAGACGTTGACCCTTCCGGTAAGCAGCTTCTTGTTCCTCACTGCTCCATCCGCGACGATCTGCGCTCGATGTTCTGCGTGTGGCTTGCCAAAACACACCTTCCTGACCTCCATCGGAGAAGATGTGTCCCACATCACAGGATCGAGAGCGCTTGATACTGCGGGACATTGCGACCATCTGTAGGAGTCCGTCGGGGCACAGTGGCTCCGGGATAACTTACAGCGCGCCCTTTCGAGCTAACGCGGCCTGGCTAACGATGCATCCGTCTGATCGATAACCCGCATGTATTTTTGTTAAGGTGCATTTCTGCACAGGTCTTACCACGTCGGGGTTCCCCGCTGCTCACCTGAAAGGCGGCACGGGTTTGCTATGAGAGCAACGGCGCAAGCCAGAAGCAAACCCGTAGCCGCAGCCGCCAGCGGCTGTGAGACAGCGGGGTGGCGTGGTACTGTGCAGTGAGAAATGCACCTGAAGACAGGCGGTATTGGGGCAGACGCGGCGTGACGATCTGGCTAAGGTGAGAGGCGTTCGAAATCTGAGGAGCAACCTGCCATCGATCTACTTGCCAGATCGCGCATTGAACAGCATAATAAAGGTACTGACTGACATCTATAAAGAGAAAAGTACCTTTATGGAAAACATTTCCCGGACATCCTATCCCTGCTGTCAGCCTGTCTGGTCTACCGAAGGGCGGCGCGAGTTTACTATCAGAGAATCAGCATAAACTGGAAGCAAATCCGTAGCGATAGCACAACAATGTTTGACAAAAGCTTTCATCTGTATTAAATGTTAAGAAAGTTAAGAGTAGCGGATGAATTTACATGGAAGAACATAATTGGCAACGCATTAGACGCCCTCTCACAGTTTACCTTGTATATACTTCTGCTGATCGCTCATTTGTCGAAGCCGTAGCCCGTATTTTGCGAGATAAACGAATAGAAGTCTTAGACTATCAAGAACAGGTTGGTGGTCGGAGTATAGAAGAACTTTACACCATTTGGAATCAAGAAAGTGATTTTGTCTTATTACTTGCAACAAATAATTGGAAAAAATTGTCATCATATCTACGTGGCGAACTGAACATTCTTAAACAATATATGGATGATTTCCCTGATGAACAAAGAGTTTTTACAATTACTGGGGGAAGAATAGAAAAAGATTTAAATTTTATATCATACTATAACGTATATAATGCAGTTACTCCAGATACGCTTCACGCTATTGTTACACAGTTAGTTGAACGCTTTCGCGAGATAATTCGGAACCGCCCTAATACATCATCTGAGACTAACACAGCAAATGCAACGAGTGTGAGGCCTGTTTTGGTAAATAACCGTGGGAACACTGGAAAACTTCCCCCATCAAAAGTTGAGATAGTTTCAGATATTTGGACACCTGATCCCATTTCTTTTGATGAAAGTGAGGATATTTCCACCTTATCCTGGTATCAAGCGCTTTATCATTTCCGACATTTCCCCGTAACAGATCAACACCGACACTTAATAGGTGTTACGAGCTTAAGAGATATCCTACTTAAGGAACTCCCTGATCCTGAAGTAATTGATTGGTTGATTGAAAACTATCCAGAGTACAGCAACAAAGTATCTACTTATATTGTTCCGCAATCTATACCTGTTTCCGCGATCATGAAACGTCATACACAAGCTACACCTTTGAAGACGATTTCAGCGAACACGCCCGTAAAGATTGCGATAGATGAGCTTTGCGCGAGACATGCCCTTGCAGGGGAACGACGGTATGTTAGTTCTCTGCTTGCTGTTGGTGAAGAGAATATCCTTGAGGGTATCGTTACTTACATCGACATTTTACAATATTGCCCTGTTCGCTCTAGACCTGTTTCGGACATCATGAGACCTGTATCGGCAGGTATCAAAACAGTATTTGAAAACGACACGATACAGGTAGCACATCGAGCAATGGGAGATTTCAGAGACTTGCCTGTAAAAAACTCTAAAGACAAAGTATCGGGTATGATAAGCCAGTTTGAAATCTTTAAGAATTTGCATGACGATTATCCTGAGGTTGGACGTGCACCGGTACATCTAATCATGAAGAAATTCACGTCATTACCACTGGTAAAACCCGACCATCCTATTGAATTTGTCATTGAAGTTCTAAAAGCCTATAGAACTTTGGGGGCTATTGCCGTTCTAGACGATAATTATCATCTTCAGGGGATTGTTAGCTATATAGATATCTTTCGGAAGATGCTAAAAGGGGAACTTTGATATGAAGTTGAATGCTCGATTCATTCAAGATGTTACCTTTGAAGCTGTTCCCTTACTATACACCGAACAGCCGCTTATTGAAGCATTGTGGACACTTTTTTCTACAGATTGGAGTGGATTACCTGTTTGTGATAGTGATGGTTACTTAACAGGTTTTGTCAGTATAAGTGATTTAGTCCCCCTCTTCCCACCAACACGTAACGCTCTTGATACCTTAAAACTTCATCCTAAAACACGGGGCAGCATACCCTCTTTCGTCGTTAAAGATATTATGACCGTCAATGTCCTCTCTATAGCCGAAGATACATCACTGGAAATAGTGCTTGACCTGCTAGTGCAGCGACATGTAATAAATAATAAACGGCAAAACGACAGAAAGCAGTTTATTAGCAGTATTCCTGTTCAAAGGGATGGAAAAGTTATAGGAATCGTAACATATGGAAGTTTACTAAAAAAAATAGAGCCTGCGGATACGTTGATAGGGGATGTTATGACACGTAACACGATTCCTATCGTGCATCCCGAACACTCCCTCGAAGCAGCGTATCAATTGATGAAATCGCGGGGGGAGAGATATTTACTAGTCCTAGATCAAGATACACCAGTAGGGATGATTACTGATGTTCAAATTGCACGCCATATGCAACGTTCTCATGATTTCTCAAAGTTACCAGTAGAAATAGCAATGACAACTCTCGAGGTATTTGTTCCAATTGTGCCAGAAGACAATATTGAAAAAGTCATCCCCTTATTGGTCACACCTGAGTTCGGTTTACGCGCATTTCCTGTTGTTGAACATCATCAATTAATAGGTTTAATTAGTTACGTTGACATCTTAAAAGCTGCAAAGGTAACAACTTTCCCCTGAAGTGTAACTCTTTCCTCAATATCCTTTAACATACTTCCTATCGTAGATATTGTGATAGTCTATGGCGATGTGCGGGGCATAATTCCATACACCAAACTTTTCATTGGCGCGGCGGCAACCACAACTGCGATAGTCATAGCCGCAGGATTATTCTTGCCAAGATAGCTATGCTGGATAACGTTCTGAACTTTGCTGAACCTGTCGTAGTTCCTGCGATAGATACTGTATCTCGCGTTGGAGTGCAGCGACTCGGTTCTTGCCTTCACGACGCAGGCGCTCATTCTCCGCTTTTAGAAGCAGGTTTTCCTGGTGCAATTGCTCGACATCCCCATCTGGCATGTTGGCATCCAATAACCCATCAACCAGAAATATCTCGACTGCCCGCTTCATCTTGACAGGTTGATTTGACTCAAACAGCACTGACCCGCGCTCGGTCAGCCCCAATGCCCGTGATTTGCCGCGTGACTTCACCAGATAGCCCCAGGTGATCAGTCGTTCCAGATTATAGGTGACGACTGAGGTTGATGTTATGCCTGTCGCCAGGCTGATTTCACGGATACTCGGCGCAAATCCATGTTCGAGGGTGTGCTGGTGAATGAATCTCAGAATATGATGCTGACGCTTACTCAACATGCTCGGCAGTTCTCCAGTCAATATAACAACTTTAAAACCATTATCAGAGAAAAGCAGAATCAGGACAAGTGTTCTAAGTTGAAATTCCAGTGCAAATGGGTATGAAGTGGGTTAGAGTTTGAGGTACAAATGCAAATGGACTTGTTGAAAAACCAGTCAATCCTGTCAAACCAGTCAAACCGATCAGGGATGCTGACTGGTTGACCGGTTTGACCACTTTGATCGGTTATTTTGAGGTTCTGTTTTCAATCGGCGGGACATCATAGCAGTGCATCATATCCATATCTTGCGCAGTGAAGTCAGTGTCAGCCATTCAATGCGAAACCCGCGCGATAGTTGAGCAAACGCGGGATGATTTCTGACACGCTGGAGAGATTGATTATAATACTTAAAAACAGCGTTTTAACGATAGCTTTGGAGGCAGGATTGTGACGGACTTAACCGACTTCGATTCACCGCAGGCAGAATCGCCCTTCGAGCGTATCCGGCAGGTTGATCCTGACGATTTAGAATTCTGGTCGGCACGCGACCTCATGCCCATTCTTGAATACACTAAATGGCAGAACTTTAAGACTGTGCTGCTCAAGGCGCAGATTGCCTGCGAGAACAGCGGTAATGATCCGGCTGACCATTTTACCGATGCCAGTAAAATGGTCGCCATCGGCTCGGACGCGAAACGCGAAGTCGAAGATATGCACCTGTCGCGTTATGCCTGCTACCTCATCGTGCAAAATGCCGATCCCGCCAAAGAGGTGATCGCACTCGGTCAGACCTACTTCGCTGTGCAAACCCGCCGTCAGGAGATTGCGGATGCCGATGCGCTGGCCGAACTGAGCGAGGATCAGCGTCGCCTGCTCTTACGCCAGCGCATCAAGCTTCAGAATACCGATCTGGCATCAGCGGCAAAAACTGCTGGTGTCATCACGGCACTGGATTTTGCCGTTTTCCAGAATCATGGCTATCGCGGCTTATACAATGGCTTGACGGCTGATGCGATTCACCGGCGCAAACGGTTGAAGAAAAGTCAGCATATCCTCGACCATATGGGGACGACGGAACTTGCCGCCAATCTCTTTCGCAGTACGCAGGCGGAAGACAAACTGCGGCGTGACCAGGTTCAAGGTAAAGATTCTGCCAACGAAGTCCATTATCAGGCGGGAGTCGTGGTTCGGCGGGCAATTGCAGAGCTTGGCGGCACGATGCCCGAAGATTTACCGAGTGCCGACAGCATCAAGAAACTGGAGCGTGCCAAGAAGAAACGCCTGGTTGCACCAAAAACAAAGCGCAAAAAGAAAGATGGAAACGAGTAATCTCTGGTTCAATCCTACATACCCTTCATCGTGATTGAAAAAGGGTATGTAAGGGACAAAGGCTTTAGTTGGATTCGTGAATCGGTGGCACGTCATAACGCTGCATCATGTCCAACACTTCATGCCGCTCAATAGCATAGAGCTTGCCGCCGACATGATGTTTGCGCCGGGATTGGTCGATCAGTTGTAGCCGCTTCAAGATATGTCCAATCCATTGAGCATTGCCCATCTCGTCAGCAGATTGCCCCAGCAGACTGCGAATCTTCTCACGTAAATCTGTTCCCTTCACCCAGACCAACTCATCTGCACTCCGCGTGAGCAGCTCCAGCCCCTGTAAGACCGCTTCCTCCCGCTCACTGAGCGACTTGCCTTCGCTGATCTGCTCATCCCATTCGGCTGCATCTGAAATGGCATCCAGCAGTCCGACCACGCCACCCTGCTCTTCAAAGAACGCTGCCAGCGCGACCAGCGGCGACCACAATTCGCCGGAGCGATTGTGGAGTTTGTGCAGTTCAGGACGCTCGAAGTAGTTGCGATACACCGCCTGAAAATGGGTCAGTGCCAGTATGTAGAGTTGGTGACGCAGCAGCGCGCCATCGAAATCCGGTGGGAATGACGGCATCTTGCGGGTGGTGCGGCGCATCGGGATAGCGATGCAGCGGCTGGCGAGAATGTCCTCCAATCCCATGATCGCTGCCAGAATCTTGGGCGAGTACACATCAAATGCCTGCGGTTTCAGATCGTCACCCGTGACGCGGATGGCAGGCATTCCCTGTTTGTAACCGCTGTTGAGTAACTGCCGGATCTGCTGCATTCCGGGGTCTTTCGGGTTCTGATAGCGCTCGGCTTCATCAATGCCGACGGTGCAGCTTGTTTGGTGAATCAACCGAAACATACTCGGACCGGTGGGATCAGAAGTGGTAATCATGTTGAACGCCAACGGCTGTAACACACGCATCACGGTGCTTTTGCCGCTGTTTTTCGGTCCGTTGAGAGCCAGATACGGATAAGCGGGAAACATGGTATAGAAGTAGGTTCCAATCGCCCATAACGTCAGCAGGCGGCTCTCGATGTCAGATCGGAAATCCACATAAGTCTTGAATAGGTCATGAACAGCCGCAAAGACCGCACCGGGCTGAATCGTTTCTCCGTCTAGATAACGGCGGATGTCGGTGTAGCGCCAGCGCATCAGGAACTCGGAACCATCGGGGATGACTTTGAGGGCAACTTCCTGATTGCTGATGGTGATGATTTGCTCTTCCGACAAACGACGCAGTTCGCGGGTGCTGGTGACGAGATAGGGCTGCGTATTGAGTTTGTTGTCCTTCGTTCGCTCAATCACCGACACTGTAACCATCGCCACATCCCGACGAAAACCCAGCGCCGGAGATAGAATCGGGATGCTGTCGCTCAATACTTCGGGCATATCTTCACCTTCCATCTTTTCCTTCTGAGATTGAGCCGCTTTATACATCTCGCTAAAGCTGCGCCCCTTCACCCCAATCTTCGCCATCAGGCTTTTGAACTCCGCCAGTGCGAAATCGTCCAATCCGGCGGCATATGTGAACAGCGTGCGAATTGCATCCTGTCTTGCCAATCCTTCCAATGAGGCGATCTGCTGCACTTCAACCGCCAGCCAGCTTTCCGCTTTGTTGAGCAGTGCCAGCGCATCCTCGGCTTCTGCCCCTTTTTGCAGCCACTCGTTCACATCTTTCACATCGGCTGGCAGCAATGGCAGATAGGTTTCGCCTTTCAGTGTCAGCGCAAGACTACGGCTTTTAGCGCGGGCATCCTCGGTATTGTCCAGTGCGACGAATAGACGGGAATGGGCTTTCAAACGGTTCAGCCATTCGTCTGCCGCCTGCATCCCCCCTATAGCAACTGCCGGAATGTTCCATTCCCCAAAGGTAATCGCATCTGCCTGACCTTCGACGATGACAACCTGCTCTGCCTGTGGACTGTAGAGATTATTGTAGTAAGGTTGACGCTCTCCGATGATGTGGCGCGGCGGGTTGTAGTGTTTCTTGCCTTCGATGCTGCGCCCACTGAGATAGGTCAGCCGTCCTTGCTCCATATGGATGTAGACGACCATATTGAACGGGAACTTCTGAATCACCGTCCGCCAGTTATCTGACAGGTTCAAGTCAGCCAGCAGGGGACGCTTGTCCTGCGGCATATATCCGAGACGTGCTACCTTGATGGTGGACGACTGCCAACCGCGTTTCTCCGTCACATAGGCGAGTGCGGCGGGGGTATTCAAGAGCGTTTCGTGCAAACGTTGCACAAGTTGGCGCTCTGCCCATGCCGATGACTGCTTGAAATTGATGTTTTCTTCCAATGTGATACCCGCACGCTGCGCCAGATAGCGCACGACTTCCATGAACTGGGTCGTGTCACGGTAATTCCATGCCCCTAATGAAAGCAAATGCCGTCCGACAAAATCAAACACATCGCCGTATTCGCCGCGTGAATTCCAGAAATACATGCCAGTGTTTGGCACGACCACAAAGCTGTCATGCTCCACGCCAATGAAGCGCGAACCGGACTTTTTTAACGCGAATTTCTCCGCGACCACTTCTTCAATCGGATTACGAGAGCGTATCTGCTCCAGATCAAATGTCATCTCCAAAACCTCCGGGTAGCAAGCAAAGCTGAATAAAGGTCGTGTTAGAAAAACACGACGAAGCGTCAAAAATCAGTTGCAGGAGATTGGAGGTTGTGATACATTGGGATTAACCAGATCGTCAATG
>Ga0335394_10007750_pt1 | contig 12118 bp, 9 predicted proteins | sample MAT03_FD_205741 | JGI IMG/M metagenome (GOLD analysis project Ga0335394, IMG submission 205741) | Freshwater microbial communities from Lake Fryxell liftoff mats and glacier meltwater in Antarctica - MAT-03 (spades assembly) (version 2) ... | reverse complement strand
ACAGCAGACCAGAAGACGCAAAAGCAATCTTTGACAGAGCAAATTGCTGCTTTGCAAAAAGCAATTGACTCGCCAACGGATGCCATCGCAGCATCTCAAGTCGCTTGGGAAGCCAAACTGAAGGCCAGCTCCGACTGGGCCTCGCTTCGTCCCACGACTGTGACTCGCGCAAGCGGCAAGGAGGTTGCGATTGAGGGCGATATCGTTCGAATTCCGACAACTGCCGACAATGACACCTATACGATCAATATCCCCATCCGCGATACCGATGATTCAAAAGCAGCTCAGCCGCCGACACCTGCAAGAATCAGGGCGTTCCGATTGGCAGCGATTCCAGACGAAACCCTTCCAGGAAAAGGGGCCGGGCACGGCAATGGCAACTTCGTTATCACTCAGGTAAAAGCCCAGTGGATTCCTGATCAGCTTCCTTTGCTCCACGCACGTTATGTTCGTGTTGAGCTCCCAGGCGAACAGAAGATTCTCTCGTTGGCAGAAGTTCAAGTTTTTTCTGCGGGAAGCAACATCGCCCCGAGCGGGAAGGCAACGCAAAGCAGCACCGCATACGATGGCCCTGCCGAATATGCGATCGATGGCAATACCGACGGAGTCTTTGCGAATAAATCGGTAACTCACACCGAGACATTGAATCAGACATGGTGGGAACTGGATCTCGGTTCCGTTCGCCCCATTGAAAAACTGCTGCTTTGGAATCGCACGGATTCTGCTTCATCTCGACTAGTCGATTTTCGAATCTCGTTGCTCGACGAAGAACGCCAGCCCGTACACGAACAAGAAGTCAAGGATACTTTCAATCCTTCGTTTGAATTTAATTTGACCGGAATCCGTGACCTTAATCTGGTCACTGCGGTGGCTGATTTTCATCAAGATGGCTTCCTCAGCGCCAGCGTCCTGAACGGTAAGCCCAACGCAGACACTGGCTGGGCCGTTGGCGGTGCTACGACTGAAACGCACGGTTTAACTTTGTCTTTGGCAGAGCCATTTTCCCTTGAAGACTCGGGAACCTTGCGGTTCATCATCGACCAAAATTCGATCTACAAAGAACACCTGCTTGGCAAGTTTGAATTGCAGGCGACCGACGACGATGCCTTGATCATGAAGTCTCGTTTGCCAAAGGCGATTTTGACAACGCTTAATCAATCGACCGAAACACGGGACGCGACTTCGGCCGCTGAGATTGCTCGTTACTACCGCGAGCATGAGGCTCCTGAGTTAGCGAAACAACGTACTGACCTTGCCGCAGCGGTCGAGCAATTAGCAAGCCTCAAACCAGCGACCTCAGTCCCCATTTTTCGCGAGCTTGCGGAAAACCGTCGCTCCACTTTTTTGCAACATCGAGGCAACTACCTCGACAAAGGTCCAGAGGTCAAGCCTGGCGTTCCCGCAGTATTCAATCCGCTGCCAAACGCATCCGAGGTTACTCGTTTGATGTTTGCAGACTGGCTCGTGGATGAAAAAAATCCGCTGACGGCACGGGTGCTGGCCAATCGATACTGGGAGACGCTGTTCGGTCGCGGCATCGTGGTGACAAGCGAAGAGTTTGGTTCACAAGGCGAAGCACCCACCCATCCCGAGTTGCTCGACTATCTGGCGACAGAAGTCGTCGCCAGTGGTTGGGATCTGCACTCGCTGCTCAAGTTGATCGTAACTTCATCGACTTACCGCCAATCGACCAAAGTGAACCCTGAACAAATCCTCGCGGATCGTGACAATCGTTGGCTCGGGCGCGGACCTAGAGTTCGGTTGAGCGCTGAAATGGTTCGCGACCAAGCGTTGGCCAGCGGTGGTTTGCTGAGTGACAAAAGGTTTGGGCCGCCAGTCAAGCCAATGCAACCCAATCTCGGACTTTCTGCAGCATTTGGAAGCTCGACGGATTGGAAAACAAGCGACGGGGAAGATCGGCGCCGTCGCGCGATTTATACCACGTGGCGACGCAGCAATCCGTACCCTTCCATGGCAACGTTTGATGCTCCTAATCGCGAAGTTTGCACGATTCGACGGAACCAAACCAATACGCCGTTGCAATCCTTGGTCACGCTCAATGATCCGGCATTCGTTGAAGCAGCCCAAGGGTTGGCTCGGGCAACGTTGCAGAGCGATGGAACCGATGACGAAAAGATTGCGCGAGCGTTTCGAAAGTGTTTGCTTAGAATGCCGACCGATACCGAGTTGAAGGCGTTAGTGAAGTTGTATGCTGATTCAAAATCACAACTAGCCGCCCAGCCCGAAGAAGCCCAGCGGCTCGCAACCAATCCACTGGGCCCATTACCCGCAGGCATGGCAGCAACTGATGCTGCCGCGATGACGGTTGTCGGTAACGTTCTGCTGAACCTTGACGAGATGTTTTTGAAACGTTGATGCTTTTTTCCTTCACAATCCGAGCTGCCAACAGGCACAGCAAAACCGCTGAGCAACCGAAATGAACAATCACCTTTCAAAATTAGAAGCCCTTACCCGTCGCCATTTCCTTGGTGGCACTGGGCTGGGCATCGGTGCGATGGCTTTATCGTCGCTGGCTTCATCCCCGTTGGCTGGCGGGAACCATGCCTTCGCGTCCGACTTAGAAATTAATTCGATCAGGCCACTTGAACAGCGCGCGTCGCACTTCGCCCCCAAAGCGAAACGAGTGATCTATTTGCACTTGACGGGCTCGCCGCCGAATTTGGACCTCTATGACTACAAACCCGAGCTGGTGAAGCGAACCGGACAGGATTGTCCGGATGAATTATTGAAAGGCCGAACGTTTGCATTTACCTCAGGCGTTCCAAAGTTATTGGGAACACCACGAAGTTTCGCGCAATATGGTTCAGGCGGCAGTTGGCTTTCCGATGCTGTGCCCCATTTCCATGACATCGCTGACGAAATGTGCTTCGTCCACTCGATGTATACCGAACAGTTCAACCACGCGCCAGCCGAGCTGCTGATGTATACCGGCTCACCTCGATCGGGCAGACCTTCACTGGGTTCGTGGGCAACCTACGGGTTAGGAACCGAGAATCAGGATCTACCTGGATTTGTTGTCTTGATCAGCAGCGGCGTGCAGCCCAATGGTGGTGCGAATTCTTACGGCAGCGGCTTCCTGCCATCGGTCTTTCAAGGTGTCCAGTGTCGTTCGAAAGGCGATCCGGTGTTGTTTGCATCCGACCCCGCCGGGATGGATCGAATGCTTCGCCGCCGATCGCTCGACACGCTGCGCGAGCTAAATGAACTTCAATCACAAGAGCTTGGCAATCCGGAAACGTTAACGCGAATCGCTCAGTATGAGTTGGCGTTCCGAATGCAAGCCTCCGTTCCCGAAGTGATGAACATCAATAAAGAGTCCCAAGAAACGATTGATAGCTACGGTGCCAAGCCTGGCGAATCCAGCTTCGCAAACAATTGCCTATTGGCCCGTCGCTTGGTCGAACAAGGCGTCCGTTTTGTTCAACTCTTCGACTGGGGTTGGGATTTTCACGGTACCGGGCCACAAGAAGGGCTGACCGAAGGACTGACGAATAAGTTTGCCGCTACAGACAAGCCGATCGCAGCGTTAATTAAGGATCTAAGACAACGCGGGTTGTTGCAGGACACGCTGATTATCTGCGGCGGTGAATTCGGTCGTACGCCGTTCCGCGAAGGCCGGACGGCCGCAAGCAACGTTCTCGGCCGCGACCATTACCCAGACTGCTTTACGATGTGGATGGCCGGTGGCGGCGTCAAAGGCGGCTTTAATTACGGCCAAACCGACGAGCTTGGGTTTGGCGTTACTGAGAACAAGGTCCATGTGCATGACCTACAAGCCACCATCATGCACCTGCTAGGCTTTAATCACGAGCAGTTGACTTATCGTTTTCAGGGACGAGACTATCGGTTAACCGACGTCCACGGAAGTGTTGTTCAAGACCTACTCGCATAACCCAATCGAATCAAACCCCCCGCATTTTTGATAACCGACGCAGGTTGTCTGCAAGTAAGATGGTTCGCTACACTTCAGTTCACGCTCCTACGATTCCCTTCCTCCCCCCGCCTGTCCGGCCTTGTCGATAAGCGATGATCGCGAAATTGGCGAGAGAACTTCATCCTAAGGAACACACCTTGAAAACGACCGCTCGTCTTGGGTTTTATCTATCGGCGGCTATCGCCACTATGACTTTTCATGCTCTGACTTTCGGCCAAGAAGCATCTCCACAGAGCGAATTCCAGGCGATCTTCAATGGCCAAGACCTGACAGGCTGGCACGGCGAATCAACGCTCGACCCGCGCACGCTTGCTGCCATGCCAGAATCAGAACGGGTCGCGAAAATGGCGGAGTGGCAGAAAGATGCTGTTGAGCACTGGACTGCGAAGGATGGTGAACTGATCAATGATGGACATGGAGTCTACCTGACTTCTGATGGAATGTATGGCGACTACGAGTTGCTCATCGAGTACAAGACGATCCCGCAAGCTGACAGCGGAATCTACCTCAAGTCCAACCCGCAGGTTCAGATCTGGAACCACAAAGCAGAAAAACTTTCGGATGGCCAGGACAAAGGGTCCGGCGGACTTTGGAATAATTCACCTGGCGCTCCCGGCAAAGACCCGACGGAGATTGCCGATCGTCCGTTCGGCGAATGGAATGAATTCAAGATTCAGCAAGTTGGTACTCGCACCAGCATCTGGCTCAATGGCAAGCATGTTGTGAATCATGCGATCATGGAAAATTACTGGGACCGCAAGGCGCCGCTCGTTCAACAGGGACCGATCCAGTTACAAACGCATGGAGGCGAGATTCGTTGGCGGAATATCAAGGTCCGTGAGATCAATTCGGCGGAGGCGAACGAAATCCTGCGTGCTCACGACAACGAAGGTTTCACATCGCTTTCGGGCGGCACGGATTTGACTGGCTGGGCTGGCGCGGTTGAGAATTACGAACGGGTAGACGGTTCGATTCGCTGCAAAAAAGGTGAAGGCGGAGTTCTCCATACGAAGGACCAATACGCTGACTTCGTCGCGCGGGTCGAGTTCAAATTACCGCCTGCGGGGAACAATGGGTTAGCGATCCGCTATCCCGGTTCAGGCGATGCGGCTTACGCGGGGATGTGTGAGTTGCAGGTTCTCGATACCGAGCATCCGAATTACAGCGGTCTTGATCCGCGGCAAACTCACGGATCGGCGTATGGAATGATTGCTGCTCAGCGCGGCTACCATCGCCCTACAGGCGAGTGGAATTTTCAAGAAGTGACGGTCCAAGGAACCAAGATCAAGGTCGAATTGAACGGGTCCGTGATCCTTGATGGCGACTTGGCCGAGGTCACCGAGTTCATGGCAAATTCCCCGCACCCAGGCAAGGATCTGAAGAGCGGCTACTTCGGCTTTGCGGGCCACGGTGATGCAGTCGAATTCCGCAACATCGAGATTAAAGCGATCAAGTGATTCGTTTCTCATTGCTCATTTTCTTTGTACCTCAAACTCCAACCTCGGTGACTTCATGATTCGCTACTCGCTAACCGTTTTCTCGCTCTTACTCGGCTCTCATCTAGGTGCCCAGGAACAGAACGTCGTCACTCAAGCCGTCATTGATGGCAACGGCCCAGGCTGGGTAACGTTGACTGGAGCGGACTTTGATTTGATCAATACCGATCCGGGAACGTTTACGTGGCAGGACGATGCCGTCCATTGCACCGGTTCGCCGGTCGGAGTGACTCGGTCAAAAAAGAAGTTCACTAATTTTGAACTGGTGGTCACGTGGCGACACAATAAGTCAGGAGGGAACTCGGGAGTTTTTTTGTGGGCGGGTGATGACGCTTTCAAAGACTTAAAGCCGAATCAGTTGCCACCGGGCGGCATCGAAGTCCAAATTCTTGACCACGGTTATGCGGAGCAGTTCGAAAAGGACAACGGCAAAAAATCAGATTGGTTCACCACTCACGGCGATGTTTTTCCTGTCGGTACGTCGAAGATGGTTCCCTTTGAACCCAAGGCACCGAACAACAGTGGCCGAAGTTTTCCAAGCAAGAATTTGAGCAAGGGGATCGGCGAGTGGAACCACTACTACATTCGCGCGATCAACGGCGAGGTTCGGTTGTGGGTCAATGGGGAAGAGGTTTCCGGCGGCAATCATTGTGAACCGAAAACCGGGTACCTGTGCTTGGAAAGCGAAGGGGCTCCGATCGACATGAAGAACATTCGTATACGGGAACTGCCGTGACCGAAGCCGGACTCTTATTGATCGCACATCCCTAGCGGCGATTAAATTGTTGAGACCTAAACCGAGGATTGCAAAGGTTGTTTCGGCGACCCTAAAAGTACGCAGATTTTTATGATTCGTACCGCTGGCAAGATGCTGTTCGGTGGCATGTTTGTTAGCGCCGTTGGCGTAGGGAACAAGTGCTGCGCAAATACAATTGATGGGAATTGCAAGTTTTCAACTGGCCAGGCTTAGCCATAGTTTGGCCGCGAGCCGAGCCGAACGCTGCCCAGCAAAGCGACCTACTCAACGCCCGCTTTCTTTTTCGCTTTGGCGTATAGCTTTTTGATCGCCTTATCGTCCGCGATCGACGGCTGGGCAGCAAACAGACTGTCGTAAGCCTTGACGGCTTCAGGCCACTGTTTGCCTGCCATCAGCGAATCCACACGCAGTGCTAACAACCCGACACGTTGATGCGGATCGGTCTCCACAGAGAGCGCTTTGTCCCATGCTTCCGCCGATTCGATGTGGCGTTTCTCAACGGTAAGTAAAAATGCGACTCGTCTTGCCGCCACGGGATGCGCGCCGCGTTTGCTCATCACGCCTTGAAACTGATCGATCGCTTCGCGACGTCGCCCTTGAATCCGCAGCAACTCCGCCTGCATCATTTCTTGCAGTATTAAATGCTGGGGTTGGCCAAGCCTTGCGATCAGATTGTCGACGAACTCCTGTTCCCCAGCATCATGTAGCCAATCGATGACGTCAACTAAGTAACTCACACAATCGACAGGCTCGCTTTCCCGTTCGCCGTTAAAAACTACCGTTGACTCACCGTCCGCCAGCGCCAAAAAAGCGTCGGCAGCGCGTTCCTTCAGTGAGGCTACCAAGCCATCGAACTGCTCCTCAGGGAATGGCACATACTTGCTGCACTTAGCGCAACACTGATGATGTCGGATTCGCGCCGAGACTGGAAACAACGGGATGTAGTAGAGATGAAAAAACGTTCTTGCATGAAAGCTATAACGCTTTCCAAATTGCTGGCATTGCGAGCAAAACCCGTGTGATTTGACCTTCTTGGTCTTGAAGTACGGCTTCTGTCCCCAAATGATTAGCACTTCAACCTCTGGCGATAGCTGCATGTTCGAAAAGAGGTCTGACCCTCTCCGGCAAGATGCAAAAGTGACAAAGGCGGGTTAAAAGTTGGAATCCCGGTCGACTGCTTCCATGACTTTCGTATTTCTTTCGACTGCAACCACGGTGGTGCGCTGGCGCATCCCGTCACGGCTTTGAGCGATGACTGGGAAGACCTGCCTTTTATCTGGCAAAGCAAGGCGGATGGTAAAGGATCCGTCAGGACGTAGTTTGACCGGCTCGCCACCGAGCATTACGGTTGCACCGACCACCGTCGAGCCATAGATGATCAACTCCGCGTCGACTTCAAACGGCAATGCTCGATGGCGATCGAGCGCTGCGTCCGTGTCGCTGCCGGCGCCAAAGGCATCGCCACGAGTCGGCATCGGTCGCTTCAGCCGTTCTTCAAAGACTTCCTTGAGATCGTCGTCACCGTTGGAATCAAAACCACCGCTGAGCGAATAGATTCGCTCGTAGTCTTCGGCAATGTCGCGCCAATGATCATCAATGCGATTGCCTGAGCCAGGCCGTGGGGTCTCAATCACATTGCTGCGGCAGATTGGAAAAAATCGCTCATTGTCAGCAACGTAGCCGACAACAACTCGATATCGGCTCGGGGGCTCATCGACGTCGATGTACCAGCTTGAAATACCGCCGTGGATCGGAATATCACGAATGATTTGCTCGGAGCGGTTGGCACTCGCATCAGCGACGGCCATCAGGCGGAGTACCGGAATCGCCGCGTGCCATTTTTCCGCCATCGCGACACGAATGCGTTCGACGGCGGCGCGAGTAACCTCCCAGTCTGCTTGCAGCCAATAGCTATCTCGGACAAGCAAGACCACGCGGTCTTTGTGGGGAGCATGCTGGCTGGGGCCGTTGCCATTTCGGACGGCAGACCCGGCGACCAGGACATCGGACGAGATGTCTTTGTTTTGCAGAGCCCGCTGGCTTCGCAGGGCCATCTCGCGACGGATTCTCGCCGACTTTGCCGAGATCGGAGGAACTGCGGGCACGGGAGCTGGTAGCGCTGGCTTCTTCGGGGAAGCAGGAAACGTCCGGTTTCCGACTCTGGGTTTTACTACGACGGCGGCATCGGGGATTTCCTTCGCGGAGACCACTTCAGCGTGCCCGTTGTTGCTTGGCTTCGCGTCTGTCGCGGCCGCTTTGGTTACTGGCGTCGCAGCTTTGGTTACTGGCGTCGCAGCTTTGACAGCCGGTGCGACTGGGCTCAAGGCAACGCTTGACTTCGCTGTCACCGCAGCGGGTTTCTCGATCTTTGTCGCTTTCGCAACCGGGACCGCCTTGGAAACCGGGACTGCCTTGGAAACGGGGGCTGCCCTGGAAACGGGGACCGATTTCGATACCGGCACTGGCTTTGCACTCGAAGCTGGCTTTTGGGCGACCGGCGAAGCGACTGAAGCTGCGGGCACCGTTGTGCTTGGTACTTTTTTCTTAGCAACGACTTCCGCTTCGCGATCTTTTTTCGGAGCCGGTTTCGTTGCTGTCAGCGAACTGACTGCTCGAGTCCCCGCAGGCCGATCGTTTGTTTTAGAAGTCGCAGCTAAACGCGGTGGTTTTGCAATCGCCTTTGTCTCTTGGGTTGGCTTTGATTTCCCGCTGCCCCTAGCAACGGCAACTGCAACGGGTAACGGCTTGACATTGGCTTTCGATTTGGCTTCAGCATTAGCAGGTTTGGCTTTTGAGACAGCCGGCTTGGCAAGCTCCGCAGCCTTCGGTTTTGCGGCGGAAGCTGGCTTCGCAGCCGCACCGGACGAGGCATTCGGCTTGGCAATCGCAGAAGCGGCCGCCTTTGAGGATGTAGCCTTGCTGGACGCGGGCTTGCTGGACGCGGGCTTGCTGGATTTAGCCTTGCTGGCTGCAGTCTTTGCGGCGACGACAGGCTTGCCGGTCGCTGTGCTAGCAGATTTTTCTGCGACTGGTTTCGCTGGAGCCTTTCCGTTTAAGGAGGCCGCTCTGCTGGACTTGCTCGGAGCTAGAGTAGGGGTGTCATTTGACTTAGGGGTTTTTGTAGTTGTCTTGCGAAGAGCTGCCAGCAACTCGTCTTTCGACATTCCGCGATAGCCGGAGATACCAGAGCCCCTCGCTAGATCAGCAAGGTCTTGTCGGGATCGCGAACTCAAGTCAGCAGAGGTAATCAACGCAGCAACTCCCGCAGTATCATTCATGATGGTAACGGATAAGTTACCGTAGTAGGTAGTCCGTCCAATGGAGTGATGGACGCCGGTATCATTATGGCTAGGGAGATTACAAACTTCTAGTGCTGCGTAGAATCTCGGGGGCTCTACGGACGAGTAATTGCCGCTAAACGCCAGAAAAGACGACTAACGGAGGCTGGGGTTCCGTTGCTGAAAAGAATGCTGATTCACATTTTGCGAATGAAAACACCTCGTTTTTGATTTTCTTGGGCACGAGTGGGTGGGTGGGATGGGAAAATCATCAGTCGCCTGCCAAAAAACAATTTGGGTTTTTTGCAACGCGGAGGGCCTGGCTTGTGCCCCAAGCAACGAAATACGATGCGGCGATCGGTCACATCCCCTAGATTTTAGCGTGAAGGTGTTCAGACTTCCCGCACGCTTCGGAAGGGAGCAATGAATCTGCGCTCGACTTAGGCTTTAGTTCGGTTTCACCGTTCTGCGAAAATGCGATTGTGACCGGCGGAGTTTAAATTTTGGGTGATTCAAAAGATTCTACTCCCAGAGTCGTCACGTTTGCTGCAGCCGGCCTTGAATTAGCTGGCTTGGCTGTCGTGTTTGCAGCGTTCGGTTATGGTATTGATCGGTGGCTCGAGAACACCAAGCCGTTTGGAACTGGTCTCGCAGGTTTGGTCGGTTTTTCGCTCGGAATGGTTCGGTTTGTGTTGCTCGCCAATCGAGCAAATTCAAGTCAGAAACCCAGCCGTAAGGGCGATTGAGCGGCTTTGACTTTCCGTAGGCTTTAAAAAAACAAAATTAAATCGCGTCTTTTTCAACTCATCATGCTTTCGTCGGAACGATCAGCCGAGCCTTCGATCCAGCCTGCAGTGCCACGTGCTGCCTGGGTGCTAATGGCATCCCTCACCATTTGTGGACCGCTAGTTCATCTTTGGACGGTGGGCTTTGACGGCAGCGTGGAGACAAGCACTTTGGTTTTTGCAAGCGTTGGCGCGGCGTTTCTAGGATTGGCTCTGGTTTCCCATGTTGTCGTTGAGTTAGCGGGGGCTCGCCATGCAGCCGTTTCTGAAGTTCCGCCCACTGGCAGCGTTGGTAACGGGCCAATCGGTGCGATCTTGGTGCCGATGGCAGTTCGCTTTGTCGGGACCTTCGCCATTCTTGGCGTGTTGCATTTCACTGCCGTTGTCTCTCGCAATGAATCGGTTTTTGACATTTTGTTTTGGTATGTGTCATTGACGACGATTGAGATTGTCGGCATTGTTTGGGCCTCCAAGTCTGCCACGAAGATACCTTCCTTAGACCTTAAATCAGCGACAAAAGGCGTTTAAATAGCAATGCTCTCAACTGTTGACTCGCCTTCAGCCCTGCCTGAGATCGATATTGCGACAGAGGCACTGCAGCATATTTTGCCGCATTCGCTTCATGCTGAGCCTTTGTTTCAACTACAGGTTGCTCCATTAGGTACGAATATCCCGGCCTTGAAGATTCTCGATGGGCGATATGATTTTTTCATCACTAACCATTTGATGATGACAGCGGTCGTCGCAGTACTCGTGGTGTTGACCTTCGTTTACGTCGCAATGCGAGTGCGCGTGCGAGGCGAAGGCCTGCAGGCATATCAAACAAAAGGCCGCGTTGCACAGTTGTTCGAAACGATGTGCTCGTTCATCCGCGACGAAGTTACTCGGCCCAACCTTGGCGATCTGACCGACAAGTATATTTCGTACATCTGGACAATTTTCTTCTTCATTCTGTTCGCCAACCTGCTGGGCCTAGTGCCCATTGGATACTTGCTGCAGGCTGCGACTCACGACGTTCACTTTTCCCACTGGGGCGGGACGGCGACCAGCAACTTGTCGCTCAATGTCGTCCTCGCAGCCGGCAGCTTTATCGCAATCTTGTTCATCGGGATTCGCGAAGTTGGAGCGAAAGCTTTTTTTGCGCACTTCAATCCAATCGGCTGGGGTGACCCCAAGATGTTGGTGATTGGGTTACCGTTGTATGCGTTGGAATGGATGGGGCTGGTTATTAAGTGCGTCGTCTTGGCGATGCGGTTGTTCGGCACAATGATGGCAGGACACCTGGTTGTTTCTGCGATCGTACTTTTGATTTTCACTGCTGGCCGGTATTCGCACTCGCTTGGATATGGCGTTCACCTTTCGGTCGTGATGGGTGGCATCGTTTTGACGTTACTGGAGTTGTTTATCTGCATGCTGCAAGCATTCATATTTACGTTCCTGTCGGTGCTGTTCATCTCGACGGCGGTAGCTCATCATGGCGACCACGATAAACACGAAGATGACCCCTTCAGCGATGAAGGGCAGATGGATATGGATAAATTAATCAACCCCAAACGGCTTGGTTCACTGGTTCATTGATTTCCTATCAGATTAGAAATTGCTGACCAAACTTCATGGTTGGCTTGACGTTGGACTTGGTTTACGAAACACCCATTAATGTTCTTTCAGGAGCGTAGCGAAGATGTTTGAGTTTGTAATATTGTTAGCCCAGGCAGCCGCAGATTATGGCAAGCTTGGTGCTGGACTTGGTATCGGTCTCGTGATCCTAGGTGCCGGACTTGGAATTGGGCGAATTGGCGGTTCGGCGGTCGATGCGATCGCGCGTCAGCCAGAAGCTAGTGGCACGA
>Ga0335394_10007747_pt1 | contig 12119 bp, 10 predicted proteins | sample MAT03_FD_205741 | JGI IMG/M metagenome (GOLD analysis project Ga0335394, IMG submission 205741) | Freshwater microbial communities from Lake Fryxell liftoff mats and glacier meltwater in Antarctica - MAT-03 (spades assembly) (version 2) ... | reverse complement strand
TTTTACTGAGTCATTTTGCATTTTTTAGAGCCACTAACTAGTAGTCTGTCAAGGCAAATACTTTAGATTAGTCCAAGCGCGAACCTGAGCCTGAGTGTAAACAATTTTACAAGGCCGTCATTCCCGCAGAGGCGGGAATGACGGCGTAACCCCAACTCAGTAGATGATGGAAGGTCTGGATTCCCGCCTCCGCAGGAGTGACGTTGTAACGTAAAGTCTTTGCGTTGACAGACTACTAGGTTCACAAATAGCATTGCTCTATTCTATTTATACTTCTCATACATGAGGTGAATCTGTGTAGCGCTACATCCATCGTAATTAGGAGAAGTTGCGGCGTGACGGCCGGCGTAGACAGAACAGGACTTACGCGAATGGCGCTCGGATTCGTCGACGTCGACGAATCCGAGCGTATTACTCTGCAATTGACAGGGCCGATTGGGTTACCGCGTAAGTCCTGAGAAAAGCGATAGTCACCTGACCATGCCGGCGCGTATATAGTGAAGATCACCGTGCGGCTGGACGACACTATGCCTCAACGACCTTGATACGTCGCCGGCACCGCAAGTTGAGTAACATCGCGCCGAAAATCGATGCCCTGAAGCTGCGGGTATAGCACCGTGAACAGGTCCATCAGGCCGCGCAGCACGTTGAATTTTTCGACCAGGTTGTACTCGCTGGCCAGCACGCTATACAGGCCGATGCCAGAGGCGTTGCCCAGATCGCGATAGGCCTGTGAGGGCGTATACGGCTTATAGAGCGCATCGGTTTGCTCCAGGGCAAAAATGTTTGCGTAGGGAATGTCGGCGTAGGCGGCTGGCCGTAGCTGCGCATTTTGGCCGCGAGCCGGGCATTCCCGGTGCTCTCTGCGAGATCGAGCACATCTTGATAGAAGCGCCGGTCGGTTTCACGGAGGTTCACCATCTGGCCGCTGCCGATGAAGGCGTAAAACAATTCTGGTTGCCGCTGCACGGCCAGCACACCCAAAATGCTGCCCCACGATTCGCCGAGCACGTAAATTTTTGGCTCGTCGAACCGCTGGCGCAAATAGTGGGTGAGTTCGATGGTGTCATTGATCGCCTGATCCAGCGTCAGCATCGCGGTGGGATCGAGGGCCGAATACGATTTGCCGGTGCCGCGTTGATCTCAATCCGCGATCACAACATCGCGGGACAAGTCGGCCAGCTCCACCCGTGTATAAGGGAGGCCACTCTGGCCTGGCCCGCCGTTCAAATAAAGCAACACCGGTTTGTCCGTGCTATCGCCACGAATCAAAATGGTCTGATCGTGCCCGCCCAGCCGCACCGTCGTCAGTTCGGCGATGCTGCCCGCTAATGGCCTGCCATCTGCGCCGACGATGGCAGGCGTGCTTGCGGGAAGCGCGATCCCGCCGGCCAGCGCGGCCAGTAGCAACGTGACGAGCGTGGCCGGCACCCAGCGTACCAACGCATTTCCAGACGCTCCCGAAACGCCAAATATCGCTTTAGCGAGTACGACGCCCAGATACGCTCCAAGGATTATTGGGATGATTGCGACCAAACCGTAGAGGCCGCCCCTGATTACGAAGGAGACCGCGCTTAATGGCCACGATCACATCACCTGTTACTAAACCCGCCCGCACGGCCAACCCTGCGCATGGGCAGCATCAAGGCCCGCGAGGGCGCAGCGACTGTGACCACCTACATCCTGCTTGTTTTTGGCGCGCTGGCCGTGTTGGTGCCGCTGTTCTGGATGATCTCGACCTCGCTCAAACAGGAGGCCGATCTATTCATCCTGCCGCAGCCGATCTGGCCCTCGCCGGCGCAGTGGCAAAACTACCTCGAAGTCTGGCAGATTCAGCCGCTGACTCAGTATTTCATCAACACCATTTTCATCACCGTGCTGGCCATGGCCGGCGAGATCACGACCTGCGCGCTGGTGGCCTACGGCTTTGCGCGCTTTCGCTTCCCCGGCCGCAACGTGCTGTTCACGGTCATGCTCGGCACGATGATGTTGCCGGGCATCATCACATTGATTCCCACGTTTCTGATCTGGCGTGATCTCCAACGCATTGATACGTTTACACCGCTGACCATTGGGGCGCTGTTTGCGTGGGGGCCGGCCTACATCTTTTTGTTGCGCCAGTTCTTCATGACCATCCCACGCGAGGTGGAAGAGGCGGCCGTGATGGATGGCGCAAACCCGTTGCAGCTCTTCAGCCAGATCATGTTGCCGCTGGTGAAGCCGGCGCTGCTGGCCATCGCCGTGCTCAGCTTCACCGGCAACTGGAACAACTTTCAGGGGCCGCTGATCTACATCAACTCACCCCAACTCTATCCAGTCATTCTGGCGCTGTACTCGTTCTCCGAATCGCTCTCCAAGGAAGCACCGAAGTGGCATTACATGATGGCAATGACCGTGATCATGTCGTTGCCGATCGTGGTGCTGTATTTCGTCGCTCAGCGCTATTTCATCGAAGGGCTCACCGTCGGCAGTGTCAAGGGTTAGCGCCGCTAAAAATAAATCTTGCGTGCGCCTGCCACGGCACACGATGCCTCCACACAGCACAACCGCGCGCCGAATATCGGCGCGCGGTTGTGCTTTTAATGCTGTGGTTGTGCTCGTTTTAGATTACGACACGCGCACAGTCGATGAGTTGTTGCCCGGCTTGGAATCGGTGGTGGCTGAGGTGATGGAGACGGTGTTGACCACGGCCTCGCGAGGCTTGCGCCGCACGGTGATGGCCACGCCGACCACATCATTGCGCTTCAACTGCGAGAGGGTGCAGGTCACACGCCGTGTCGCAGAATCGTAGCTGCACTTGCCGCGCGTTGACACCGCGTAGAGGTAGGTGACGTTGGCCGGCAACACGTCCGAGATCACTACATCGGCCGCGGCACCCGGTCCCTTGTTTCCCGCCAGCACGCTGAACGTGATTAGGTTGCCGATCACCAATGGCTTTTGCTCCAGCGCAAGATCGGCAATCACAGGGGTGGCCGTTGCAGTGTTGCTGGGGACTGGTGTTGGGGTGTTGCTTGGTGCCGTTGTAGGCGTGTTTGTAGGCGTGTTTGTAGGTGTGTTCGTGGGTGTGTTCGTCGGTGTCTGTGTTGGCGTTTCGGTCGGGGTGCTTGTGGGTGTCGAGGTGGCCGTTTCTGTGGGCGCGGGCGTGTTGGTGGCTGTGCTCGTCGCAGTTTGCGTCGCAGTTTGCGTCGCAGTTTGCGTCGCAGTCGGCGTTGCCGTGGGTGTGAAGGGCACGGTCTGCAAGATGCGGCCATCGACCCCAGCAGACACGGGCGAGTTGTTGACGAAGTAGTCGCTCAACACATCAGCCAGAATGTAGCCCGTGTCTATCTTGCCGGTGCCGGCTGCAAAGGAGGCATAGCCATCGCCGCCGGTCAACATGAAGTTGTTGGTCGCGACGCGATAGTTTGCAGCCAGATCCACAGGCACAAAACTGCCATCTGGCTGCTTGATCTCCAGCGAGGTCACGCGTGCGCCGATGACCAGGTTCGGGTTATAGCTAAAGCGCAACCCGGCGACTTGCGGGAAGCGGCCGGCCGAACTGCTGGGCGTGGTGAAATTGATCTGGCTGAGGCCGTTCTCAATCGCGGCCAGCAACCCCGCGCCGGTCACGGTGGTGAGCGCGATGGTGTTGCCGAACGGCAGCACGGTCAGCACGCTGCCCACGGTGACAGGGCCGGCAGGAATGGAGGCGCGAATGCCACCGCCATTGGTCACGGCCACATTGGCGCCATCTGTGGCCGTGCGGGCCAGCATCACATCGGTAATTAAATCGCCCAGGTTGGTTTCGCGGTTGCGGACATTGGCCCGCTCGCCGTCCAGCAGGACCGTGGCGCTGCCAATCACCGTATTTTGCAGCGCGGCAATGGCCGGCTTGTAGTCGGTGTCGATCTTGGTTACAAATGCGGCGTCGGGGATGATGACGGGTTGCTCGCCGGGCAGCAGTGCGCGCGCGGGCGTGCCCAGGCCATCGGCCCACACCGGACGAATCACGCCGGTGATCTCGGCCAGCGCGCCGGTGTCGTCAAAGCCCAGCGTCACATCGCCCAGCCACTTGGCCCACTCCCAGTCGGTGCAAATGACGACGTCCTTGCCGTCGGGGTCTTTGACGAGGGTGGGATACGGGCCGGCGCTGGCGATGCCGAGCGGTGTCGGCGGGTTGACCACTGGCAACAGCGGCGTGTGCGAGTGGCCGCCAATGATGATGTCGATGCCGCGAACGCCCGCCGCGATCACCTGATCAACACCGTAGCCCACATGGGTGAGGCCGACGATGACGTTCGCGCCCTCGGCCTTGAGTGCATCCACCTGAGCCTGTGCAATCGCCACCACATCAGTGCCAAATGTCACGCCCTGGCCGACATTGGCCAAAATGCCGGTGTCGGGCGGGCTGAGGCTAAACAGGCCCACTTTTTTGCCGCTGGGCTTGGTGATGAGGGTGCGCGGGCCGAGCTTGCCTGCGCCGGTGAGCGGGGTTGGGCTCAGGGTCGAGGCCAATATCGCGGTCGGCTCCACATTGAGATTGGCGCTGAGCATGGGGAAGGTGGTGCCATTGATGAAGTTGACCAACGCCTGTTGGCCGCGGTCGAATTCGTGGTTGCCCACGGCCACGGCCTCATACCCCAGCGCGTTGTAGAAGAACAGATCAGCCTGGCCTTCGAACTGGTTGAAATAGAGGGTGCCCTGGAAGATATCGCCGGCATCCACGAGCAGCAAATCGCCGGGGGTGGCGGCGCGAATCTCGTCGATCAAGGTCTTGCGGCGTGCCACACCACCAAAATTGCGGTTGATGGCGGCTCCACCGGTGCCGGTGCCGACTTGCACGGTTGCCGGTTCGATGCGGGCGTGGTGATCATTGGTGTGAAGGATGCGCAGGCGATAGGCGACGGGGCCGGCTGCCAGAGCGACATGGTAGCGATTCCCAAACACGGTGATGGCCGCGCCGCTACCCAGCAAAAATGTGCCTTTCAAAAACGAACGTCGATTAAGCTTTTGCATAAGATCCCTATTCCTCTCAATTGACTGCATATGACTACATGGATGGACAAAAAAGTGCGCAATATGGGACTTTGCACGGCCTTCCTGCAAGCACAATACCAACTTCACAAACTTCTGAAAGGCGCGCATATCGATCCCGCCTCGCCAACCCCAACACTATAGATTTGGTGTCATTAACGCATCTTTAAAATTGTATTCGCAATAATGCCGATTTTCAGTGGCGTTTCAGCCAGTGCGTAAGATTCGTCTTACACATCTGGCCAAAATAAAACGCGGGGAGGAGAAAGGTGGAGTCCATCCATCTTTCTGCTCTCCGCGCTGTGTGAAACGCGGCGTGCCAAGCGGGCTCAGCGAATGGCGATGCGCAGGTTGGCCGTGGCGCTCTTGAGCAAGGCCTGAATCACTTTGACGTTGTTGCGCGAATCTTCGTGGCTGATCCGCGGCGGCGTCCCTTCCAGGATGGCATCGGCCATATCCTCAATTTCGCCGATGTAAAGCTCGGCGGGGCCGTCAATGACCACGGTTTCCAGCGCGTCGAAGGATGCGCCGACCAAAATCTCGGCTCTGGCGCCGGGCTTAAATGGGTGGGGAATGGTGATCAGGCCCTCGGTGCCGACGATCTCCATGTGCGTGCGAAATGGCGCGCGCACGCTGCTATCGAATTGAGCAAAGGTGTCGCGACCGTTGGGCCGGTGCCAGCGCAACATGCCCACAAAGGTGTCATCGACGCCGCTGTGGCCGATCTGTGCGGCGCCATACACCTCGCTCGGCTCCGAGCCGACCAGAAAGCGCGCATAGCTGATCGGGTAGCAGCCCACATCCCAAATGCTGCCGCCGCCCAGCGACGCATTCAAGCGAATATTAGACTCGTCAGCCAGGGGAAATGAGAACGCGCCGCGAATGATTTGAATCTGGCCGATGGCACCGGCATCCACCAGCGCTTTGACGTGCAGCGTCTGGGGGTGATGGCGATACATGAACGCCTCGGCCAGCACCATGCCAGTCGCTTTGGCGGCCGCGACCATGGCATCCACTTCTTCCACGGTATTGGCCAATGGCTTCTCGCACAACACATGCTTGCCCGCGTTCAGCGCCTTGATCGTCCACTCGGCATGCAAACTATTTGGCAAAGAGATGTAGACCACATCGATGTCGGGCGAAGCCAGCATGGCCTCGTAGCTGCCAAACGCGGTTTCGATGTTCCACTCGGCGGCGTAGGCTCTGGCGCGATCCTCGCCGCGGCTGGCCACGGCGCTCAGCAGGTTGCGCGGTGACTCGCCCGAGGAGGTGGCACGCAGGGCCGAGATGATGACCGAATTGATATTGGCGGTGCTGAGCAAACCCCAGCGCAAAACACGGGTGTTGGACATGGGCCGATTATTGCAGAGTTGGGAGTTTGAGGTGAGTGATGCCGATGGTCCGGTCATCCCCAAATGGATTCACCTCACTTAACCGCACACTCACTTCATCATCGATCCCAGTCGTACGGCCAAGCGTTGCGCGGGCTTGCATGCGCTGTATTTGATGGTGTGGCCGGCTGGGATGCCTCTTAGTAGAGCCGTGATCTCGACGCAGCTAATTCGGTGATATACGCCTCATCCATATCATCATCGTGCTGACGGCGGCTCGCTTTGGTGCCCTGGAATGCGCATGCTGCGGGCCTGATCGGTAACGGCTCGACTCATCGCCCGGCGAATCCACCAGGTGGCATAGGTGCTGAACTTGAAGCCGCTCGCGACCTTGAAGTTTTTTGTGGCGCGCAACAGGCCGATGCTGCCCTCTTGAATCAGGTCCATGAATGAGATGCCGCGGCCGACATAGCGCCGGGCGATGCGGACGACCAGCCGCAGGTTGGCCCGCTCCAGCGCATCGCGTGCTTCCATGGAACGCCATTCCATCCCTCTCAGATGGTCATCACTGATTTTGGCCGCAGGCATCCAGACACGTGCCAGGTCCCATGTAGGTAAGTGGCCTGCCTGTGCAAGTTGCTGCTCGAGTTGAGCTACAAACTCGGGTGGAAATATCAGAGCCACGGTTGCGATTTCAAACAAGGGCTCACTGATGGTTTCGACTGCGGAATCCTGCCCCCAGCCAAGAGGGCGCAAATACGCTGGTAAGACCAGGGTGTGGTCATCCTGTATCGTGCGGCCATCCCTCAGCAACGCCTCCAGGCTGGGGGGTGGCGTGTTGTGTGTGCTGCATGCTTCCAGTGCGGCCGACCACGCTGAAGTGAGCTCGTCATAGATCACCTGCCATGCCGTAATTTTGTCGTCGGTAGTCAGCAGTGTGAATTTTTGTGTGTGATGTGATGTGTTGACACTGATGCACAGACGCAGCACTTGATCGGCCGACAGTGGCGGCGTGTTGGCAATCTCGCGCAAATAGGTTCGCACCGGATCGTTCGCGTCGGTCTCAAGCTGTGGGTCATCGAGATCGTCAATGGCCGCAAGCAATTCGTCATCGGCCGCAGCGACCCGCCTATAAGCTGCTGTATTCGCCGCGGCGTCCATGTCTGCGATCCGCCAGTCGCCAGCATCCAGCTCGCCAGTCGCTGGCACAGTGTCAGCTTCGAGGTGAATCGAATGAACGGCGTGGGCGGCAATTTGGGCTTGAATGCGGGTTTGTTTGGCTTGTGACAGTTGAATCAGCTGTCGCAATGCCAATACCTGGGTCACCGTGTCGCGGTCGGTTTCTGGCAGTGATGTGGGTTGAACTGGCTGGCCGGCCAGCAACGCTGTGATCAACTCGTCCATCACTTCCATGTCCTGATCATCGAGTTCCATGGTTTAAACCTCCTCCGCGCCATCGGCATTCAACTTGCGGCGTAAATCGTGGATGGCGCGATGAATGAGCATTTTGGCGGCCGGCACGCTGCGGCCCATCAAATGCGCCACTTCAGCCGCGCTCAGCTCACCAAAGATGCGCAACCGAAGGGCTTCGGCGCGCTCGGGTGTGAGATGGTTCATCGCCACAATGATCCGCTGCAGTTGCAAACGCTCATGCGCTTGAGCGTCGAGCGGCGGTGTGGGGTGGGGCAGGTGCTCTGCCTCATTGAGCGGGATGCTGGGTTTGATGCGGCGGTAATAGGTGCCAGCGGTGTGATGGGCGATGCCGAACAACCAGGCAGCAAAGGGCGCATGGCCGCGATAAGTGCCGATGTCGACCAGGGCCGCCAGGAAGGTTTGCGAGGTCAGGTCGTCGGCGTCGGCGGCATTGCGCGACCGGGTAAATACGTAGCGATAGACACGTGTGACATAGTTCCGGTAGAGCGTGTCGAACGCGTTTGAATCGCCGGCCGCTGCCAGCGCAATCGTGTGAGTCTCCTGATCCATGCCCGCCGCACCTCCTCTCTAACAAGTATGGCGCAGCGAACGGCAAAAAGGTAACAGCCAGAGGACCTTGAGTTTTTCCGTAACGACTCCCCATGGGCTGAGTCGTTATCAAAATTTACAGAATAAAACAGAATGAAGAAAAACCAAGATTGCTCTGCATTCTGTTTAATTCTGGGGTGTGAAGCTGTGACGGTTGAGCAGGAAGCGGGCCAACAGCAAGGCTACAAACGAGCATGTCATCAGGATCACGGCCAGCGCAATGGCGATGTTGAGGTTGCTCTCGAAGCCGAGGTAGATTGCGAGCGGCATGGTCTGGGTGACGCCGGGGAGATTGCCGGCGAACAAAATCGTCGCGCCAAACTCACCCAGCGCACGCGCCCAACTCATCACGGCCCCACTCACCAGCCCCGACCACGCCAGCGGCACCGTGATATATCGAAAGACCTGAAATCCGCCTGCGCCATCCAGTGCGGCTGCCTGTTTGAAGTCGGGCTCGATGCTGCCCAGCGCGATGGCCGCGGCCTTGATGTAAAACGGCGTGGCGACAAACGTCTGAGCCAGGATCACCGCCGTTTGCGTGAAGGCGACGCTGATGCCAAATGTCTCGTTCAGCCACGCGCCGACCAGGCCCATGCGGCCGAATGCCAGCAGCAGGGCAATGCCTGCAACCGAGGGCGGGAGCACGGTCGGCAGATCCACCAGCGTGTCCATGACCTTTGCTAGCCGGCCGCGGCCCACGGCCAGCCGGTAGGCCACCGGTGTGCCTAAAACCAGCGTCAGTGCCAGGCTGATCAAGGTGGTCTTGAAGCTGAGCGCCACCGCCATTCCCACCCGAGGATCGGCCAGGCTGGTTTGAAGCTGCTCCACCGAGGTGCGCGCAATCAGGGCGATGAGCGGAACCAGCAGAAACAACAGAAACGGCAGGGTGAGTAGCCACCCGAGCGTGCCGGCTCCTTGCCGCGAGCGCCAGCGTTGTGTCACTCCTCTGGCAACAGCGCGTGGTGTGCTCTTTGATGAAGTTTCTGTTGCCATGTGTCACATGCTACGTCAGGGCTCAAATATGAACGGTCGGAGCGCTTAGAACCCGCATACCACTCAACAGCATCAACGCGCTCCGACCGTTGGAATATCGCTTTGACTCGGATAAAGCACTTAGGCCTGCATTGTGGCCGCCAGTGTATCGCCGCGTTCTGTCATAGCGTCGTTTTAGTTGATGGGCATGAAGCCATGCTGCGCCAGAACTTTTTGCCCTTCGTCCGACAGGACATAGGCCACAAATTTTGCCGCAAGATCGGCCTGTTGCGAGTCTTGAACCGTCGCAATGGGATAGGTCGCGAGGGTGTTGAGCACATCCGGGATGGGGAGTTGGGTCACCTGGCCGGCGACTTCGGGCGTGACATCGCTGGAGTAGATAATGCCGGCGTCGGCTTCACCCAGCGCCACCTTGGTCAGCACCGCTCTCACGTTGTCCTCGTACGACACCACATTGGCCAGCATGGTCTGGCTGTAGGTGGAACCAAATGCCGGGTCGGCCGTGGCCTTGCCCAAAAAGTCCAGCGCATACTGGCCAACGGGCACGGCCTGAGCCGCCAGCACCAGTTTGAGGCCGGGTTTGGCCAGGTCTTGCAACGTCTTGAGTTGCGCCGGGTTATTCGTCGGCACCACCACGACCAGGCGATTACGCACAAACGTCTGCGCGGTGCCGCTGACGACGCGGCCCGCCGTCACCGCCGCGTTCATCTGGGTGTTATTGGCGCTGGCGAACACATCCGCCGGCGCACCCTGACTCAGTTGCTGTGCCAGTTGTTGCGAGCCGGCAAAGTTAAAGGCCACTGTGGTGCCGGCCTGGGCTGCTTCAAAGTTTTTGCCAATCTCGCCAAATGCATCTTGTAGTGAAGCGGCCGCAAACACCGTCAGCGTTGCGGCTTCTGGCACTGATTTTGGCGCTGCTGAAACATTGGCTTCAGTAGACGCAGATGAAACCGGTGCAGGAGAAGCTGCCGTCGGTGGCGCGGCGCAGGCGGCCAGGATGGAGACGCTGACGAGCAATGAGGCGAATATGCCGAAGCGGGCCGGCATCATCTGGAAGATCAAGGGCGACATGGGATTTAATTTGCACTCCTTTTTGAACGCGCTAAAACACGGCCGACTTATACTCACCCGATGAGTATAGCATTTGCAAAAGATCGATGTTGAGAGGGTTGAAGCAAAATGGGGCGTGCCTAAGCCCGATAGTGTGAGCGGCACACCACCAGCCAATCCACCAGGGCAGTGAGTTGCCGGATGCGCAGATCCACGCCAAGGCGATTGACGTGTTGGGATTCGGGGATGCCGGGCAATTGCTTTTTGAGCCGGGCGATGCCGGCGTGGGCCTGCGCTTCCTGCGCATCCAGCAGGGCTGGAACTTGATCAGGATATAGCTGCGACACAAAGTGCAGCCGGGTCATGAAATCGGTGCGCACGGCATGCAGGCTGTCGCGCGGCGGCGCTTGCAACCACTTCTGAAAGCGCGCACGGCCGGCCGGTGTGAGGGTGAGGTGCCGTTGGGCCGGGCGTTTGTCCTGCATGTGCAGGGTTCCAGTCACCAGCCCCTGCCGCTCCAGCCGCTTGAGAATGTTATAGGCCTGGCTCATGCTGACGTGCCAGACGAAACCCAGCTCGGTCACCAATTGCTGATACAGCTCATAGCCGTAGGTGGGCTGCTGAAATAAAAATCCCAACAGCGCAAACTCCGGGGTCAGGGTTCGCGTCGGCTCATCCTGGGTCTCTTTCGATTTCATCTACGTCCATTACAGCACTTCAACGCCCTCCTGTGCAAGTCTAGTAGTCCGTCAAAGGAAAGACTTTACGTTACAACGTCATTCCCGCGGAGGCGGGAATCCAGACCTTCCATCCCCTACTGAGTTGGGGTTACGCCTAGATTCCCGCCTCCGCGGGAATGACGGCCTTGTGAAATTGTTTACACTCAGGCTCAGGTTCGCCCTTGGAACGCCCCCAAGTCTTTCCTTTGACAGACTACTAGTGTGCCGAATCAGGGCGAGGATTGCCCTCGTTGCATATTAGGCTTGCCTTTAAGCAGGATAAACATGATCAACACCCCTTTCAACTTTGACCGGCCTCTTTTAACGCACTCGCACCAAGTCTGTGATTGATTTAAAAGTGTTAATCGCTTTCGACCCGCTCATATTCAGGTTCATACATCTGCGCGCGCACATAGGCTTCTACGTTTGCAGGGCGGGGTTGCTGGGCAAGGCCGAGCTGCCAGGCGCGTTCGGCCACGGCCGTGGCAATGGCGGCAGAGACCTCGCGAATCTGGGTGAGTGCGGGATAGATGCGGCCCTGATTCAAGTCGTCGAGCGTGGTCAGTTGGGCCAGCGTCTGGGCCGCGATCAAAAACATGTCGTCGGTCACCCGCGTTGCCCGACTGGCCACTACGCCCAAGCCGATGCCGGGGAAGATGTAGGCGTTATTACCCTGACCCGGCACAAAGGTGGTGCCGTTGAGCGTGACTGGGTCGAAGGGGCTGCCGCTGGCAAAAATAGCGCGGCCTTCCGTCCACGCGTAAGCCTGCTCGGCGCTGCACTCGGCCTTGGAGGTGGGGTTGGACAGCGCCATGATGATGGGCCGAGTGTTCAACCGCGCCATGGCCTCGACCACGGGTTGGGTAAAGGTGTTGGGGATGCCGGCGACGCCGATTAAGGCGGTGGGCTTCAACGTTTCCACGGCCTCCAGCAAACTGTTGATCTGGGCATGTTCATGCGCATAGGGCAGCTTGTGCTCGGCCAGATTCTC
>Ga0335394_10007746_pt1 | contig 12119 bp, 8 predicted proteins | sample MAT03_FD_205741 | JGI IMG/M metagenome (GOLD analysis project Ga0335394, IMG submission 205741) | Freshwater microbial communities from Lake Fryxell liftoff mats and glacier meltwater in Antarctica - MAT-03 (spades assembly) (version 2) ... | reverse complement strand
CGGATAGGGTGGCTGTGTTCTTTTCGACCGGGTGCGATTCGCCCGTCAGCGAGGCTTCTTCTATTTTCAACAGATTGACTTCAATCAATCGGATATCGGCGGGGATAATGTTGCCTGTTTCTAACAAAACAAGGTCGCCTGTTACGAGTTCCGCCGAAGGGATGCTCAAAACGTTTCCTTCGCGCATAACATTGGCATTGACGGAAACCATTTTTTTGAGGGCATCCATTGCTTTTTCCGCCCGGAACTCTTGAACGAACCCGATAATAGCATTCAAGATAATAATAATGAGGATAACAATGGTATCGGTAGCATCGCCTATCGCACCGGCAATAATGGCCGCCCCAATCAGGACCAAAATCATGAAATCGGCGAATTGGTGCAGCAGCATCTGCCAGACGGTCTTCTTTTTGTATTCCGCAATTTCGTTGCGCCCGTTTTCGAGCAGGCGTTCTTCAGCCGCCGAATGGTTCAACCCATTGGGGGAAGTGCCAAGCAAATCAATGGTTTTATCTATGTCTAAAATGTGGAAATTCATAATTGAGATTGAATTGTAAAAATAAAATGCGGCAGGATGGAAATCTATTTTCAAGTCATTTTGTATAGCAAAAGTATGTTAACCAGGTACAGCACGAAAATGGCAAGCGTATCCCACGCCATCTATAATAACAAGTGCAAACAAGGCATAGCGCACAACCACTTGGCGCAAGCTCAAACTGCCGACTTCGGCATGTGGTGCAATATTTTCTCTATGATTTTCTTTTTGATAGCCATAAATGGTTTTAATTGCCGAAAAATACACCACAAAACCCTCTCTTTGTTCCCGCATAGTGCTATTTTTACGAAACTTTTTTCCTTCTCCGGGTGTACCCTTTCAAAAGTACCCACCTCCAATACATGAACAAGACCGACCGTACAGACGACGCGCTCCACGATGCCCAACGCCAGGACGACCCGGTAGTGGACGAACATATCAAAGGCGTTTGGCCAAGATGAAATAATGGTGGATGTCAATTTTAAATAAAATAAAGACCGGTTAATTTTCCGAATACGAACCGCGTTTGCCCGATTGTCGGGCAAGTGCTTGTTGTTTTTTAAAACCAAGATAATCAAACAATTATGGAGTATCTCCTCATCCTAATCTTCATCCTCGGCTACGCGGCCATCACCCTCGAACATGCCATCAAACTCAATAAGGCCGCCAGCGCCCTGCTGGCCGGCGTACTCTGCTGGACGGTCCTCATCTTAGCTACCGACAGCCATGAAACCGTGCTGCACGAGCTGGAAACCCATATCGGCGAAATCAGCGGCATCCTGTTCTTTCTGCTCGGCGCCATGACCATTGTCGAGCTGATCGACGCGCACGATGGGTTCGACCTGATTACAGAGCGGATACACACCACCGACATGCGCCGGCTGCTTTGGATAGTCAGCATCATTACCTTTTTCCTGTCGGCCGTACTCGATAACTTAGCCACCGCCATTGTGATGGTTTCCTTGCTGCGCAAACTGATAGACGACCGGGAAAAACGGCTGTTTTTTGCCGGTATCGTGGTGGTTGCGGCCAACGCCGGCGGGGCCTGGTCGCCGCTGGGCGACGTGACCACCACCATGCTCTGGATCGGCGGGCAGATCACGGCCCTGAACATCGTTAAAATGCTGTTTCTGCCCAGCCTCGTTTGCCTGGTGGTTCCCCTGCTGATCCTCGGCAGGCGTTTAAAAGGTCAAGTCGACAAGCCCGAAGCAGAGGCCAAAATCCTGAGCGATACCCGTGCCAGAGAAAAAAATACGGTGTTTGCCGTTGGTGTCGGCGCACTGTTATTCGTGCCGGTTTTTAAAACGCTGACCGGTTTGCCGCCGTTTATGGGTATGTTGTTTTCCCTCGGCGTGATGTGGGTCGTAACGGAATCCATTCACAGCGGTAAAGACGAGGCGGAAAAAGGGCTACTATCCGTCAACCACGCCCTGCGGAAAATCGACACGCCGAGTATCCTGTTTTTCCTGGGCATCTTAGTGGCTATTTCAGCCCTGCAAAGCGCCGGCATCCTGGGCGGCCTGGCCCAGTGGCTCGATCGGACGGTTGGGAATATCACCGCCATCGTGATGATTATCGGGTTTCTGTCGGCGGTGGTAGACAACGTTCCCTTAGTAGCCGCCGCGCAAGGGATGTACGGGATGGAGCAGTACCATACCGATCATTACTTTTGGGAATTTCTGGCTTACTGCGCCGGCACGGGTGGAAGCGCCCTGATCATTGGTTCGGCGGCTGGTATCGCGGCGATGGGCATGGAGAAAATCGACTTCTTCTGGTACCTGCGGCGCATCACGGTTTGGGCGGTAATCGGGTATGTGGCCGGAGCGGCGGCATATGTGGCGCAATACGCATTGTTCCATTAAAAAAGAGAAGATTGGGGTTGGGAAATCCCCGGAATTTCAGCCAAGCCGGCCGAAACTTCCCCCCCGGGGTATTTCCGTTTCCCAGTCTTTCAGGGGTGTATTGAAATGAACGGAACTGCTGCAAAGATGGGCCTAAGAAAGATGGAACAAGGTTTGCCGTTGTTGCAAAAAGGTTTGCTATTGTTGCAAAATGGCTTGGCGAATGGGTATTTCGTCCTATTTTCGCCAACACAAACGCCGTAAAGTGCGGACATCATTATACGCTTTATTCACGCTTCTGATCATCACCTGCTGCTTACCGGCAGTAGGGCTGTACGCGCAAGCGCCCAATCTGGAAAGCCTTACTGCTGCCGACGGCCTATCCCAGGGCATGATCTTCGACCTGCTGCAAGACCGCAAAGGGTTCCTTTGGTTTGCCACGAAAGACGGCCTGAACCGATATGACGGGTATACGTTCCGGGCCTATCAGAACGACCCTTTCGACCCTTTTTCCATTTCCGGAAACGAAATCCAGGGCTTGTTTGAAGACCATTTCGGCCGGCTGTGGATCGGTACAGCCAATAGCGGCCTGGATGTGTTTGACCCGCAAACAGGCCTTTTTTATCACCTCCGTACATTAGCCGGCCAGCGTATCTCTTGTTTTGCCGAAACATTCGACGGATCGGTTTGGGTGGGCACGGACAATGGCGCCCGCCGCGTGCTTTTGCCCGCCAGGCTGCCGGCAGATAGTCCGGATTTACTCGCTGTGGCGCAGGTGGATGCATTTTACTGGGACAATCTGGAAAATGACAACCAGCTACCGCCCAACCAAATCAACGACCTGGCCACCGACCGCACCGGTAAACTTTGGGTCAGCACCAACCTGCAAATCGGCTGTTTTGATCCCGGGAACGCCCGATTTCAAACGATATTTCCCGATCTCCGGAAACTAAGCAAGGATGGCGAGCCGCTCCCTGCCCACCTTTTTTCAGCGCCCGATAGTTCGATCTGGGTCGGCCATCCCGATCGCTTGTTGCATATCGGGCGCGACGGAAATACGGATGCGTTTCCCCTCCCGGAGCGTTCGCCTTTCCCGCTAACCGACCTGGCCTTCGATGCGGCCGGGAAACTGTTCGTGAGTACCCGTAAACAAATTTTTACGCTCCAGGCCGAGGCCATCAAAACGCCTGTGTCTGCACGTTTCGACTTGTTTTACCGCTTTCCAGCGGAAGGGATCCTCGGGTCGACAAAACTGCTGTTCGACCGGGGAGGCCTGCTCTGGATCGGCACAAACGGTTACGGTTTAAGGAAATACAACCCCGGCGATCGCCGTTTTCGCCATTTTGCACCCGCTCTCAGCCTGCGACGGATTGCTTGCGATGCGCAGGGACGAACCTGGGTTTGGCGCAACGGGGGCAAATTCCACCGCCTCGACGAAGCCGGAAACCGCCTCGCCGAACCGCTACTGGACGAACCGAATATCCTGCAACACGATTGTATAGCCGACAGGAATGGCGCTTTGTGGTTGTTGTGTGAAAGCACTGCGGGCAAACAAGGAGCAGGTCTCTTAATCAAAATTGATCCGAAAACCTTGCGGCCGATGGCACGTTTTCCCTTGCCTGGACGCGTCAGTATTTTAAGTCAGATGAAAGAAGACCAGGCCGGGAATATCTGCATCATCGGAAATGAAAGTACCCTGATTACCTTCAATCAGACACAAAACGCCTTCGAAACCGCTGATTTCAGCGCGGCGACCGGTTTCCGCGAATTTTCTTTTTGCCTGAACGAGGATGCCGCCGGGCATTGGTGGATCGGCACGCCGCATGGACTCGTTCGCGGCATCCCCGGCCAAGGCGGCATGACATTTTCCCTGTACAAAAACAACCCCGCCGACCGCAACAGCCTCAACTGCGACGTCGTGCTCTCCACCCTCGACGACCCCATGCAGCCCGAACGGTATCTGTGGGTGGGCGCCTGGGGCGGAGGCCTCAACCGCTTAGACAAAACATCCGGCCAAGTCCGCCATTTCACGACCGCCGAGGGTTTGCCAAACAATGTTGTTTATGCTATTTTGCCCGAGCGCCCCGCGCCTTCCGGAGGGAGCGGCGCCTTATGGCTAAGCACCAACTGCGGCCTGGCAAAATTTGACCCGCAAAGCGCTCATTTTCAGAACTTTTTCGCCACAGACGGTTTGCAGGACAACGAATTCAATACCGCCAGTTTTGCCCGTGCCTCCGACGGCCGTCTGTTCTTCGGCGGCGTAAACGGCCTCACTGCTTTTTATCCGCAAGAGCCGGCTGCAACGGCGTTTATACCGGCTGTTTTTCTGACGGCGCTAAAAATTCAAAACCACCTAACCATGCCTGGCGACGGCATCCTGGAAAAAAGCGTGGAAGAAACCACCGATGTCACGCTATCCTATTACCAAAACCAACTAACTTTTGAGTTTGCGGCCATGGATTTTTCCACGCCAAAACAAAATCAATACCGGTACCGGCTCATCGGCGCCGACCGCGACTGGGTAGAACCGACCACGGCGAACACTGCTACGTATGCGAACCTGGCGCCCGGGCATTACGTGTTTGAAATCTTCACTGGTGGCAGCCACGGAGTTTGGAACGGCGCCCCGGCGCGTCTGGACCTTCACATTCTGCCGCCCTGGTGGCGAACAAGCGGGGCCTGGCTGTTTTATTTTCTGGCAATTACCGGGGCATTATGGGCATTTTACCGTTTTCAGATCAACAAGATCCGCCTGCAAAACGATTTGGCATTCGAGCATCGGGAGGTGGAGCGTTTAGCCGAGCTCGACCGCCTGAAAACCAATTTTTTCAGCAGTGTTACCCATGAATTCCGAACGCCGCTGACGCTCCTAATCGAACCGACGCGGCAATTACTGGCAGAAACGCAGGACCGGGCTGCGCGCTACCGCCTCGAACTTATCGAAAAAAGTGCCCGGCGCTTGCTCCAGTTTGTCAACCAATTGCTCGATTTGTCCAAACTCGATGCCGGGCAAATGCCGCTTGATCTGCGGCCAGGCTCGCCTTCAGAAGCCATCCGCGCGGTGGCCGAAACGTTTCAGCCTTTGGCTTCGCAAAAAGAAATCACGCTGGATATCAGCTTGCCCCGTGAAGAGCTGGGCTTTGTTTTCGACCAGGGTAAACTGGATCAGGTCGTGGCCAACCTGCTCTCCAATGCCTTTAAATTCACCGGGAAAGGCGGGAAGGTGGAGATTGTAAGTCATTGGGATATTGAAAAATCAGGACATTCGGACATTACACCCCCCCAACTCGATCGCAATGTCTCAATGTCCAAATTTCCCAATGACATAATTTCACCATCTCCCAATTTCATTATAAAAGTCTCCGACACCGGTATCGGCATCCCGGTAGCAGCATTACCGTTGGTTTTCAACCGTTTTTATCAGCTTGGCGAGACATCGGCCCAGGGCACCGGTATTGGTCTTGCGCTCACCAAGGAATTGGTCGAACGTATGGGTGGGTCCATTTCGGTGGAGAGCCGACAGGGGCAGGGCACGACCTTTACCGTCGAATTGCCGGGTTTGCCCGCCGGGGCGGGCCGCTTACGCCTAAAGGCTTCGTCGGCTAAAAGCGCGGAAGAGGCTTCTTTAGGCTTGGAAGAGGGCGCGAAAAACGCGAAGGTGGATGGGGTAAATCCGGAGCCAGGCACATCGGAAGGGTTAAATGCAGCCTCCCACGCCGTTTTAGCCGCCGAAAATCCACTGATTTTACTCATCGAGGACGACCAGGAGTTGCGGCAATTTCTACGCGCTTCCCTGCCGCCGCAGTATCGCATCGCCGAGGCTGCCGATGGGGAAGAAGGGATCCGCATGGCGTTTGAGTTGGTCCCCGATCTTGTGGTGAGCGACCTGATGATGCCCGAAAAAGACGGTTTTGAAGTGGCGGAAACATTAAAAAACGATCCGCGCAGTTCGCATATTCCATTGATTCTGCTCACTGCAAAATCGGCGGTAGAATCCAGGATCGAGGGATTACGCCGCGGCGCCGATGCTTACCTGACCAAACCTTTCCGGGCAGATGAGCTGGTGGCGCATATCGAAAGCCTGATCGCTACGCGGCGACGGCTGCAAAGTGTTTTTTCAAAAACCGTGAAACGCACATCGGTGTTGGAAAGCGCTGTTGCGGCGTTCGAAACCCGGGAAAACGAGTTTTTGCGGCGGCTGATGGACGTGGTAGAGGAAAACCTGGATAATGACGCGATGGATGCCGAAATGTTTGCACGTACCGTTCACATGTCGCGTTCGCAATTGCACCGAAAAATAAGCGCGCTGACAGGCCTGCCACTCACCGAATTCGTGCGCAATTACCGGCTCGACCGCGCCAGCGACATGCTCGCCCGAAGGGAAGGAAGCGTGTCGGAAATCGCCTGGCGGACCGGGTTTTCCAATGCCAAGTATTTTTCAACCTGTTTCCGGGAGCGCTTCGGGCAGTCGCCGAGTATGTTCAGGGCAGAAGGCTGACAAGGCAAAACATCCATCATCCGGGTTCGTACTTAGTATAAAATGGGTGAACTTGTGCCTGTACGGTTTTTAAATTTAAACCAACACCGACACCAGCCAGGCAAACGGCAGCACAAAAATAAACGAATCGAAACGATCGAGCAGGCCGCCGTGGCCGGGCAGGAGCGTCCCGGAATCTTTGACGTTGACGCTGCGTTTGAGCATACTTTCCACCAGATCGCCCAGGTTGCCGAAGACGGCCACCACCCCGCCCAGCGCCAGCCATTGCGCTTGGCTGAAGTCATTGAAATACAAGGAAATAAGCCAGGCCATCACAACGGTGCATAAGCCGCCGCCGATGGCGCCCTCCCAGGTTTTTTTCGGGGAAATACGTTCGAATAGTTTGGTCCGTCCGATCCGGGAGCCGATGAGATAGGCCATCGTGTCGTTTGTCCAGATCAGCCAGAGGATGCCGAACACACGATGGGGCTGGTAGGACACCGCGTCCTGAGTAGCCAGCGAGAACAGCAGAACAGTCGGGAAACTGATGTAAAATATGCCGAGCACATACGTCGCGACGTTCTGAAAAGGCGACCTGGAATTGCTGAACAACTCGAAAACTAAGGCTAGGAAAACGAGTATGATTTCCAGGACCAAGATTTCGGCCGTCGTGGTAAACGGAGCGCTCCAACGGGCTTTTATGTACTGCTCCGGGTTAAAATCGGAGCCGAAGACCATGTAAAAAAGGATTTTATGTCCGATCCATAGAATGGGCAGAATACCCATCAAACATCCAATTAGTCTTCTGACCAGCCGGTATTTTTCATCTTTCGGAAGCAGCAGGCCACCCAATTCCCAAAGGCATCCGCTTGCGATGAGGAGAAACAAATAAAAAAACAGATAACTACCGAGTCCCGCTCCGACAAATTCAAAACTACCCCCGTAAATCCCGCCTATCATCGCCGCCGCAAAAAAAATAGCCGTAATCGTTCGTTGTCGCATTTAAGTTAATTGATTGAGTCTTAGGTTCTACGCGCTGCCCACTGCTACTCCCCCTTCACCCGCTTCCACAAATCCTTAAACGACCGGTCGCTGTCCCGCATACCCTTCCGGCTGCGGTTTTTTTGTTTGACGTTCCATTCGCCCCGATCATTTTTATACAGCAGGAAAGGAAATACGTAGTTGTCGTTTTGCAAGGTATCGCCCAGCAGGCCGAAGCGGAGGTCGTTTACATGCAGGGTATCTCCATTTTGAGCGGTCACGTTGTAATAACCGTTGCTGAACCAGCGCAAAAAATGGTAAGCCCGGTCGTCCTCCGGAATATGGTTCAACAAACCGTGGTTTTTAGGCAGGGTCGAAATTTTGGTAAATTCTTGTACGGGGTCGTTGAAGCCGTACATGCTGTAATAATAAGCCGTATCGCCTTCCGCCACGCCGTACCACACGATGTTGTTAAAAAGGGTGGGATTGGTGTAATAACGGCTGTAGGTAATATTGTTGGTTTTCATGGATTGTTCGAACAGCCTGTTGGCCGTCATTTTATGTCCGACCGTGTAAATAAACAGGTACCAGCAAAACCAGCCCAGCCCCAGCCAGTTGAATAACATGCGTTTGGGGGCATTTTTGCGAAACTGGGCCGCTATCAACAGGAGCAGGGCAAATGGCAGCGTCGCCGCAGGATCGACCACCGATACAGTTGACCATTGCACCCGCAAATCGTTGAACGGTTGCCAGATTTGGGTGCCGTAACTGGTGAAACAATCCAGAATAGGGTGGGTGAAAATCGACCAGAAAAACAAGGCGATCCAGCTCCGATACGGCAATTCCACGATGGGCAGGTCGCGCCGCCAGTAGTCGCGCCAGAGTTTCCAGATAAACCATCCGCCTAAAAGAAGGGTAGGCAGGAGGGTGTAATAACTAATTCCGCCGCCCATCATGACCGGTATAAAATTGATGCCGGCCGCAGCCATCAGGAAAAATATGATCCACATACCCATTGCCACCGCTTTGTAACTTCGTCGTCGGTGTACATCGCGTTTATAAAACCAAACGGTCAGCAGTGCCAGCAGCCAAGGGGCCAGGGCTGCAAACAGGAACGAGTGCATAAAACCCCGGTGAAAGGCAAGGCTGCTGATGTCGTCGGTAAAAAAGACAGCGAATACATCCAGATCCGGGATCGTGCCGCCAATGGCGCCCCACATCATGGCCCGGTTTCCGAGTTTTTTGCCGGCCACCGCTTCGCCACAGGCGGCCCCCAGAACGATTTGTGTGAAAGAGTCCATTAAGGTTGTTTTTTTAACACCGCCCGTTGAAATACCCCGAACGGATACGTTTTTACTTCCGGAATGTCTTCTTCCGCTTGTTTGGTGTTGCCGGTGGTGCTGACCGCCGTTTCGCTGCCAGACAACACTTCGAATATCATCGTGTCCCCGCTCGTCTTTTCGTAGGTACAGAGAATCCGGTTGCCCTGAACGGTAAACCAACATAAAAATTTCGGGCCGTAGAGATAGCTTTCCATGGCGATGCTGTTCTTCTCATCCACTTTCCAGAGGCCTTTTTCTGGCGCTACCGGTACCAGTTCATAGGGCCGCCAATCCTGGTCGCGGGAGCCATAGATCAAGCCAAACGTATAACGTCCGGTGGAAGACGTATCAATTTTATGGATCTCTATCACCATCGGAACAGATTGTACCAGGCCTTTTGCGTTAAAAATTTCCAGCGTACCCGACCAGTTTCCGGTCCAGGACGCCGGAAATTCCAGATCCCCGACTTTTTGAGCGCTTCCGGCAGTCGCCCAAAATAAACAGAAACAAAACAGCGAATGGCGCATAAGGAACGTTTTATGCGGCAAAAATAGCCAATAAAGGGTGGGTGAACGAAAAATGACTACTTTTCCGCGAATAATCTGCGAACTGCTCTGCTCATTACATGAAACTTCCATCCTTTTCTTTCCTCATCGACGCTTTCGCGCGTGTTTGTATCCGTTTTCCGTTCGCCATGGTCTCGGCTTTTATCGGCGTAGGCTGCCTCATGCTGATGATCCAGAACCACGACAGCGGCCTGACGGTCAAACATTGGCTGATCGCCCAGCTAGCCCTGCCTTTTTTCGTGGCCCTGACAGCGTTTAGCGAATCCCGGGGCTGGAAATCAAATTGGCGGCATTGGGCGCTGCAAGGGGCCGGCCTGCTGTTGTTGGGCATTTATTATATGTTTTTTCCGGATCCGAAAGCCCCCGGCTTCGAAGAAATACACGGTGCGCGCCATGGGGTGTTATTGCTGACGGCGCACTTGTTCGTGGCGTTCGCGCCTTACCTAAACCGGCTTCCCGTGGCCGATTTTTGGGAATACAACAAACAATTGTTTGCCAATATCGTGATCGGGGCGGTGTACACCTTTATTTTATGGGCCGGTTTATCCCTCGCCATTTTGGCCGTCGATCAATTGTTCGACCTGAAGGTAGCCGGGGAAATTTACCTGCACCTGTTCGTGTTGCTGGCGGGCGTTTTTAATACCGTCTTTTTCCTGGCTCATTTTCCACAGGATTTTGACCTGGGCGAACAGGACCTGTCGTACAACGTTGTTTTTAAAAACCTCTGCAAATTCATCCTGATCCCCATCGTCGGTTTGTATTTTTTGATTTTATACGCTTATTCGGCCAAGATTTTACTCACCTGGACCTTGCCGAGGGGTTGGGTGGCCTCCTTAGTCATCGGTTTTTCGGTGGCCGGCATTTTTACGTACCTGCTCAATTACCTCTTGCCCAAATACGACGACAGCGGCATGCCGGCTGCCTACCGCCGCTGGTTCTGGTGGGTGATGCTGCCGATGGTGGTCCTCTTATTCGCGTCCATCAACCGCCGTATCGGCGATTACGGTGTCACGGAACCACGGTATTTTGTGGTACTGATCGGACTTTGGTTGGCCGGATGCGGGTTGTATTTCATTTTTTCCAAACAGGACAACATCAAATTTATCCCTGTTTCGCTGGCCGTCGTCGGGCTGCTGGCCGTGTTGGGGCCTTTCAGCGCATTCTCGGTGGCCGAGCGCAGCCAGGTCGGCCTGTTGAAAGAATTATTGGAAAAAAACGGGCGTTTGGCAGATGGTAAAGTAAAACAAAACACGGCGCCTGTTCCGGAAACGGAAGCGCAGCAAATTCAGTCGGGCCTCGATTTTCTGGATCGCCGGGATCGCTTGACCGCCATCCAGGCCTGGCTTCCGATGCTTGCCGACAGTTTTCCCGAGGTGCCCGACACTTACGATTCAGGCGACCGGATAGCGGCATGGCTGGGTGTAAAAACCGGCAGCATAGGCGCCGATGACTTCCGATCGATGACCGTTACCATAGATCGAAACAGCCGGAGCGGCGATTTGCGCGGCTACACGAATTATTATGACGTAATGTTAAACGGTTATGGGCGGGAACCCGTTTACGGCCGGTACTTTGCCCTCCGTCCGGATCAAAGGGCGATCGTTTGGCGAGAAAATAAGAATGGTACTGCGGTCGACCTTGATGTTTTCCTGCTTGATCCATTTTTGAAACAATGGGTGGCCCAAAGCGCCAATGACGCTTATAGCTTGTCCGGAGATGAAAATGTTGAGATCAAAGGCAAAAAAGCAGACATCAGGGCGCTGATCCACGACCTTCGGTATGAGTATAAAAAGGACAGCTTCAAAATCATTCACATGGACGCGCTCATCTTATTGCGGGAAAAAGGCCGGTGATGCGTTTATTTGCGGCGAATAAAGAAGATACAACGCCTACGAGTTATGAAAAACTGTTTTAACGCAGCAATTTTCCCGGTTCTGATAGCCGGCTTTACCGCTACAGTAGTCGCCCAGAAGCCTTATTTCCAGCAGGAGGTCAATTATAAAATCGCGGTTGCGCTTGATGATACCAAGCATATCCTCAACGGGAATATCGGGATTGAATACATCAACAATTCCCCCGACGCGCTGAACGAGATTTGGATGCACCTGTGGCCCAATGCTTTTAAAAACCGCCGTTCGGCCTATTGCAAACAAGAGCTTGAAGGCGGCAATTCCCGCCTGTATTTCGCGCCGCCGGAAGACCTCGGCTATTTTAAAAACCTGGATTTTGCGGTAGACGGCCAAAAGGCCGAGTGGAAAATTGACAAAAATAACCCCGACATCGCCCTGCTCAAACTGCCCCGGGCCCTGGCGCCGGGTAGCCGGATCACCATCACGACGCCGTTTCTGCTGAAAATTCCGGCCTCATTTTCCCGGCTCGGCCACGTCGATGCGTCTT
>Ga0335394_10007744_pt1 | contig 12120 bp, 10 predicted proteins | sample MAT03_FD_205741 | JGI IMG/M metagenome (GOLD analysis project Ga0335394, IMG submission 205741) | Freshwater microbial communities from Lake Fryxell liftoff mats and glacier meltwater in Antarctica - MAT-03 (spades assembly) (version 2) ... | reverse complement strand
CGCTGGGCTTGAGGTCGCACAATACCGGCGTTTTTTTACGGATACGCTCGTAATCGTCGATCGACCACTCCACGCCTGCGCAGTGGGCAATGGCCAAGAAGTGCAGCACCGCGTTGGTGGAGCCGCCGGTGGCCATGATGACGGCAACCGCGTTTTCGATACTTTTGCGGGTGACGATGTCGCGCGGTTTGATGTCCTTCTTGATGGCCTCCACCAGCACCCGGGCCGATTCGCGTGCGGACGTTACCTTTTCGTCGTGCACATTGGCCATGGTGCTGGAGTAGGGCAGGGAGATGCCCAGCGCCTCGAAAGCCGAACTCATGGTGTTGGCGGTGTACATACCACCGCAGGAGCCCGTGCCGGGGATGGCATGGCGTTCAATTTGCGTGAGTTCCTCATCGCTGATTTTACCGGCGGCGTTTTCACCTACAGCCTCGAACACGCTCACGATATTGAGTTCCTGGCCTTTGTAGTAGCCCGGCATGATCGTTCCGCCATAGACATAAATGGCCGGGACGTTGGCGCGCAGCATGCCCATCAGCCCGCCAGGCATATTTTTGTCACAGCCGCCGATCACCAGAACGCCGTCCATCCACTGGCCCTGCACGCAGGTCTCGACGCAGTCGGAAATCACCTCGCGGCTGACCAGGCTGTACTTCATGCCCTCGGTGCCCATCGCCATGCCATCGCTGATGGTGGGTGTGCCAAACATCTGTGCATTGCCGCCCGCCGCAACGATGCCTGCAACGGCCGCATCGGCCAGCTTTTGCAAGCCACTGTTGCACGGCGTAATGGTGCTATGGCCATTGGCCACGCCAACCATTGGCTTCTTGAAGTCGCCTTCGACGTAACCCATCCCGTAATACATGGAACGATTCGGCGCGCGGGACTTGCCCTCCGTAATGTTTTTACTGCGCGGGTTCATGACGATGGTTTTTATTTCCATGGTGTATCTCGTGGGTAGTTGGTTATGAAGCCAAGTATGCGTGTTTTGACTTATTCTTTCTAATCTAATTAGAAGGGTCTATTAATATCCACAGCATATGAGTGATGCGAGATTTGTTTCGACAGTACCGTGGATTGAATTGCGTCTGTGGCGCCAGTTTGTTGCTGTGGCCGAAGAGCTGCACTTCGGGCGGGCTGCAACGCGTCTGCACATGACACAGCCGCCGCTGACTCAGGCGATCGCGCACCTGGAAACGCGGCTGGGCGCACGCCTGTTCGAGCGCACCAAGCGCAGCGTGCAGATGACGGCGGCGGGCGAGGCGCTGCTGCCGCAGGCGCTGGACCTGCTCGCGCGGGCGCAGGCCTTGCCCGAGCGCGCTCGGGCTGCGGCGGCCGGCGAAGTCGGCCGCTTGCGGCTGGCGTTTGTGTCCACTGCGGGCTTTTCGCTGGTGCCCGGTTGGGTCAGGGCCTTTCGCGAGCATTACCCGCTGGTCCAGCTGGATCTGCTGGAGGCCACCGGTGACATGCAGCTGCAGGCCTTTGGGCGCCATGAAATCGACGCCGGCGTCATGCTGCATTCACCGGGTTTTGCACCGGCGGGCCTGGAGCGCCGCCTGATCGCCAAAGAAGCGTTGCTGCTGGCGCTGGCGGATCATCATCCGCTGGCCGCCAGGGCGTCCCTGACGCTCGACGACGTGCTGGCCCAGCCGCTGGTGATTTTTCCGCGCCGCATCGTGCCTTCGCTGTACGACGCGATTTTCGGCATGTACCACGCCGCAGCGCAGTCGCCGCAAATAGCGCAGGAGGCGATCCAGATGCAGACCATCGTCAACCTGGTCTCGGCCGGTCTGGGTGTGGCCTGGGTGCCCGAGAGTGTCCAGCAGTTCCAGCGGCCCGGGGTGGTCTACCGCAGCGTGGCGGGCAAAAAAGGCCGGCGTGTGCCAGGCTGCGAAACCAGCCTGGTCTGGCCTGCCGGTGCCGCCAGCCCGTGCGTTCAGCGTTTGATGGAATTCGCCGTCGGGCCGCCGCACTGACTGCCGACCAGGCCTCGCCCGGCCCTGCGCTGGCACAATAAGCCGCATGCTGATTCACCCCACCATCGATCCTGTCGCGTTGCAGCTTGGCCCACTGGCCATTCACTGGTACGGTTTGACCTACCTGGCTGCTTTCGGCCTGTTCCTGTTTCTGGGGCTGCGCCGGATCCGGCACCAGCCTTATGCGTCGATGACGGGCAGCGCTGCCTGGAGCCGCAAGGATATCGAGGACATTCTGTTCCTGGGCGTGATGGGCGTGGTGTTGGGCGGGCGCCTCGGCTACTGCCTGTTCTACAAGCCCGGCTACTACCTGACGCATCCGCTGGAGATCTTGTACGTGTGGCAGGGCGGCATGAGTTTTCATGGCGGCATGCTGGGTGTGCTGGTGTCCCAGATATGGTTTGCCCGCACGCGCCAGAAGCCCTGGCTGCAGGTGATGGACCTGATCGCGCCGTGCGTGCCGACCGGACTGGCGGCCGGGCGCGCCGGCAATTTCATCAACGGCGAGTTGTGGGGCCGCTTCAGCAGTCCCGATTTGCCCTGGGGCATGGTGTTCAGGAACAGCGGCTCCCTGCTGCCGCGCCACCCGTCGCAGGTCTACCAGTTCCTGCTGGAGGGCCTGCTGCTGTTTGTGCTGCTGTGGCTGTACGCCCGCAAGCCGCGAAAAACAGGGCAGGTTTCGGCGGCTTTTCTGGTCGGCTACGGCGTGTTTCGTTTCATTGCCGAATTTTTCCGCGAACCGGACGACTTTCTCGGCGTGCTGGCGCTGGGCATGAGCATGGGGCAGTGGCTGTGCCTGCCGATGATTGCGGCCGGTGTCTGGCTGTGGTTGTGGGCTAAAAAGCGGCCATAAACCTTGTCGGACGGTCATTTCGTGCTATTTTTTCAATAGCATTTTCGGGGTTGGCGGCGAGCGGCTTCTCCTATGGCGATCCCGCCCACCGTTACGGGTTTTCACCTGTGGTTTGGTGCATCAAGCTCTTGCGTCCGGGGTTTGGTCTTGTCATAATTATCTGTAATTATATAAAATTATGACCTTCGAGGATGCGGGGAAGTACGAAAGAGCGGGAGTCCCCAAGCATTTCAGCAAGCATTGTTCACTTTTTTCAGGCCTCAACAGCAACGCCTGCCTTCAACGCCAGAACCATGCGCCTTGTCCAGAATTCATTGCACCAGGAAGTCGCCGCCACCTTGCGCGAGCAGATTTTTGCCGGGGTGTATGCGCCTGGCAGCTTTCTCGATGAGCTGGTCTTGTGCGAGCGCCTGCAGATCTCGCGCACGCCGCTGCGCGAGGCGCTCAAGGTGCTGACGGCCGAGGGGCTGCTGCGCCACGAGCCGCGGCGCGGCTGCTTCATCAGCGAGGTGACCGAAAAAGACCTTGACGATATTTTTCCGGTGATTGCCTTGCTGGAAGGGCGTTGCGCCTACGAGGCAGCGCGCAACGCGAGCGATGCGGACCTGGCCGCGCTGACGACCCTGCACGAGCGGCTGAACAGCCACGCGCAGGCCGGCCGCATCAACGACTACTACGACACCAATTTCGCGATCCACGAAGCCATCATCACGCTGGCTGACAACCGCTGGCTCGCCGTGGCGATTGCCGACCTGCGGAAAATCCTCAAGCTGGCGCGCGCCAAGCAACTTCACGCGCCGGGCCGGCTGGCGCAAAGCCTGTCCGAGCACATGCTGGTGTTCGCAGCACTCAAAGCCAGAGACAGCAAAGGCGCCGAAGCCGCCATGCGCACCCACCTGACCCGCCAACGCGAAGCCCTCAGAGAACTCGCCAGGAACCAGAGATCGAAGGTGCTGGCATGAGCCACCTGGCGAGGGGCCCCGGCAGAATGCCGGGGATCGACAGTAAGGCTCATGCCAGCAGAGAGCCGACACCTTTGTGTGTGCGGACCGTTGATTCTGCGGGAGGCGACAGCATGAGCCACCTCACCGGTTCCCCAACCACCACACAGGCCACGCCGTGAACACCCCCGACTGGCTCACCCGCAGCGTGGCGATCCTGCGCAGCCTTGAGAAATCAGAAGAAAAAGGGGCACCAGCCCAGACGGAGCTTGCACAGGCAGCTACAAAATCAGGAGCAACGGCGACTGCCGTGCGCAGCACACGTGAGCGCCTGAACGCCACGCTGCGGCAAAAGGAGGAAGCCTTGTCACCGCGCGTGTTGCGCCGAACGCTGGAAGAACTCAAGGCCATCGTGGACCCGCGGGTCAGCGAGATCGAGGGTGGCCGCCGCGCCATGGGTGTGGCCGGCTGGTACGCCGGTGCGACGCTGGAGCAGCGGCGCGACATGTGGTTGCTGATGAGCGAGCAATTCGTCGCCGATGCGGCCCGGGTCAAGCTGGCGCAGACACAGTTTGCCGCCGCTGTCGGCACGCCCGACGAGGCCGTTGCCGAGGTGCGTTACCGCCGCGCCACGGTTTCGCCGCGCAGGCGCCTGCTGCAGCGCTTCAGCGCGTTTCCCGAAGGTTTCCGTTTCCTGGTGGATTTGCGCGCCGACCTGCTGCCGCACCTGAAAGCCGACAAGCGCCTGCAGGCCCTCGATGTCGAGATGGAGTACATGTTCTCGACCTGGTTCGACGTTGGGTTCCTCGACCTGCGCCGCATCAGCTGGGACTCGCCGGCGTCGCTGATCGAAAAGCTGATCAAGTACGAAGCCGTGCACGACATCAAGAGCTGGGCCGACGTGAAAAACCGGCTGGACAGCGACCGGCGCTGCTACGGCTTTTTCCATCCGCGCATGCCGGATGAACCGCTTATTTTTGTCGAAGTCGCGCTGATGGACGACATGGCGGACGGCATCACGCCGCTGCTCGACGAATCCGCCGCGCCGGCTGACCTGAAAAAAGCCACTACTGCAATTTTTTATTCCATCAGCAACACGCAGACCGGCTTGCGTGGCGTGAGTTTTGGCGACTCGCTGATCAAGCGCGTGGTGGAGACACTGCATGAAGAGTTTCCGCGCCTCAAAAACTTTGCCACCTTGTCGCCGATCCCTGGCTTTCGCCACTGGCTTGGTAAAAGCGCCGCTGGATTGATCGAGCAACTCGATGAAAAGGAGCTCACCCTGTTGGGCCGGTCGGTGGGCTTTGAGCCACCCACGGCGCAACATTTCATCACCGCAGCGGAAAACGCGCTTGGTCTGAACGAGAAATCACCAGTGCGCCGCATGTTGCTGCACTGCGCCGCGCAGTACCTGGGCCGCGAGATCGACGACGGCAAGCCGCTGGACCCGGTGGCGCGTTTTCACCTGGGCAATGGCGCGCGGGTGGAGCGCATCAACTGGGGCGGCGATCCGTCCCCCAAGGGCCTGAAGCAGTCCTTCGGCCTGATGGTCAATTACCTCTATGACCTCAAGCGGCTGGACAAGCACCGGGCACTGCTTGCGCAGGGGAAAATCCCCGTATCGGGTGCCGTCGAGGATTTGTATATTTAGTGGGTTCTTTCAGACTGGTTTTTTTGAGTTAACAACGACAGGAGACATGCATGACATCGAGTTTTGACATCAACGCGTCGCGACGCGACGTGCTGCGCATGGCAGCCGCAGGCGCGGCGGCATTTTCAATTGGCAGCCACGCGCAGTCGGCCTGGCCCGCCAAACCGGTGACCATCATCGTGCCCTTCCCGGCGGGTGGCGGCACGGACGCATTCGCACGCCCGATGTCCGCGCAGTTCGCGCGCCTGACCGGCAAGCAAATGATCATCGACAACCGTGGCGGCGCGGGCGGCACCCTGGGCGCAGGCATTGCGGCCAAGGCCCAGCCCGACGGCTACACCCTGTTCATGGGCGCTGTGCACCACACCATTGCGCCCAGCATGTACCCCAAGCTCGATTACGACATTGAAAAAGACCTGATTCCGCTGATCCTGGTGGCCAGCGTCCCGCAGGTGGTGGTCGTCAACCCGCAGAAGCTGCCAGTCGCCAACTTCAAGGAGTTGCTCGACAACGCCCGCAAGAACCCGGGTCGCCTGAACTACGGCTCAGCCGGGGCGGGCACGTCCCACCACCTGGCGGGCGAGCTGTTCAAGCAGCAGACCAGGACCTTCATCACCCACATTCCTTACCGCGGGGCGGGTCCGGCCTTGCAAGGCCTGATTGCCGGTGATGTCGAAATGATGTTTGATGGCCTGGGTTCGTCGGCGGCCCACATCGCCGGTGGTCGCATCAAGGCCTTGATGGTGTCCGGCAACAAGCGCAACCCTGCGATTCCGGACGTGCCGAGCGCTGCAGAGCTGGGTTTGCCCGACTACAACGTCACCACCTGGTACGGTGTCTGGGGGCCCAAAGGCATGCCGGCCGATGTCCAGGTCCGCGCCATCGATGAAATCCGCAAGGCTTGCACCACCGACGAAGCCAAGGCGGTCTGGGCTCGTCAGGGTGCCGAGTTTGCCGGCTTGAGCGGCCCGCAGTTCGGCAGCTTCATCAGCGCGGAGATCAAGAAGTGGGCGCAGGTGGTCAAGGCTTCCGGCGCCAAGCTCGATTGAGTCCGCGAAGCCTGACATGACGGGACAGGTTCTGCTGGCCATCGAGGGCAGCACGGCACGCGTCACGCTGTCCCATCCCGGCAAGCTCAACGCCATGTCGCGCTCGATGTGGCGCGAGTTGCGCGAGGTGTTTCAGGGCATCCAGCAAAACAGCGGCTTGCGCTGTGTGCTGTTGCGCGGCGAGGGGGGTCATTTCTGCGCGGGCGGCGATATTTCCGAATACGCGCAGTTCCGCTTCGATCCGTCCACGCTGCGCGATTTCCATGAGGACGAGGTCTGGGCCGGCCTGCAGGCCGTGCTGGACTGCGACGTGCCCATCGTGGCGCAGCTCGATGGCAACTGCATGGGTGCCGGCATGGAGATCGCCTGTTGCTGCGACCTGCGGTTGGCTGGGCAGTCGGCCAGATTCGGCGCGCCTATCGCCAGGCTGGGCTTTCCGATGGCACCACGCGAGGCCGCACTGGTCGCGCGCGTGGCGGGCGAACTCAGCGCGCGCGAGATGCTGCTGGCTGCGGCGGTGCTGGACGCCCCCGCCATGCTGCAACGCGGTTTTCTCAACCATGTTTTTACCGACGATCAGCTTGAAGGCGAGGTGCAAGCCCTCGCTGCACGCATGCTCCGGCTTGCGCCCACCGCCGCCCGCCTCAACAAACAGACTTTCAGGGCACTGGCCCTTGACGGTCGTGCGCAGGCAGCTACTGATTTGATAGCAACTGCGTATACTTATGCGGACGCGGCCGAACACCGTGAAGGGGTGATGGCGTTTGTAGAAAAGCGCTCACCGAAATTCTGATGCCGGCCTTTTCTGCCTATTCCTGCCATCCCTGCCAGCCGTGCCATTACTGATATTTGCGATATTTCTGATTCCCAGGTGACCCACCCATGAACAACAACAACCTGTTTGCCACCTTGCGCGCTGCTTTTCCCGACGACCTCGACGCCATCGCGGTCGAGACCGACAACGGGCTGTATTACTCCTGGCGCGACCTGGAGCGCGGCACCGCCATGCTGGCCAACCTGCTGAAGTCGCTGCAGTTGCCCGAGGGTGCGCGCATCGCCGTGCAGGTTGAAAAGTCGGTCGAAGCCCTGATGCTGTACCTGGCCACCTTGCGGGCCGGTTATGTGTTTCTGCCGCTGAACACCGCTTACCAGAGCGCCGAGATGGAGTACTTCATCAGCAACGCCGAACCCTCCGTCGTGGTGTGCAGCCGCAAGAACTTCGGCTGGGTCAGCAAGATCGCCTTCCAGACCGGAACCTACAACGTCTTCAGCCTGGACGACAACCGCATCGGCTCCTTGCTGGACCGCGCCGCGCAGTGCAGCGACCGGCATGACGTGGTGCAGCGCAAGGCCGATGAACTGGCAGCCATTTTGTACACCAGCGGCACCACCGGGCTCAGCAAGGGTGCCATGCTGTCGCACGGCAACCTGGCTGACAACGCGCGCGTGCTCAAGGACTACTGGGGCTGGAAGCCCGGCGACGTGCTGATCCATGCGCTGCCCATCTTTCATGTGCACGGCCTGTTCGTAGCCATCCACGGCGCGCTGATCAACGGCAGCAAGATGATCTGGCTGTCGAAGTTCGACCCCGCGCTGGTTGTGAACAGGCTGCCCGAGGCCACGGTCTTTATGGGTGTGCCGACGCTGTATGTGCGGCTGCTGGCCGAGCCCGGCCTGAGCCGCGAGTCCTGCCGCAACATGCGCCTGTTTGTGGCCGGCTCCGCGCCGCTGCTGATCGAGACCTTCAACGATTGGCACGAGCGCACCGGCCACACCATCCTGGAGCGTTACGGCATGTCCGAGACGGCCATGCTGACTTCCAACCCGTACCAGGGCGAGCGCCGTGGCGGCACCGTCGGTTTTGCGCTGCCTGGGGTCAGCCTGCGCGTGCAGGGCGACGCCGGCCAGCCGCTGCCGCGTGGTGAGGTGGGCGGCATCGAGGTCAAGGGCCCCAGCGTCTTTCACGGTTACTGGCGCATGCCGGAAAAAACCAACGAGGAGTTCACGGCCGACGGCTACTTCAGGACCGGCGATGTCGGGAAGATCGACGAACGCGGCTACATCCACATTGTCGGGCGCAGCAAGGACCTGATCATCAGCGGCGGCTACAACGTGTACCCGGCCGAGATCGAGAGCTTCATCAACGACATGCCAGGTGTGGCTGAAAGCGCGGTGGTCGGCGTGCCGCACCCTGATTTCGGCGAGGTGGGGGTGGCCATCGTGATTGCCAAACCCGGTGCCTCGCTGAAGGGCGATTCCATCATCGCTGCCCTGAAGTCAGGCCTGGCCAACTTCAAGATCCCCAAACGCTGCTTCGTGGTGGACGCGTTGCCGCGCAACACCATGGGCAAGGTGCAAAAAAATCTGCTGCGGGACCAGCACAGGCAGCTGTTCGACTGAATCGCCAGCGAGCGCTTCAGACCTTGGCTGGATCGCCTGTTGATTTCCAGGGCAGGGTCGCCAGCACCACGCCGGCCAGCGCCAGGGCGAAGGCCGCCAGTTGTGCCCCGCCCATTTGCTCGCCGAGGATGCCCACCCCGACCAGCGCCGCGCTGATGGGCAGCATCACGGTGAACACGCCGGCCTGGCTGGCGGGTACGCCCTTCAGGCCAGTCATCCACAGCCACACGGTCCAGACACTGGCGGCCAGCGCGTAGAACAGCAGCAGCAGCCAGCTGCCTGGCGTGACAGCGGCAAAGTCAAAGCCCCAGGCCATCCACAGGCCCATCGGCGTGACCAGCACAAAGCCCCAGAGGTTGATCAGCGCCGTGATGCGTTTTGGACCCAGCGTGCCCGTGAGTTTTTTGCCGATCACCGCATAAGCCGCTTCGCAGAACACCGCGCCCAGCAGCAGCAGGTTGCCGAGCCAGGCTTTCCCTGCGTTCTTTGACGCCAAATCGGCCTCCAGTCCGTGCTGCACGGGCGCAAGCAGCTCTGTTTTTGATAGCGAAACCAGCACGATGCCGAGTCCCGCGCAGGCCACGGCCAGCCAGACGCGCGGGCCGATGCGCTCGCGCAGGAAGAGCCAGCTCAGCACCGCGACCACGGCAGGAATCGACGCCATGATGACGCCGGCGGCCACCGCGCTGGTCAGGCTCACCCCATACAACATGCAAATGGAAAACAGAAAGTTGCCGAGAAACGATTCGAGAAACACCAGTTGCCGGGTCTGCCGCGTCAGCGGCGCTTCGCCTGCCGGTTTTTTCAGCCAGTGCAGCATGGCGGCACCGCCTATGCCGAAACGCAGCCAGGCCAGCAGGAACACCGGAAAGATCGCCACCAGCGGTTTGGACAACGCCACATAACTGCCAACCAGCGACATGCTGAGTGCGAGACAGGCGTAGGCCACAATGCGGTTCATTCAACAGGTCTCTTTCTGGAAGTGGGATGCGGTGGCCGCGCGGCGACTGCAACAATGTCCGGAAATCATGCCTGAGAACTGGTCCGCAAATAATGGGCGGCCCCCAATTACTCACGGACAAGTTCTGAATGCCATGCCTGAACCGATGCCTGCTTCCGCCCCACGCCACGTTTTTGTCTACGGCACATTGCGCCGCGGAGATGTGCGCGACATCACGCAGCTTCATCCTGCGCCACAGTTTTCGGGCATGGCCAGCGTGGCGGGGTTGTTGTACGACCTGGGCCCTTATCCGGGGCTGCTGCTGGGTGGCGAGGGCCGGGTGGTTGGCGAGGTCTATGCCATCAGTGCCGAACTGGAGCGGCTTCTCGACGAGATCGAGGAGGTCTGGCCGCAGCAGACCGGCGAGTACAGCAAGCGCGAGGTGAGGGTGCAACTGGACAGCGCATCGGCCGCGGCCGCCGGGCTTGCCTGTCTGGTCTATGAAATCAACCCCGCACGTCTGGCTGGCCGGCAGGTAATCACAGGTGGCGACTGGCGACGCCGCACGCCGACCCGCTGAGTATCCAGGCGCCGGCAGCAGGTCTGGCGAGCCCGTGTCTGCAGTTCATCCATGCAGCCCGATTACCGCCGACTTTTATGAAGTCCATATTTCATGATCCGGAAAAATCATCCCATATCGTGATATTGAAAAATGCTGCGCCGCGTCAAAATTTCTCAATACGAGAAAGTGATTTTCGTATCGTAAAAAATTATCTAAAGAGTGTTGATTTTGCTGAAAAAGATTTTTGTCTTATATAAGACATAAGAGATTCATAAAGTCTTGTACAAGACTTAAAGTGAAGGCCAGAACAAACAGCACAGCACAGCGCAAGACGTGCAGCGCCATTTGCCCCCTTTTTTCAACCTCCGGAGTGACCCGATGCCACAGACCCTCACCGAACAACTGAGCCGCGAACAGCAAATTGCCGCCCTCGAAAAAGACTGGGCGACCAACCCCCGCTGGAAAGGCATCAAGCGCGGCTACAGCGCCGCCGACGTCGTGCGCCTGCGCGGCTCCTTCCCCATCGAGCACACGCTGGCCCGCCGTGGCGCCGAAAAACTGTGGAACATCCTGCACAGCGAGCCCTACGTCAACTGCCTGGGGGCCCTGACCGGTGGCCAGGCCATGCAGCAGGTCAAGGCCGGCGTCAAAGCCATTTACCTGTCCGGCTGGCAAGTCGCTGCTGACAACAACAGCTACTCCTCGATGTACCCGGATCAGTCGCTGTACCCGGTCGACTCGGTTCCCAAGGTGGTCGAAACCATCAACAACACCTTCCGCCGTGCCGACGAGATCCAGCACTCCAAGGGCATCGACTCAGGCGACAAGGACTACATCGACTACTTCGCACCCATCGTGGCGGACGCTGAAGCCGGTTTCGGCGGCGTGCTCAATGCCTTTGAGCTGATGAAGGCCATGATCAAGTCCGGCGCCGGCGGTGTGCATTGGGAAGACCAGCTCTCATCCGTGAAGAAATGCGGCCACATGGGCGGCAAGGTGCTGCTGCCCACGCGCGAGTCCTGCCAGAAGCTGATCGCAGCCCGCATGGCGGCTGACGTTTGCGGCGTGCCCACGCTGGTGATTGCCCGCACCGACGCGGAAGCCGCCGACCTGCTGACCTCCGACTACGACGAGATCGACAAGCCTTTCCTGACCGGCGAACGCACGGCCGAAGGTTTTTACAAGACCCGCAAGGGCCTGGACCAGGCCGTGTCGCGCGCCAACGCCTATGCCGACTACGCCGACCTGGTGTGGTGCGAGACCGGTACGCCCGATCTCGACTTCGCGAAGAAATTCGCCGATGCCGTGCACAAGGTTCATCCGGGCAAGATGCTGGCCTACAACTGCTCGCCATCGTTCAACTGGAAGAAAAACCTGGACGACGCGACCATCGCCAAGTTCCAGCGCGAACTCGGCGCCATGGGTTACAAGTACCAGTTCATCACGCTCGCCGGCATCCACTCCATGTGGTACAACATGTACGACCTGTCGCAGGACTACGTCAAGCGCGGCATGACGGCGTACATCGAGAAGGTGCAGGAGCCCGAGTTCGCAGCACGCGACCGCGGCTACACCTTTGTGTCGCACCAGCAGGAAGTCGGCACCGGTTACTTCGACGAAGTGACCACCGCGATCCAGGGCGGCAAGTCCAGCGTGACTGCATTGACCGGCTCGACCGAAGAAGAGCAGTTTCACTGACCCGAAGTAAAGCGGCCGCCGCCAAGGCGGAACGCCCGGCCCGGCCG
>Ga0335394_10007738_pt1 | contig 12124 bp, 5 predicted proteins | sample MAT03_FD_205741 | JGI IMG/M metagenome (GOLD analysis project Ga0335394, IMG submission 205741) | Freshwater microbial communities from Lake Fryxell liftoff mats and glacier meltwater in Antarctica - MAT-03 (spades assembly) (version 2) ... | reverse complement strand
CGGGCCCGCGATCGCAAAGCCTGCAATCATGATCTTGTCCGATGCGCCTACCCAGGCGCGCGAAGAGATGTTCGTCAAACGATCTGAGCGCAAAACCGTGATTTTCAAGCCGGCGAATTGCTGGGCGATTCCATCCCTGCGCCGCATCACCCCCTGCAAGACGCCATCCGCGGCCATCGTCCCACTTACATGCGTGCCTGCGGAGGAATCCCCCACAAAACTTCCTCCCGCTCCTACGGCGCCGGTCGCCACCTCGGTGCCTGTGCTCGAGATCGTCACGGCGACGATTCGACCCGATGCGCCGACAATCCAGCTCGTGGAACCGTCAGCCGTATTCAATAGAGCGGACTCGTAGTAGCCGGCAAATGCAGCGGCCGGCCCAGACGGAGACTGATTTAACGCATTGAACGCGTCGCCGGTGGTCTCGAGGAGTCCGTTCAACCGCCCATCGACGATGCGGCCGCTCATGACGCGCTCGACTGCCAACGCACTGAGCCCTGCGGCGTTCCTGACTCCGCTCATGGTGACAGAAATGCGGAAGCCACCGTCCGGCGCCACCGTAAAGCGCACCGCAAATCCCCGCTCTTCCTCCGGCAGATAACCGAGCAACCTGCCCTGGTCGCGATTCACTTCCATGGCAAAGAAACCCGCTGCGCCGAGGCTGCCGAAGAAGATTTGGCTCGCCCCCGTGGTTGTACCGGGCGACGACTCGGCGGAAGGCGGCGGCGCGCTCGCTAGCAACAGCGTGTCGCTCGCACTGCCTTGGTAGTTCGCGTTCGTCACCGTGGCTGTCACCGCATAGCTCCCGGCCACCGACGGTGGCGTGGCCGAACCATTGTAAGTGACGGCCACACTCAAACCCGCGGGCGACGTAACGGTGGAAATCGTTTTCGCCGTGCCGTCCGCCGTCTGGATGAGATTGCCCAACGTCACGGTTGCCAGGGCCCTCGCGATGACCAGAGTGCCCAGACTTGAGCCGGCGTAGTTCGCATCCACGACCGAGCCAACGACTGCGTAGCTGCCGGCTGCCGTCGGCACGGTGGCAGAACCGCTATACGTGAACACCATGCTCAGCCCCGCGGGAACCGTTGTCGCCGTGACGCTCTTCGCTGCGCCGTCGTAGGTGGCGCTGAGATTGCCGAGAGTCACGGCGGCGGGTGCATTTGCGACCATGAACGATTGATCGACCGGTGGCGAAGCAAGGGTGTTGGCATCGCCCGTCTGTGAAGCACGTACGATCACGCGTCCCGCGCCGGTCAACGTCACCGTTCCACCGCTCACGCCCGCTGGTCCGCTCGCAATGACAAAACTCACCGGGAGCCTCGAGCTCGCCGTGGCACTCAGCGCGAACGGCTCGTTACCAAATGTGCGGGGAGCCAATGCCCCGAAGGAAATTGTCTGGCTTGCGGGTGCGATCGCGTGGGTACCCGCGGCGAAGCCCGTGTAGTTCGGATCCGAAATCGTCGCAAGGATTGCATAGCTGCCCGCATCCTTCGGTACAGCGGAGGAACCGTTGTACGTCACGCTCACACTCATTCCGCCTGGCACCGTCGTCGCCGTGACTGCTTTTGTCGTACCATCGTAGGTAGCACCTACATTGCCTAGCGTCACCGTCGCTGCCCCTTTGCCAATCGCCAGCGTGCCGCTGGCCGAGCCCCGATAATTCGAATCGTCGATCGTGCCTACCACGGTGTAAGTCCCGGCGTCGGTCGGTGCCGCGGCCGAACCGTTGTACGTGAAACCCACCCTCAAACTCGCAGGCGAGGTCGTCGCACTCGCGCCCTTCGACGAACCATCGTAGGTCGCGCTGAGACTGCCCAGCGTGACGGTTGCCGCCGCCTTCGCGACGGCGAAGCTTTGATCCACCGGCGTCGCGGGGTTGTAGTTTGCGTCCCCAGACTGCGCCGCGCGCACAACGACGGTGCCTGCACCGGTGAGGGTAACGGTGCTCCCGCCGATCGTGGCGGGACCGCCGACAATGCTATAGGTTGGTGCCAGACCGCTATTCGCCGTTGCGCTGACCGCGAAGGCGGCGTCGCCGTAGGTCTTGGCCCCGGGAGCACCGAAGGCGATCGTCTGGTTCGCCTTCGCAATGACGAGGCTACCGCTGGCACTGCCTCGATAATTGCTATCGGCGATGCTGCCGACCACCGCGTAGCTGCCGGCCGCGCTCGGCGCGGTCGCGCTGTCATCGTAGGTCAACGTCACTATCAGGCCTGATGGGTTTGCCGTCGTGGCGCTCGCATTCTTTGCTGTGCCGTCATAGGTCGCGCTGAGATTGCCCAGCGTGACGGTTGCCGCCGCCTTCGCGACGACGAACGACTGATCGACAGTTGGCGAAGCAAGGATGTTGGCATCGCCGGTCTGCGAAGCGCGCACGATCACGCTTCCCGCGCCGGTCAACGTCACCGTTCCACCGCTCACATTCGCCGGTCCGCCGATGATGTTAAAATTCACGGGAAGCCCGGAACTCGCCGTGGCGCTCAGCGCGAACGGCGCGTTACCAAATGTGCGGCCGGCCAAAGCCCCGAACGAAATTGTCTGGCTTGCAGGCACAATCGCGTGGGTACCCGTGACGAAGCCCGTGTAGTTCGAGTCCGAAATCGTCGCAACGATTGCATAGGTGCCGGCGTTCCTCGGTACAGCGGGGGAACCGTTGTACGTCACGCTCACGCTCATTCCGCCTGGCACCGTCGTCGCCGTGACCGCTTTTGTCGCACCGTCGTAGGTAGCACCCAGATTGCCGAGCGTCACCGTCGCGGCTCCTTTGCCAATCGCCAGCGTGCCGCTGGTCGAGCCCGTATAGTTGGCGTCGCTCACCGTCGCGATCACAGCGTAACTGCCGACGTTTATCGGAACCGTCGCGAAACCGTTATAGGTAAAGTTGACGGTCAGTCCCGCGGGGCTGGTTATGGCCGTCGCTGATTTTGCGGCACCATTATACAAGGAAGCGAGAGAGCCAAGCGTCACCGCCGCAGTCGCCTTCGCGACAGCAAACGACTGGTCCACGTTCGGCGCCGCGTTCGTGTTACCGTTACCGTTCTGTGCCGCGCGTATCACGACCGTGCCTGCTCCGGTGATCGTTACGATAGTGCCCAAGATTGTTGCCGGTCCGCTCAGCACACTGAAGGAAACGGTCAGACCTGAGTTGGCGGTCGCACTCACTGCGAACGCAGGATGACCGAATGTTTTTGGAGCCAGCGCACCAAACGTAGTGGCCTGGTTCGCCTTTCCCACGGTGAGGATCTGGTCGACGTCAGGTGCCGCGTTGTAATTGAGGTTGCCGGACTGTGACGCGCGTACTGTCACCGAGCCTGCCCCGGAAATTGTCACAGTGTTGCCGGAAATCGTCGCCGGTCCGCTCGCAATAGTGTACGTCGGTGCCAGTCCCGAACTCGCCGTCGCGCTCACGGCGAACGGCACATCGCCGTAGGTCACCCCGCTCAATGCGCCGAAGCCGATGCTCTGGTTTGACTTTCCCACCGTGAACACCTGGTCCACGCCCGTCGCCGCCAAATAATTGGTATCGCCGGCTTGCGACGCCCGCACGGTCACCGAGCCCGCGCCCGTGATCGTTACCGTGTTCCCGGAGAGAGTCGCCGGTCCGCCGACGATGCTGAAACTCACCGACAGGCTGGAGCTGGCCGTCGCGCTCACGACGAACGGCACGTCGCCGTAAGTCATTCCCGTTACCGGGTTGAACGAAATCGTCTGCGCCGCTTTTGCGATCGACAGCGTGCCACTCGCGCTGCCCGCGTAATTCGCGTCACCGATCGTGCCCACCACCGTGTAGCTGCCGGCGTCGGTCGGGGCGGTGCCGCTGCCATCGTAGGTCAACATCACGGTTAGCCCGGATGGGCTTGCGGTCGTCGCACTCGCAGTCTTGGCCGTGCCGTCGTAGGTCGCGCTGAGACCGCCCAGCGTCACGGTCGCCGTGGCCTTTGCGACGCTGAAGCTTTGGTTGACATCGGGGGCGGCGTTGTAATTGGCATTGCCGGCCTGCATCGCGCGAACAACGACGGTGCCCGCACCGGTGAGGGTGACGGCACTCCCGCCGATCGTGGCGGGACCGCTGACGATGCTGTAGGTCGGCGCCAGGCCGCTGTTTGACGTTGCGCTGACCGCGAAGACCCCTTCGCCGAAAGTTTTGGCGCCGAGGGCGCCGAAGGCGATCGCCTGGTTCGCCTTTGCAACGATGAGCGTGCCGCTGGCGCTGCCTTGATAGTTGCTGTCGCCGATGGTGCCTACCACCGCGTAGCTGCCGGCGGCGCTTGGCGCGGTCGCACTCCCATCGTAGGTCACTGTCACGGTTAGCCCGGATGGGCTTGCGGTCGTCGCACTCGCGGTCTTGGCCGTGCCGTCGTAAATCGCGCTGAGACCGCCCAGCGTTACGGTCGCCGTAGCCTTCCCGACGCTGAAACTTTGGTCGACATCGGGAGCGGCAGGATAAGAGGAATTGCCAGCTTGCGAGGCGCGAATGGTGCCGCTGCCGGCCGCTATTATAGTAACCGTACTTCCGCTGACGATACACACACTGGGTGTCATCGACGTAAAACTAACGGGCAGGCCGGAGCTTGAGGTGGCGCTGACGCTGAACGGAGCGCTGCCAAAGGTTCGATTCGTTAGTGCTCCAAAGCCGATCGTCTGCCCTGAGATTTCGCCTAAAGCAAAGTCGCCAAAGGACGTGAGGCCGGTAGCTTGAGTGTTGGTGGCGTTGCGTAGGCCCGTAACCACCGGAAACCAACCGCCACTGTAGTTGCGTGCTACCAACACTGCCGTATCGGTGCCCGCATCCGAATCGCCGGCGACAAAGTTAAAGGTGGCGTCATAGGTAGAGAAAACCACGCCGCCATTGGTTAAACTCCAAGAACGATTGATCTTCTTATTGGTGACGAAACCGGCGCTCGCGATATTGGGGTGAGCGCCAGGGGTGGTCTTGGCGGTTAAGTTACCCGCGGTAGTGACATTAGCAAAAGTAGCTGTCACCGGGCCATAAACGGAAGCATCGCCGACTTCAAAGCTGCGACTCACCCCACTTCCCGTGGCCACATTCTTTTGCAAGTTTCCGATTACATGACCGCTCGATCGCGCGACACTCCCCGAGGCAGATATGACCACACTATTGGCACCCGTGACGATATTGCCGTTGGTAAAGGTGAGCGTCCCGTCGACCTGTATGTCGGTACCTAGCGAATAGGTATCCGTCACACCATCGGTACTGTCGATCCGTAGATTGGAGAATGTGGCGACGAGAGTCGAAAGGATGTAGCTGTCTGCGGCAGCGTCGCCATCCCCTGTATAGGTCACGGTCGAACCGGATTCGAACGACTTGCTCGCGGCCGTCACCGTCTCCGAACCGAATAACTGGAGCGTGCCGCCGGCTGCAACGGTAAGAGTACTGTTTACGGTGAGGTTGTAGCCGGCCAGAGCGACCGTCCCAGAGCTGAGGGTGAGACCCTGGCCGGCGGTAATGGCCGAGACATCCGACCCTAATGTGACTTTGCCCGAGGATTTATTTACGGTCACCACCGAACCGGGAATTCTACCGCCGCTGCTGCTCCACGTTTGCGCGCCCGTCCCTGAAAAGGTCACGCCCGTGCTCCCCGTTGCTCCAACAGTCGCATGGACGATATTCCCTTGCGCGACGATCGCACCCCCATTCACCGTCACCTGCCCGTTGGCAAAGGAGCCGGCCAGATTCAAGGTGCCGTTGACTGTCAGCGTGGTGCCACCCGCGAGCGTGAGCGTGTCGCTGAACCAGGGACCGCCAATCGTCACATGGTTGAGGGTCTGCGAGCCGGTGAGGGTCAGCGCTTGACTGCTACCATTAAAGAATTGAACGGTGCTGGTGCCCGGATCGAGCGTGCCGGCGGTGTATGTCCAGTTCGCTTGGGTTGCGATGGTGCCGGCGAGCGTCAAGGTGCCGGCGCTTTTGTTAATGGTGACCGGCAGGAGGGACGCCGCCGCGCCGCCGCCGGTCAACGTTTGCGCCCCGGTCCCCGCGATCGAAAGGGCGGTGGTCCCACGCGCCGCAATAGAACCTTGGACGATATTCCCTTGCGCGACGATGGCACCCCCATTCACCGTCACCTGCCCGCTGGCAAAGGAGCCGGCCAGATTCAAAGTGCCGTTGACTGTCAGCGTTGTGCCACCCGCGAGCGTGAGCGTGTCGCTAAACCAGGGACCGCCGATCGTCACATGGTTGAGGGTCTGCGAGCCGGTGAGGGTCAGCGCCTGGCTGCTACTATTGAAGAATTGAACGGTGCTGGTGCCCGGATCGAGCGTGCCGGCGGTGTATGTCCAGTTCGCTTGTGTTGCGATGGTGCCGGCGAGCGTCAAGGTGCCGGCGCTTTTGTTAATGGTGACCGGCAGGAGGGACGCCGCCGCGCCGCCGCCGGTCAACGTCTGCGCCCCGGTCCCCGCAATCGAAAGGGCGGTGGTCCCACGCGCCGCAATAGAACCTTGGACGATATTCCCTTGCGCGACGATGGTACCCCCATTCACCATCACCTGCCCGTTGGCAAAGGAGCCGGCCAGGTTCAAGGTGCCGTTGACTGTCAGTGTGGTGCCACCCGCGAGCGTGAGCGTGTCGCTAAACCAGTGACCGCCGATCGTCACATGGTTGAGGGTCTGCGAGCCGGTGAGGGTCAGCGCCTGGCTGCTACTATTGAAGAATTGAACGGTGCTGGTGCCCGGATTGAGCGTGCCGGCGGTGTATGTCCAGTTCGCTTGTGTTGCGATGGTGCCGGCGAGCGTCAAGGTGCCGGCGCTTTTGTTAATGGTGACCGGCAGGAGGGACGCCGCCGCGCCGCCGCCGGTCAACGTTTGCGCCCCGGTCCCCGCAATCGAAAGGGCGGTGGTCCCACGCGCCGCAATAGAACCTTGGACGATATTCCCTTGCGCGACGATGGTACCCCCATTCACCGTCACCTGCCCGCTGGCAAAGGAGCCGGCCAGATTCAAAGTGCCGTTGACTGTCAGCGTGGTGCCACCCGCGAGCGTGAGCGTGTCGCTGAACCAAGGACCGCCAATCGTCACATGGTTGAGGGTCTGCGAGCCGGTGAGGGTCAGCGCTTGGCCGCTACCGTTAAAGAATTGAACGGTGCCACCGTTGTGATTGAACGTGCCGCCGTTCACCGACCAGTTCCCGCTGGACGTCACCGTCCCGCTCGTACTGGTAAAAATCCCGCCATTTAGGGTGAAGGCACCGTTGATACCGATAGCCGAATTTCCTCCAGCAAAAGTGCCCCCGGCTTGGACGTGACCCGATCCACCCATTGTTACGGTGACGCCCGCGTTTTGGGTGACGGTTCCGGTATATCCCGCGACCATATCGATCCCCGCAACACTCACCGGACTGGCGATTACCGCATCGAACGTGCAGTCGCCGGTGAAGGTCGCGATATCGGATGCCCCGGGTGCGGTGGTGTTGGCGTTCATGCCGCTGCCGCTGCCCGCGGTGGTGGTCCAATTGGCATTCGTCGTGAAATTGCCGCCGGCGGGACCGATCCAATATTTGGTCGCAGCGTGCCCTAATGCCATAGGCAAACACACTGCCAGCACCCTTAGGCGGACAATCGCTGTATTCACAAATTGAGCGCCTATGGCCAAATCGACACGCACGCCGGCGAAACGCCCATTGTACCTAAAGGGTTCACGGGAGCTATACTTGCTAGGAGTTGAAGGGCGTCTCACCCGCCACTCTTGGTTCCATGTAAACGACTCGACTGACATTCATCGTGCATGCTCTCGTCACAATGCGGCCAAGATTAACCTAAATTCCTCGGTTGAGGCAGGTTGTCACGGAAGATACCGAAATCCGAATGATGGACGCACTGAACAGGACGGACGGGATTCAGCTGGGAGGTGAAAGAGAGTTCACGTTTCCGACTGCTGGGGGTCGGGTATGACTTTCGGTGACCGAGGACGCTGACACGGAGGTTTTAACAGGAGGACGGAAGAGGGCGCAGAGGTCGCTGGCGCTGGCGCGTCTGGGATTGCACCGGTCAGGGACCGGTGGTCAGTAGGTCCCCGTTTTTATCTGACCTGCGACATTTGACCTCAGACCTCCCGTTGCCCTACGGCTTTTGGCTTACCGATTTACGCCATCTATCCGCCACTCTCTGCCACCTCTGCGTGCTCCTGTGAAAAACGGATCGATGTTCGAAAATGACGGGGAAGTTTTAACAGAAGGAATGAGCCAAAGACGTCAGGTTTTGATTCTGGACAACTGCCGCTCGATTCCTGCCGCACCGCCTCTGTTCGATGGATCGCCGAACCAGATCCAGCGCGGGTTGCGTCCGCGTGGATTTTCCGGGTGAGCCGGATCGGAGATTCCCACGGAGTGCAGCATAACGAACCGGCGGTGTTGCCGGGATGGACCGGGCAGCGTTGGCGTTGACAATCGGCGCTGTGCGCTACATATGTAGCGCATGGCTTCTGCGACGACCTCAATTCGCCTTACTGCGACCGAAAAAAGGGCCATCGCAGCGGCTGCGCGGAAACGAGGCCTCAGCCCGACGGCTTTCATCAAGCTCACGGCATTGCAGAATACGACCACCCCCGACGCTCGATTGGAGGCGCTGAGGCAGGCCATCGACCAGCTCAAGGAGCTGGTCGATGATGAATTGGATTATCGGCAAGCGGCCGCAGCTTGGGAACGCCACCTGCAGAGTGGCAAACCCCTCCTCAAATCCGAGGAGGCTTGGCGTGCATTGGGAGTATAGCCTGACGCCAGAGGCCGTTCGGCAGCTGAAGCAGTTGGGTCCGTCCGTTGCTGCCGAAGTCAAAGGGTATTTGGAGGAACGGATAAGAGGCGCGACCAATCCAAGGCAGTTCGGCAAGCCATTGCGAGGCGAGTTGCACGGTCTGTGGCGCTATCGAGTCCGTGACTGGAGGCTTCTCTGCCGACTGGACGACAACGTGCTGACGGTGGTTTTGGTCACTGTCGTCCACCGCAGCGAGGCCTTTGACTGAATCTCGCCTGATCTGGCCGAATCCATAGGGAAGAGCAAAGGACGTCAGGAAAGAGCAAAAGACGTCAGGTCTTGATTCTTGACAAGGGCCGCTCGATTGCTGCCACGCCGCCTGTGTTCAATGGATCGCTGCGGGTGAATTAATTCAGGATGAACGTCCTCGTGTGGGATCGGCGCCGTTCACAGTGTCAAGAGTCGAGAGCCGACGTTTTCACCGACACCCCCCGGAAACGGGGATTTGACGCGCACTGGAAAGACTTTACTCTGCCCCTATGAAAACTCTTTCCGTTACTGAAGGACGTCAAAACCTAGGGGCATGGCTCAAGCGCGCGCTGCAAGGCGAAGACGTCGGCTTCGTGGTGGATGGTCGTGTAGTGGCACTGCGCCCGGTGGAGGTTCACTCCGACGACTATGCGTTGCAGGAATACGGCATCGGCGGGAAGCAGCTCGAACGCGCCCGGCAAGCCGTCGGCTCCGAGGTGCGCAAGGCGAGGGCCGCTCGTCAGACCGCGGTGTTCACCGGCAAACTGTGAGAATCGATCTCCATCCCCGCCTCCAGAAGCGGGTGGAGAAGCTGAGCGCCACCGAACGGGAACAAATTGCGGAATCCCTGCGGGCGCTGCGCGACGGCTTCGGTCATCCGCACCTGCACGTTGGTATCGGCATCCGGCGACTGCGGAAGGAAATGTTCGAGTGCCGTCCCGGGCTGCACTTACGGATCGTGTTTTTTGCCGAGAAAGGGCTGCTCACCGCCTACGACGCGATGACACACGACGAAGTCAAAGCGTGGCTGCGAAACTTCTGAGTTGCGTGGTTTCGCATCGGAGGCAACCCGACCCGCGAGGGTTTGCCCTCAGCAGCTTACGTTCTTTCCCTCACTGCCGAAATGCCGCATGCGATCCTCGACGGTGGTTTTGGTGATGCCGTTGGGCGCGTAGTGGAATTGGAGAGCGCGGCGGCGGTTCGCGGAAGAGTTGTGCGGCGTGCCGTGCGGAAGCAGACCGTCGAAGAGGAGCAGGCCGCCGGGCTTGAGCGGCACGGCCACGGAATGCGTTCCTAGAATGACCTTGTCGCAAATCTGCCAGTCGCGGCGTTTGAAATGCGCGATGGGGCCTTCGCGGTGCCGGCCGGGGAGCAGTTGCATGCAGCCGTTTTCGATCGTGGCCTCGTCGAGCGCGATCCAGACGCCGACGATGGGCGTGCCGAGCGGGTAGTCGAAGTAGGCGTGGTCCTGGTGCCACGGTTTTTCTCGACCCAGGCGCGGCGGCTTCACGAGCGCCATGTCCTGGAACATGAACGGCTCCGCGCCGTCGAGCAGCCGACGCACGACCTCGAGGAGCGCGGGGTGGGCCGAGAGCGCCTTCATGCGCGGTTCGAACTCGGAAAAAAGCCAGAGCTTGCGCACGGCGTCCTGCCGCTGCTCGGGCGAGAGCGTGGGGAGAATTTCTTGCGCCTTCGCTTCAAACTGGACGCCCTCGAACTGCGGATTTTTTCCCATTATCAGGTGCAGCAATCCGGCGATCGCCGTGGCCACTTCGGTGGAGGAGAACGCCTCTCGCACGACAAGGTAGCCGTGCTCGCGATAAAGCGCGATCTCGCGCGGGCCGATGTCCTGCAAACGAGCGACACTTACGGCCGTCGCGCCGGGCTGCGGCTGGTAGAGTTCTGGGGCGTGAAGCTCGGAGCCGAGGTCGAATTGCACGGTCGAGGGCGGGGTCAAAGTCGGGTTAACGGTGGTGCTCATTTGCACACTCTAGTCCAAAGAAGCTTGCTTCGCCATGAACGGGCCCGGCATCGTTTTGCAGTTATCCGTTATGATCGAAATTGCCGGCCGCCCGTTTCGTCTACGCCTCAACCATTGCGGTCGCGTGCGCTGCGAGCCGGGCTGGCACCTCGGACCCGATTGGGGCCGACGCCTGCGGGACTACGACCTGTGGTTCGTCTGGGCCGGGCTCGGAACGATGCAAACGAGCGATGGCGAGGTCGCGCTTTCGCCCGGCTCGTGCTTCTGGATGCGCCCCGGCCGGCGCTACGAGGCGACACAGGAACCGTCGGCGCGCCTCGGGGTGAGCTTTGTGCATTTCGAATTGTTGACGCCGCGCGGGAAACCTTTGCCTTTATCCGCTTTCAAACCGCCGGTGGAGCGAATCTCCGCGCAGCAGTTTGCCTTTGTGGATACCGCATTGCGTCGCGTGATCGAAGTGCGACGCGAACCGGGCGGCGAGGAGGTGGCGGCGCGGTTGTTCGCCGCCGTGCTCGCGGATTTATTGCGCGAGCCGGAGCCGGGCGAAGCGGGACTCGAGCGGCATCATCGCGAGGCGGTGCTGCGGGCGACGACGCGGATTCGCGAGCGCGCCGGAGCCAGCCCGGACGTGGCCGCCCTCGCGCGGGAGGCGGGTTATAGCGTGGATCATTTCTCCCGGGTGTTTGCCAAAATCACGGGCCGCCGACCGCAGACCTATGTGATCGAAGCAAAGCTGGAGCGTGCTCGGCAGTTGCTCGCCGAGTCGGGCCTCACGGTCGGAGAGGTTGCCGAGGCGCTGGGGTATCGGGAAATTTTCTTTTTCTCGCGACAGTTTCGTCAGCATACCGGTTGTTCGCCGACGGAGTTCCGGCGGAGACTGGGGCGCGGTTAGTGGAGGGCGGGCAACCGTTCGCCGCGCCTCGGATAACAGTGTGGGTTAACGATGAATAGTCGCTCGCTTGTCAGAGGAGGTTTCTACGCGTTTCAACAGACTTGCCCCAAGCGGGTTCGCCTATGCCCAAATCTTCTCCCTCGTCCGTCCGCACTGCCCAGCCCCTGCCCAAATGGAAGAACGACGCCGAACTCTTCGAGTTGGTCCGTGCCGAACTCTACACGCCCGTGGTCGGCGATGCCCTCGATGCGGCCGGCCGCTATCATCGGTTCTTGCCGGCGGCTGTGCAGCCCATGCGCGAGACCATGAAAGTCGTCGGTCGCGCGATGCCCGTGCTGATGATCGACGTTCATGGCCCGCAAAAAAAGCCGTTCGGGCTGCTCACCGAGGCGCTCGACGATCTGCGCGAGGGGGAAGTCTATCTCGCCAGCGGCGGCGGGATGCGTTGCGCGTACTGGGGCGAGCTTCTCACCGCTACCTCACGCGTGCGTGGCGCGGTCGGCGCGGTCGTCG
>Ga0335394_10007734_pt1 | contig 12125 bp, 10 predicted proteins | sample MAT03_FD_205741 | JGI IMG/M metagenome (GOLD analysis project Ga0335394, IMG submission 205741) | Freshwater microbial communities from Lake Fryxell liftoff mats and glacier meltwater in Antarctica - MAT-03 (spades assembly) (version 2) ... | reverse complement strand
GCGAAAGCCCGCATCGCACCGGCACCGCCTTGCTCCATCATCTGGCGCTAGCCGGCGGTGACAATCAAGAGGATGTGTCCCCGGCTACGCTTTATCGTTTCCTGCGCGCCCGCGGACTCACCGAACGGCAGTTACTCCTCGACAAAACCATTCGTCCCACCACGAGGCGAGCTTTTCGGGCTGCGCCGGTGGCTCGACGGAAAGAATCTTAAGCTGAACTGGCGTACGATCGCCCGCCGTTTCATAGACATGACAAAATCCCGGCTACGCGACGTCTGGATTGGAAGTCGGATTGCAAGACGGGCATTAGACCTTTTGATAAGGAATTGAATATGCCAACGACCACTTTTCTGGAAGACAAGCTGCGGGAACTGGCTCTCTTCGAGCCTCAGCCGCTGCCAGTGCTTAGTCTGTATGTGAATACGCAGCCGGATGGGACCGGCCATCCGAACTTCGGACCCTTTCTGCGCAAGGAACTCAAGGCCAAGGCCGCTACTTATCCCCTTCGCTCCCCCGAGCGCGATAGCTTTGACCGTGACGCGGAAAAGATTATGGCGTGGTTCGAGAGCGAATTGCGTCCCTCGGCAAATGGCGTCGCCATTTTTGCTTGTGCCGGCGCAGATGACTTTTTTCAGGAGCTGCAATTGGACGTACCCATCGATACGAACGAGCTATTCGTCTACGACCAGCCGCATCTGTATACGCTAGCGCGCCTCAACGACCAATATCCTTCGTATGCCGCCGTCATCGCCGATACCAACTCGGCTCGGATTTTCGTCTTCGGACTGGCTACTAAGCTGGAGTCGGATACGATAAGTAATAAGAAGCTGGGAAGAACGCAGGTGGGAGGCTGGTCGCAAGCACGTTATCAGCGCCGGGTCGAGAATCTTCATATGCATCATGGAAAAGAAGTCCTGGATGCACTCGAAAAAGTAGTGCGGGAAGAGGGCATTCAGCACATCGTTTTTGCCGGCGATGAGGCTATTCTGCCCGTGCTGCACGAACAACTCTCGCCCTTTCTTGCCGGGAAGGTAGTGGACGAATTGCGGCTGAATGTCACAACGCCGGAGCACGAGTTTCTCACTGTCACACTATCGGCCATGCGCGAGTACGATTCTCGTAACGATGCGGATGAAATCAAGGCATTCATGGACCAGTACCGATCGGGCGGCCTCGCCGCCGCCGGACTCCACGATGTGCTTGCCGCCCTCGGCAACGGTCAGGTGGAGACACTCTTCATCAGCACTTCATTTGAGAAGATGAATTCGACCGCGGAGCAAAGCGACAATGAATCCGCGCCTTCAGAGGGCGAAACGGCCGGAGTTTCGCCGAGCGCTCAGCTCAGTGACGAGTTAGTTACGCGTGCTAAGCAAACCAGTGCGCACGTGCAATTTGTAGAAGACGAAACGCTACTCGAACCCTTCGGCGGCGTAGCCGCAATGCTTCGTTATCGGATTCAATCGAGAGGAAAAGGAAATGAGCAAGAAAAATAATGTAGTACCCGACCACTTCAAGACTGCCGGCCGCGAGCCTCAGGGGCAGGGTGTACCCCATGAAGTTCTTCGTCAGGAGTATGGTAAGGAGAAGACGATTGCAAAAGGCGATGGGACCGGGCGTACCACCCAAAAATCCCGGACCAAGCAAAGCAAACAGACCGTACCCGGGAAGGAATCGGCCTAGCGCTGAAATTGCGCCGTTCAGTTCGAAGAGACAATCGATGGTGGTGCGAGGCCCCTTACGGCGAGGTGGGCGCCGGCAAGTCCACCGCCGCGCGCGTGTTCACCGCCTCGCTGCACCCCAACCTCTATAAGGTCCTCTACCTCCACTTCACCAACGGCTCGGCGCTCGATCTGCTGCGCCAGATCGCCATGGCGTTGGACCTGGCTCCGGCGCACTTTCGCGGCGATCTGGTGCGGCAGATCGCCGATGCCATCGTGCGTTTGAATCAGAGCAAAAAGCAGCACCCGATTCTGATCTGCGACGAAGCGCACCTGTTGCCGCGTGCGGCGCTGGAGCAACTGCCGCCGCTGATGAACTTCGACATGGACTCGTCGTGCTATCTCACGCTGCTGCTCATCGGCCAGCCGCTATTGCAGCGCACGCTGTCGCTGCAGATGCACGAGGCGTTGCGTCAGCGTATCGGTGTGCACTATCATCTGGAGGGACTTACGCGCGAGGAACTCGATGCCTATCTGGCGCAGCAACTCAAAGCGGCCGGGGTCACCGAACCTCTCTTTGACGACACGGCGCGGCAAGGACTCTATCAAGCCACCAAGGGAATTCCGCGCAAAGTGAATAAGCTGGGGCCATGACGGCGCTGCGGTTGGCGGCGGCCCGCAAGGTGCCACGGGTGGACGAATCGGTATTGCTCGACGCCACCGCCGAGGCATTCTTATGAAGTGATACAGCATCGGCCTTCGGCGAGGGGTCGCACCCCAGCGGACACCCCAGGCCGATGCGATGGGGCTTGCCTTAGGAGAAATCGGTGGAACGGAACCCTCCGGCGCCTGTATCGGCGCCGGAGGGTTCTTTGCATGTCCTTTATCCGTCGCTATCGGCCGCGAGTTTTTGAACCATTTCTAAGGTGAAGTCTCGGAGCGGAGGCCTTGGGCCTTTCAATGCGACGGCCCCTCGAAGGGGAGCTCCAATTCTTAGGCGCAGTGCCAGCCCGGAAGACGCTAATCACCGCCGCTAAACTGCGAAACTCGACGGAAAACATCGTGAGAACTTAAGGGGAAAAGATCGTGAACCATTACACGGCACCGGCGGCCCGGAGCAGGGGAGGGAAGACGCCTTCTGATGCTTCGGCCCGGCATCATTCCGGCCCTGCTGTTCAAACGAGCTTTTGACCACGCACAGCATCTACAATCTCTTCCACTTCTTCAAAGTCCTGCGGCAGACACGCAGGCTGCATGCTACCTTGGATGACGGTCTCGGGCCACTTGACGGCAGCGCCCGTAGCCACTACGACTCGAACCTCGCCGGCATCCGCCCCAACCCGTAGTGCGCAGGCCAGAGCCGCAGCCGAGGCTGGCTCGATCGCGTAGCCGTGACGGGCCGCGTTTCTGGCCGCGTCTTTGATTTCCTGCTCACTTGCCGCCACCACCTCGCCACTCGATTCGTATACCGCCCGGAGCGCATGATCCCCGCCTATCGGCTCCGCAATAGACAGCGCGGCGGTAGTGCTGGCAGTCACCTTGTCGACACGGCTCGCACCGGCGCGGAAGGCCCGGAGGTAGGGAGCCACCGCCGCGGCTTGGCACAGAAACACTCGGGGCACACGGTCCGCCAGCCCGATTTCGCGCAGCTCCCGAAATCCCTTGAACACGCCGTACACGCCGTCGCCACTGCCACATGGGACGAACACTGCATCCGGCACGCGGTTGCCGAGTTGCTCGAAAATCTCGAACGCAATCGTCTTGAATCCTTCCACGCCGAACGGATTGGCACAACCGTACCTGGGACAGTAGACAGATGCGGGAAACCAGCCACCCATGGCCACGAGCCGCGTCAGCATCCGCTCCCGCCTTCCGCCGTTCAGCACTCGCGCGCCGTAGTACTGCATCAGAGCCCTTTGCAGGTCTGGCGCATCCTGGTGACAGAAGATCAGGCTCTCGCAGCTGGCGGCCGCCGCGTAGGCCGAGGCCGCGACGCCATGATTGCCCGTGCTTACCGCCGCCACGCGCTGGAATCCGAACGCGCGCGCCATCGATAGGGACACGCTAATGCTCCGGTCCTTCCACGACCACGTGGGATTAGAAGTTTCATTCTTGAGGTACAAGCAGCCAGGCGCCTGGTCGGCGAACGGCCGCAACGGCGTTCCTCCTTCGCCCAGCGAGACGATATCCCGATCCGCGATGTCCGGCAGTAACGATCGCCAGCGCCAGAGACCATGCATGCTGCCATTCGGTGCGCCTGCGCGGCGCAAATCGTAGCGCACCTCGAGCGGCGCGGTCCGACCCGCCAACCGGCACTGCGGGCAGCCGGTCATCAATGGTTGCAGGTCGTATACAGTCCCGCACGCAACGCACTGAAGCCAGCACCGGGCGTCAGTCATGATCCTCCCGGCAACACGTCGTGCCTACGAGCACACCCCAGTCGCCTTTGCGAAGCCGCGCCTTGGAACGAAGCCCTAACACCACACCATCCGCTCTGGCGACGAACTGTTGCACCGGTTTACCGCGCAGGTCCGTAGTGACCGCTACGATGTCACCTTCCCGCACGGTGGCCCCAATCTCCCGACGCGCGTGGAAAATCCCGTCGCCTTCCGCGAGCTGCCAATCATTTTCAAAGGCATCCCCACTTTCCGGCAGCGGATAGCGACCGCGCAGTATGTCCCAATGCGCCAGGCATGAGAGCATTCCGCGCACATAAGCGGCCGAGCCCTCCTCAGAAAGCTGGCCCGCCCCCAGATACTCGCAGCCAATCGCGACCTTGCCCGCTTTCCAGGCCTCGCACGAAAGCACACCCCCAGTTTCCGGCAGCCGCCAAAGGTGGTCTAGACCGAAGCGCCGCGCTGAGAGATAGGACAGGTTGCCACCGTTCGTCGGTCCGTAGTAGCCGGCCACAGGAGCGAAACGGTACTCGACGCCACCACTGTGCAGATCAACGAGGTGAGTTGCGGGCTGTACGAACGCTTCAAACACGGCATGTGCCAAGCGCTCCGTGGGCGACCCGCCGGGCCTCCCGGGGAATGAACGGGCCAAGTTTTTGCCATCTACAGGTGTCAGGCGCTGAGCGGCGGCGAAGGCCATGGGGTTCACCACCGGGATAGCAATTACGGAGCCGTTCAAGTCCTCCCACGGAAGCACGCGGCTGAGCGCTGCCACTGCATCGGGACCCTCGTACTCATCGCCGTGAACGCCGGCGGTGAAGAACGCCAGTGGGCTCAACTGCTTTCCCCGGGCCAGAAAGATGTCAAGCTGCAATGGCTGTTCCACGCCAGCGTCCACGGAGAACGTGGACCAAACAGCCTCACCTGGACGCAGATCGCTCAGCGAGGCGAGCTTCACAGGGCGCTGTTCTGGTGATTCAGATCCACATCGCCGGCCACCGGCATCTCTCGAAACAGGCGTGCAAACTCAACCAAGTTGTTAATGGTGCATTCGGCGAACGCTTTACCCTTTTCGGGTGTGGCCAGCATTGGATCGCCTTCCACGCCAGACTCTGTGACGCGACTCCACCGGTTTACCATGTGAACCGGGCCAGAGCCGAACAGATCGTCATAAATGAAGCGGTTGTGGTGCGAAGGGGTCTCGCGCTGGGTCATCTTTTCGGTCTGCACCAAGTCAGGCTTCAAGTACATGTACATGGCGGTCTCAAACTCGCAGGCGTGTGCCATTCCGCCCGGATATTCGGACTCGCGCAACTGCTCCACCGCCTCGCGAGCGAGCGCCCAGTGTGCGACCGACGCCGCGAGCGCGCGTGTCGTGTTGACGATCCGCCGCGCCGCTAGATTGCACAGCATCTGGTTGCTGCCGTGGCCATTCACAAAGATGATGCGGTCGAATCCCTGCCGCACCATGGAATGGGCCACGTCATAGCAGAAGTCAACGAAAACGTATTCGCGGATGTTGATAGTCCCGGGAAAACCCATATTATGCTCGTTGAAACCGTAGTGGATCATCGGCGCAGTGAGCATGGCACCGCCCGAACGTCGTGCCGCCTCCTCGGTGACGTGTTCAACCAGCACGTTATCGGTGTCGACTGGCAGATGGTATCCGTGTTGCTCGATGGCGGCGACTGGGATTACGATGACGGCTTTCCGCTCCGCGGCTTCGCGAACTTCAGGCCATGTGAGCGTACGATAAAGGTGTGGATTTTCGTTCATATAGTAAGAGGGGTAATATAGTGCGTCCTAGCTCAAATTGATGTGCTTCCCGTTAGAGATGCGCACGGGTCTGCCGATCGGGGTCTCGTACTCTTTCGAATAATCGATGCCTAGAAGGTTGTAAACCGTGGCCGTGTAATCTTCCACCTGCACGGGCTTGTCTTTCACTTCGCCGGCATTCGCGTCGGAGGCGCCGTAGATCTGGCCGCCACGAATCCCCGCACCCGCCATGGCGCATGACCAGACTTTGGGCCAGTGATCGCGCCCGCCCGCGGCATTGACCTTGGGTGTCCGGCCGAACTCACCATTGGCGATCACCAGCGTCGAATCCAGCATTCCTCGATCCGCCAAATCGGTTAGCAGCGCCGCGAAGGACATGTCGAAGGACGGCAGCAGGTCATTCTGCAGCATGTCGAAGTTGCGGACATGAAGGTCCCACACGTTCATCCCGGTGGTGACGGTTACGAATCTCGTGCCGGCCTCCACCAGACGTCGAGCAAGGAGACAGCCTTGGCCCATGGGAGTCCTCCCGTACATCTCGCGGATTCGGTTAGGCTCCTCGGAGATCTGGAAGGCTTTCTGCGCCTTGGCGGAACTCACAAGGTCGACGGCCTTGACATAGGCGTCATCGACGGCCGCAAATTCGCCCTCTGTATCAGCATTGTGGACTGACGGATCTTTCAGAAAGACGCCGTCCAACTTCTTTAGCAGGAACCGGCGGTCCGAGGCCTGATCCCAATCGACATCGGTGGGGAGCCGGATATCGCGAACCCGGTAATTGGCTTCGTTTGGATCGCCGGCTGCGAAAGCATTGTACGCGGCGCCAAGGAAGCCTGGTCCGTAGGCGTACCCCGGTTTCGCGATAGCCACATAGGGTGGCAGCCCGTCGCGGCCGCCTTTCTCCTTCGCCACCACGGACCCCATCGAAGGGTACGCGAGACTTGCGAGTGGTGGATAGCCGCTCAGCACATAGTCTTGCGCCGGCTCGTGCTGCGCGGTCTTACCGGTCATGGAACGAATGATGGCGAACTTGTCCATGACTTTCGCCGTCCGAGGGAGGTGTTCGGAGATCTGTATCCCGGGGACATTCGTCGGGATCGGCTTGAAAAGGCCACGATACTCGTGTGGAGCGTCGGGCTTCATATCCCACATGTCCTGTTGGGGAGGGCCGCCCATGAGCCAGATAAGGATGCAGGCGTTCTGTTTGGGAGGACCCGCCGCATGTACCGGGCTCAGCCGCGCCAAGTCCCACACGTTCAAACCGAGCAAGCTCGCCGACCCGATACGCACGAAATCGCGGCGGCCCCAGACCGACATCGGCGCACGGTGATAAGTTCCACGCCCCAGCATGCTTTTTCCTCCTCAGTGGTTGAACAAAAATTCCTTGCTGTTGAGCAGCGCCCAAGCCACGCCTTGCAGGCCAAATTCACGATTGGCTTGTTTGCTTATGAACGCCTTTGCCAGCGCAACCTCCTCCGGCTTCGGCAGGCGGCTGTTGGCGGCCAGGTAGAAATGCTCGATGATACGGTCGTCGGTTGCGCCGGACGCGATCATCTCGAGGAGACGTCCCTCAGGACTTGCCACCTTACCTTGAACCGCGTCGCCGTTCATGAAGTGCATCGCCTGAGTGATGGTCGGGGTGCCAGTGCGCTCGCACTTCGCCGTGTCCCGAATCGGACGGTTGAACGTTGCCAGGAAGTACGAAGGCACGCCCGGGTCAGGCAAATCGATGGCTCGCTTGCCGCGATAGAAGCCCTGGAACCGCTCGGGCGCGCCGGTAACATCGCCGACGGCGTCAAGCAATTGCTCCGCAGTCAATTTCCGGACATAGTAACGCGAGTAGTTGGTCGAGTCTTCGGCGTTGCTCTCGTTGCTGGCCGAGGCCAGCTGGTAGGTGCTCGACCGAAGCATCAGCTTCATCAGTGGCTTGAAACGGAAATTATGTTCGATGAAGTATTCGGCTAGCCCGTCGAGCAACTCGGGATTGCTCGGCGGATTTGTGACGCGGAAATCGTCCACCGGATCCACAATGCCTTTGCCGAAGAGCTGCTTCCAGACCCGGTTAACCGTGGCGCGCGCGAAGAACGGATTGCCTTGCGCAGTGACCCATTGCGCCAGCACTTCGCGGCGGTCGATCATGGGTCCGATGACCGGCTCGGAGCCGTCCAGCAGCCTTGGCCGCACGACCTGGCGCGATTGCGGATGCTTGAAGTCAGCCGCATAGTTCAACACCACGAAGCCCTCGAAGGGCCGGTAACCATTCCGCTCCTTCATTTTGACCTGTGAGAAGAAGGCGGCCAACCCAAGGAAGTCATCGCGCTTCCATTTCTCTTTGGGATGGTCGTGACAGCGGGCACATTCCAAGCTCACGCCCAGCAGCGTTTGTGAAACCAGCGTGGCGTACTCTTCGGTCGACCGCCGGTCCTCGCGGGAGTAGAAATTATTGGGCCCCACTTCCGCCAGCGAGCCGACTCCGGTCAACATCTCACGCGCCACTTCCGTGTACGGACGGTCTTCGGCGAAATTGCGGCGGAAGTACTCATGCGCGTAGGGCGTGTTGTTCATGTTGAAGATGTCGCGGATCATGAACAGATCGCCCCACTTGAGCGCCCAGAATTGGGCATACTCCGGCCGGTCGAGGAGCGCATCTATCAGCTTGTCTCGCCTGTTCGGATCCGCATCGTTCAGAAAAGCCAGCGACTCTTCGGGAGTGGGCAGAGTTCCTATGGTGTCAAGATAAACGCGCCTGAGGAACTGGGCATCGGTGCTCGCCGGCGCCGACGCGATCTTCAGCTTGCGCAGCTTGCCGAATACCACCTCGTCGACGAAATTGCGAACCGCCGGTGAGTTCGCGGTGGCAACTGGCAAGTCCGGCCGCACCGCGACTGCCACGCGGATCGCATCCAGATGTCCGAGAGTCCGGATCAGCACCGACACTTCGCCGTTGCGTTTCGGCGTAACCAGGCCCGACGAGCTGACAGTTGCGATAACTTCATCGCTCGATGTGTAGCGCACCTTCTCCGTAAGATCGACGCGCGAACCGTCCGAGTAGGTGCCCACGGCCGCAATCTGCTGCCGCTCTGAGAGATTCTCGAGCACGCGAAGCCCGCCTGGCAGCATTTGAACCGACAGCAGTTTCGCACCGCCCGAGGCACCGATGGGCGCTCCATCACGTATCCACTGCAGCATCGTCGTGTATTCGAGCGAATTCTTCTCCATCAGCTTCCCGCCGCCGTGGGGGACGCCGAACGAAGGTTTTTGCAGGATCAGACTTTTCTCCGGCTCGGTGCGGTTGATGCGCCGCCCATCGGAGTTCTTAACGACAGCGTCGTAGTCGACCGGGGCGTCGTACCCGAACAGGGATAGCTTGAAGCCGTTCTGTCCGTTCTGGGCGCCGTGGCAGGCGTTATTGTTGCAGCCCAGCTTGGAAAAAATGGGCGCGATATCGGAGTAGAATTGCCAGGTTTTCGGGCGCGCTGGCGTCACCACGAGTGCGGCTTCGGCTGAATGTGTGCCGGATTTCGCCGTGATCCGGGCAACACCTTCGGCAGTCGAGATCACCGTGCCCCGTGGCCCAATTCTAGCCACACCCGGATCCGAGGTAGTGAACACTGCGTCGCGCGTGAGATCGGCGACGAATCCATCCTGATAGTGGCCGCTCACAACAAACGTGTGCGACCCGCCGACACCGCTAATGAACCCGGCGGTAGGCTCGATCGTGATTTTCCGCAGATCAGCGGCGCTACGCGTCCCTGCCCCGAGGACCGGCATACACGCCAACAACGCCGCGCATCCCAAGTGCCTTCGCGTCATGGCTGCTGCTCCACTCTAAGGTAAAATGCCTTGGTCGCTTCCATTACGGTCTCGCCGCCAGTCTTCATCGATCCAACAACGGTAATGCGATACTCGCCAGCTGGGATGTGCTCCGCGACGGCCTTTAAAACGAACTCAACGGCTTTGCCGTCCTCGGCCAGCCGATTGCTCTCGACCACTACTCCTTCCGGCAGCCCGTCCGGAGCGAACTCGATCGGCGACGAAGAGTCTGCCGAGTGTTCGATGTGAACCAACACGCGGGCCTTGCGGTCGCCGCTCATCGACAGCAGGTGCCGGTCGAGCCCAAATCCGGAGCCTGGCGGCGGCACCCGATCAAGCGCCAACTGCACGGGAGCTATCACGCTCGCCCATGCGGTCGTGTCGCCAACTTGTATGAAGCCGGGCCCGTCGCCCAGCATCGGCTGCACTAGTACAGCGGGCTGGGAGGCTGTCTTGCCGTTGATTTCCGCCGTGCCAACCAGTTTCAGAGGGAAGGACGCGTCCTTCGAATCGGCCGCTACCTGCCATTCCATCTCACCGGAAGATTTGCCGCTTCGAATGATCAGAGGCTTGGCTTCGATGCCGGGTGGCGGATCGACCGCTGTGATATGGACGTCGCCCGCGAATCCGTGAAGCCGCCGGACGTCGACCTGAATCTTATTGAGCTTCCCACGCTCGAGCGCATGCCGGTCCCGCCGCAGGCCGAGGACGAACGATGGCATCTGCTTGTTCACCCGCAACACGTAGAATGCGTTGTCGCCAAATTTTTTCGATGAATCCCGAATCTGCAAATAAAAGCCTTCTTCGTTGCTTGCGCAGGCTGCGTCCGCCGCCTTAAATTCGAGATAGGCGTCGCGGTTGCGCGGATTACGGAAGCTCGGATCGTCGTCGTTCGCAACTGCCAGATCGCCTGCCTTGCAGATCACGCTGAGATTCGGGTCCACCAGCGCCGAGCCAAAGTTGCGCGCTTCAAGCCGGAACGACATAGTTTCGGTGCCGAGGGCCGCGAACTGGAAGGAGTCGAGATCACCAGGATGATCCATGCGGCCGACGATCACGGACGGCGCTTCGATCATTGGGCTTGCTTCGCGGCTGTCATTGGGTTCAGTTTCAAACTTGAAGTCCGAAGCTTCCACAAGAAATGCGAGTGGATTTAGAGTGCCCGATGGATCCGGCACCCGCAGCAGGTGCAGTCCAGGACGGACGTTCTTGCCAACCTCGATCCGAACCTTGAAGCCGCCGCTCTGAGGCTCGCCGAGCTTTCCCGAGATCGCCGAATCTGAGAACAGCAGCGGCGCCTTGGGATCGATGAAGTCCGCTTTCAGCCGCGCGTCTACCACGGATCCAGGACGCACAATATTCGGCCACAACGACCAGAGCATGGGACTGCGGCCGATAGTGAGCTGGTAGGGCTCCCACAAACGGCGGTTTTCGCATTCGTTCTCAAGGCAGGTAACCGCCATGCGGCTGTGGTTCACCACCAAGTAATAGTCACCTTCCACAGTGAAGCGATGCTGAAAGTAGGGATCCATCAGGAAGACGCCGAAGACGGTCGATAGCACCACGCCTTTGGATGACAGCAGCGTCAGTGTGAAGTGTCCAGTTTCGCCGGAGATGGCATAGCCGTTGCGGCCCATCAGCAAGTTGAACGCCAGCGTCTCGCCCGCCTGCGCATGAAATTTGAAGAAGTCCGAATCGTTGACGTGCTCGACGACGCCATTGACAGAAGTGCCGGGACGCACCAGAGTGGCCTCCGTCTGCCGGTCGTTCGGCTCGCGCTCATAAATCGATTCCCAGCCGGTCAGCCGGAACCGGACTGGATTCGAGATGCCTCGTTTTGTGATCAGCCGCAGGCCATAGAGTCCGGGCTGGGCATCGCTACGGCTGCCGACGCGCAACCGAACGCGCGTAAATGACGAGTCCACTACTTCCGCCTGCAGTTCATCGTCTTCCGGTCTGACGGATTGCACGCGGTCCAGGTAATTGCCTTCGAGCACTACTTCGATCGTCGCACCGACTGTTGCACTTTGCGGATAAGCTTGATCGACGGTGGGCAACGACGGGGAAAGCGCAGCAGCCGCACTAAGAGCGAACACACTCGCGGTGATGAATCCAATCGACGACTGTATAAATAGTCCTCTCAAGATACACCGATGATACCCGTATTACCCGTGGTTGTCAACGAATTCGGAAGTCCCGTATAGTTGCTCAGCGATTCTGTCACCCCCCCCTGCCAAATGCTCGGAGGGTGACATTGAGCCAGAAAGAATTGCAACGGATCAAAGTAGTTGAGAATGCGGTGGAAGGCCGAAGGGCAGAAAGAGCGCAAAAGAATCTTCTCAATAAACCGGGGGCGCGATTACGGAGCCCCCCACGAAGGACTGAGATTAATCGTTTTGGCTCGTTGTTGGATCAGTTCCGCCAGCGAGGGCATCTGCCGCGCGCCACTGACTCGGTCGTGGATGTATTGAAAGAAGTTCAC